>Ga0213876_10000207_pt1 | contig 59253 bp, 50 predicted proteins | sample BarmaccomBMRX_R9_FD_160113 | JGI IMG/M metagenome (GOLD analysis project Ga0213876, IMG submission 160113) | Root-associated microbial communities from Barbacenia macrantha in rupestrian grasslands, the National Park of Serra do Cipo, Brazil - RX_R9 | ecosystem: Host-associated > Plants > Roots...
GCGGCCTCGCGCACGGACTTTGTTGCGTTGCGCGTGTCGATCACCAGCTTGGACCAGCGCACCAATGATTCGTAGTCCACACAGTCGTGGTCGGTTGCAATCATGACGGCATCGAAACTGCTTACGCTCTCTTCGGCGAAAGCGATGCCCTGCATGCCCTGAAGGTTTGCGTGCTCGCGCGTGCGGGGAATCTCTGGAAAAAACGAATCGAGATATGAAACCTCCGCCCCAAGTCCCTGAAGGATTTCCATGATGCGAAGCGCCGGACTTTCGCGCAGATCGTCCAGGTTTTTCTTGTATGCGATGCCGGCGATCAGAATTCTGGCCCCCTTGATGGCGCGCGCGAACCGCGCGTTCAGCGCATCCTGCAGTGTATTGACGACCGCGCGCGGCATGGCGCGATTCACTTCGCCGGCGAGTTCGATGAACTTGGTGTCGATTTCAAAGGCGCGCGCGCGCCATGATAGGTAGAAGGGATCGATGGGGATGCAGTGGCCACCCAAACCAGGGCCGGGATAGAACGGCATATAACCGAACGGCTTGGTTTTCGCCGCCTCGATCACATCCCATATGTTGATCCCCATCCGCGAGTAGGCAAGCTTCAGCTCATTGACCAGCGCAATGTTGACGGCGCGGAAAATGTTTTCGGTGATCTTCACCGCCTCCGCGGTCTGCGCGTCCTTCACCCGGTAGACCCGCTCGAAGGCCAACGTATAAAGCTGCGTCGCCAGCTCGCCGGAACGCTCGTCCCAGCCGCCGACGATCTTCGGGATGGTATGAGTCTCGACCTTGCTGCCGGGATCTTCCCGCTCCGGCGAGAACGCGAGATAGAAATCCCGGCCCGCCTTGAGGCCGCTCGTCTCAAGGATGGGCAAGACCACTTCCGACGTCGTGCCCGGATAGGTCGTCGATTCCAGCACGATGAGATGTTCCGGACGTAGATAGGCGGCAATTGCCTCACACGTCGAAACGACTGCCTGCAGGTCGGGTTCGCGTGTCGGGTTTAGCGGTGTCGGCACGCAGATCAGAATTGCGTCCGCACCGGTAAGCTCGCTGAAATCCGAGGTCGGACGGAAGCGACCCGAGGCCGTCATTCCCTCGACCTTGTCGCTTGCGAAATGGTTGATGTAACTGATTCCCCCGTTCAGCTTCTCCACCTTCTTCTCATCGATGTCGAAGCCCAGGACCTTCACGCCGGCCTGCCAGAAGGCGTGTGTCAGGGGCAACCCTACATAACCGAGCCCGATCACGCCCAGCGTAAGCGTCCGGGATTCAAGTTTGGCCTGCAGATCGAGACTGCCGCCGAGGGCGACGCGAATGTTCATGTGAAACCCGTTAACCGCGGTTTGCACCAAGATGGGCGCACGCCGGTTCAGTCCAGCAAACTCCAAGCCACCAGCTTGGCCGGGTTCCTGCACGGCGTTCCTCGCACACCGACTGTGCGGAAAAGGTAAACAGCCCTTGAGTTGGCGAACAACGGTCCTGAGAAAAGCAGCCGCCGCGTTGCCTCCCGCCTTGCTTCGCCCGTTCGGCGGACCGGCCGCCATCTTCTTTCATGGTGTGGAGCGGCGGATTGTCGATCCGCGGCTTCAGATCAACCATCATGATATCGAGCGGTTCGGCGAAATCGCCGAAACATTGAAGCGGAATTTCGATGTAACGCCGCTCTCCGAGGTTCCTTTCGCACTACGAAGGCCGGCCCGCCACCGGCGCACAGTGTTCCTGATGTCGGACGACGGCTATGCGAACACGGCAACCGTTGCGGCGGGCGTTCTCCGCAATCTCGATCTCCCCTGGGCCCTTTTTGTCAGCACCTGGCACATCGATACCGGGGAGTTAAACCGAATGACGCTGGCGCGAGCCCTCCTCCATGGTGCCGCCGAGGGCGACTACACATTTCCCCATATTGGGCCTTGCGCGTTGAACGGCTCCCGGCACCATGTTGCCGACGTCGTTCTTTCTCGCCTGCGGCTGTTGCCCGCCGAGGCAGCGGAAAACGCTGTCGCCACGATGATGACGGCTTTAAAGCGGCCCAAATGCGCGCCGCCGCTCTATAATGCCAGCGAACAATTCCTGAATTGGAACCAGGTTCGCACACTAGCAGGGCAAGGTGTCACCATTGGCGCCCATGCGCATTGGCATTGGCCCATGCACGATCGACAGGAAGCGAAGTACTTGCGCGATCAGGCGGAACTGCCTCGCCGCCGAATCGAGCAGGAAGTCGGATCTTGCCGGTACTTCGCCTATCCTTTCGGCAATGCTGGGGATGTGGGTTCACAAGCCTGGAAGGCGGTGCGCGAAGCCGGTTACGACTATGCCTTCACCACTCTGGCCGGAACACTCCACGCGAAGCAAAATCCCTGGCTGCTCCCGCGTTACGGTCTGGCTCCGCAAGAATCCGATCTGCCCAGCCTGCTGCCGCTTCTTCGTCTGGGTAACAGCCGCGTTGCCCGCTGGCAACGACAGTTAAATTAGCGAACCCGGCTGGAACACGATCGTCCAAAGTCGGGACAGGTGGAGCATGATCGCCTGTCAAAACCGTCGCTTTCTGCGGTGCTGGCATAAATCGGTTTGGTTAATGCAGCCGCCCGCGCTGCCCCGGTCTGAAACACCCACTTTGAAGTTCTGTGGCGCGGCTTCTGCAATCGTAATTTGCGGATTAGTCGCGGATCACGGTCTTGGGTGTCGAGCAGCGGTTTATCGAGACTTATGCGGACGCAATTCCGTTCGATTTCGGGCAGCCCGAACGAATTCGGATTGAGCCCAGCGCTCGCCTCGGTCGCAAGCGAATATTGGACGTCGCCGCTTCCGCCCTGCTGCTGGTGCTGCTTGCACCTCTGTTCATCCTGATCGCCATCGCAATCCGCCTCGATTCGAAAGGGCCGGCATTGTTCCGCCAAACCCGCCTCGGGCTCGGCGGCCGTCCATTCGAGATCCTGAAGTTTCGCACCATGACGGTGCTGGAAAACGGGGATGTCATTCGGCAGGCCACACGGCACGATCCCAGAGTCACCCGGATCGGCTGGTTTCTGCGCAGAACGAGTCTCGATGAACTGCCGCAGCTTATCAACGTGCTGCGAGGCGAGATGTCGCTTGTCGGACCGCGGCCGCACGCCAAGGCGCACGATCTGTATTATGGCAGCCTGATCGAACTGTACTGGCTGCGCCAGCGTGTGAAACCGGGCATCACGGGCTGGGCGCAGGTGAACGGCCACAGGGGCGAAACACCCACACTCGACAGCATGCAGGCGCGCATCGATTTCGACCTTTGGTACGTCGCCCATGCGGGCATCGGTTTCGACATCGAAATCTTGTTCCGCACGCTGCTCGTGCCTTTCCGGCAGAGGAACGCACATTGAGGGTGCTTCCTTCCCATGCCGGCACTGTTCGCTCCTTTGCGGTGCAAAACACCAGCGAGCGACGCACGGCGCACCGGCGCTACCGCGAAATCATGGTGGGCGGATTGCGCACGGCGTGCCTGTCGCGGCAACAGCTCACGTCGCTGATGGTCGGCGATTGCCTGGCGGCCCGCGGCGGCCGCAGGCGGCCGAAGCTTGTTTTTGCCTCGAATGGTCATGCCATCGCGTTGGCCGCAACCGATTCCCAGTTCCGCCGCTGCTTCGAGGACGCCAGCCTGATCCACGCCGACGGCCAGCCGATCGTGCTCGCCTCAAAATTTCTCACGCAACATCCCATCCCGGAACGCAGCGCGACAACCGACTTCATCTACGATGCGGCGCGTTCCGCGCTCGATCATGGCCTCAGCTTCTTTTTGCTCGGCGGCAGGGAGGCGGTGAATGCGCGCTGTTCGGACGCGCTGGGGAAGCGATATCCCGGACTGCAGATTGCCGGCCGCAGGAACGGATACTTCAAGGCCGAGGATGAAGCCGCAATCTGCGACATCGTCAACGCGTCCGGCGCCGATATCCTTTGGGTTGGGTTGGGCGTGCCGCTGGAGTACGAATTCTGCATTCGCAACCGTCATCGCCTGAACGCAGGCTGGATTGTCACCTGCGGTGGTTGCTTCAATTTCGTGATCGGCGAGTACACGCGAGCTCCCCGCTGGATGCAGGCCTGCGCGCTTGAGTGGCTTTACCGCCTGTGGCGCGAGCCAAGGCGCCTGTTTTGGCGCTATACCATCACAAACCCGCTCGCGACGTTCGCTCTGCTCACCCGAACCGCATCGATCGTTGTACCCAGAAGCGCCGCAACCACCTCATGACCGCGCTCGCCACCAAGACAATGACCGTTGCGGACATGTCGCCGGCATCGCGATCCGACGCGACCACGGTATCGGTTGCGCTCCGTTATGTGCTTTCGGCAATGGGCCCGGTCTGCGTATCGGTGACGCATTTCGCGATTGCGCTGGTGTTCCTGCACAATTTTCCCCGCGGGAATTTCGGCCTGTTCTCTTTCCTCCTTGTGGTTTCGGCATTCAGCCTCAGCTTTTGCGGAGCGATGTTTGCGCCGCCGATTTCCGTGCGCGGCAGCCGGCCCGATGACATGCCGCACGCAGAACTCCTCAGCCTGTTCAAAAGCAATCTTGTGTTTTCGCTGATCTCGGCCAGCGCGGTTGCGATGGTGATGTTCCTGTGCGGCGCCGGTCTGCCACTCGCAGCTCTGTTCGGCGTCTACGCTGGCGTGATGAGCCTGCGCTGGTTTGCGCGTTGCTGGACGTACGCCGAGGCTGATCCCGGCCGCGTTCTCGTATCCGATCTTGCCTACAGCGTCTTGCTCGCCGGCTGCGTCATCGTGCTGTTCACCATGCACCGGCTCACGGCCTTGAGCGCAGCGACCGTACTGGTGCTTTCCGGCATCGCGGGGCTGCTGGTGCTCGATATGAGGAATGCCGGCCTGTATTTCCGCGCGCTGCGTCACGGACGTTTCGCGCCGTACATCGCCATGTGGCGGAACATGTCCAGCTGGGCTGTCCTTGGCGTGGTGCTGAGCGAACTCACCGTCAACGCGCACGCCTATCTCGTCACGTTCATCTCGGGACCGCATGCATTTGCCGTTTTGGCTTTGGGTAGCCTTCTTATGCGGCCGGTGTCGCTGGTTTTGGCTGCCCTGCCCGACATGGAACGGCCGTTGATGGCGAGGGCGCTGATCGGTGGGGATACCGGCCGGGCTTTGCGGGCTGTTAACCATTTCAGAACAGCGGCAGGCGCAATCTGGCTGGCGACTGTCGCGCTGGGGGCCGCGCTGCTCACATGGTTTCCGCACCTTCTACTCAAGGAAGACTATCCGTTCCGCGAAGTCGCGGTGGTGGTGGTCATCTGGGGCATCATCATGGCTTCCCGCGCGGCGCGCACGCCGGACTCGGTCCTCCTGCAATCGGCAGGAGAGTTTCGCCGCCTGGCCTCCGCCGGGGCATGGTCCAGCGCTGTCTCGCTGACCGCGACCCTTCTTCTACTATTGACCATTGGTCCGATCGCCGCCCTTTGCGGAATTCTGCTGGGCGATCTCGTGGCCACACGAATGATTTTCGTACTCGCACGCAGATGGAAGGCCCAGCATGCCTGACGTGACAATTGCAATACCGAGCTACCGGCGCCCGTCGGGCCTCGAGTTCCTTCTGCTGGCGATCGACGGTTTGCAAACAACCGCCAGCGTTTCGGTACTGGTCGCGGACAATGATGCCCAAGGCCGCGAAGCGCTCGCGGTCTGCAAACGGCTGCACGCGCGCGGTTATCGCTGGCCGCTCGAATGCATCGTCGCCCCGGAGCGCGGAATTGCGCAGGCTCGCAACGCGCTGATCGAGCACATTCTCGCCAATTCGCCCGCAGAATTCATCGCCATGCTGGACGATGACGAGTGGCCGACGCCGGATTGGCTCGAGGCTTTCCTCAAGGTGCAGGCATCGACCAAGGCGGAGGCGCTGCACGGCGCCGTCCTGCGGGCGTTCGAGTCGACTCCGGAAGACTCGGCCGCCGCGTGCCATGGCATCGCGCCTATGCGAGGCAAGACCGGACCGATATCCGCAATCTACAGCACCAGCAATGTCCTCATCCGCCGCGTCTGCCTGGAAGAGTTGCCGGCGCCCGCCTTCGATCCGAACTTCGCGCTCAGTGGCGGTGAGGACCGCGATTGCTTCGAGCGGCTTCGGCGGCAGGGCCGCCGGTTCGCCTGGGCCGACGAAGCTATCGTGTACGCATCGGTCCCCGCCTCGCGCGCGAGTTTCGGCTGGGCCCTGCAGCGGGCCTATCGCACCGGCAATTCCGATATGCGGGTCATTCTGAAGCACTGCCGCGGCGCGGCTGAAATGCTTCCGGAAATCCTGAAGATCGGCGGCGTTGCACTTCTATATCCCTTCGTGCTGCTGGCATCGGTTCCCTTTGCGCACATGCACGCGCAGGCGCTGTGCAAGATATGGCGTGCAGCCGGGAAGACGGCCGCCTTGTTGGGTCACCGTTACGATGAATACGCTGTCATTCACGGCGCCTGAGCTCTGGCGCATTCCGCAGCGCGCGTCGCCAAGATCCGCGGACGCCGTTGCCGAACTTTGCTTTGTCGTTTTCCTGCTGCTGATCTTTATCGGCCTGAAGCCCTTCGCCATCCGCAATTTGGCGGCGCTGGCTCCGGGCGACAGCGGAGACGGCGCAGGCAATATCTGGCGGCAGGTTTGCTATCTCGCGACTTTTGCGGCGATCGTGACCTCGGCGTGGCGATGCCGCGGGCTCAGCGCATTCCGCGCCCTTCCTATTACGCTTGTCCTGCTGCTTGGCTGGTGCCTTGTCACAAGTTTCTGGGCTCCAACCCCCGGCGTCTCGCTGCGGCGGGCCGTGCTCGAAATCGTCATAACCCTTTCAGCTGTACTGGGAGTGCAAACCATCGGAGCCGAGCGCTCGCTGATCCTTCTGCGCAACGTGCTTGGGGCAGTCCTCATCATCAACTTCGCGTCGATTCCGCTCATCCATCAGGCCGTGCACCTGCCGGGTGAAGCCGACCCCGGGCTGATCGGAAACTGGCGCGGGCTCTATTATCACAAGAACGTCGCGGGTGCTGTGTCCGCGATCACCGCTCTGCTCTTCTTCTTCGAGGCGCTGAGCCGGCGTCGCGCCATGCTTTGGCTGTTGTTCGCTGGAGCCGTGGTTTTCACCATCATGACCCGTTCGAAGACCTCCATTGGGTTGCTGCCGGTTGCGGTGACCGCCGGTCTCCTCTTCCGCTGGACGGCACGGCACAGCATGGAGCGCTGGATCGTCCTGCTGGCCGGGGGTGCGTTGCTGGCGGGAGCAGGCCTCGCGGTCATCGTCGATTTTTCTGCCGTCACGCGTTTCTTTACCGATCCCACCGAATTTACGGGCCGCGTAGAGATCTGGCGGGCCGAACTCGCTTTCATCCGCGACCATCCGTTGCTGGGCGCGGGCTTCGGCTCCTTCGCTGACACCGGCGCCCTGTCGCCACTTTACAACTACGTGTCGGACAAATGGGTGCAGGGCATATCGCATGGCCACAACGGCTATCTCCAGGTTTTGATGACCATCGGCGGCATCGGCTTCGCGCTGGCGATGCTGGCCTTCATAGTTCAGCCGGCGCTTGGCTTGCGGCAAGCCGACCGTCACGGGAACCGCAACTTCTTCGCGCCACTCTGCGCAATTTTCGTTTTTTCAGTCCTGCACAATTTCGTCGAATCGGATTTTCTCGAAAGCGACGGACCGGCCTGGGTCGCCTTCCTGCTGATGATTGGTTGCCTCGCATCCATAACGAATGTTTGCGCTGAACCGGCAACCCGCCGCGCAACGTGGAACGTGCCGTGACACCGTTCTTTTCAGTGATCGTTCCCGTGTACAACCGCGCGCATGTGCTTGGCCGGGCACTGCGTTCCGTGCTCGCGCAGACCTGCCAGGATTTTGAGATCGTCGTTGTCGATGACGGCTCCGGCGATGATCCCGCCGGCGTCGTATCGGGGTTTGCAGATGCGCGGATTCGTCTTCTCCAGCAGCAGAACCGGGGCGGTGGAGCGGCTCGCAATGCGGGAATCGACACCGCGCGAGGCCGCTTCATCGCGCCGCTGGATTCCGACGATGAATTCCTGCCGCATCACCTCGAGCGCATGAAAGCGCTGTTGGAGGACTCAACCGATCTCGTCGGCTATGCCCGTGTGGTGGTCGATCGCGGCAATGGCCGAACGTTGTTGAAGCCGCCGCGCGCTTTGCGTCCCGGCGAGCACATGGCAACCTACCTGCTGTGCGATCGCGGCTTCGTCCCAACCATCACCCTCGCTGTGGAAACGTCGGTCGCACGTAACGTTCGCTATTCCGAACACCTGCCGTTCGGTCAGGATACCGATTTTGCCATCCGGCTGTTCCTGGAAGGATGCCAATTCGCGATGCTCAAGGAGCCGGGAGCAATCTGGCACGATTGCCACGATCCGGGCCGCGCGTCGGCGAATCGCAAAGGCGCGCGCCTCGCTGGCTGGATCGAGGAAATGCGGCCGCGAATTCCCGCGCGCGCGTACCATGGCTGCCGAGGCTGGACCATCGCCAAGGGCGTGGCGCCGCAAAACCGGATGAAGGCGCTCGAGCTTTATGCGTCCGCGATGCTGCGAGGATGTTATCGGCCGCGCCTCGCGGTCATCATCTTTTTTCAAATCTTCGCGTCAGACGAGTCATATCGCCGATGGGCCGACTTTGTGATCGGCATGCTCGCCAAAGTGAAGCGGAAGCGCGACGACGCAGGGGTTGCGATACCGGCGCAACCCGCGTGCTGACGCGCAGAGACTTCGCGGGAGGACTGGCGCTTGGTGCATCCGCCTTGAGCACCCGCGCGCTTGCTCAGCCGACGGGTGATTTCGCGCCGCAGACACTGGGAGCACTCGCGGGCAGGCGGGGTTGCCTCTACGGCTGCGCGGCCACGACATTCGAGCTCCGCGACCACGATTTCGCACCGCTGCTGGCACGCGAGGCGAAAATTCTCGTGCCGGAATACGAGATGAAGCGCGCGGTTCTCGAACCGCGGCCCGGCGCTTATGATTTCGATGGCGCCGATGCGCTCTCCGCCTTCGCGCAGCGCACGGGCATGCAATTCCGCGGACATACGCTGGTCTGGCACAAGGCCAACCCGCCATGGCTGGGAGCCGCCATCGCCGCCAAGCCACGCGACGATTTTCTTGTCCGTTACATCCACGATGTCATGTCGCGTTATCGTGGGCGCGTGGCTTCCTGGGATGTCGTCAACGAAGCGCTGGCGCCGGAACACGGACGCCGCGATGCCATGCGCGAATCCCTTTGGCTTCGCGCCTATGGCCCCGACTACATTCAAGCCGCGTTCCATGCGGCGCGCGCCGCCGATCCCGCGGCGCAACTCGTCTACAACGATTGGGGCTGCGAGGCAGATGGTCCCAAACACGATCTCTTCCGTGCTGCCACGCTCGACTTCCTCGAGCGAATGAAGGCGCGCGGCGTGCCTATCGACGCTTACGGCATGCAGGGACATCTGCAGGCCTTCGGCGCAAAGGTCGACCAGCGAAAGCTGCGGATCTTTCTGGAGCGCCTTGACGCCTTGGGTTTGCGCATTCTGGTCACCGAGCACGATGTCGATGACAGCGGCGGGCCAACGGATGTGAGCCTTCGGGACCGCGCCGTCGCGGACGCAAGCCGGCGTTTCCTCGATGTGGTTCTCGACAACAGGGCGACGACTGCGGTCCTGACCTGGGGGCTTTCCGACCGCTTCCTCGACCCGCCGGGGCTACGCGCCCGCCTAGCCGGCTACAGCCCCCGCCTGCTGCCTCTGGATTCGAACTTGCAACGCAAGCCGATGTGGTGGGCCATGGCGGGAAGCTTTTCCGGCATGCGGCCATCGCTGGCCAATTAAAGTTCACGAAGAGTTAAACGGGGAGATCGTATTTTCAGGAAGGCGGAAGGCACAGCATCGATGGCGAGGACGCAGATCATGCCGGCAGGCACGATGGCAGGCAATGCCCTGTCCATGCGCGCGCCTGTGCCGTTTCGGCTGAATGATCTTCTGCTACTCGCACATCGCCGCAATCCCCTCATCCTGACCGTGGCCGCAGCCTGCGTCGCGCTGGCCGCCGTCGTCCTGCTGCTGTTGCCGACCCTCTATTCCGCCTCTGCTGTGGTGATGCTGGAGCAGCGGAAGAACAACGTTGCCGGCGTTTCCGCCGTTCTTTCGGAGCTTCCCACCGATCCCGCGTCCGTGCAGAACCAGATTCAGATTCTGACGTCGCGCGATCTGGCCTCGCAAGTGGTCGACAAGCTTGACCTCGAGCATGATTCCGAATTTGCCGGCAGCGGCTTCCATCTATTTGGCGGAGACGCGGCCGCCGATCCGGTAGTGCAGCATGAGCGCGTGGTGACGAAATTCCTCGGCCGCCTCTCGGTGGAGAATGAGGGGCTCTCGACTGCGCTTACCATCACCTTCAAGGCAAGCACGGGGGAAAAGGCCGCGCGCATCGCCAATGCGGTGGCGGAGAGCTATGTGCAATCTCAGCTTGACGCCAAATCCATGGCTACGCGGGAAGCGACGGATTGGCTTGAGGGCCGCGTGCACGAATTGTCGCGCGAGGTGCAGGCTGCGGACGCCGGGGTGGAGCGCTACAAAGCGCTCCACAATCTCAGCGACTCTGCGAACGGCACGCCGCTCATAGAGCAGCAGATTAATACCTTGAGTACCCAATTGGTGCAGGCCAAGGCCGATCTTTCTCAAAAGCAGGCGACGTTCTCGCGCGTCGATACGCTTGCGCGATCCGGACACGGCGCCGACATTTCGCAGGCGGTTGCATCTCCCCTCATCATACAGCTGCGGTCGCAGGAAGCCGATCTTATCCGCAGCGAAGCGGAGCTCACGACAAAATACGGTCCGAAACATCCCAAGCTCATCGCCGTGCAATCCCAAAAGCACGACCTGGAGCAGAAAATTTCCGACGAAGTGGCCCGCCTTGGCGGCGCGTTATCCAACGATGTTTCTGTCGCCCAGGCGCAGGTTGCTGCGTTGGAGAACAGCCTGGCCAATGTCGAACGGCAGGCACAGGCGGAAAACCTGATGCGCGTAAAGCTGAAAACGCTGCAGGTAAACGCCGCGTCGGCGCATTCCATCTATGAGGCCTTCGTCGCGCGGCTGCACACGATCCAGGATCAGAGCATGATCGAAGCGCCGGATGCGCACATCATTTCGCATGCCGCCGTGCCCAACGCGCCGAATTCGCCGCGGCGCATGCTGATTCTCGCCGCCTCCATCCCGATCGGTCTGCTGCTGGGGCTGCTGGCGGCGCTGCTTACTGAACGCCTTGGACAGGGCGTGCCACGGCAACATGCGGCACAGCCACCCATTCCGGTGCTGGCGGAACTGCCCGGCGTCTCGCATCCACGTGCCGCCGACCTCATCGTGGACTGGCCAACCTCGCCCTATGCGCTGGCCATTGCGCGACTCACTTCCAGCATCCTGTATGGCGCCCAAAGGGGCGGGCCGCGCACCATTCTCGTCACATCACCGCAAGCCGGAGAAGGAGCCCCGACCGTCGCCCTCAGCCTTGCCCGGTCCGCCGCCGCCCAAGGACGCCGGGTTGTTGTCGTAGATGCCAACATGGCCAAGCCTGCCGTGGCGCCGCTGGTCGGTTATCGCGCTGTGCGCAACGGAATGGCGGAGGTGCTGGCGGGCCGCGCGCCGCTCAGCCGTGCGCTGCTGAAAGACACGCGCTCCAACGTGTTGCTGCTCTCCCCTTCACCGGTGGCCGGGAAGATGTTGGGCCGCCTTTCGTCCGCCAGGATGGCGCAGCTGATCCGGCATCTGGCCCGGGTGAGCGATCTCACGATCATAAACGCGCCGCCGGCGCTGGGTTCTACTGCACTGCAATTTCTTGCGCGCCAGGCCGATGCGGTGATGCTGGTGGCACGCGCCGACGTGAATCCGAGACCAGATGTGATGCAGGCGGTTGAAATTCTGGCGCGCATTCCGGCACCGCCAATCGGCATGGTGCTGGCGGCCTAGACCAGCGTTTGCTGCACCGGCGGATAGGTTATTCTCTTATCTTCATGGATGATGGCGCCGGGTGTCAGCGTAGCCGGCTTCGGCGCTGCGCTGCTGACGATGTGCAACACGGTGTGGCCGCGCGCCAGGAGATAATCGGCGATAATCCGCCGATGGCAGCGCCACCACACGGCTTCTGAACACATCATCGCGGTGCTGCGGTCGCTGCCGATGTCCAGAAGTCGCACGATCCCTTCTTCAAATGGCTCGGTCAGCGCGTAATCGGCGTACGCGCGGAAGGCCGCATTCTCCCACAACCCGTTGGGCGAATCCTGTCTCTTCGAGCTGCGACGCCCGCCGAGGGCCGGGATGTGCGTGTAGCCGATGTCTTGCCCTGCCAGCGCTGGCGCGAAGGTCCCGGCGTTGAACTGAGGATTGGCACGAGACCGGGTGAAAGCGCGGATGTCTACCAGCTCTTCCGTGTTGTTCGCATGGAGCAACGCCACAAAAGCTTCGAGGGAACGATTGGAATGCCCGATGGAATAGAGAATTGTCACGAGCGGATCATCAACAAGGACGAAGGGCCGCCTCTTGCGAAGCGGCCCTTCCATTGTCGGCTACGGATTCCGAACGGAACCGCCGAAATCTGGCGTCAAGCCACCTGGACCTCGCCAGAGGCATCGATCCAGGTCGCGGCACCGTTCTGCCGCAGGTCATGACAATGAGACACTGGACCACCTCCTTTCGAATTGCGTTTCGCCCACCAATATAGGGCGCTTCAACCGCACGTCAAAGCCCTCGTTCGACTATGGAAGCGGGAGAAGAGGAACGATTGGCGGCGCGGGCGATTATCAGTGCGCAGCACCTCGGCACCCCCATATGCACGCGTTCAGCCGGCAGGAACAGGATTGCGTCGAAGCTGCGCTTCACTGCCACAAGACCTGCCTCGGCATGGCGATGACGCACTGCCTGGACGAAGGTGGCGAGCATGTGGCGCCGCAACATTTCCGCCTGATGATCGATTGCGCCGCCATCTGCGCGACAGCCGCCGATTTCATCATGCACAAGAGCCAGTTTCACCGCCAAATGTGTGCGCTGTGCGCGGAGGTTTGCAGCGCCTGCGCGCAGGACTGCGCGAAGCTCGACGGCATGGAAGAATGCGTGGACGCCTGCCAGAAATGCGCGCAGCTCTGCCGCGAGATGGCGTGAGGCCTTTTTCGCGAACACGCTCTCGTGCTTCGCCCTACATCTGCATCGTCCAGCCTTCGACGCCCATTGCTGCCTGACGGACGGCTTCGGTGAGCGTTGGATGCGCGTGGCTGGTGCGCGCCATGTCTTCGCTGGCCGCGCCGATCTCGATGGCGAAGGCGGCTTCCTGAATCAGATTGCCGGCTTCGGCGCCCATGATATGCACGCCCAGCACGCGATCGGTTTTGGCGTCGGCCAGCACCTTGGCGAAGCCGTCAGTGGCGGCGATGGTTTTCGCGCGTGCGTTGGCGGTGAAGGGGAATTTGCCGATTTTGTATTCAATGCCCGCGGCTTTCAGCTCGTCTTCCGTCTTGCCGACGCTCGCCACTTCCGGATGCGTGTAGACCACAGCGGGGATGGCATCGTAGTTCACATGGCCTGCTCGACCGGCGATGTTTTCGATTGCTGCGACCGCCTCGTCTTCCGCCTTGTGCGCCAGCATGGCGCCTTCGCGGCAATCGCCGATGGCCCAGATGCCTTCGATGTTGGTGCGGAAATGCGCATCGGTGGCGACGCGTCTTCTGGAATCCAGTTGAACGCCGATTTCGGCGAGGCCAAGGCCATCCGTGTACGGACGGCGGCCGATGGCGACCAGTACGATGTCGGTTTCGAGGGAAGATTGCGCGCCGCCGGCGGCCGGTTCAAGCGTAACTCCGAGCGCGTCACCTTTTTTCTCAACCCCAACCACCTTTGTCGACAGCTGGAACTTCATGCCCTGCCGCGTGAGCAGCCGCTGGAACTGCTTGGCGATTTCGTCGTCCAGCCCCGGCGTGATGCGGTCGAGGAATTCCACCACCGTCACTTCGCTGCCGAGCCGACGCCACACCGAGCCCAGCTCCAGGCCGATGTAGCCGGCGCCGACCACCAGCAGCCGCTTCGGCACCGATTTCAGCGACAGCGCGCCGGTGGAGGAGACGATGCGCTCTTCGTCGATGGTCACGCCCGGCAGCGGCGCCACATCCGATCCTGTAGCGATGACGATGAGCTTCGTATCCAAAGTGCGGTTGCTGCCGTCGTTCAGCTTCACCTCAACCTTGCCGGGGCTTGCGATACGCGCCTCGCCGACAATCGCTTCGCTCTTGTTCTTTTTGAGCAGGAATTCGACGCCCTTGGTGAGCTCGCCCACCACCTTCGTCTTGTGTGCCATCATGGACGGCAGATCGAGTTCGGCGCTGGTTTTGATGCCGAGTTTCGGCAGCTCCTCCCGCGCTTCCTCGTAGAGCTCGCTGGTGTAGAGCAACGCCTTCGAGGGGATGCAGCCGACATTCAGGCAGGTGCCGCCGAAGAGCCCGCGCTTGTCGATACAGGCGCTCTTCAGTCCCAGCTGGCCGGCGCGGATCGCGGCATTGTATCCCCCCGGCCCCCCGCCGATGACGACGACATCGAAACTGTCAGACATTGATGCTCCACTTCGTATTTCAGCGAGGCTCCAGCCATGCCGCCGCATTGTCGACAGGCCTAGGCAAGGTGAACTCCAAACGGGTCTTCAAATCATGTGGACTGATTGGCTGACTGCCTCGGCTCTCTATTGCCCAATACAAAAATTCCTCAGGTCCACCGTTGAGATAAGGTGGCGCCGAGACTGGCATGAATACGGTTGGCAACCTCTTCGTGAGGCTAAGATAGTTCAAAATGTGACCAAGCTCCTGAACAATGTTCCATGCTAATTGGTGATGAATGTCGATGCGGAGCTTGACCCACCAAGACCCGTCCTCGGCTACGTCAGAACTAACAACAACAACGCCCGGGATTCGGTTGATGAACTGCACGAGTTCATCTAGCGATTCTTGGCCCTCGCGGCTCTCTGCCATTACTAAACGTCCAGCAGCAGGCGCTGCGGGTCTTCGAGGTTTTCCTTCACGCGCACGAGGAACGTCACCGCTTCGCGGCCGTCGATCAGCCGGTGATCGTACGACAGCGCCAGATACATCATCGGGCGGATTTCCACCTTGCCTTCGATGGCGACGGGCCGCTGCTGGATCTTGTGCATCCCGAGCACACCGGATTGCGGCGCATTCAGAATGGGTGTCGACATCAGCGAGCCGAACACGCCGCCATTGGAAATGGTGAAGGTGCCGCCCTGCAGCTCCTCCAGCTTCAGCTTGTTGTCGCGCGCCTTGGCGCCGAAATCCGCAATCGCCGCCTCGATTTGCGCCAGGGAAAGCTCGTCGGCGTCGCGCACCACCGGCACCACCAGCCCGCGCTCGGTCGAGACCGCAACGCCGATGTCGTAATAGTTCTTGTAGACGATGTCGTCGCCTTCGATTTCGGCATTGACGTTCGGCAGCTCCTTCAACGCGGCGATGCAGGCCTTCACGAAGAAGCCCATGAAGCCCAGGCGCACGCCATGCTTCTTCTCGAAGCTGTCCTTGTATTCGGCGCGCAGCCGCATCACGTCGCTCATGTCCACCTCGTTGAAGGTGGTGAGCTGGGCTGCGGTGTTCTGCGATTCCTTCAGCCGCAGCGCGATGGTGCGGCGCAGGCGGCTCATCTTCACGCGCTCTTCGCGGTCGGCGCGCGGGCGCGGGCCGGATGGAATTTCGACTGGCGCCGGCGTGGTGGCGCGTTGTGCCGCGCGCGCTTCCAGCGCCGCCAGCATGTCACCCTTCGTGACGCGGCCATCCTTGCCCGTGCCAGAAACCTGTGCGGGGTTGATATCGCTCTCTTCTGAAATCCGCCGCACACTCGGCATGGCAGGCGCGTTGGATACCGGCGCTGCTCGCGGCGGAGCGGATTTCGGCGCTTCTGTTTTCGGTGCAGCCGCATCCGGATTGCGCGTCGCCGCGGTGGCGCTGGGCGTTCCCTTTTTTCCTTCCGCAATGGCGCCGAGCACGGCGCCGACCTGAACCGTCGCGCCTGCCTGCACGGAAATGGATTCAATGGCGCCGTCCGCCGGTGCCGGAACTTCCACCGTCACCTTGTCGGTTTCGAGCTCGAGCACCGGTTCGTCGCGCGAAACCGAATCGCCTTCCTTCTTGAACCAGCGCGCCACCGTGGCCTCGGTAACGCTCTCGCCCATCGCGGGCACTTTTATCTGAATGCTCATAGATAGAGTTCTGCGCTCGAAAAGCCTCCCCCTAAAAGGGGGAGGTCGATCCGCGAAGCGGATCGGGTGGGGGTCATCTTCACCTTCCGTAGCATGATCCCTCCCCGGATCGCTTGCGCGATCCGACCCTCCCTTTTCAAGGGAGGGAATTAGATCGTCAAAGCCTCATCCAACAATGTATGCAGTTCCGCGGTGTGCTGGTTCATCAGGCCGGCCGCGGTAGAGGCATATTCCGGCCTTCCGATATAGGGCACGGCAGCAGGCCTGCCCATATGTTCAAGCGTCTCTTCGATGCGCGGCGCTACGAAGCACCACGCGCCCTGGTTCTTCGGCTCTTCCTGCACCCAGACGATTTGCGCATTCGGAAATCGCGCGAGTTCCCCGGCCAATACTTTTTCCGGAAATGGATAGAGCTGTTCGATGCGCAGCATCTGGACACGATTTTCGTTGCGCTTCTCGCGCTCGTCCATCAGGTCGAAATACACCTTGCCGGTGCAAAGGATCACGCGCTTGATCTGATCGTCCGCCACCAGCTTCATCGTCGTGGCGCCCGGCACGCATTCCGCCTGGTCGCGGAACACGCGATGGAATGACGATCCCGGGCCCATGTCTTCCAGAAACGAGATGCAGCGCCGGTTCCGCAGCAGCGATTTCGGCGTCATCAGAATCAGCGGCTTGCGGAACAGGCGATGGATCTGCCGCCGCAGCACGTGAAAGTAATTGGCCGGCGTGGTCGGATAACAGACCTGAATGTTGTCCTGCGCGCAAAGCTGCAGATAGCGCTCGAGCCGCGCCGATGAATGTTCCGGCCCCTGTCCCTCGTAGCCGTGCGGCAAGAGCATCACCAGCCCGCACATGCGCAGCCATTTCATTTCGCCCGACGCGATGAACTGGTCGATGATCACCTGCGCGCCGTTGGCGAAATCGCCGAACTGCGCTTCCCACAGCACCAGCGCCTTCGGCTCTGCAGAGGAATAGCCGTATTCGAAGCCGAGCACCGCCTCCTCGGATAGCAGCGTATCATTGACCTCGAAGTCCGCCTGCCCGTCGCGGATGTGCTTGAGCGGCGTGTAGCGCTTCTCGGTTTCCTGATCGATCAGCACGGCATGGCGCTGGCTGAAGGTGCCGCGCGAAGAATCCTGGCCGGAAAGCCGCACGGGTGTGCCTTCGTCCAACAGTGTGCCGAACGCCAGTGCTTCGCCGGTCGACCAGTCGATGGCCTGACCGGTCTGCAGCATCGTCGCCTTCGCCTGCAGCTGTCGCGCGATGGTGCGATGCGCATGAAAGTCCGGCGGCACGGTTGAGATGGCGCGGCCGACGCGTTGCAATGACTCGGCTGATGCAGCGGTTTCGCCTCGGCGATCGCCCTCCGGCGCTTTCTCAAAGCCGGTCCAGCGGCCGTCCAGCCAGTCCGCGCGATTGGGGCGATGCGATTTCGCCGCTTCGAATTCGGAATCGAGTTTGGCGTTGAAGGCGGCGATCATGTCCTTCACATCGTTTGCGGTAACAGTGCCTTCCTCGATCAGCCTTTTCGAATAAAGCTCCAGCGTCGTGCGATGCTCGCGAATGGCACGGTACATCGCCGGCTGCGTGAAGGCGGGCTCGTCATTCTCGTTGTGGCCGAAGCGGCGGTAGCAGAACATGTCCACCACCACGTCCTTGTGGAACAGCTGGCGGAATTCGCTCGCCACCCGCGCGCAATGCACCACCGCTTCCGGATCGTCGCCGTTCACATGGAAGATCGGCGCCTGCACCATCAGCGCAACATCGGATGGATAAGGCGACGAACGTGCGTAGGCCGGGCTGGTGGTGAAGCCGATCTGGTTGTTGACGATGAAATGCACCGTGCCGCCGGTCTTGTATCCCCGCGTGCCGCTCATGGCGAAACATTCGGCGACGACGCCTTGTCCCGCGAAGGCCGCATCGCCGTGCAGCAACAGCGGCAGCACGCTGGCGCGCGTTTCGTTATCGCGCAGCTGGAATTGCTTGGCGCGCGCCTTGCCCAGCACCACGGGGTCTTCCGCTTCCAGATGCGAGGGATTGGGCGTGAGCGACAGATGCACCTGCACGCCGTCGAACTCGCGATCGCTGGAGGCGCCGAGGTGGTACTTCACATCGCCTGAGCCCTGCACATCGGACGGCAGCGCTCCGCCGCCCTGAAATTCGTGGAAGATCTGCCGGTACGGCTTGCCCATCACATTGGCGAGCACATTGAGCCGGCCTCTGTGCGCCATGCCGAGCACGATCTCCTTCACGCCCAACTGGCCGCCCCGCTTGATGATCTGCTCCAGCGCCGGAACCATGGCTTCGCCGCCGTCCAAGCCGAACCGCTTGGTGCCGAGGAAGCGCACGGCGCAAAACTTCTCGAAGCCTTCCGCTTCAATCAGTTTGTTGAGGATCGAGCGCTTGCCCTCCGGCGTGAAGCGAATTTCCTTGTCGGGGCCCTCGATGCGCCGTTGCAGCCAATCCTTCTGCTCGGGATCGTTGATGTGCATGAACTCGTAGCCGATGCGGCCGCAATAGGTGCGTTGAAGGATGTCCACCATCTGTCGTGGCGTGGCGGTTTCGAGGCCCAGCACGCCGTCGATGAAGATGGGCCGGTCGAGATCGGACTCGTGGAAGCCGTAGAAATTGGGATCGAGCTGCGCGAGGCGGGGCTGCGGGCAGAGGTGCAGTGGATCGAGATCGGCCGCCAGATGGCCGATCACGCGATAGGCGCGCACCATATGAATGGCGCGGACGGAATCCTTGGCGGCGCTGCGCGTGTCGGCGGCGGAAATCTCGCTCTTGCGCGGGGGCCACAGTCCGGTGAGCGCGCCGATGAGTTCACCGTCCGGACCGGCCGCCGGCCGCCAATTGGGCCACCTTTGGTGTTCGGCCTGTGAGGGATTCTGCGGACTGAGTTCTGCAAACCACTGCCCCCACGAAGGCTCTACCGACTCCGGATCATCCAGCCAGCGCTCATAGAGGCCCTGGATGAACCCGGCATTGGCGCCGGAAAGGAAGGATGTTTCCTCCAGTAGGGCGTTCGAAGCCCGATTGATCTGGTTGGGACGTGATTGGGTCGTCATGATGGCCGTTGAAATAATGGTGGCGCCTCGAACGCCGCACCCCTAGCCGATCCAGGTTGCGAATGCATCCGGCGATGTCGCCGTCTCGTTGCTGATATAGGCACTCACGGCAGATTCACACGCGTCCATTAAGGCTTAGTGACGCTTGCGGCGCGGCCTGTCCGGCGCGTTGTCGAGCAGATGAATTTCGACGCGCTGGGCACCGTTCGCGCCCGCCCGCGAGGTCTCCGCGCTCAGCGATCCCCGGACAATCCGCGTCTCGTCCACGCCGGCCGCGATCAGCGCGCGCTCGACAGCCTGGATGCGAGGAGCTGCCAGCCCGGGATTGTAGCCGGGCGTCGCGATCACCGGCGGCCCGGCCACACGCACCCTTTTTGTCGCGTGAAGGTTGGCGTCCGCCGCCGCCCGATTGATAACCATGGCCGCTTCCCTCCCGATACTCAATTTGGCCTTGGGAAAAATGACCACATAGGTGGCGCCCGGGCTGGGCGGCGCGGCCGGCGGACCCAAAGTGCCGCAGGCGGCAACCGCCAGAAAGAAAGGTCCCGAAAAGGCCAACCGCATAGCCCGACGCATCGTCGAGCAATAACGCATCGAATGTTGAAATTGAATGTATTGCCCGGCTGGACCTGTTGCGGATGGACGGGAGAGTGCTAACGTCCCGGCCCGACCTTCTAGGATAATTCCCATGCTCCGCCGCGCCTTGCTGGGCCTTGCGCTCACGCTTGTTTCCGTTCCCGCCATGGCTGCTTCGCTGGTCAATCTTTCCCATCCGGCGCCCGAGAGCGCCATCACTCAACTCCTGCTTACCGATGGCCGGGTGATCGTGCAGGGATTTTCCGAGGCCAACTGGTTTGCCCTGACGCCTGACAACACCGGCAGCTATGTCAACGGGACGTGGAAGCAGATGGCAAGCCCGCCGTCCGGTTATGTGCCGCTCTACGTAGCCTCTTCCGTGCTCGCCGACGGTCGGGTCGTGATTGCTGGTGGAGAGTATCTGAACGGAAGTTTCGCCTTCACCAACAAGAGCGCCATCTACGATCCGGTGAAGAACAAATGGGCAGACATCACGCCGGATAGCCATCTCCTTCCCTTCATTGGAGATTCGCCCGCGACCGTGTTGGCAGATGGCCGGTTCCTCGTCGGCGAAAAATTCAAGGACAAGCTGTTCGTGTTCGATCCGAAAACAATGGCATGGTCAGGAGTGCCCTCCAAAAACAAAAACGACTTCAATGCCGAGGAGGGCTGGACTTTGCTGCCTGACGGCTCGGTGCTGACCTACAATGTGAAAACGCATCCCCAGTCCGAGCGCTACCTGCCCGATCAGGGAAAATGGGTGAGTGCGGGCAGCACCGTTGTCGATCTGCGCGGTCCGCAGAATTGCTGCGGCCGCTGCATTCCCTACGGCCCGAAAGACAAATGCTACGACCCGCCCGGTGAAGTCGGCGCGGCCATGTTGCGTCCGGACGGCACGGTGTTCGCCACCGGCGCAATCCCGGACGGCGAGAACACCGCGCACACTTCGATCTATGACCCGAAGAAGAACAAGTGGACGCGCGGGCCGGACTTTCCCAATGGCGACCAGGCCATGGATACCTTTTCTTCGCTGCTTCCAAATGGAAACGTGCTGGTTGAAGGCTCCAACGGCGGATCGTTCTACGAATTCGACGGCAAGAAGCTGCTGCCGATGGGCCTGAGCGCGCAGGGAGTCTACGTCCCGATCCTGGTGCTGCCGACGGGCGAGGTTCTCGTTGGCGGAGAGAAAGTCTACCGCTCCACCGGCACCTACCAGGCGGCATGGGCGCCCGTCATCACAACCTCGCCGCCCACCGTAACGCGCGGGTCGAGCTACCCGATTTCCGGCAAGCAGTTCAACGGCTTGTCGCAAGCGAATGCGTTCGGCGACGAGGACAACCAGCCCACCAATTATCCCCTGGTGCGCATCACCAACAATTCCACCGGCCATGTTTTCTATGCCCGTACGCACGATCACAGCACCATGGCTGTCGCGACCGGCAACAAGACGGTGTCGACCAATTTTGACGTGCCGGCGAATATGGAAACCGGAGCGAGCAAGCTGGAAGTCGTCGCCAACGGCATTCCCTCGCAGCCTGCTTCGGTTACGGTCAATTAGGGCTGAGAAAGGAAATCGTTCCAAAGCTGTGCCATAGCGAAACATCGAAGCAATTTTTAACAGTTGCAGAATGAATTTCGCCTAGATTTGCGGCCGAAGAGGCGCAGACATGGCACCCCGACGATCGCCGGGCCGCACGATTGGTTTGCTCGCGGAATACTGCGAGACGCTTGGCCACATGCAATTGCAGGCTAGGCGCGAAATGGCTTTGCGCAGCGCCAAGGTGGAAGCGGAACTGGCGAGCCGCTCGAAATCAGAATTTCTCGCCAACATGAGTCACGAGCTGCGCACGCCGCTGAATGCGATCATCGGCTTCTCCGACCTCATCCAGCATCTCGGCGGCCAAAATCCGGACAAGAATATCGAGTATGCATGCCATATCGCGGATGCAGGCCGGCACCTGCTCAACATCATCTCCGATATTCTCGACATCTCGAAAATCGAAAGCGGAACCGCCACGCTGTCGATTGCACCGCATGATCTGCGCGAGCTGATCGAGTCCAGCCTGATGCTCGTGCGCGAGCGCATGGACGAAAAGCAGCAGCGGCTGGAACTGCGGCTTGGGCGCGATCTGCCGATGCTTCGCGTGGATGGCCGCAGAATCAAGCAGATCCTCATCAACCTGCTTTCGAATGCCCACAAATTCACGCCGCCGCGCGGACGCATCATCGTCGTGGCGCGGCGGATGGCGAATGACGGCGCCACGGTGGCCGTGGCCGATACCGGTCCGGGCATGACGCCTGACGAGCTAGTCGTTGCGCTCAAGCCTTTCGGGCAGGTGCGCGCCGATCATCTGCGCAGTCATGGAGGCACCGGCCTCGGGCTGCCGATTGCCGTGGCGCTGGCACGCCAGCACGGCGGCGATCTTTGCCTGGCAAGCGATGTGGGCGCTGGCACAACGGCTCTCCTCACCCTGCCGGCCGTGCCACCCGATAACGCAATCGTAAGCAGCGCCCTGACGCGGCCGGCCGAAAACCTCTCCCGGCCGCCGCTCTCGCGCGTCCCATCACCTGTTTCTGTCGGAGCCATGGCATGAGCCAGCCAGCCCTGAAACCTGTAGCCCAGCCATTCCGCGAAAGGCGCGGCGTGCCGGCTTCGCCGCCGGAGCGCATTGCGCATGTTGTATCCGTCACGGGAGCACGCGCCGTCGCTGTGCTGGATCGCGCGCTGCAATCTGTGCCGCGCAGCGACGCACCGCGCGTCCAGATCGGTGCATTGGCCAAGATCACCACACCGGCGGCATCGGTTATAGGCCTGGTCACAGCAGTCAGCACGCCGCTGCCACCCGGCGACAGCGACGGCGAGGAGATGGGTCTCGTCGAAATGAATTTGGTGGGGGAAGTGGTGATTGCGGGCGCTGACCGGCGACTTACGTTCCGGCGCGGCGTCACCAGTCCACCCAGCATCGGCGACCCGGTGCTCCTCGCCGACCGTCACGACCTCACGCGTGTCTATGCTCCGCCCGCGCTGGCCACGGTGAAGGTCGGGACACTGTATCAGGATCCGGCCGTCGCCGCGAGCTTTCGGGTGGACGATCTGCTGTCCAAGCACTTCCTCATCGCCGGCGCTACGGGTTCGGGAAAATCCTGCGCGCTTACCGCGATCCTTCAGCGCATCCTCGACGATCACAAGCACGCGCATATCGTCGTGCTGGACGTGCACAACGAATATCTCACGGCATTCGGCGACCGGGCCGAGGCCATCAACCTCAACAATTTCAACCTCCCCTTCTGGCTGCTGAATTTTCAGGAATTGACTGCCGCGCTGACCTCGTCGGACGAGCACCGCGACGCCGAAATCGAGATTCTCGGAGAAGCGGTCGTCAACGCGAAGCGGCGCTACAGTGACAACGCCGCACAGCGCGCGGTCCGCAAGACGGCGGAGCCCACCCATATGACGGTCGAGACGCCGGCGCCGTTCCGCCTGTCGGACGTCATCGCGCATATCGAGGAACGGCTCGGAAAGTTCGAGCGCTCGCAGGCCACGCTTCCCTATCGCAGGCTGAAGACCCGCATCGAAACGATGGTCGCGGACCAGCGCTACAACTTCATGTTCGGCAGCCTGACCGTTCAGGACACGATGTCGGAAATTCTTAGCCGGCTGTTTCGCGTGCCGAGCGACGGGCGGCCGCTGACCGTGATCGATCTTTCCATCGTGCCGCCGGAGATTCTCGACGTTGTGATCTCCGTGATCTCAAGACTCGCCTTCGATCTGGCAGTGTGGAGCAAAGGCAATTTGCCGACGCTACTGGTCTGCGAAGAGGCGCACCGCTACGCGCCTGCCGGAGAGCAACGGCAGTTCGCCCCCACGCGGCAGGCCCTCGCCCGTATTGCCAAGGAAGGCCGCAAATACGCGATATCGCTCGCCTTGGTCACGCAGCGCCCGTCGGAACTCGATCAGACAATTTTGTCCCAGTGCAGTACCGTGATCGCCTTGCGCCTTTCGAACGAGCGCGATCAGCAGGTCATGCGCGCTTCGACGCATGAAGGCTTGCTGGACCTGCTCGATTTCCTGCCCTTGCTGGGAGACCGCGAAGCCATTGTCGTGGGCCAGGGCGTCTCGATGCCGATGCGGATCACCTTCGACGATCTGGACCGCAGCACCGTGCCGCGCAACCTGAACGCCGGATTCTCCAAATCCTGGAAAGCGCCCAACATGAGCCGCAACGAGCTTGAACAGATCGTTGCGCGCTGGCGGCAAAGCGGACGCGATACCCGTCCCTAGAAGTCGCGGCGACGGTGACGCCCGCCTCCGTGCTTGTTGACGGCATCCTTGCAATCCGCGGAGAGCTCGTCGAGATGGGTTTGCAGGCATTGCCGGCGCTCGCGGCCGCGATCGCCGGAGCAGAACTTGTCGATGTCCGCGGCACAGGCGCGCTTTAGTCCATGACCGCCACGTCCGCCGCGATCGTCGCGATCCCGGTTGAGCTTGGCGGCCTTCTTCACCGCTTGCTGCGGGTTGCAGGCGGCCAGGGGAATGCCGCAGCCTAGCAGCATCACGAGACCGAGCGCACGCGTGTTCATGGCCGTGGTTCTCCGTTCGCAGGGCGCCCGCAACCGTTTGTCGGCGCCGTTCTATCGAAGTGGTGGGCGGTACTGGGATCGAACCAGTGACCCCTACGATGTCAACGTAGTGCTCTCCCGCTGAGCTAACCGCCCGGATTTCCTGTGCTATAGGGTCGCGCCGGTCGGCTGGCAAGAAGCCGGCAGCGGACGTGCCGGCGAGCGATCGGCCTGCTCAGGCGGCGATCATGCGTTCGACTTCCTGCACGATTTCGCGGAGGTGGAACGGCTTCGACAGCACTTTCGCCTGTTTGGGGGCGCCGGACGACGGATGCAGGGCCACGGCCGCGAAACCCGTGATGAACATTATTTTAAGCTGCGAATCCATGTCCGCGGCACGTTTTGCCAGCTCGATCCCGTCCATGCCGGGCATGACGATATCGGTCAGCAGGAGATCGAAGGTCGCGCCTTTCAGGCATTCGAAGGCTTCGCTGCCGTCGCCGAAATCGGTGACCTCGTGGCCGGCCTTGACCAGCGCCGCCGCAAGAAAGCGGCGAAGCGACTCGTCGTCTTCCGCAAGTAGAATTTGCGCCATCCCGAACCCCTGGGCCCCAAGTAAATCGTATAACCATCAGGCGGTAAATGGCAGTTGAAGGCAGGTTGAGGGGAAGGATGTTGATCCCGAGTTGCACCGGTGGTCCACTACGCCCATGAGCCTCCCACGATTCACCCCCGGCGGTCCCCCTGTGGATGGGCTGCTGACCACATTGCACGCGGCCCCGTATGTGATTTCGCGTCCGGCGGCACGGCTGAACCCGTTCGTCTTTGCCTCGCCGCATTCCGGACGCCTCTATCCGGAATCGTTTCTGCGCCAGAGCCGGCTATCCGCGCTGGCGCTGCGCCGCTCGGAAGACGCCCATGTCGACGATCTGTTCGCGGGCGTGCCGGAGCTGGGCGCGCCCTTCATCGCGGCGAGATTCCCGCGCGCCTACATCGACGCCAACCGCGCGCCCGGCGAACTGGATGAAACGATGTTCGACGGTCCGCTGCATGTCCCCGTCGAGCAGATCAGCGCGCGCGTGAATGCCGGCCTTGGCGTGATCCCGCGCGTGGTGCGCGATGGCGCCGAAATCTATCGCGCGAAGCTCAAGCCCGCCGAAGCGGAGGAGAGGCTGTCGCGCCTGCACCGTCGCTATCACGCCGGAGTCTCGGCATTGCTGCGGGAAGCGCACGCCCAGTTTGCGGCCGCTGTTCTGATCGACTGCCATTCCATGCCGTCGGCCGCCGGCGCGCCGGACATCGTGCTCGGCGACCGTTACGGCACCGCCGCGTCCAACATTCTATTGCGCCACACGGAGAACGCGTTTCAGCTTCACGGCTTCAAGGTGGGGCGCAACGTGCCCTACGCCGGCGGCTATACCACGCAACTTTATGGAGAGCCGGTTCGCGGCGTGCACGCGCTTCAGGTGGAAGTAAATCGCGCGCTCTATCTGGACGAGGAGCGCATCGAGCTGACGGCGGACTTCGCCGCCATGCAGAACCGGCTGATGCTGGCGCTTGCGGAACTTGTGCGTCTGGATGCACGCGCGCTGCGGCCGCAGCGCATGCGGCTGGCCGCGGAGTAACGAAAGTCGTCAGCGATCGATCAGCGGACGTCCGTCCAGCTTGCCGTATCGGTCTCTTCGATCACGATCCGCACATAGCAGTAGCCTAGCACGTACCGGAACATGCGCCGGCAGACCTTGCCGCGATAGTTCTCGCGCTCCCCCATGCGGCTGCGCGGGATGTCGACGTAATCGCCCACGGAGGGGATGAGGCCGAAGCCGGCTTCTTCCCCCAGCACGAGATCGGCAATGCCGCCGATCTCCTCGGTCTGGCTGGCGCCTTTCGGCAGGAACTGAAAATCGATTTCGTATTTCACGGGCGGCACCCTCGGTTCGGTCCGATACTCCAACGCCGGGGCCGCCCCGGTCAACCCGCCAAACACCGCACAAAATCACAGACCCGATGGCGTACAATGACTGGCGAGTCAGAAAGGAATTCCCTGCCTGGCTGGGGGAGGAGCAAACTGGACCAAAAAGCCTATTCCGCCGCGAGCCGCATGCGGGTGCGGTTGAAGGGCTTGTCGCCTAGAATGGTGACGCGGTGCATGACGCGGCGGTGCGGCTGATAATCATCCACCGTGTAGTGCTGCGTCACCCGGTTGTCCCAGAACGCCAGGGTGTTCGGCCGCCAGCGCCAGCGGACCACGAATTCCGGCCGCTGGATGTGCTCCGACAACAGCTCCAGAATTTTGGCGCTCTCGGCTTTGGTCAGGCCAAGGATGCGCGTGGTGAAGCCGGAATTGACGAACAGCCCTTCGCGACCTGTTTCCGGATGCGTGCGCACCAAGGGATGCGCGACCGGCGGATACTCACGTCGCGCCCAGGCATAGCGCTCGATGCCGACGTTCAAACTCGCCAGATGATCGGGGGGAAATGAGCGCGTGAAATCATGCTCGGCATCGAGCGGCTGCAGGAAGGCGCGCAGGCTCGGCGACAGCGCGGCATAGGCCGCGCGCATGCTCGACCACAAGGTGTCGCCGCCTTCCGCCGGCACTTCGCGGGCGTAAAGCATCGAGGCCATCGGCGGCGTATCGATGAAGGTCACGTCGGCGCGCCACGCGCCGGTATCGGTGTCGCTGGCCGGCTGATTGTCCATCACCAGCACTTCCGGGGAGCCGGGAACGCTCGGCCGGATGGGATGCAGATGCAGCTGCCCGAAGCGGGCCGCGAGGTCGCGATGCTGCGGCGGCGTGAGAGTCTGGTCCTCGAAAAACAGCACCTCATGTTGCAGCAGGGCTTTGCGGATTTCCGCAATCGTCTCGTCGTGCAGCGGGCCCGCGAGATCGACTCCGCTGATGCGCGCCCCGAGCGTCGGCGAAAGCGGCGCGATTTCGAACGTCGTCGGCTTGGACATGGGCACCTCCTGGAAGCTGGCAACAAACACTACTAACTAAGTCGAGTAAAGAGCGGCCGCCGGGCTGACTCCGCCGCGCTCCATAATATCCGCTACACTGGCATCGATACGAGGGGAACGTGGCGGAAACTCTGGACACCCTGAGCCTTGCCGACCCGGGCCTTTGCAAGCGCGTGCGCACCGGCCGGCGCCATGCGTTGCGCGACGGCGAGTTTCTCCGGATGCTTTCGCGGCATTTTTGCCCGGGGCCCATTCTGGAGCTGGGTGCTTCGACCGGCCATCTCTCGGCAATTTTGCGTGAACAGGGCTTCGATGTGACGGCATCGGAGGTGGAAGCGAGACTTGTCCGTGCCATCGCCAGTCGCGGCCTGAATGCGGCGCTGGTGGATGCCACCCAGGACATCGCGGCCCAGACAGGGCGGACCTTCTCGAATATTCTTGCGCAGGCTGTCAGCCCGCTCATTCGCCGCGACCGCGTGCGTGTACTCGCGACCTTGGCGCGTATTCATGCCGCGCTCGAGCCCGCCGGGCGTTTCATCAACATCGCGCCTTACGCGTGGCGGCAACCGGCGCCTGGCAATTTCTTCTCGCCGAAGGAGCAATTCGAGATCACCATCGAATGTGGACTCTTCCGTTCGATCGCCTGTTTTCCGCACCAGGTTCTGCCCCCGGCTCTCTACCGGCCGTGGAATGCGCGGCTGCTCAACCTTGCCGATCACAAGCTGGCGCACCTTGTGAGCACGCGGCTCGTATGGATCGTGGAGAAAATTGAGACGTAGCGGCGTTGCCTGGCTATGAATTGCTCTCGCTAAAATGCCGTGAAAATTTGAGGCAGTATCTAAAGGCATCGGTTTGCCTTATCTTATTCCGGTCTCGCCAAGGGAACGGGGGCGAGCAATTATTCAAAATCCAAATCAATCTGAGCGGCCGGTCCGGCCAGGAGGTACCTTATGAATCGCGCCATGCCGGGCGGTCTGGTTTCAGCCGCCCTGCTTTTTGCATTTGCTTCGGGAGCCAACGCGCTTTCCGGCCCCGTTCTGAAATCCGGCAATACCTATCACGTTGCGGCCTGTGCGCCCGCCGTCGGCCGCGCTGCCCACTGCCACGCGCATGTCGTAACCGACAGCCGCGGCCATGTGATGACGTCGCAGCATCCGCCGGTTTCCGGCTATGGCCCCACCGATCTGCGCTCTGCCTACAATGTGACAGGCACCGGAAGTTCCGGGACCATCATCGCGATTGTCGATGCATACGGCTACACCAAGGCGGAGAGCGATTTGGGCGTTTATCGCTCGAATTTCGGCTTGCCGGCCTGCACCACGGCGAACGGTTGCTTCAAGAAACTGAACCAGAAGGGCAAGCCGAGAAACTATCCGGCGCAAAACGTCGGCTGGGCGCAGGAATCGGCGCTCGATCTCGACATGGCGAGCGCCATGTGCCCGGGCTGCAAGCTCTATCTCATCGAAGCGAATACGAACTCGTATTCAAATCTGGCCACGGCGGTCAAAACCGCTGCCACCCTGGGTGCGCACGCGATCGGCAACAGCTATGGCGGCGGCGAAGGCGGCACGACGGCATATGAGTCTGCCTACAACCATCCGGGCATCGCAGTGACGGTGAGTTCCGGCGACAACGGCTACGGCGTGGAATTTCCGGCCTCGTCACCGCATGTGACCGCTGTGGGCGGCACGCATCTTGTCCACGATGGAAGCGCGCGCGGCTGGAACGAAACCGCATGGTCAGGTGCCGGCAGCGGCTGCAGCGGCATATACGCAAAGCCCGTGTGGCAGACCGACAGTGGCTGTTCGCGCCGCACGGTTGCCGACGTTTCCGCGGTCTCCGATCCGAACACCGGCGTCGCGGTATACGGGCCGGTCAACAGCACGCAGTCCGGCTGGATGGTGTTCGGCGGAACGAGCGTTGCGGCTCCGCTGGTGGCCGGCATCTATGGCATCAACGGTGGCGCCGTGAATTACGGCCAGGATCCGTACAACAATCTCGGCGCGCTGTATGACGTGACGTCCGGCAGCAACGGCAGCTGCGGCGGCTCGTATCTCTGCACGGCAATGCCGGGTTACGACGGCCCCACCGGCCTCGGCACGCCGAACGGCGCCAGCGCTTTCTAATCAGATCACGGATCGACGTCCGGCTAGCATGCCGGGAGGGAGCACCAGCTTCTTCCCGGCATTTCTTTTTGGTGCATTGCACTGCAGTGTGGCCCACGAGAACACTGGACATGTGCGGGCGCATTCATGACGGCAGCTGAAGCAGCCTCCATTTCGCACCCGCCGTCCTCCAAATCGCGCACATTTTTCGGCCAGCCGCGGGCGCTCGGCTATCTTGCCTTCACCGAAGCGTGGGAGCGCTTTTCCTATTACGGCATGACGGCGCTGCTTGTGCTCTATATGAGCCAGGCGCTGTTCACGCCGGAGCACATCGGCAACATCGCGGGATTCCCCGCGTTTCGCGCCATGCTGGAATCGGTGTTCGGCAAGATGAGCACGCTGGCGCTCGCCTCGCAGGTCTACGGGCTCTACACCGGCTTCGTCTATTTCACGCCTTTGATCGGCGGCTGGATCGCAGACCGCTTCATCGGGCGGCGCAATGCCGTGGTCATAGGTGCGTTGCTGATGAGCGGCGGCCACATCGCGATGGCATTCGACGAATCGTTCCTGCTTGCGCTCGCGCTGCTCATCACCGGTTGCGGCTTGCTCAAGGGCAATATCTCCACGCAGGTTGGGCAACTCTACGCTGAGGACGATGCGCCAGGACGCATGCGCGGCTTCTCCATCTTCTCCATGGCGATCAATGTCGGCGCGGTGGCCGGGCCGCTCGCCTGCGGACTTCTGGCGCAGCTTTATGGCTGGCATGTGGGCTTCGGCGTGGCGGGATTGCTGATGCTGTTTGCGCTCGTCACCTATCTTGCGGGCTATCGCCTGTTGAGCGAGACCGCGCGCGGCACCGCTGCTTGCGAACCGGCCGCGGCGCTGACACAGGCAGAGAAACGCGCCATCGCTGCGCTCATCCTCGTGATGGCAATCACGATTCCGCATTCCATCGCGTTCTATCAGAACTCCAACATCGGATTTGTCTGGATAAACGGCCATGTCGACCGGATGGTCGGAGGCTTCCTGGTGCCAACGGCGTGGTTCGGCGCCGCGATGGACTCGCTGATCTCCATCGCCTGCGTGCCTTTCCTGTTCGCGCTGTGGCGCTGGCAAGCGCGGCACGGTGGCGAGCCAAACGAGATAACCAAGATCGGCATTGGCGCAGCCCTTGCCGCCGCTGCCAATCTCGTGCTCGCGGGCGCCTCTCTTTTGCGCGGTCCCGTTTCGCCGCTGTTTCCGATGCTCTACGAAACCATTTTGGGTGTCGCGTTTATCTGGCAATGGCCCACATTGCTCGCATTGGTGTCGCGCGTTGCGCCGCAGCGTTTGAAATCGACATTGATGGGAGCTGCATTCCTCACCCTCTTCGTCGCCAACATGACCATCGGACGCATCGGCGCGCTTTATGAGGTGTTGGCGCCGGCAGAGTTCTGGGCGATGAATGCGGCGATCGCGGCAACCGGAAGCGCGCTGGCTCTGCTGCTTGCCCGGCCGCTCAAGCGCGTGCTCGATGCCGCAATCGCTGTTCAGCTCTGCGGCGACGACCGCCAAGCGAATTAAAAGTCAAATGGACTACTATTGTTGTCCGACAGAGTTCGCCGGACTGAAGCCCAAGTTAATTCAATCACTTAGTGGACACTTTGTCAAGAATTTTGGACCGACTGCGCCAGACAACGTCGGACTGAGCCTGGAATGCGTCAGACAAGGTCGGACAGTCGCCCAAAACAGATCGCATCAGAGCGAATACAATGCGCCAGGAAGAGCATTTTTGCTCGGCACCCTCTAGGACCTCGAAAAATTCGAGCACCCACAACGCCTGTAGTGCGGCTGATAGGGCCCGCGCCGTGCCGTGTCGCGGCTCACTCCGGGGCATCGTGCATTTCGCTTTTTACGGCCTCCTCATTTCTCACGAGTGTGAGCAAGCGCATGAATTCTTCATGTTTCATGTCACGCTTCCAAAAATTCGCGAACTGGCAAACAACCTGGATGTTCCCCGGCGCATAGTGTCCGTTGCTGTCAATGCGGTCGGGTGATGGCAACAAGAATCTGTCCGCTTCCGGATCGCCATGAAAGTGGAACGGTATGCCCGTAAGAGCGCACCTATCTCCCTGGATTTTCATTCTCGCGCTGAGATAAGCGTCGAGTGCCTGATCGTTGTCGAAACCAAGGTCCTTCACTTTCATCTGGACGTTGCGTGTTACGATCTGACCACGCGACTGATTAACGGTATTCAATATGTTGAGGCGCATAGTGGTTATTGACCGCTCGCGCCCTCCAAGGATGCGTCCCTCACCTCGGCCCTTTGGAGTGGTGGTTTCCGTCCCGGCGGGAAGTCGCTTGAGAAGGGTTGTGAAAGCCCAGATGAAAGAATGAGCGTCCACCAGTCGAACATTTTTCAAACCAGCCTCGTCTTCGAGCGCTAAGCGAATCTGTCCGAGGATATCGTTGAAGCGCCGATAGTTCTCCCAACTGCAATTACGCAACGTCGTGAAATCAATGCCGAGCTGATAAAATGCGCGGTCAAAACCGGTCGGCTGGATGGGCATGAAGCGATTTATGTCTTTCAGGAAGAAAAGATACGCCGATAGCGTGTACTTGCGTCCTGTAAGCTCGGAGAGCCTTTCGAATACCGTGCCCTCATCGGCGTTGGTTCGAAAGAGATCAAAAAGCGTCGCTTCAATTGCTTGCCGCGCGTTTGCGTCTTGTTGGGCGTCCAGCAGAGCACGGTGCTCACGACTGCTGTGACCAAAGCGATTCTGCCAAAAGAGAAAGTTATTCTTGAGACCGCCCGGACGATTATCCTGAATCTCGATTGCACCGATCGTCATCCGAAGAATCTGCCCGCGACCGACTGTGGCCTGGTCCCAGGTCGCGACATTCAATTTTGTTAGGGCGAGCTCACGTAGTAGCGGCTTGTAGCGTTCCCACCCCCCGACTAAACCTTCGTGCAGATTTGTGAACGGGCTGCCGGTGTAAGACAGCACCAATTTTTGAAACCGCTCAAAAGCCGCACGAAATGATTGGGGATTGAAATCCGCCATCTGGTCCTCGCGCTCTGAGGGTTAGAGCCTCATACCTGTGCCGCCCGGCTTACCATGCCGTAAAAGATCAGTCTGTTCTTTTGAAGCGAGTCGACGATATTCGTCGCCTCTCCCTGATTTCATGCGGTTACACAACGCCACTCTCCGGATCGTCGCTGTACGAAAGGCATAGAGGGTTTACCGGCCTCAACGAAGTCCCCTCGTTTTCGTGCGAGCAGCTACTCTTCAGTCACGTGCGACAACTTCGCGCCCTTTAAAGTGACCGCTGCTTCTTTGAGGGTGTGATCAACCTGTACACCGGTCGGCACGCTCAGGCAGCGAATTGGCTAACGCGCGGCGACTTCGCGCGGCTTACAACGGCGCTGCTACACTCGGCACCTCTGCTGAAGACCGACCTCAAAAGCTTCATTCGAAGCTCAATCCAACGGAAAAGTTCAGGCCAATTGTCTGTCGCTGTCAATGAGAGGCCATAGTGGGAATCGGTGGCACAATATGAGTCGTGCCCTTCAAAAATTTCGGAATTAGACCATTCGCGGCGAATGCGTTCGAGATGATCACGAAACAACCGACCTCTCCGTGACCCGGAAGTGGAATGAAACTCGATACGGACTCGGCTAATGGTTGGCTCCAGGATTACCAGCGCACGAGTTCTGAAATCTCCCGACCACAGCTTTGCTGAATCGGCTCCATAATCTGGGTAAACGAGCGTGGGCGATTGAGCTTGTTTTATCCAAACGCGCATTTGATTCCAAAACTCGGCGGCTGGACAAACGCGACGATCATCGGGATCGAGGGTCAGGCCCAGTGCCTTTCGAACTTCTTGCCGCTCGACGAAGCTAGTGCCAGTGAATGAAAGCGGAATCCGCTCAACGCCCAACTTGCGCAATTGGTCGATGCAGCGACTCGACGTTTGAGCGTTGCCCTCGAAATAAAGACTCGCTCGGGCATAGCGCGTGGAAAAAGCCAAGAATTGTGTTTCTTCCACCCCTGCTGTGCCGGCACTAGCTTGCGATAAATCGACAAGGTTCAAATAGCCATCTGCGATGAGAGCGCTCACAACAACCGGTCGAACTCCGAGAATCGATGCCGCCACCGAGAGGCTCAACCCCTGAATGGTAGGCGGCCGCCTTCGTCGATATAGAGAGGGCGACTGCAATGAGCCATCGCCAGCATCACACGACGCGCTGATGCACTTCTCGATTTCTGTTCTGCGAAATAGTGCCTGGGCCGTACCTGGATACGCAAACGCTCCTATACCTTTGGCTTTACAAAACTGTTTGAATTTCTTTGCTGAGAGGCCGGTTAGATGAATCGCATCTCTCAAGCAAATCAAGTCCGCTAAGGTGGATCGGATGAGAGAAATGTCTTCCGAACCAAAGGAATGATAGATACCTCTGCCGGTACGCTTCCGGAGTAGACCGATCTTTTTGGCGATAGCGAGCAATCGCTTTTTTGGAATGCCTAAGTGTTTTGCTAAGGGCTTTAGCGCCGTTGGGCTAACTTGCGATGCGTAACTACTTTTTCTTCCTCGCCGACATCCGATACCATGGGCTCCCGCGATCAACCGCATCGCCTCAGAAATGTGCGTCCGCGCAATCGATGGACGCAGGCATTTCTCTGCTTTGATGAGCCATCCAAAAAAAGATTCTAGGCTGGCGTTGTGATTCCTGTTGTGAATTCCAGATGTAGGTGATCGGGCATATTCCTCAATCAGAGCCACTACCCCTTGATTACCTTCTCTAAAGGCACTGAAGCCGGCTGATAAAGCGTGATACCGAATGACATCCTTCAATCGACCGGGCGCCTTCCTACCGAATCCGAATAATGCTGCCTTGCCAAGCAACTCTGCAGCAGTAATCACCTCGTATAATTCGCAGCAATCAAGCAAGGGTACTGAAACCGGTGGGAGAATCCCGATGCGGCCCAGAAGATAGGCGTCCCATGACGGGCGTATAGTTTGATTGTGCCCCGGTGCTGCAATGGCCAGATCATGTCCTTCGGGAGTGACTCCGATTGCTGGATACCACCAGGCGAGATTCGACGAAGGACTCCCGTTGATCAGAGGCTGGTCATGAATGGGGCACCTTCCAATGACAATCAGGTCCCACCAATTTCGATAATACCGGGACTCACCAAGGCACGCGCCACAAACTCTCGGATGCAGCAGCGACCAGTCTGTCCTCTTCCTAAACTTCTGACCATTCAGGTGAATGAATGATCCGCCGCATCTCGGCGTCGCGGCTGCAACTCTGTCGATATTCCTGACCGGAAATGCTTGGCAGAACGATAGCAATTCCCGGAGGTCAAAATCCCGCCCGTTCAATCCGAATGAATCGGCGAACACCCGGGTGCTATGTGCACCATTCCGTTGCGCCAGCCGTACGAAAAATCCGTGCGCTGGCTCCTGCTCAAATGCTTCTTCTGGCCACCTCCGCAGGGGGTAGACCGCTGACGCGCCAAATGCGTTCATGCGGCACGCTTCGTCTTCGAGAATACCTCGCGGGGTGACTTCCCTTTCAGTTCTAAATTACCGACACCTGGAGTCGGAGCGTTTGCCATATCGTGGACCCACGGATTGAACTCGGTATTCCGGGCTTTGATGAATTCGTATGCTTGGGCAAAATGTTGGCCGGAGATGGCATGAGACTCTTCGTTCAAGGCAATGCATCCTGCACTGTAGATGAAGTCCCGCAGACGTCCGATGACGCCGCCCCGCGATGAGTAAAATAAACGCTCGGCGAACCATGCATCTTGCAGCCCGCTCATCTGTTCAAACGGCAACTGCTTATCGAATTGGTGACAGAGCAGCCGAAATAGCTTTCTCTCCTCAGCATTGTCCCACGAGTAGGGACGGACGATCTGATAGGGCAAGCCGCCCCGCCCAGTCAGCTGGGGATCGCCAGCAAGCAGATCGTATGTCTCTTCCAGTCCGATACACACGATATTGAGATGGGCATGGTCCAGCAACTTGCGCAGCAGCGTAAGGGTATAAGATAGTGCGCGCCGATTGTCGGCATTGACGACGGTATTCAGTTCATCAAAGAAAAGCAGTTGCACGCGCTGGTCTCGAAGCGCATTGAGAATCAGCGAAAGCAGGGCGTGATTGTTGATGCGCAGCGAATACTTGATGCCAAGGGCCTCGGCGATAAACTCAAGCAGTGCGCGTAGACCGTCAATTGGAACGTTGACGTACACCGCAGGATAAAGCATGCCACCGTCGGTCTCGGTAGGTGGATGGCTTTGCATGTAGCGCATTGCGACTGATGTCTTTCCCGCACGACTTTCGCCGGCGAGCACGAATATCCGTCCGAAATCATGGGCCCCCCCGACGACGGGGTAGTGGGCTCGACGGATAAAACTCCATGCGTCATCAAACCGGTCATGCTTGATGAAGATGTTTTTCATGTGCATCTGACGTTCGCCAACTGGGCTTGCCGCAAGAAGCGATTTAGCGTGCATTTGGTCATCCATTAGATTGCCTTCCATGCTTTTCGAGCTTCGAATTCCTCGATGTCGAGATCCTCGTCCTCCGATGTTGGCCGCCCGTGATCGGATGACTGGGCATCGGCATGCAGCTGGCTCCTATCGGCGGCGCGCACCACAGTCGGCACAGTCGGGGGCTGCTGTGCATCTAGGTAATCCACGCCGTCAGACGCGAATGCCTGTATCTTGCTCCGCTGCTCTCTGAGCCGCTGACCTTCGAAATAGCGGGCAAGTTTCCGCTGCACGGTCTTGAACTTGTCACCTGTCGCCACTTTGGCTCCGAATGCGTTCAGTTCCGCTTTCTTCTTCACAAGCGTTTTGAGTGAAATCTTTTCGTGCTGCTTCTTCTCTGCATTCGCGTTCCTCAGAATGATTTCGTGCTCAATAGCCGTGAGGTGATTTGCGTAGTCGAGGTGAGCGGGAACCGCGTGAATCTCTAGGCGGTCGTTCGTATACGGATCAACCACAAAGATATGGCCGAGGTTGTGCGGGTCGCGTGCCACTTTGCACTTCGTCGAGCGGCCGTGCGTCCGCTTCCGCTGATGCTGGGCGTTGCCGATGATTTGGGTAAGTCGCGGACCTTCATAGATGATGTGATCAATCGTAATACCGTTGTTCTGGATCGTGCGGTCAGTAATCTGTCCCGCAAGCGCCACGAACAACTCCGGGTCGGGCAGGAGGTCCGTTTCGTAGTCCTTTGACTTCGAGCGGAAGGCTTCCAACGGTGATATTCCGCTATCGAAGCCCCGAATGAAGCCGTTCAGCTTGGTCGGACTGGCGTTGTAAATATCGCAAATCCACTCAGAGAGAAGTGCTTCGAACTGGTCGACGTAGAGAGTCGCTTCTCCCAGGTTCTCGTGGTCCCGACGCGCGACGACATGCTCCAATGTCGTGCCCGGCAGGCGATGGACTATCCCAATACCCAGTTTTCGGAACCAACCCTCAAGCGCGCCCTTAAGCCATGGCTGCCTCGGTTGAAGCCGTGTCAGAGTTATTCCGAGTTGTTGAGAGGCTTCTTCGATACTCTTCCCGATCTGGTGTAGAGCGTTATCGTGGTAGAGAGTCTCGATACGGCCGAACCAAAAGGGCTTGTTCTTGACCTTCGGAAACCGCGAAGTGTCGGGACCGTAGGTGGCGGACTTCAGACCAAGTAAGAAGGACGCGTAGCTAGGTTGGTCGTAGCCGAACCCCCAGCCCAGGATCATGCCAGTTGCCCGGTCTCGGAACACGACCAGATTAGGCCGGCCGAGAATCACACCATCCCTATGCTTGAGAACAATATCGAGAGTGCAGTCATCGACCTCGACGTCTTGATAGGGTCTCTCCGGCACGCGGGTGGTGGTATACGTTCGATAGCTGCGCCGCGAATACGCCATACCAATTCGCATTGCATCGCGAACGGCGGGATCGACACCGTTGCACCTGCGCTCAAATTCTCGAATGGAGGGCGGCCTAAGATGCCCCTCCTCATCGAGAAACTTGGGGGCGAGAGTGCTCTTATCGACGATGCCTTCCTGTTCGTACCGCGCCACTTCGGCGAGAACGGTGGCAAACGCATTTTTCTTCGTAGTGCGATTGAGCCAAACAGCGATTCCGGCCTGGATTGCCTTCAGTTGATATTCCGCCAACCGCGTTCCATACCAACCTTTAAGATCATGCCTTACTGCCAGAGCAGCCGCGCCGAAGGTGTCTCCGTATTTCTCCCAAAGGGTTATCCAGCTGATCACCGTGCTGAACACGGGCCGCTTTTCTAGAGGGGCTGCTTCTCTGCGTTTAGCCGCAACCTCATCGATAATCGGCTTGAGAACGCGTCGAGAGCGACAATAGTCGGGATGCTGTTTACAAGCACTGACGTAAGCGAGCCGACGCATATTTTCTCGGTGAGCGTCCTCGCCGATGTTCAACGGAGTAACAGGCTGCGCCCGACGTTGGTTCGGTTCTCCTGCCTCTGAAACCACAAAGAAGCATCCGTCCGCCTGTAAGTCGGCGATCTCACGGTCAGTCAAGTTGAGAGGATCGCCATCCCAACCGAGAAAACACAGTCGATTTCGAAGGCGGCGTTCCAGTACGTATTCGCGACCTTTTACCTGGACCACGGTTTGCGGCATAAGCCGGAAGCGAGGACCATTCGCGGTCTGGCCTTCTTCTGTCGGCTGACCGTTGTTGTGCGACGGGATTGGATTAGCCAGCTTACTCATCTTCGCCTCCGCGCGTTACGGCGGTGGTGAGCGAAAAGGGCGACTCCAAATCCAGGCAGACGCGCCCGCGCAGCGCAAGAGACATGATCGCGGCGTAAGCACGGGCTGTCCTGTTCTGACGCAGCCTTACGACGTCGCAAATATCTCCGATACAGACCGCCTGTGGCAGGCGCGCAAGGGCGTCACTTACCGCCTGCACGGCTGAACGATCATCATATCGTCCGCCGTACCGAAGCATCTTCTGGAAATTTGATAGGCGCGGCTGAACCCGAATCCGTCGTTCGGTGATGAGCACAAATTGAAGCGCGTAATCTCTAGCATATGCATTGCGAATGTAAGGTTCACGGGAGCACCAGTAGCTGGAGGTCGTGAACGCTTCCGCTTTCACTTCGATGATTAACGTCTGTCCGGAGGTGAGCCGGACAATAAAATCGGGAGTGTAGAGCCGCTCCGTCCATGTGCCGGTGCGGTTCGGGGTGAAATAAGTCAGCTGGTGCGACTGCACCGCATAACAAGCGACACGCGGGTCGCAGCACAGTAGCGTATGGAAGTCTCGTTCAAGGAGGCTTTCGAACCTCGGAAGCCCGAGGCATTTCGTCGACGCGAACACGCCGGTGAACGAAGACGTGAGGCCCCGCCTGGTGCGCTTGCCCATCGGCTTGGTCCCAGGGAAAAGGCCGAGGTCGGCGTGGCTCAAACTCGATGGCAACCCGCCAGCCATTCCCGGCAACGCGGCGTGCTCATTTGTTTTTGGTAACATCTTCATGGTAGAAGAGAACATAGCATGCTCTATGGGGCATGTCCATGTCTTTGCCCTTTCTAACAGGCAAAATCAGGCTCTATGGTTAATCATGCCTAAAACGCACGATATCGATCCTGAGGTTTTGGAGTACTCCCGCAACAGCGTTCGGGCCGTGCTGCGTTGGTACATGACGGTCCGCGACGTGAGCGTGCGAGAGCTTACCCGACGGTTGAATGAGGTCGGTGTTCAGGAGACCGAGAAGAATCTTAGGAACAAGATTGCGCGCGGCGAGATGCAGGCTTCGCTCTTTCTTCTATGTCTGCGCGTACTGGAAGCGCACCGTATCAATCTTGAGGAGTTGATCTTTTTTCCGAATGACATCTCCAATCCTCGGAAGAGCTGGCTCTGACACGCTAAATCGCGTAATCAATTCGTCGAACTGCGGACCCTGATCACAATCGCCGTCCGCTGATGTTTTGCGGCGAGCCCACAGATCAAACCAGCTGAGCGCTCCGAACCATACGTCGTTCGGCTGCCAGCGAAAAACCGCTCGGGAATCTCTTTTCAGCGGGATTGATGGCAGCGACATGGCTGCAAGACTGCCCCTCATAAGGGCGGCAGTGCCTATTTGTGTGAGGGGCAGCCGACGCACGAGTCGCTCTCCTGCCGCGCCCTTCTACATCAAGAAGGCCGAAGCGAACGATGTTCGATGTGATAACCAGAGCATCTCCGCTTCCCGCAGCCAAGACTCATCCGAGTTGTTCTGACGATGAACTCTGATGGGTGGCATTTTTTCCACCTGGAGCCGCCCCTTGTCGGCACCATTCATGAAACGAAAATTCTCATCGTGTGGGTGGGGCAGGATCGGCAGGCGGAGCATCTCCCAATCTGAGTGTTCGGCCATCGCTGGGCCAGCTTTGCGGATAAGAGGCATCACACTATGGGCATGCCCGAGCTGGTCGGGAACAAATACGCAGCCGATAAAGAGCACGGAACCTGCTATCGGTGAAATCCTGACCGAATCCCAGCTGACACCGTCGTTTACGACCGGGATGAGGATGGAGGATGCCGGGATCAATCCCGGATACCCAAGAGACCGATGCTGAGCGTCCCGAAAATACTCCGCGCGTTCGTCATCTCGTTGGTGTCCCCAGGTGCCAACTCCGAACTCAATGTATGCTCCACGCTTATGAATTACGGGGATCAGCGAGCCCGGGCTACTGAACGGCGAGGAAAATTGATTGAACTGAGGTGTAAATGCCGGTCGCGGATGACCCGAAACAGATTTGCCTCGGATGAAGAAGTGTTCAGTGACTTCTTCATGTGTGAACGCAAACTGGATGCGAGCATGAAGCCCGTCAAACTCTTGGGATAGATCATGTGAAAGCATAGTCGAAATCCTGCGATGGAGCCGCACTGGTGCGGCCTGGCCGTCAGCGACGGGCCTGGGTTGAGGAATGCAACGAGTTAGAGGCTGGGGCGCGCCATCTCAGTCGAAGCGGGGAAACCTGGTCAGCGCAAAAGCGCGTCGCGCGAATCTCTGGCTGACCGGAGAAAGGACAGTCTCACGGACCTTGAACCTCGTCAAGAAAATGGACCGCCGTCGATTTTTAAGACTCTATCGGACTCGGACTGGCGGACAACTGCAAGATGTTCATTGCCGCTACTTGGCGACCGGGTGCCGTTTCCGGCTCGCATTCACGGCGAAACGCACGCCAACTCCGCCATTCTTGTCCTCGTCCAAGAACTGAACCCCCAACGCTTCCAGCGCCGAAATAAGGAGCTCAGTGTTTGCCCGTGTGAGCTTGACTGGACCGCGCTCACTCTCTGCGCGCCGAATTGTTTTGAGACTCAGATTCGTTCGCGCCGCCAATTCCTCTCCTGAAATCCCTGCGAGCGCTCGGGCCGCGCGAAGCTGAGGTCCGGATAGCTGTCGAGAACTTTGTGTCACTGGGCCAATCCACGCCGATTGACATTGTCTCTTAAAGAGCTATATGACTCTAAAGGCGACATTGAGCCGGGGCCGTGATTCGCAGTGGAAGAGTGGATTGAAATGACCCGAAAATCGACGGCGCCACACAACGTTAGCACCCAAAAATCTGTGGTTCGTCCGGCGCCAAGCACGGCTGAAGCCCTCCCTAGACAGCCCTTTAGGGAGCGCGGTGCTATCATAGGCGCGAAAAAGGGGGGCAGCGGATTGGTCGCGGCGGTTTTCGAGTCTCGAATAGCAGGCGCGAAACTGCTTTCGGCAACGCGGCTCGCCGAATTTATGGGCTGTCCTCACCGGGTCGCCTTGTGGCTTGCCGGCGAAGCGCCCTCCGATCCGCAAGACGAAACGCAGGCCTTACTCTGGAAAAAGGGGCTGGAGCACGAAGCGGCCGTCTTGGAAAAACTGGAGCAGAGAGCCGGTCAACGTGCCGTACGAATACCGACCAGTGGCGTTTCCATTGAAGATCGCGTTCGCCTGACAACGGACGCTATCCAGCAAGGGGCAGCCCTCATCTACCAGGGGGCGCTCACAGCGGGAAGGTGGATCGGCTTCCCGGATTTTCTGTCGCGAGATGGAAGCGGAGGCAACGGAAACTACTGCCCCGAGGATGCCAAACTTTCGAAGAAGGCCAAACGCGACCACGTCTTGCAAATCGCGGTCTACGCCCAGTTATTGAATCGAGTGGTCGGTGTCCCAATTAGCGATGGCATGATCCACGTCTCCGCACCGGAGCCCGAACGTTTCGATTTGCGGGAGACTGAATACATTACGGCGCGCTTGATGCGACGGCTGGAGGAGTTTGCCGATAATGAACATCGCAGCACGCGCCCCCTCAAGTGTGGCGCCTGCGAGCGCTGCGGTTACCGATCCCGGTGTAAGGACGAGTGGCGAAAGGCAGACAGCCCGATCTTCGTTGCGGGCCTCCGGTCAAGTCAGCTGCTCAAACTTGACGCTGCCGGCGTCGAAACGATGTCAGACCTGGCACAACTCGCGCCGGGAACATTGGTCAAGGGCATTGGAGAAGAGACGGTGCCGAAGCTCGCAGCGCAGGCGCGCCTCCAGAAGCGGGCTGAGCAGACCGGCGTCCATTCCGCCGAGGTGCTTCCTGTCGAGCAAGGTCGCGGGTTCTGTCTTTTACCCAGTCCGCAACCTGGCGATCTGTTTCTCGATCTGGAAGGCGATCCGCTCTATCCCAATGGACTCGAATACCTCTTCGGAGTCTACGGCCCGCTGGTGGATTCAGACAGGCCGGTCTACCTCCCGTTCTGGGCCCACACACCCGAAGAGGAAAAAGCCGCATTCGAACAGGTCATGCGAACGATCTCGGCGCATGTAGCCAAGTTTCCGGATGCTCATATCTTTCACTATGCACAGTATGAGCCCACCGCATTCAAGCGGCTGGCGATGCGGTATGGGACTATGGAGGCGGAGCTCGACGATCTGCTGCGCAACCATCGCTTTGTCGATCTGTACCGTATAGCAAGGCAAGGAATCAGGGCCTCTACCGAAAGCTATTCGCTTAAGGATTTGGAGAAAATCTATTGGGGCGGTCGTGCCGGACAGGTCGCGAGCGCCGGCGACAGCATCATCGAGTACGAGAAATGGCGTCTGTCCCAGGACGCTGCTGTGCTCGCCGAAATCGCGAAATACAACGAAGAAGACTGCGCCTCGACGGCGAAGATGCGCGACTGGCTAGAGAGCTTACGGCCAGCGGCAGCGGTATATCAGCAGCTGAGTACTATTTCGGAAGACAGCGAACGAGAAGAAGCGCGATCCCACGAACGAGAGGCGAAGGAGCAGGCGCGCAGGCAACTGGCGGCGCGTGTCCATGCATCCGGTGTCGCCGACGAAAGGATTCGCGAACTCGTAGCTGACCTTCTCTGGTTTCACCAGCGGGCGCAGAAGCCGCAATGGTGGGCGCTGTTTGAGCGTCAGACCTGGTCTGATGAGGAGCTCACCGAAGATGCGGAGAGCCTGGGCTGCATCACGTTCGATGCCACGGCTATGGTCGAGTGCGTAAAGCGGTCACATCTACTCATCTGCCGGTTTCCGCCGCAGGACACGAAGCTGAAGCTTGGTGGTAAGCCAGTCATGGCCAGCACGCTCGAACCTGCTGGAACCATAGAGAACATCCGTCCTGAAGAAGGTCTCCTAGTTCTTAGGCGCGGAGTCGGTCGAGATGAGCTTCCGTCCGAGTTCTCGCTGCTGCCGCCGAGACCGCTGAAGCAGCAAATTCTCATCGACGCAGTCACGGCCTTCGCAGAACGCTTTGCGAGCGGACGCCTGGAAGGGGACCGCGCATTGATGGACTTTCTCATGCGCAATCCGCCGAACGTGCAGGATCACCGAAAAGGCTCCGATCTGGTCGCCATTGGAGAAGACTTGGTCTCCGCAACCATCAGTGTCATCCGGAATCTCGATCACGGCACGTTGTTCATACAGGGCCCGCCGGGCTCCGGAAAAACCTACACGGCGTCTCACGCAATTCTCGCGCTTCTCAAAGATGGCAAGCGGATCGGCGTGTCCTCGAACTCGCACAGGGCGATCAATAATCTGCTTTCGGAACTCGAAAAGCGCGCGGGGGAGGACGGCTACTCTCTAGTTGGGGTGAAAAAGGCGAGCCAGGAGGACCCCGAGTCCGATTTTGATGGCCATTTCATCACCTCGGTGAAGAACAGCTCAGAAGTTGGTCTGCAGCATCGGCTTGTCGGCGGCACCGCCTTTCACTTCGCGCGGGAGGGGCTTAACACCTACGATTATCTATTCGTGGACGAGGCCGGTCAGGTCGCGCTTGGCAATCTCGTTGCAATGGCGGGTTGCGCAGAAAATCTGGTGCTCATCGGCGACCAAATGCAGCTTGCCCAACCCATTCAAGGTGTACATCCGGGTGAGACCGGGCTCTCTTGCCTACAATATCTCCTTCAACACCAAGGGACGATTGCCCCTGACAGAGGGATTCTTCTCAATGTCAGTTATCGAATGCACCCGAGCATCTGCCATCTGATCTCAGACGCGATCTATGACGGAAGGCTCACCTCGGACGACTCCGCAGCCCGGCGGCAGTTGATCGTCGGCAACAATCCGCACCCGGCATTGCTGCCGGCGGGGACTAGTTTCTGCGTCCTCGAACACCAAGGCTGCACGCAGAGCAGCGCTGAGGAGGCGAGGGCAATTGCCGAAATTGTGGAAGACCTGCTCAGACATGAGTTTCGCGATGAAAAAGGAGCCCTACGACCGGTCACGCTCGAAGACATCTTGGTCGTGACGCCATTCAACATGCAGGTCAACATGCTCAAGCGGGTGCTGCCCGAAGCTGCACGTGTCGGAACGGTGGACAAGTTTCAGGGTCAGGAAGCACCCGTTGTGATCGTGTCAATGGTGACTTCCCACGGAGATGACGCGCTACGCGGCACGGATTTCCTCTTCAACCGCAACCGATTCAATGTAGCGATCAGCCGGGCCCAGTGTCTTGCAATTGTCGTCGAGAGTTCTCGATTGCAAGATGTGTCGGTCGGTTCAACCGAAGATTTGATCCGCCTTAATCTGTTCGCGCGTGCAGAAGCCGTTTCAAAAATCATACACCGCTGAACTTTTGTTGAATCGCCACGAAATGAAGCTTACCGCCAGCCCAACCGGCTCGATAACCGATAAAGCATTCTACATTCTTGAAGCGGCGACTGTATTGGTCGTCACGGCAAACAAAATATCAGCGAAAATCCGCAGGCGGTCTTCAACGGTCGCGCTGGCGAAGCACGAAGCGAAACTCGTAGAGAAGCAATTGCGGGAAGCAGCGATCATGATAGACAATCTACTGGCGATCATCGAGCAGCGTGAGATGGTGAACCTGAACTTGGATGACGAAGCGCGGTTCCGGGCACCCAGCTAGCGCTCTGCCGTCATCTCGGATGCGAAATCGTTGTCGAAGGTTTGCGACTGTGGCGCGCTGGCGCCACAAAGAGCTATAAAAAACTCAAGATTGCTGCCCACGGACATAGTACCGCCGCCGTCCTCTGTCCCAATCGCGATTCCCCGGTCAGCATATCCGACTGCGAACCGTTTCCATCCCACGTAACCTCCAAGGCCGTTAGTCTCGTTGATTTCCCCACAGAGGAACCAAAATGGCGGCCTAGCTGATTTCATAAAGTGGGGGTAGACGCGGCGGAAGCGGGCGCGCTGATAGTCCTTCAGGAGAGTATCCCACACCTCCCGAGTGCGAAGGGCAGTGCGTCTTCCCATCTCTCGGGCCATCATGCTGGCGCTCTCGTCCATGCACCGCTTATCGCAAGGAGGGGGAGCAAAGGGACTATTTGGCGGTGGTGCAGCGTTTGTTTGGTGGGCAATGAGCAAAGACAACGCCACGCCGACCAACGCGCCCTTCCCAACGAACGACAATCGTGTAGCCATAGAAGGAATCCCAAAGTAGTCACTATAGTGACTGGCAGCCGATTAAGAAATGGTTCCGCCTTCGCATATGCGACTGGCGCGAATCCTCGGGACGAATGTCCGCAAGTACCGCAAAGAGCGGGGGTTGAGTCAGGAGGCGCTGGCTGACGAAGTGGAGCTTGCGGTTACCTATGTGGGTCAGATCGAGCGCGGCCTGCGCAATCCCACTCTCGATGTCGTGGAGCGATTTGCGAAGGTGCTCCGCGTGAAGCCGCTCGATCTTTTGCAATGAGCGTTCCCTTTCGGGTCTTTCTTCTGACGATTCTCTAGTTCTACCCAAGCCGGAGCATGATCGCTGGTCTTGGCCCACCCCCGAACCTCGCGATCCACGCCAGCCGATTTCAAGCGCGTTTTCAATGCTGGGCTGAGCAGTAGATGGTCCATCCGTATGCCCGCGTTGCGGCCGAAGGCATTTCTGAAGTAGTCCCAGTACGTGTAGATCGCGTCACCCGGATGGGTTTCGCGAACGGCGTCCGTCCAACCCTGCGCGATCAACTTGCCGTATGCGGCGCGGGTTTCCGGAAAGAACACGGCATCGCCGACCCACCGTTCCGGCTTGTACGCGTCGAGTGGCGTTGGCGCGGCGTTATAGTCACCGCAGAGGATGATCGGCCGGCCGGACTTGATCAGTGTACGCGCATAGACGATGAGACGCTTGAACCATGCAAGCTTGTAGTCGAACTTCGGGCCGGGTGCCGGGTTGCCGTTCGGAAGATAGATGCAGCCTACCGTGAGGCCGTTAACGTCGGCTTCCAGATAGCGGCTCTGAGGATCATCGGGATCGCCTGGCAGTCCACGGCGTATCTCGATGGGTGGTGCGTCCCGCGAAAGGATAGCCACGCCGTTCCAGCTTTTCTGCCCATGCCAGACAGCAGAATAGCCGGCTTTGCGGATCGCTTCGGCAGGAAACTTCTCGTCGGGTGCTCTCAACTCCTGGAGGCACACGACGTTCGGCTGAGTCTCGTTCAGCCAGCGCAACAGCACTGGTAAGCGCCCGGTGATGCCGTTCACGTTGTAGGTGGCGATGCGCATCAGTCTGGCGGTGGCCTTTGGGCGCGCTCGACCACAACGTCCTTCGCCTTCTTGTCTTCGCGCAGCCCCTTGTAAGAGGCTTGGCGAACCAGGTTGTCACTCGTCCAGCTCGCAATCTCGGCTTCGATCACGAGCGTGGGTTCGACCCAGTGCACATCCCGTGACGCTTTCGGTTGACCGGGGTTGTCGAATGGCCGCTTTGACGAGGCTCTGGTTTTCAACGCCGCCATGAGCTGAGGCAGGTTGCGGGCGTTGAATCCCGTGCCCACCGTGCCAGCGTGCACGAACTTGCCACCCCGATAGGCGCCGACGATCAACGACCGAAATGCCGGGCCAGTCGTCTTCCAGCCTCCGACAACCAATTCCTGACTGGCGCGGCATTTGGCCTTGCACCAGACACCGGACCGATCATCTGGCTGATAGGCCGCATCGATCCGCTTGGACACGATGCCTTCTAATCCCATTTTGCATGCGGCTTCGTGCATCGCCTTTCCGTCGCCCTGGTGGTGATCGACATAGACGACACGCTCCCGATCACCGCGCTTCACCTTCTTTATCAGCTGTTTGAGGGCCTTCTTGCGCGTGGACAGCGGATAGGGGATCAGCCTCTCGGTATCCTCAGCCATGAGATCAAACACATAGTAGACTAAGGCGCCGGTACGCTTGGCTGACAGAGCGTCCGTCAGGCCGGCAAAGGTGGGCAAGCCATCGTTGCCGACCGCACAGACTTCCCCGTCAATGATCGCATTGCCCAAGGCCTCACAAGCTCGCGCGATCTCCGGGAATCGATGTGTCCAGTCGAGTCCCTTTCGGCTGTAGAAGCTGCTCTTGCCGCTACGCACCTGCATCTGCATGCGATAGCCGTCGAGCTTTGCCTCATGAACCCAGTTGTCGCCGACCGGCGGCGACTTCACGAGTTCGCACAGCTGCGGCTTGATGAAGCCGGCAGGGAAGTCCGACCGGTATTGGCGCTGGCTGCTGCTCAGCTTCTTCCCGCCGGCCCTGAGTTGGCGTGTAGGCATTTGGCTGAAACGCTTTGCCGCCTCTTTTGTTTACGCCTTTGGAACGACCGGAGCAGGTCAATGGCAGACGACAGGACAAACGTAGGCAATCAGGACCGAAGCCGCGTAGCTGGTGGCGAGGGCTACGAGGTGGAGTATTTCGCTCAGATGCATGGGACCACGCCGGAAGAAGCGCGCAATCTGATCAGGCAGCACGGCAACAACCGCAAGACGCTCGACAAGGAGGCCGAGAAGCTGAAACGGAAATAGTAAGCGGAGTCCTACTCGGTTGACGGCAAAGGGCCCGCCGCGAGCGGCGGGCCCTCGACCAACTGACGAATGATCACGCCATGTCGCTGATTTGGCAGCAGTAGAATCCGAAGAGCATGCCATAGGCCAGCAATATCAGCACGTCGATCATATAGCCGTCTCGGGGGAAGACATCGCGATTGAGCCAGGTGTGAATGCCATGTGCCAGCAGCAAGATCAGATAGGCAAGAATCGGTATGAACGGGATCGCAACGACGGGGAGGTTCATCGTCAACTCCGCGCTTTGGTTATAAGTATGATAGGAATTGTGGCGGGGAGGATTAGCGTTCCGCAAAAAGAAATCTCGCGGTCAGCTAAAAGCTTAGCGACGTAATCCTATCGATCGCCTGCAACTGCCATTCTTGCTTTAATTTGGCGGGTGACCCCAGCGATTGTCATCCAGATGCGCCAGCCCGGCCTTATCGAAATATTTCTTGAAATCGCGTCGTGGCGTCGGGATTCCCCTGCGTAGGGTCGCCGGGAAGCATCGATATCCTCGACTTGCTCGCCTTACGATAGACATCGGCAGGTATGCCGTGCATGCGGGTGCAGTGATCCAATTGGAGGGGAAAAAGGGGATCGCTAGAACCATCTGTGGATGGGTTACGGTTAGCCTGCCCACGTACCCATACGCGGCCCGATCGCCTTTGCCAGGTGTCGGATACTTGCCCTTCACCTGAACCGGACGAATTACCTGCTGGTCTCCATTTGCTTTGGAGACAATGAAGTCGAAACCCTTGTCGCGATGCGGGAAATAGACATTCCACCCGGCATCCGCGAAAAGACCCGCTACATACAACTCTGCGAAGTAGTCAGGAGTGGCCATAGCTCCTCGGTTATGCTGAGCACACCCTCATATCGCCATTCTGCGTCGATCGACAGATCATCATGCATTCAGTCGCAACCGGTTCGTGAAATGAATATGTTTCTTTTCGTCCCTATTCGGCGAAAGTGGACGAGCGGCAAACCTCTGGCTGGCTTGCGTTATTTCCGTATTATCCCTCGTGCGCGCGTCCATATTCTTCGCTACGTTTCCGCCAAGCACATAGACCCGGTAGTCAGTGATCGGGTCGCTTAACGGCAGCAATTCAAGCGCGAGGCCCTATGAACGCGGTTGAGATTGAGCAGGCGATCTCGGCTCTGGCGGAGGAGCCATTCGACGCGGCTGAGTTTCCGTTCGCGTTCCTGCAAGCGTTCGGAAACAAGGAAACGACGCTCAGGCGTCTGCGCGCCGGTGCCTCAAACAAGTCCGATCTGGGCGGCGTGCTTCAAACCAACAACATCCACATTGCCGTCTGCGCGCCGGGCGAAGTCACCAAGACGCTGCTTGCGCTTAAGGCGAGCCCGGCAACCGCTAAGGCGAAGGCGCACTTCGTGCTTGCCACCGACGGTGTGGATTTCGAGGCCGAGGACCTCCAATCCGGCGAAACCATCGCCTGCACCTATGAGAACTTCTCAAACCACTTCGGCTTTTTCCTACCGTTGGCGGGCATCTCCTACACAAAAGAACTCAAGGAAACAGAGTTAGACCGCCGAGCTGCTAACCGTTTACAGAAGCTCTATTTGGAGCTGCTACGGGAAAATCCCGATTGGGGGACCGCCGACCGCCGCCATGACATGAACCACTTCATGGCACGGCTGATCTTCTGCTTCTTCGCCGAGGACACCGACATCTTCAACGGCAGCGGTTTGTTCAGCGCGACTGTCGATCAGATGAGCGAGCGGGACGCATCGAACACGCATTTCGTCATCGGTGAAATCTTCCGCGCGATGAACACGAAGATCGACGACCGCGAAGAGGCGGACATCCGCAGTTGGGCAAACGTATTCCCCTATGTGAACGGAGGACTTTTTTCGGGCAGCCTGGATGTGCCGCGCTTTAGCAAGATCGCGCGCTCATATCTGCTGCACATCGGCAATCTCGACTGGAAGAAGATCAATCCGGACATCTTCGGATCGATGATCCAAGCGGTGGCGGAGGATGAAGAGCGCGGTGCGCTGGGTCTGCACTACACGAGCGTGCCGAACATCCTGAAAGTGCTGAATCCTCTGTTTCTCGACGATCTAGGAGAGAGACTGGCCGAGGCGGACGACAATCCGCGCAAGCTCCTGAACCTGCGCAACCGCATGGCGCGAATCCGTGTGTTCGATCCCGCCTGCGGTTCCGGCAACTTTCTCGTCATTGCCTACAAGGAAATGCGGGGTATCGAAGCCGAGATCAACAGGCGGCGTGGCGAGGCAGCTCGCCGGACAGACATTCCGCTCACCAATTTTCGCGGGATCGAATTGCGGGACTTTCCGGCAGAGATCGCCCGCCTCGCATTGATCATCGCCGAATTTCAATGTGACGTGCTTTGTCGCGGACAGAAGGAAGCTCTGGCGGAATTCTTGCCTCTCGATGCACAAAACTGGATCACGCGAGGCAATGCGCTCCGTCTCGACTGGCTGACGATCTGCCCGCCGACGGGAACGGCGGTTAAGCACCACGCGGATGATCTGCTCAGCACTCCGCTCGACCAAGCGCAAATCGACTTCGAGAATGAAGGCGGCGAGACATATATCTGTGGCAATCCGCCTTACCGAGGCGCAGCGTGGCAAACTGAGGAGCAGAAATCCGAGTTGGAGTCCATTTTCGGATCGCGTTCTAGGGCCTGGAAGTCGCTCGACTATGTCGCCGGATGGTTCATGAAGGCGGCGGAATATGGGACTCGCACCAACGCTGCCGCTGCTTTCGTGTCCACGAATTCGATCTGCCAAGGACAGCAAGTGCCAGTCCTTTGGCCGATGATCTTCGATACAGGTCACGAAATCGCGTTCGCTCACACCTCGTTCAAGTGGGCAAATCTCGCCAGCCACAACGCTGGCGTGACCGTATCCATTGTTGGAATCTCAAATCACGCACCCGCTACACGGAAACTGTTCTCCCTTTCAGACAACGGCACGCAGCTAGTGCGAGAAGCTGAACACATCAACGCATACTTGGTCGCTGGGCCGGACACGATGGTTGCAAAAGAGTCGAGGCCTTTATCTGCCATTGCCACGATGGATCGAGGAAGCAGCCCTGTGGATGGCGGACACTTGTTGCTTACGAACGCCGAGCTTGATGAGTTGAGTCTCACCCCGAGCCAGCGAGAAAAGTTCATAAGAGTTGTTTATGGCTCCGCAGAGTTCATTCGTGGGCTGCGGCGGTATTGTCTATGGATCAACGATGAAGACAGGACTGAAGCAGAGGGGATTTCGACCATAAGTAAGCGGCTTGATGCTGTCCGGGGCTTTCGTGTTTCTAGCCCAAAGGCAGCTACTAGAGCTGGTGCATCTCGCCCTTATGCTTTTGACGAAAGGCGGCAGGCCGGAGACGAGAGGATCATAGCCGTCCCGCGAATATCATCGGAGTCGAGGGAGTGGCTACCGGTGGGCATTCTTTCGCAGGGCGACATCATAACCGACCTCAATTTCGCCCTGTATAACGCCCCGTTATGGAATCTTGCCCTCCTCGCTTCACGTATCCATCTCGTTTGGATCGCTACTGTGTGTGGAAAAATGAAGACCGATTTCCGCTACTCCAATTTGCTGGGTTGGAACACCTTTCCGGTCCCGCCGCTCACCGAGAAAATGAAAGCCGATCTTACCCGCTGTGCCGAAGAGATGTTGTTGGTGCGCGAGGCACATTTCCCGGCAACAATTGCTAACCTCTATGATCCAGAAGAAATGCCCGCCGACTTGCGTGCTGCGCACCAGCGTAATGATGAGGTGCTTGAGCGCATCTATATTGGCCGCAAGTTCCGCAACGATACTGAGCGGCTGGAGAAGCTCTTTGAGATGTATATGAAGATGACCGCCGGTCAGACAGCGGCCAAGAAGCGCAAGGTGGCGAGCGCATGAGTGGCGAAACCAACTCCATTCCCAGCATCTCAGTTTCGTATGCCCAGAATGGCAGTTCGACCAAGACGAACGCGCTGGGCATGCGGCCCATGCAGGAGCGCGCCTATGAGAAACGCGGCGAGCAATACTTGCTGATCAAGTCGCCGCCCGCATCCGGTAAGAGCCGGGCGCTGATGTTCATCGCGCTCGACAAGCTACGCAATCAGGGGCTCAAGCAGGCGATCATAGTCGTGCCGGAGAAGACCATCGGCGCGAGCTTCCATAACCAGCCACTCAGCAAATTCGGCTTCTGGGCAGACTGGCAGGTCGAGCCGAAATGGAACTTGTGCGATGCGCCCGGCGCGGACAATGGCGGCAAGGTCAATTCGGTCGGCGCGTTCCTCGAAAGCGAAAGTAAGGTGCTGATCTGCACCCACGCCACCTTTCGCTTCGCCGTAGACAAGTTCGGCGTGGAGAAATTCGATGACCGGCTGATCGCGGTGGACGAGTTCCACCACGTCTCCGCCAATCCGGACAACAAGCTGGGCTTGCATCTCGGGCAGTTCATCACACGCGACAAGGTTCACATCGTGGCGATGACCGGGTCCTATTTTCGGGGCGATGCCGAAGCCGTGCTGGAGCCGACGGATGAGGCGAAGTTCGATACGGTAACCTACACCTATTACGAGCAACTGAACGGCTACACGTATCTTAAGCAACTCGACATCGGCTATTACTTCTACTCCGGCCCCTATGCCGACGACATTCTCAAAGTCCTCGATCCGTCTGAGAAAACGATCGTCCACATCCCCAGCGTCAATTCGCGCGAAAGCACCAAGGACAAGATCAAGGAGGTGGAGCACATCCTTGGCGAACTCGGCGAATGGGAAGGAACCGACCCACCCACAGGCTTTCAACTGGTGAAGACGCCGGACGGACGGGTGCTACGGATTGCCGATCTCGTCGATGACGATCCCACCAAGCGCGACCGCGTTGCCGCCGCCGTGAAAGACCCGGCGCAAAAGGACAACCGCGACTATGTGGACATCATCATTGCGCTGGGGATGGCGAAGGAGGGCTTCGACTGGATTTGGTGCGAGCACGCGTTAACGGTCGGCTATCGCTCCAGCCTGACGGAGATCGTGCAGATCATTGGGCGGGCGACCCGCGATGCACCCGGCAAGACGCGCGCCCGCTTCACGAACCTTATTGCCGAACCGGATGCTTCGGAGGAAGCGGTCAGCGAGGCGGTGAACGATACGCTCAAAGCCATCGCAGCCAGCCTCCTCATGGAGCAGGTGCTTGCGCCGCGTTTCGAGTTCAAGCCGAAGAACCCAAGCAGTGGCCCGGTGGAGGGTTTCGATTATGGCGAGGGTGGCTACGATCCCAGCAAGTGCAATGTCGGTTTCAACGAAGAAACGGGCAAGTTCCAGATCGAGATCAAGGGGCTGGCCCAGCCGAAGAGTGAGGAAGCAACCCGTATTTGCCAAGAGGACCTTAACGAGGTGATTGCCGCCTTCGTGCAGGACAAGACCAACATCGAGCGCGGCATGTTCGATGAGGAGTTGGTGCCGGAAGAGCTTACCCAAGTTCGGATGGGCAAGATCATCAAGGACAAATTCCCCGAGTTGGACGAGGAGGATCAGGAAGCGGTGCGCCAGCACGCTGTTGCGGCGCTGAACCTGACACAAGAAGCAAAGAAAATCGCGATGGGCGGCGGCAGCGCCGAGCAGGCGGCGAATACGGCATTGATTGATGGCGTGCGCCGGTTCGCGATGGACGTGCGCGACCTCGATATCGACCTGATCGACCGCATCAACCCGTTCAGCCAAGCCTATGCTATTCTCGCCAAGGGCATGAATGAAGAGCGCCTGAAACAGGTGCAGGCGGCTATCTCGGCTAAGCGCACGAGCCTCTCACCCGAGGAGGCGAAGGAGCTTGCCGTGCGCGCCTTCCGATTCAAGAAGGAACGCGGGCGGCTGCCATCCATCAGTTCGACAGACGCTTGGGAGAAGCGAATGGCGGAAGGTGCCGCCGCTTTCGTTCAGTTCAAGCGCGAGGGCCGCTATCCGAATGAGTGATCCCGGCCTCGACGAATTGTTTGAGGAACTCCAGGACTTGGCCCCGCCCGAAAAGAAGGGCGGACGCTCGGCGCGCGAGGAGCGCATCATCGCCGGGTTCGAGGACATCCAGCGGTTTGTGGAGACACACGGGCATCCACCGCTGCACGGCGAAGACCGGGACATCTTTGAACGCCTCTACGCGGTTCGCCTCGACCGCCTTCGCGTGTTGGAAGAGTGCCGGTCGCTTCTTTTGCCGCTCGATCATCAGGGGCTGCTGGAGGAGACCGAAACGAGGCCGCGTGGGTTCGCTGAAGCCGTGAGCGACGAGGAGTTGCTCGCCGAACTGGAAGGTGCGGCTGGAACGCCAGAGATCACGGAACTGCGGCACGTCCGCACCAGCGCCGACAAGCGCGCCGCAGAGGAAATTGCCAATCGCCAAAAGTGCGAGGACTTCGACCGATTCAAACCCCTGTTCGCGCAGGTGCAAAAGGACCTTGAGACGGGTGTTCGCACGACCCGAATGTTCGTGAAAGACGCGGGCTTTCAGAAGGCCGACATCGTTCAGGGCAACTTCTTCATTGTTGGCGGGCAGATCGCCTACGTGGCAGAGATTGGTGAGCCCTTCAGAGCTCCAAACGGTGAGTTCGACGCGCGCCTGCGGGTGATCTTCTCCAACGGCACGGAAAGCAATCTGCTCCTGCGCTCGCTGCAACGCGCGCTCTACAAGGACGAAGCGGGGCGGCGGGTCACCGAGCCGAGCGCCGGACCGCTCTTTGCTGGGGAGGCCGGGGAAGCCGACTTGGCAAGCGGCGCCATCTATGTGCTGCGCAGCAAGTCAGACGACCCCTATGTGGCCGCGCACCGGGATGTGCTGCACAAGATCGGCGTGACCGGCGGGGATGTGAAGCAGCGGATCGCGAACGCGAAACTGGACCCTACCTATCTCATGGCCGATGTGGAGGTCGTCGCCACCTACGAGTTGTTCAACATAAACCGGACCCGGCTGGAGAACCTGATCCACCGCATCTTCGATCCCGCCCGCCTGAATATTGAGATCAAAGACCGCTTCGGAAACCCAATCATCCCGCGCGAATGGTTCCTTGTGCCCCGCTTCGTCATCGACGAGGCCGTCGAGCGCATCAAGGACGGCACGATTACGAGTTACGAATACGACCCGAGGTCCGCGTCTCTGATCCAGCGTTGATTTGATTTGAGGGAGGTTGGGGGATGCCTGGATCGACTACGCGAATTCGCATTGGTTATTATAGTTAGATGTAGTGCCGAAAAGGCAATGGCGGCCCATCCGTGTTGGGTCCCGCTGTGAGAATCTCGCCCACGGCATCGGCGAAACGAAGTGTGACGGGTAGGCCATCTGCATAGATGCAGGCATTAAAATTCACCTTTGTTAGTCCCATGATGTCGTCGAGAACGACGTTAAGATCGGCTTCGCCCCTACAGACCTCGACAGAAAGCGGATTCGGTACCTCCCGGCCAGGATAGGTATTAATCTCCGGGATAAATCCCATGGTCCAGATCAAAGCGCGAGTTCTGCTGAGATAGCACGTGGTGCCGCGTAGTACCGGTGTCTTGTTAGGACGAAAGAGCTTCAAATCCTGTGATCGGGATATTCTAACACCAACCAAATGTGTGCCATTCGGTGTTGCCGATGCGAAACCAGTCCATTCGGCATCGTTGAACCGCGTTCTACCGTGGATGAAAAGTTCCTTTGGGTCGGTACCGTGAGAAGCTCGGTAAGAATGAATCACCAAATCGATTAGCGATTTTGCCTCTGCCTCAGGCAAGTGAAACTCACGCAGATCGCTGGAATACCAAGGGCCGACGGCTCCTTTGAACACCAGGCCGTCGCCAGAATCTAGAAACATTTGCGCACCGCAGCATGCGTTGCCCATGGCAAGGTCAGTTGGACTCTTTTTGAAAACCAGTCCGACGTAGCACACACCTTCCCTAAGCCGGCTGAGTTTCCAAGGCCGCCCCCCGGCCTTGAAATATGCAGTCGTGCATAGGTTCCAGTTTAGGGTCGCCGGGTCCTGCAATCGACGCGAGCGTGTGCCTACAACATGCTCCTGTGGGTCAAGGGAGGTTTCCCGCACAATCTGCACAACCGCCTTGACGGAAAGTAAGCGCGCCTTCAATTGATGGTGAAAATTAATTTCGTAGCGATATACCTCTGCTTGCTCCATCTCTTCGACAAACATTGAGGGTTCACGCAATAGGCGTTGCCCTTGCCGCGCACTAATTCTCCCACCTATATCGATCCGATCTTCACGTCGTACACGGGATAGAGGGCGCCCTAGGTGATAGACCTCTTCTGGCACCACGACGAACCAAACATCAACTTCAACATCATCTTCCCGAAGCTTTGTCTCAATTGCAGACGAAAAAAGAGAGACTGTCTCGTAGATTGCCAAATGACGGTCACTTATTCGTATTGCGCGTGAAATTTCGCTCCCTGAAATCGGAAGCTCTGTGATGGGGATTGTCGGCCATCGTGTATGGAACGCAGCTTCAAATCCAGGAAAGGCTGTATGGTGTGGAACGTCGAATGCCAGCGGCGGAAGATAACCGTTTGCCCTAATCACCCATCGACGATACTTGGCTAAGCCCTCAGGCGTTCCAACCACTCCCACTCGCATGACATCCGGCTTCCGTTCATCCACGAGGGGTCCAAATAAAAAAAGACCATCTTTGGGATTGCAGTGATTTTGGCCGTGACCAAACTGCAACTTCGGCTCATCCAAGACCGATATATGCGGACTGGTCATTCTTGCGGTCCGTCATCGTCACTGGCGCTCTCGGCATTCTCCTCGCCGAACAATTCGTCGCTCTCTATGTCGGGGTCATCCCACTCAACTTCATCTTCCTCTGATACAGGGGTGCCGCTCTGCGCGTCTCCTTCAACTAGCGATATGGGAGAAATCATGAGAATCGGCCGGGCCGAAACGATGATCGGATTCACTGCGCTCGATGCCAGAGTGAAACTCTCTCTGTCCTCTGCAATCCAGCTACCAAACGCCAGGAGAAGGTCACGCCACCGATCATTCCACCAATTTCGGCAGAAGCTCCTCCGCAGCGAGTGCATCTTGGCCTTACTGTCGAGCGGAAGTCTTCCGTCCAACGTGAATATGACATGGCTCCGTGCGATTAAGCGGGGTGGACTGCCAAGTGATGGCTTCATCTCAATCGCGTAGTGCCAATAGACGCCCCGCTTCGCGCTCTGCCCAACTAGCGTCTTACGCCGGGGGCGGCCCTCTGAATCGTGAAAACTAACCTTGTCCATTGGGATTAGCCCTTTTGGAACATACCAAGCCAGGGCTCCCGAAGCGGTTTCAAATGGCAGCAGGCCTCTTTTAGCCGCTGTGGCGTTCCAAGCCTGCCGAACCAGGCTCATCGCCATCTTGTGCGTCTCCAAGCTGCTCATGCCGGGCATTTCCAATGGTCGCCCTTTCAAGAAATCGGTAAACCCGATGCGATAGCTCTCCTCCATGACGATCTGTGGCGGAAGCTCGGGTTGAAATTCGTGCGCTTCGGCGAACGAGCCGATCAGGCGAAAATATCCGAAGCGAGGGATTTTCGAAGCTCTAGCAGCTTGTTCGAAGATGGAGGGTGTCACACTCGGAGAATGAAGACGAACGTGGTCTGGGAATTGCAGAATCTCGAACCAATTTGAGATCAACTTCTCCTCAGTCTTCTGACGCTTCGGCGCTCTCGCTAGAATCTCGTCATACCAGTTGGCGGTTCTGGCGGTCCCGCCCACGTCTCTTGGAACCTCGTCGCGCGTAAGCACTTTCAGAAGCTGTCGCAGCCCCTCGGCCCAATTTCCGTGAAAGTCGATTACGTTTTTTCGGGCCAGGTTTGCTCTAATCTCGCTGAACGGAAGGTCATCAACGCGAATCGGTAAGACGTAGCCGTCAAGAGCCAGGCTCCGTTCGGCCATTACTGCGCAATTTATCTCGTCCAATACCCCTTTCTTGGTTTGAGCAGCGCGTGAGAGAACCACGATCACCTTTCTCGCATGAACTCGAATGGCATCCTCGATTCTCTCCCATAACTCTTCTCCTCCAATAAGATCGGTTATGTCCGACCAAACAAGGAAGCCCTCCGAAGATAGTTGAGTAGCGAGCCAACGTGTGAACTCGTTGTCTTCCGGATTGGCGTGGCTGATGAATATCAGTCGGCGGGCAAGTTCCGGACCCGACGCTTTCGCGATGACGGCATGGCTTGTATGAGCAAATGGGATTCGGAGGGGCGCCCATCCCCGCCCATCGCCAGCCGGCAAAGCTTCGGCCAGCGCGAACATATATTCGTCGGAAAATTGTGCCGCATCGACAAAGAAAATAAGTGGACCGTCCAGGCGGTCACCGGCTGAAAGATGTTCGCGCAAATACGATGCTAACACGGCTGGATTAAGCCGGGAGTCACGGGAGTCGTTGATCTCCAGCCGGCCTGCCACATCGAAGTATTTCGCAGAACTTCTTTCGAAGAGAGTAAAAACCAACCGCCTATTTAGGCTGCCGATGTCGAAGCGCGGCGCTTGTCTAAGATCGATCACGAAGCGCATCTTTGATGCGATCAGCACCGTTAAGAAGTCTCTTTCATCAAGCAAAGCGACATTCACAAAGATGATCTGCGATGGATCGGTGCTGGCAAAAAGATTGCTCTGCCATGTCTGCGGAGCGAAATCCTCAGCCGCTAGAGGGCGTATTTCCTCAGGGCGGACGATTCGCAAAAATGGTGGAGACTTGGAAGCCATATCACGTTAGAGCCTTAATTAACGCGAGTTCGAGTTCGACATAACTAACTGAGCCTAGGCGCCACGGGCTCCCCCAGTCAGGCGCACCTGGCAGCATCGTACCGGTATCATTGTCTTTTAGGTCACGGTCTTTGAGAAATGCCCTGCGATATAGACGTGGTGCGACACCGACAAAGGGTCTGAAGAGCGCTTTGCTTCCGCCTCGACTAGGGGGGACCCATTCTCTGGCTTCAATTTCGATGGCGTCCCGGTGCAGAGCCAATGCTTGGCTTTTGGGATACGGTTCAATGTACTGAACCTCGTCAACTCCTGCCGAGACAATATGACGAGCGCAGTAGTGGCAGGGGAAGGTCGTCACGAACAATCTCGATCCGATTGTTGTTGTTCCTTCTCGGCCAGCAGTCAGCAGAGCGTCCATTTCGGCATGAACAGCGCGGCTGAATTCAATTAGATCTCCAATCCGTCCCTTGCGAAGAGAGAGTCGCAGGGCGTTTTTTCGGATGGCGTCCAGGCTTTTAAGTTCGGGAATTTCTGCAAGGAGCGCATCGATGATCAAGTTCTGCTGGCGCGTATTGCTGCAGAACGGCGTCTCGCCCGTACGCTGAAATGCGCACCTATGGTCCGGTGCTCCCTCATCGAAAGCTTCTCCATAGACCCCACCCCCGGCCTGAGGCGCCTCATTCGTACCGGTGGCTGCAACATTCCCGTTTCGATCAACCAGAGCGGCACCGACCTGCCGAGATAGGCAAGCGCTCCGCATTGCTGCGCCATATGCATGATGCATCGCTGTCTCGCCGGTTTCGGGACGGACAATTTCCTTTTGC
>Ga0213876_10000208_pt1 | contig 59134 bp, 46 predicted proteins | sample BarmaccomBMRX_R9_FD_160113 | JGI IMG/M metagenome (GOLD analysis project Ga0213876, IMG submission 160113) | Root-associated microbial communities from Barbacenia macrantha in rupestrian grasslands, the National Park of Serra do Cipo, Brazil - RX_R9 | ecosystem: Host-associated > Plants > Roots...
CTACGAGCAGGAGGTGGACTCGGCCATCGCCTCCCTGCTGACGCTCATCGAGCCGGTCATGATCGGCTTCCTCGGCGTCACCATCGGCTCCATCGTCATCTCCATGTACCTCCCCCTCTTCACCCTCATCGGCAAGATGGCCAGCCCCGGCGGCCACTGACCTCGGAGGGCTGCGTTTAGGGAATTAAGTCTTAAACTAACAGCGGGGCTTGGGCATCACTGCCCAAGCCCGCTTTCGTCAGGAGAACCGTCTGAGATTCCCGAAACATAAGGGCCGGAGGTGAAGTCATTGGGAGCCGGGTTCGGCTTGTTAGGGGCCGGGTGCCGACATCTCGACCTCCTCGCGGAGGCGGCCCGGGGTGGAGCGTCTGCGAATTTCGATGCGGCTGACGGGGGAGGCCGCGTCGAGGAGGCTGGACACGTTGCCGGAGAAGAACGCTTCCGAGGTCGTGTTCCGGGCGCCCGATTCGTCCGGCCCGCCCGCCGGGTTGCCGCGCGCACGCCTCTCATCTAACTTCGAGAAGACCCCGTCGAAGGTCTCGGCCCGGCGATCCAGGCGGATGACGGTCAGTTCGTCATACTCTTCACGGCCGGCCGCGCGACGCCTCACACCCCGAACACTCCCGGCCAGTGCGGAATCGAGGAAGGCGCCGTCGTTCGAGACGAAAAGGTCACGCCCACGGAGCGCGTAGCAGAGTCTCCGGCCGAGCATGGGCAGCTCCAACTCCCTCCGCCGCCGCTCCCCTTCCCCTGCGTCCGACCATCTTAAAGCCCCCACCGTGCCGGCGGCGGTCAGTGGCCCGGCGGCCAAAGAGGCGACGGACTCTTCGAAAGCCCTCACGTCCAGACGGCCGGGGTCGTCCAGCCTGAGAACCGCCAGCCTCCTGAACTCGACGAAGAGCGGCCCGTCGTTCACGACGGGAGACTGCGCCGCCTCGCCGAGGGACGGGCGCGCCGCGCCGAGAACCTGTTCGAGGCGGGCGGCGGCAGTGTCCGTCTCGTCACCCTCCTGACTCCCTCCGCCCTCTTCAGAGTCGGAAGTGTCGTCTATCGCCTCGTCGTAATCCCCGTCAAGGTAAGAATAATCAGAGCCCCAGGAGTAGTCCGTGGCCCCTCCGGAGGCCGGGTCGAAATCTTCGTGAAGGCGGCCGCCCCCGACGCCCCCGCCGCCCTCCTCGGGCGCGTGATCCTGAAGTGTATTTCCGACGAGCGAAGACGCGGCGGCGCCCCCGTCCGCCAGCACGAAGAGCTTCACGTAGGCGGCTTCCGGCGGGGCGTACCCCGACAACTCCTGAACGTCGCGCGGGGAGAGGGCCGACACGAACTTCCGCCCGCCTTCGAGTAGGAACTCCCTGCGTTCGAGCCAGCTCCCTTCGCGCGCCTCGAAGTCGAAGAGCCCGGCGCGTATCCCTTTCAGCGTCGAGGCGTCCGCCATCGCCCAATAGTGTTTGAAGTAGTAGTCGGCGTTGAGCCTGGTCTGATCCACCCAGACCGCGGCGAGGTGCGGCGCCGCCAGCTCGCGGCTCAGAGTCTTGAACGAAGGGTCGTCGGACAGACGGTCTGCGCGCGCCTTGCCGTTTACGTTGGCGAGGGTGCGCAGCATGAGCCGCTCGTCGGTGGCGAGCACGAAGCGGCCGCGTAAGAAGGCGAAGAGGATTTTCTGCTTCTGCCGCCCGCGGTCGGCCTCCACGTCGCGTGCGTAGTAGGCGGTTCCGTCCGGCAGCTCGGTCTTCTCGAAACTATCCGCGTTCTGGAAGAGGCGCGCGGCCAAGACCTTCTCTTCGCTCACGGGCGCGACGAAGACCAACTCCATCCGCCCTATGTCGTAGACGGCCAGCGCGGCGCTCTTCTCGGTCGCCTCCGAAAGCATCTGCGCGTCGGGCGTGAACCCCAGCGCCTCGCCGAACTCGCCCGCGCGCGCCACGAGCTTGAGGGCGACGTGCCCGTCGGCGAACTGTTTGAAGCTCGTGCTTGCGAGGTAACGCTCCTTCAGGCGGGAACTGTCCCAGAGCCGCAGGAGTTCGGGCAGGTCGGACGCCTGCGCGTAGACGAGCGCCCCGCGTGGGCAGTCGTCGGCCAGCGCGTACGGCCCGGCGGCCCGCCTCCCCTTCGCGTAAGCGAGCAGGGAGGCCAGCGCCAGCATCAAGACCGCGGCCCACAGGGTCAGTCTCCGGCGCCGCACCAGACGCGCTACGAACCGGCCTTGACGAAACGACTCTTCTGCTCGCTCCATACGAACTGCTCCTCGCTGACGACGGCGGGCTTGATCACCTCGCGGTGTCTCGTGCGCCAGTGCCCGCGCGCCTGGTGCCACGCCCCGTCGTCCTCGCGCCAGTAGACGTTCGGGGGCTCGACGCCGGAATACCTCACAACCTCTTCGCGGTACTCCACGTTCAAGCGTGCGGGCGAACCCGCGGACGGCGGCACGAACTCGACGGTTGCCGTCCGCCGCCGCTTCAACTCCGCCCAGTCGTCCCCCTTGTAGTTTTCAAACGGGCTGATTGTCTCCTCCTCGATCTCCGCCACCTGTTCCAGATGGTCGCCGACGAGACTGAGCAGGCGCGCCCTGCGCGTGTAGCGCGTCGCGTCGCCCGTGCTGTCGCGCACGAGGAGCAAGTGCCTGCCCGCCTGGATCGCCTCCGGCGTCTCCAACCAGTCTTCGTACGGGTAGTCCTCAAAACGCAGCCACGAGCTGACCGCGGCGACCGCCTTCCAGCCGCACGCCTGCCGCTTCAGAACGACCGCGACGGGACTCTCCACGCGGACGAAGGTGACGAGTGCCTCCTCTTCGGGCGAACGGTCGAGGTTCACACGCCGGAGCCTCAACCCTTCGGCGCGCTCCGGGAAATCCCTGTCCCGCTCGTAGTCGTAGTAGGCGGTCGTCAGGCCGGGGAGCACGAAGAGGCGGCGGAACATCTCACGCCTGACGCCCACGTCCTCGCTCCGGAGCGCACCGGCCACCTCCTCCGGCGAGGCGAAGGTGTCGCCCCCTGCGCAGCCCTCCGGGGGCGCCTGTTCGTTGACCGCCGCGCGTTTCTCCTCTCTGCTGGCTAAAGGAGCGACCGCGACCTTGCACAGGAGGGCGAGGGCCAAGCCGACCGCAAGGCTCAGCGTGAACACCACAATGCGCCCTTTAAACTTCCTGACGACTTCTTGCACGAGCTGCTTGAAGACTCCGAGCATGAGAGACATCCCTCCTCACCATTTCGCGACCAGCGTGCGGTCAACGACCAGCGGCGGCTTGCCCGCGCCCTGCCTGCGCTTCCTCAACTGTTCGAGCCGTGCGACCCGCCCCCGCGAGGCCGCGCGCGCTCCTTCGTCCGACAGGCGGCCCGTGCGCGCGCGCTCGAACTCCGCCGCCCTGCCGAAGTCCTCTAGCTGCTCCGCGGCGGCCGAGAGCATCCCGAGCAGCTCCGCCTCCGACGCCGCGCGCCGAACGGCCGCACGCTCCTTCAGCGTGCCGTAGCTCGGCGCGGCCGGTGCCCCGCGCGCGGCATCTTCCTGTTCTTCTTCTTCTCTCGTGCCGCCGTCCTCCGTCGAAGACTGCCTGACGAGCTCCGTATCAAGCGCGGCGAGTTTCAAAGCGGCGTCGGGCCGACCCGAAGAGAGTTGCAGGCGGATCAGCTCGCGGAGGGCGCTGTCCCTCTCTGTGCCGAACGCCGCCGAGATGTCCGCGCCCGACTGCGAACGCAGCGCCGACGCAAAGGCGCGCTCGGCGTCCGCCTTGCGCCCGCACTCGGCGTCGAGCACGCCGTCGAAGAATTCGAGCAGAGGGTTCGGGTCGTCCGCCGCCGCGCGTTGCAAAAGCTCCGCCGCCTCGGCGGCGCGACCTTCGGCCCACACCCTTCTCGCGCCGAGCGCGGCGCTCATCTCGCCGTCTTGCTTCGCCGACGCGCCGGAGACACGTTTGAGCGATTCCCACAGGTCGGCTCTGCCGCCCGTCACTTCCGGGGCGACCCAGACGGCCTGCCAGCGCGCGACGCGCGGCGCGCTACGGTCGTTGATGACGCCGGAGAGTTGCGCGGCCGCGTCCTCCCGGTGCCCGGCCGCCGCGAGCAGACGCGCCAGCTCTATGCGGTTCGTGTAGTCGTCGGGCTGCGCGGCGGCGAGGGTCGCGCGGAAGTCGGCGGCCAACTCGTAGCGCCCGAACGAGCCGGCCGTCTCCGCCGCCAGTTCCAGAGCGCGCACGCCTGACACATCGTTCGACTCTTCCGGCAGCTCAACACGCTCCAAGGCGGCCGCACGCTCCTTCACCCCCGGCAGCGCCGCGACCTGCGCCGCGGCCTCGTCCCTCGTGTCGTCGCCGGCGAGGTCAACCAAAAGGCGCAGCAGCTTCTCGCCCCGTCCCACGTCGCCGCCCCTGAACGCGACCCCCGCGAGCGCGACGAAGTAGGGGGCGCGGTACTGCCCGAGCGCGAGAAGCTGCGTGTAAGTCGCCTCCGTCAGTTGCGTGGCCGCTGCCTCCCGGCGCTCGTCCCCGAGCAGCGCGACCGCCTCACTCAAACGCTCGACGCTCGGCGCGGAGATTTTAGAAAGGCCCTTCGGCACGTCGGCCCCGACGAAGACTCTCAGGTCGGCGAGCGCCTTCTCGACCCGGCCGCTCCGCAGCTCAAGCCTCACCTTCGCCAGGCGCAGCCAGGGGGGCCGCGCGTAGCGGCGGACGAGTTCGCCCTCGACGGAGGAGATTATTTTTAACGCCTCGGCGTTACGCCCTTCGTCGAGCAGGTATTCAAGGTATTGCCTCTGCCATTTGCCGCGCTCGCTGTCGGACTCCTGGACGCGGAACGAGTTGGAGTGGTCGAAGGCCGGCTCGGGCTCCGCGTCGTCGAGGGCGTTCCGTGTGAAGTTCGCGAACTCGTAGTCGTATTCGTAACTCGGCGGCCCCGACGAACGCCCGACGAGCAGCGCGTAGAAGTCGCCGAGCCACGCACGGCCGACCAAACCGTCTTCGACAATCAGTTGCGGGAGCCGCGTGTCTTCGGCCTCCGCCCCGCAGAGCTTTCGGAAGAAGGCCGCCCGCGCCTCCTCGTCCCGCCTCGACAAAGGCGCCCCGCCCTCTTCGTCGTCGGCCGTTTTTCCGAACGAGGCCGACAGCGCGGCGAGCAGCGGCTTTAACTCCTCGATTGTTTCATCCGCGCGCGAGCCGTAGCCCATCTCCTTCAGCCGCCGCGCGACGACCGGCGCGAGTCTACCCCGCGCCTCGGCGGCGAGGCCGTGGCCGGCGAGCGTCTTCAGATAAAGGAGGCACGTGTCCGTCCCGGGCCATTCGCCTTCGAGCAGTTTCGCCCAGACGGCGTTCGCCCGCTCGCGCTCGCCGAGCATGAAGTGGGCCGAGCCCATGTCGGCGAGCGTCTGTGCGTCGTCGCGCGACTCTTCGTCCGCGATGGTCAGGTGTTCGAGCGCGGCCCGCGCGTCCCCGCGCGCGAGATACCAGCGTGCAAGCTCTCTCTGCGCGGCCGGGTCGCGCGGCCGCGCCTCGACGACCGCCGGGAGCGCCGCGCCGGCCCTCGCACGGTCTCCGCCGCCGCTCGTGTAAAGCCAGCGCCCGTAATCCGTCTCAAGACGTGACCAGTCGTCGCCCGACAGTCCGCCGGTTCCGCCTTTCGCCTTGAGGAGTTCGCCTATCGGCGCGGGAATGAGCGCGGCCTTGAAGTAGGCTTCGCCCTGCGCGTCGAACTCGCCGAGCGCGAGGCCCACCTGCGCCTGGCGCGCGAGCTTCCACTCCGCGGGGAGCGCAGCGGCCGCGACGGCCGTGTGCGCGAGTTGCCGCTCGCCTTTGGCAATGAGGAAGTTGATGAGTTGGAGGCCGTAGCGCGTCTGCCCCTCCTGCGCGCGCCGCGCAAGCTCCTCCCGCCCCTGCGGGCCTGATTCGTAAAGCACATCGAGGTATCGCCCGACGAGCGGGTCGGCGTTGTCGGCCGGTTCCGACCTGTTGCGGTCGTAGTAGCTCCTGAGCGCCGACAGCTCGCGCGCGCCGTCGCCCGCGAGGCGCGAGTATTCGGCGACGAGGCTCGCGTACTCGAAATCGTCGCGCGCCGCATCCGTCCGGCTCTCCGCTTCGAGCAGTTCGGCGGCCCGCGCGTACTCGCCGCCGCCCGCGTAGAAGGAGGCGAGCGAGCGGAGCCGCGCGTGGAAGGCGGCCGGGTCGGAGGAGGCGCGCGCCGCGTCCTTCTGCGCGACGAGCACGCGTTCTTCGAGCGCGACGAACCCCGCCCGGTGACTTACGTTCTGGAGCAGGGCGAGCGTCCCGTGGGCGTCCTGCGCCCGCAGAGCGTCGTCCGTCTTCTCGCGCAGACTTCGGAGGAGCGATTCGAGTTCGTCACCCGTCGCCACCTCGGCGGCGGTCGCGCCGACCGCGTCGGGCAGCGCGCCGTCGAGCACGTCCAACATGCTTCGAGCCTTGCCCGCGTTCGTGGAATCTTTGCGTTCGGTCTCGGCGACCAACTTTTCGCGGAAGCCCCAGAGCCTCTCGAAGAGGCGGTCGAGCCCCTCGTCTTCGCGCACGGCGCGGACGTAGCCGTTGATCTCGGAGGCGCGCAGCTCGTGGCCGTAAGGGTCTGCGGCCAACGCCTCGAAGGCGGCGCGGTACTGTTCGACCGCCTTCGCGCGGTCGGTGGCGAGCGCACGCCCGGCGTCCGCGAAAAGCTCCCCGGCGCTCTCCCGTCTGGGCGCCTCCGCGCCGGGCAGCTTCCGCCGGACGGCCTGCGCCTCGCGCTTCCGGCCGGCCGCCTCAAGCACCTCGGCCGTGCGCCGCACGTACTGCGCGTCGTCGTTCGACAACTCGGAAGCGCGGCTGAGCGCCCGGAGCGCCGCGTCGTAATCGCGCGCACGGACGTAGACCTCGGCGAGCGCCGCGTGCAGCTCGACCATCTCGGGCTGATTCGCTATCGCCTCGCGGTAGCTGCGCGCCGAAGAAGTGAGGTCGCCCTTCGCCTCGTAGATGCGCGCGAGCACGACCTGCCAGCGGTAGTTCTTGTAAGCCTGCGCGGCCGTCTTCTGGTAGTAGGCCAGCAGCTCGTCGGCGCCGCCGTAGCGCTTCGCGTAGGAGATGGCCGCCTCGACGGCCGTGTCGTCGTCGGGGTCGCGGTTGACGATCTCGACGTGCTGCTCCATCGCGGCGCGGTAGTCGCGCAAGCTGGTGAAGACCGTGATCATCGCGCGGCGCAGGTCGGCCACCTGCGCCCGCATCTCCCTCGGGTCGGCGTCCGTCCCGCGCAAGGCGCCGAGCGTCCGGTCGAAGGCGGCTTTCAGCGCGTCGCCCTCTCCCGTGCGCGCGTAGAGCCGCGCCAGCGCGCGGAAGACGCCGAGGTCGAGCGGGTCTTCCGCGTGCAGACGTTCGAGGACGCCGCGCGCCTCCGCCCCCCTGTTCATCTCCAACAGACGCGCCGCCAGCTTTCGAGAGAACTCGGCCCGGTACTGCCCGCGGCCGCGCGCCGCCCCTTCGCGCAGGACTTGCAAAGACTCTTCGGCGAGCCCCAGCCGCGCGTAGGAGGCGGACGCCTCCTGAAGAACCCCGTAGTTCAAAGGAAATCTGCGCAGCAGCCCGCGCACGACCGACGCCGCGGCCACGCGCTCGCCCTTGCTGCCGTAGCTCGCCGCCAGTTGCAGACTGTGAGAGATGATTTGACGCGGGCCGGTCGAGACTTGAACCAGACGTTTGAGGCAGGCACGCTCTCCCCCAATGTCTTCCGCTTCCGAAAACTTCTCCCGCGCGCGCTCGATGAAATCCACGTCACGGCTGCGCGCGACCTCGGCCGTGAGCACTCTCGAAGCGTCGCCCCAACGGCCTGCCTCCTTCAGGAGCGCGGCGTAGCCGAGCGTCACACCCCACGAGCCGCCCGCGCGCGTGCGCGCGTGGGCGCCGGCTATCAGCGCCGGCACGCCGGGCCGCTTGTAGAGCTTGACGAGTCGTCTGCGCGCGCGCCCGTGCGCGGGCGCGTCCTCGTCGAGAGCCTTGACGTATTCGGCGACGGCCTCCGGCAGACGGTGCTTCGCTTCGAGGATCGCGCCCGCCTCGAAGGCGTAGGTCGTCGGGTCGCCGGTCTCGCGCCTGAGCTGCTGGATGGTTTGCAGCGCGTCGTCGTACTGGAAGTAGTCCCAGAAGACCGTGGCCGCTTCGAGGTAGGCGTCGTCGTCGCCCGGCGCGAGCGAGACGAGCCGCGACCACTCGGCGCGGGCGCGGGCGTAGTCGCCCAGCTCCGCCTGGAGTTCGCCCGCGCGCGTGCGGTAGCCCGCCTCCGAGGGGTACGCGTCGGCCTGCGCGCGGGCGGCGGCGGCCGACTCTTCGAGCAGCCGGCGGTTGCCCTGGCCGAGCGAGCGCGTGAGGGCGACCAGCCGCTCGGCGAACTCGGGCGTCGAGGGGTAGAGCCGGTTCAGCTCGCGGTAGGCGTCCACTGCCTCCTCATATTCGGAGAGGCGCGCCGCGGCGTCCGCGCGGAAGAGCTTGTAGGGCAGAGACGCGACGGCCGGCGGCGAGTCTTTGCCCGCGTCTGCCGCGGCGCGCGTCTTCAACACTTCGCGGACGGCGTCGAGGCGCGCGCGCAGCTCGCCCTTCTCCGCGAGGTGCGCGAGGAACTGCTCGCGTATCGACGGCGAGACGAAGTAGTACTCGGCGAGGAGCCGACGGTACTCGTCCCAACGGGCGTGCGCCGCGTGGAACTTTAGAAGCCCCTGGACGAGGCTGATGTCTTCGGGGAAACGCTCGTGCGCGAGGCTGTAGAGGCCGAGGTAGAGGTTCGACTCGAAGTCTGGGGCCGTCGCGCCCGACTGCGCGCCGACGAACTGCGTGAGATAGCGTTCGGCCTCCTGGTCGTCGAGCTTGCCGACCAGCTCGCGCGAGAACTCCTCGAACTCTTTCTTTCGCTCGCGCCGCAGGAGCCAGCGTGCCAGGCGATCGCGCCAGGTCTCGCCGGGGAAACGCCCGAGCGCTTCCCTGTAGACGCGCGCCTGTTCGTCGAAGAGGTTGGTCTGCCCGAGCCATTGCAACATCTGCTCGTAGAGCCCCTGTTCGTCCGGGTACTTTTTAATCTCGCCCGCGTAGAGTGCCAGCACCTCCTCCGTCCTATTCTCCTTCGAGAGCGACGCGACGTGGCGCGCGAGCACGTCGGCGTAAGTGACCTTAACGGGGCGCACCACTCCCGAGTCACGCCCCTCCGAACCTTCGCCCGCGGTTTCGCTCTCGTCGTCCGTTTCGGAGTACGTCTCTTTCCCTTCTTCCGGGGGGGCCAGGAAGTCCCTGTACGACGGCGCCTCGTAGTAATAACTGTCGGACTCCTTCTCGTCCTCGTCCGCCCTGATGCCGGGGTTCGACTTCGGCGGGTACTCGACGAGCGCGGGCTTGTCGTCCGTCGGCTCAGAGAGCGCGGCGGTCGGCACGAGCGGAGCTTTCCCGTCGCGGCGCTTGCCGAGGTAGTCGAGGACGCGCGTGTAGACGGCGCGCTCCTCTTCGTGCCGGCCGAGGAGGACGTAGCAGTCGGCGAGCTTGAGGGCCACCTCCGGGTATTGCGGTGCGTCTCCGTACCTGCGCTCGAACTCGGCGAGCGCCTCCTCGGCGACGCGCGGCTCCTTCTCTTTGCTGTAAAGCCTGACGAGGTCGAGGTACATCTGCGCCAGCTCGGGCGAGGTCGGGTTCTCCTCCTTGTAGGCGTTGAAGACGCGGTAGGCCGCCGCGCGGTTGAAGAGCTTGACGGCCGCCTCGTCCTCCTCCTTCATCTCGCGCGCGGGGTTCTCGCCGGAGAAGATGAGCGAGAGGACACCGCCCAGCATCCCCGGGTGCGGGTCGGAAGAGGCCACGTCGCGGTAGAACCTCAAGTCGCCGCGCGTGAGCGGCAGCCGCTCGTCACCCGCGTCGGAGAGGAGTTCGAAGAGCTGATACAGAACCTTCGCGCGCTCGGGCGTCCCCTTCCCCAACTGCCCGCGCGCGACGAGGGTGTAGAGGAAGCGCGAGGCCGTGTCGCCGTCGCCCTCTTTGATGAGGAGCCGCGCGGCGGTCGAAAGCTCTTCCGGCTGCCAGGCGATGCGGCGGGCCGCGCGCGCCTCTTCCACGCGCGCGAAGATGCCCGCCGTCTGCTCGTCGTAGGCGTGCCTGCGGAAGTGGAACAGCCGGACGGCGACGTTGAAATCCGAGGGGTCACGGCGGAAGGCTTCGCGGAGTTCGGCGCCGTAGGTGCGGAAGCGATCCTGGTCGCGCAGGAATTGGTAGAACTTCTCGGAGAGGTCTTCGGGCCAGAACGGATCGAAGTTGTTGACGTAGACCGCCTCGGCCTCGCGCGCGCGGCCCGCCGCTTCGAGCAGCGCGACCTCCTTCTCCAAGAAGTAGCGGCGGCGCCTGGGGAAGCGTTCGCGGTAGCGGCGCAGGGCTTCGAGCGCGGCGGCCGGGTTCTTCTTTTCGGCGAGCCTTTGGACGTAGTCGGCCACGACGCGGAAGTCTTCGGGGTGCTCGCCGATGACGCGCTCGAAGAACTCGGGGCGGAGATACGTTTCAAGCTTCTGCGCCTCCGCGAGGCGGACGAGCCTGTCTAGCAAGGGGGCGCGCTCCCCGTCGGGCGCGGCGTGCAGCATCGAGTCTATCGTCGCCGCCTCTTTGGCGAAGAGCGCGCGGCGGTGCTCGAACGCGGCCAACTCGGAGAGCGCTTCGAGACGGCCGCCCGACTCCGCCGCGTACTCCTCGGTCTCGCCCTGGGCCAGCTCGTAGCGCCCGAGCTTCTCGTCGAGCCGCGCGAGCGCGAGGGTGACGCGCGGCTCTTTCGGAAGCCGCCCGCGCAGCTCCGCCAGGCGGTTGCGCGCCTCGGCCGAGGGGTAGGGCACGCGCGCCTGCGCGCCGAAGAACTCCGCGCGCGTGTAGAGCGCCGAGTCGATCTGCCTCTCGACCTCGTCGCCCACGCGCACATCCGCCCCGCCTTCGTCGGCCGACGCAGTCCACCACCTCGCGCCGAAGACGAAACACACGGCCGCCGCCGCGACCGCCGCCGCGAGCAACGTCCGCCTTAAAATTTTCAGCCCGGCTCTTTTCAACTTTCGACCTCAACGGCCGATGACTTCGACCTCGACCTCGGCGCTCGACTGGTTGTGCGCGAAGTCCTCCGCCGAGACCGTCAGGACGTAGCGGCCCGCGGCGAGGCCCGCGGGGACGCGCAGCACGCCGACGCACGCCTTCTCCGCGTCAGACCAGCGCAGCTCCGCGGGCCGTGCGCCGTACATCTTCGCCGTCAGCCGCACCGCGTCGGCGTCCGCGCTCGCCTTCACCTTCAACTCTTCGCCCGCCCGCAAAGGGGCGGCCACGGGCGTCACCTTCAACTTCGGCGCGTGGCTGTCCACGACGAAGCTCTTCTCCTCCTGGTAGCCGTTGCCGGCCCCGTCCGTCATCAGCAGACGGCAGCGGTACGCACCGTCGGGCATCCACGCGGGCGCGAGGAAGCGCCCCTCCCAGACGCCCGCCGCCGCGAGGTATTTGAGCGGCAGCGTCTCGCCGAACGGCAGGACGGCGAAGACCGACTTGATCGAAGGGTCGGTCTTCACGCGGATGACGGGGTCGCCCGGCTGTATGAGCCGCGGGCGGAGCAGGGCGCGCGGCGCCGCGATGAAGGCCGTGTAGGGCGTGACGAACTTGTACTTCTGCGAGAGGCGGATGACCTCGCTGATGTAGTCCTCGCGCTCGCCGTTCAAATCCATCTCGCGCAGCAGCGCGTCCACGCGCGCGCGCGCCCAGACGCGCGGCAGGTGCGCGTGCTTGTCTTCGAACTCCGGCAGGCTCAGGGTGCGCGAGAGCGCGACCGGCTCGGCCCCGTAAGTGCCCGTCACGCTCATCGAGGCTTGCGGCTCGGGCCGCCGGTAGCGACCGACGAAGGAGAAGCTGGAACCATCGGCCCCGTACTCGTCCGTCGCGTAGACCTGGTAGAAGTTCGAGGGGTCGGACGGCGCGAGCTTCACGCCCTCGACGTTCGGGGCGCCGACCTTCTCGAAGAACAGTTCGAGCGTGAGGCCGATGTCCTCGGTCTCGCGGGCCTCGGCGTAGTGGCCGTGCGTCGCACGCGCCAGCTCCTTCATCAGCGTGTTGTCCGCGTCGCCGCCGAGCGCGAAGGCGAAGACGCGCGGCGGCGCGGGCGCGCCCTTCCCTTCCTTCAACGCGGCGAGAATCTTCTTCGCGTCGGAGGTGCCGAGCGTCGGGTTCGCGTCGGTGACGAGCACGAGGTCGCGCTCGCCCCCGGGGAGTTTGTCGGCCAGCGCGAGGCCGGCGGCGAGCGCCTTGCGCAGGTCGGTCGCGCCGCCGAGCGAAGAGCCGCGGACGAAGTCGAGCGCGCGCTCGACCCCTTCGGGCGTCGCCGTCAGCGGTTCGTCGGAGAGCGCCGCCGTGTCGGAGTTGAAGAGGAGCAGGTCGAAGCTGTCGCGGGGCGTGAGCGAGTGCAGGAAATAATCGACCGCCTCGTAGGCGCGCGCCAGCTTGTCGCCGCGCATGGAGAGCGAGGTGTCGAGCATGACGAGGACGTTGCGCGGCTGCGCTTCCGCCCGTGTGTGCTGTTCGGGCTGACGGTGGGCCTGGTTGAAGAGCGCCGTCGCCTGGAAGTATCCGTCCGGGCTCGGCGCGGCCAGCGCGGGGTCTCGCAGGTCGTAGGCCGAGACCTGTTCGGGCGCGCGGTAGGTGATGACGGAGAGCGTGCTCTCGGGCACCTCGATGCGGTAGCTGAAGGCGAAGTCTTCCGAGAGCGGAACGTCGCGCCCCTGGTATTCGCCCTCGAAGTCGTTCGGCCCCGAACGCAGCGCGCGCACGGGGTACGAGGCGGCCGAGAACTCGGGCGTCGAGACGGGGTAGTCGCTGAGGACGCGCACGTGCAGGTTGAGTTCGCCGACGCGCTGCGCCGCGCCCTGCGTGGGCTTGAGCGGGAAGCTGAAGCGCGAGCTGAGGCCGTCCACGGGAAGCGTCTCCGTGTACTCAAGCTCGACGCGCTTCGTCCCGCGGGCGGGGATGGGGAAGACCTTCGCGGTGAAGGCGGTGCTGCCTCCGCGTTCGTCGTCCTGTTCTAAGAGCCCCGGGTCAACCTGCTGCTGTTTGACCGCGGCGTAGACGCCCTCGGCGCGCCGCTTCTCCATCATCACGCCGGGGACGCGCGTGTCGCCGTCCCAGACGGCGAAGTCCGAGACGGACGCGCGCGGCGAGAGGTCGAAGAGGTACTTGCCTTCGAGCACCTGCGGCGAGTGGCTGTCGAAAATCTGTAGCACGCGGACGCGCGCGTGCTGGTTGTCCACGAGCACGTCCACGTTCATCGAAGCGAGCGAGAGGATCGAATCGTCAGGAGAATCTTTGACGGAGGAAGGGACGAGCACGCCCGACTGTGCGCGGCCGCGCGGCAGCGTGAGGAGCAGCGTTGAAAGGAGGGCCGACAGCAGTACGAGCCAACGCACGCCCGGCGCCACAACCTTTCGAGGGCTTCGTGTGCCCATCAAGACACCTCACTCGGCGGAGTCGAAAAAGCTCTTGTCGAAGCGGGCGATGCCGCCCGTCGTGCCGAAGTAGACCTGGCCTTCGCGGCCCGCGACGCTCAGCACCGACGGCTCCGGCAGCTCGTCGCGGACGCGCGTCCAGCGCTGCGAGCGCAGGTCGAAGACGAGCGCGCCGTCGAGCGTCCCGACGTAGAGGCGCTCGTCGTCGCCCCACATCGCGTTCTGGTTGACGAACGCGCGGCCCGTCTCCGTTGCGAAGCCGCGCAGGTCGCCCGAAGGCAGAAGCTCGAAGACGCCGCCGCCGTAGGTGCCGACGAAGAGGCGCCCGCCCGCGCCGCAGACGGCGGTCACCCAGTTGACCTTGAGGGCCGAGTTCGAGTCTTTGAAGACGCGGACGACCCTCCCCGCGGAGACCTCCGCGAGCCGCCGAGCGTGCCCGCGTAGACTCGGCCCGCGTCCGCCCACACCGAGTAGACGTTGTTGCTCGGCAAGCCCTGCACGGTCGTCAGGGCGCGCACGCGCCCCTGCGCGTCGAACGAAAGCCCGCGCGGGGTGGCGGCCACGAGCTGCCGCGCCGCCGTCTGGTTTGGTGGATGGCGGGGGGCGGCCGCCTCGCCGTCCGCGCCGAGCAGCGCGACGTGTGAGACGGAGGCGGCCGCCGTAGTCTGGTCGGTCGTGCCGACCTTTTCAAAGTGCAGCGACGGATCGAGGCGGAAGATTCCCTGAGAGGTCGCGGCCAGGACGCCGCCCGCGCCGTCGGGCACGAGGGCGTTGACTTCGCGCAGCTCGTCCGTCTCGACGTGCCCGAGCCTCTTGCCGGAGGGCGCGAAGATGTCCACGCCGTTTCGGAAACTGCCCGCCCAGAGGTTGCCGCCCGCGTCGAAGGCGAGCGCCGAGGTGAGGTTGCCGGTGGGCGACTCCGCGGACTCTTCCACTCCGAAGTCTGCGAAGGAGATTTGCCCCGGGCCTTTTCTTGCACCGCCCGCCGGCACGGACTCGGACGCCCTTCTGACGCCGCCGCTGTCGAGCTGCCAGAGGCTTCCGTCCAACGCGACGAGGCGCGCGCCCGAACGTGCCCCCGGAGGCTTAACCCAGTTCACCTCGTCCGCCTTAATTGCCAACGTGCCGGGCGGCGTTGTGAGAACTGCGAACTCGCCGTCGTCCTTGCAGAGCGTGACCCGCCCGTCCGACTCGGCGACGCCCGAGAGCGAAGGGGCCGTCAGCACCGTCCGCCAGGCGCGCCCCTCGCCGCCGGCCTTGAGCAACAGTCCGTCCGCGTCCGCGGCCGAGAGCCCGAAGTCCGTGGCGGCCAGCGCCTCGCCGCCGCTCTCGACGACGCCCACCACGCGCTCGGACGCGAGGCCGTCGGCCGAGGTGAAGTGCGCCCACCTGCCGCCCTCCGAGACCCAGAGCCCGCCGTCGAACGTGCCGACGTACAGGCGCGGCCCGTAACGCTTGATGACGTTGACGGCGTCGAGCCTCGTCCGACCCTCGCCCGCGCGCACCTCTCGGAAGGCTCTCCCGTCGAACTCCAGGAGCCCCCCGGCGAACGTCCCGACCAGCAGTTTCCCCTGGTCAACCGCGAGCGCCGTGATTGACTTCGGGTCGCGGTCGGGCCAGAGGTACTGCTCGAAGCGTTCGCCGTCGAACGCCACAAGCCCTCTGCTCCGCGTGCCGACGTAGAGGCGCCCGCCGTAAGCGGCGAGGCACGTCAGGTCGCTTTCGCCCAGCCCGTCAAGCACTCCGAAGCGGCGCACGACTCGGCCCTGCGGCGTGAGTTCGACCAGCCCGCCGTCGGTCGCAACGAAGTAAGAGTCTCCGAAGCGCTCGACCGCCCTGGCCGCCCGCGTCGCCTGGAAGAGACGGACGCCCTCCCTCCTCAAAGGGTCGAGCCTCTTCTTTTCGAACCGGACGGCGTCGCCGTTTCCGCCGGCAGTCCGCGCCGCGTCGAGCCCGCCGCGCGCTCGACGCACCACGTCGATTCCCCACAGCGCCGTCGCCGCGACGACGAAGACGACCGCGGCCGACAGCAGTCTTCGTGTCGGCTTAAGCCTCCGCCGCAGCGGGGCCTCTACAGGCCCGCCCGGCATCGCGTCTTGTCGGCGCTCGCGCATGAGTTCGTCCCGGCCGCCGCCTAAGTGTTCTTCCCTTTGTGAAAAGCAACCGGATAATCGCCCGGCCGGGCGTTTGGCGGTACGGGGCGGCTACTGCCGCGTTCACGGGTGGGACTGTTCCCGCGCCTTGTGGTTATCGCGCGGGCGCGGCTGTGGGTAAGAACAGGCGTGACGTGCGCACGGCCGCAAACGGGCGGCCGCTCTTACCGGGCCGAAGTAAGTGAAGGCCGTGTGCAAATCCGCCGCTGAGCGGCGGATTTGCACACGGCCTTCACTGCGGCTGCGCGAGTTCGTCTATTCAGGTTTGGGCGGTGAGGCGGCAGGTGTCAAAGAGAAGGGCTTGCCGTTGACGGTGACGTGCTCGACCTTGAGGTTCTTCACGTCCACGGCGTTGAGCTTCTCGTTCTTGAGCCGCACGTCGATGTTTTCGAGCGTGATGTCGCTGATCTCGGTCTGGCCGGGGTTGCCCTGTAGCTCGCCGAACGACCCGTAGCTGCCCCTGACGTTCGACAGCGTCACGTTGCGCACGACCGACTTCGGCGGCGGCTGCCCCTGCAAGTCGAAGAACTGCCGCCACGGCCGCACCTCCACGAGCGAGCCCGCGGGGCTGTCGAGCGTGATGTCGCGGTAGTGTATGTCTTCGTAGAGCTGCGGCGTGTCGGGGCGCAGCTTCAAGCGCACGAGGGCCGCGGGGCCGACCACCCTGCTCTTCTCCACCACCACGTCGCGGACGACGGTCGCCTCGCTGCCGAGCGTCACCACGCCGTGGCCGCGCTCGAAGGTGCAGCCGGTCACGCGGATGTGCTCGACGGGCGGGCTGTCCTTGTCGTCCCGCGCGAAGGGGCCTTTCGAGCCTTTGATGCAGACGGCGTCGTCGTCCACGCGGTAGGTGCAGCCGCGGATGGTGACGTTCTGGCAACTGTCGATGTCCGTGCCGTCGGTGCTCGGGGCACGGGCGTCCGCGGGCACTTCGAACCGCACGTTCTCCACGACGACGTTCTTGCAGCGGTAGAGGTGCAGGTTCCAGAAGCCCGAGTCCTTGAACGTGACGCCGCTGATGCGCACGTCCTGGGAGTTCTGGATGAGCGCGAGGCGCGGGCGCTCCACGTCGAGGTTCGTGGTCTTCGGGTTCTCCTTCCGCCGCGCCCAGAAGTCCGCCCAGAACGGCGCGCCGTTCCCGTCGAGCGTCCCCGACCCGCCGATGCGCAGGTGGTTGACCCCGTCCGCGTTGACGAGCGCCGGCAGCCACTCCTCGAAATGGCCTTCGACGCGCGTCCGCATCTTCGGGTAGTCCTTCCGGTCGGCCGAGCCCTTGAGGACGGCGCCCTCGTCGAGCTGAAGGTTGACGCCCGGCTTCAAAAAGATCGCGCCGCTCATGAAGACGCCCCGGGGAAAGACCAGCGTGCCGCCTCCCTTCGACGCGAGCTGATTGATCGCGGACTGGATGCGCTCGGTGTTCAGCGTCCTGCCGTCGCCGACCGCGCCGAAGTCCACGACGGACGTGCCTTTCGCGGAGGCGGTCTTCGACTTGACCGCGTGCGTTTCCGCGTTCCATCCCGCGGCGAGCAAGACTGACAGCGAGAGCGATAGGGAGATGAACAGTCTCATGAAGATGGCTTCCCCTTACTTCGGATTGGACGCTGCGGCGGCGAAGCCGGCGGGCTGCGGCGCCGCGAAAAGAGGGATGAGCGCGGCGAGCAGTTTGAAAACCGTCGGTTTGAAACGTGGCATGGGATGAAAGATTACAGAGTCGCGCGCGGCCTGACAACAACGCGCGGGCGCGCGGACGAAAAGAGACGGCCCGGGACGCAGCCTTAACCACGAAGCTGCGTCCCGGGCCGTCTCTTTTCGTCCGCGCAGGTAATCAACGCCCCGCGTTCTGCGCGGGGCGCGGGGCGTAGCTGATGCGGCGCGTCTCGACGAAGCGGCCACCTTGGAGGGCGCCTTCGACGATCTCGTAGCCGAGCAGGGCGAAGACGCGCCCGCGGAGGAAGAGCGGGCGGGCGTTGCCGTACCAGTCAACGCAGGAGGCGCGGCAGTCGTCGTCGGCCGCCGTGTCGGGGTGCGCGTCCAGCTCGCCGACTTCCGACAGGTTGAGCGAGTCGTTGCGCAGGAAGAGGACGGCGGCCGAGTTCTCGAACAGGTGCTCGTAGCCCGGCCGCCCCGCCGTGCTGATGGGCAGGCCGAGCAGGCCGGAGTCGGGGCCTTCCGGCTTGTAGAAGAAGCCGTGGCTCCGCATCTCGCCCTGCGCCGCCTCCTTGCGCGTGTAGCTGCCCGCGACGTGCGGCGCGCCGTCGGTGAGGCGCACGGTCGTGAAGTGCAAGTCCTGCGCGTCGGCGCCCACGACGATGGCGTCCGAGCCCAAAGCCTCTATCCTGTCCACCTCGTGCCGCAACGGAACGGGCACGGCCTCGCCGCCCGCCCAGCGCACCGCGTAGAGGTTCGAAAGTTTGTCGCCGTTGCCCGGCTCGTACCAGCCGTTGCCCGTGCCGTAGAGCAGGTAGTCGCCGACGAACCTGTTCTGGAAGTCTTCGCCGTCGTCCGGCGGCCCGGGGAGCCGCCGGTAGCTCGAAGCGGGCGCGGCGTCGGTGCCATCAGAGAAGCTCCAGAGCGGCACGCGCAGGAGCGCCACGTCGCCCCCCGACGCCCCCGCGGCCCACATGTGGTCGCCGTTCGCGCCGGAGCGCACGAGCACGTTGAGGTTGCCGTCCTCGCTCTCAAGGAACGAGAACTGATCGACGGGGCTGCCCGCGACGCGCAGCGCGCTCGGGCCGGAGCCGTCGAGCGGCATGCGGTAGAGGATGGAGCTTTCCTTCTTCGCGTCGCCGCTGCCCGCCCAGTCGCTCGCCCAGACGTAGACGGCCGCGGGCGACACGTAGAAGACGCTGCCCGGCGGGCCGACCAGCGCCGTCGCTTCGCACGTCATGTCGCCCCGCGCGAGGTCGCACACCGTCACCGTGTGCAGCGCCAGCTCGTCGGCCTCACTCTCCTGCCCCGAGCTGTAGACGCGCGTCGCCGGGACGATGCGGCGGAACTCGCTCTCCTCCGCCCCCTTGTGCCACTTGCGCATCGCGGGGAAAGTCTCGAACGGGTCTTCGGAGTCGGGCGCGAGGTAGAGCGGCGCGTAGAAGATGAGCTTGTTGCCGATGAGGCGGCTCGCGTAGTTGCGCGAGGAGTAGTAGTCGTCCGAGCGCAGCTGGTAGGTGGCGCGGTAGCTCAGCTCGCCCGCGCCGTCGATGCGGAAGAGGCCGACCTCCGTGCCGCCGCGCTCGTAGCTGTAGCCGACGACGGCGACCGTCTCGTCCGAGACGAGCAGCTCGTCGTACCAGGTGCTCTCCGGGTCGATGTCGGGGCCGAACGCGTTGAGGGAGGAGACGGGGCGCAGCGCGCCGCCGCCGATGTCGATGGTGAAGAGGCGACCGCGCCGCAGCACGACGAACTGGTTGCCGTGCAGCTTGACGATGTCGCCCTCGTCCACGCCCGCGTGCTGCACGTTCGTGATCGACTCTGCGGCGCTCTCCGCCGGCGCCGCCGCCGTCTTCGCCGGGGCGCCCGCGCTCGGCGTGGCGACGGGGGCAGCGGGGGCGGCGTCCGCCATCTCCGAGGGCGCGGCCGCCCCCAACACTTGCCTCGTCCGGGTGCGGGCGAGCCTGCGCAGAAACTTCTTCAGCTCCCGCTCCGAGCGGAACGCGCGCAGGCGCTTTCGCGGAGTCTTCTTCACAAACTTCGCGCGCGCCTCGGTCGTGCCGCCGGCCGGCTCCCACGCGCGGCCGTGCGCGCAGGGGGCGACGAAGGCGACGGTGACGAAAAGCAGGACAAGAATTCTCATGGCTCCACCTCACGACATCTTCTGACTGTTCCCGCCGGGTTCTGCCGTTTGGAACGGGGCGGCCGCGAATAACTTGCGCTCCCTTAGACGCGGCGACGCCCGCGCGGTTCCGAATGGCTCCGCGCGGGCGCGAGGGGGTAATGTTTTCGCCCGCGAAGTGGTAGTATGTGCCGCCGCCCCCGCGAGGGTCGGGAGGGGCGGCGACACATTCGACTTTCCACTCAGACAGGTTTTGGATACGAAAGGAGTTAGGATGCGAACAGCGAGAGGGGGACTGGCGGTCTCCCTGGGGGTTCTGGTCTTCGCCGCACTGGCGTGCAACTTCAGCGCCTCGACCGCCAACATCAGCGACCTGAAACTCAGTAAGGACAAGGCCGCCACCCAGACGACGAACAGCTTCGCGGCGACCGAGACGGTCTACGCGGTCGCGACCATTTCCAACGCCCCGGGCGCGGTCAAGGTCAAGGGGCGCCTCTCCATCGAGGACGTGGAGGGCGAGCAGGCCGGCCCCGTCCCCGGGCTGGAGACGACGCTCGACCTGCCCGGCAGCGGCACGGCGACCTACACCTTCTCGCCGCCGTCGTCCGGCTTCCCCAAGGGCAAGTACAAGGTCGAGGTCTTCATGCTCAACGAGAACGGCGAGCAGAAGGATCAGAAGTCGGCCAGCTTCACCGTCAACTGATTTCTCATGAGGAACCCCGCGGCCCGCTTGGCGGGCGGGTGAGTTAGACAGGGCTCCCGGTTCAAATTTGAAATTTCAAATTTGAACCGGGAGCCCTGTCTCTGCGTTGAGAGCTACTTCTTCCGCGGGGGCGCGGTCTCGATGAGAATCTGCTTGATGGCCTCGTCGCGCGAGACCTTGCCGTCGAGGTAGTCCTGCCAGTGAGTTTCGAGCGCCTGCCGGAAGTCGGCAAAGCCGCGCTTATACATGCCGACCATGAAGGGCTCGTACTCCACGCCGCGGCGTGCGAGCGCGCGCCGCGTCAGCTCGCTCGAAGTGTAGAAGAGGATCGCGTGCCAGAGGCTCGCCTCCGGCCGCAGGCCCGTCTCGGCCGAGGCGCGCTTGAGCTCGGAGCCGATGGCGCCCTCGCGCGAGCCCACGATGGCGTGCGAGGGCTCGTGCATCAGCGACTCAAGGGCGCCGAAGCCCTGGTTCCCCTTGACCGTGCTGGCGATGACCGAGTGCGCCGACGCGCCCTCGCCGACCGTGTAGGCGCCGAACTGCCAGCCGAACGAGGTCACGTCCACGAGTATCTTCGTCGGGAAGGGCACGCCGTAAACCTTCGCGTGCGCCTCGGCCAGCTCCTCGCCCGCCGAGGTGAGCAGCGGCACGGCGACCGCGATCCAGAAGCGGTTCGCGCGGTCGTCCTCCTCCCACTGCGCCGCGCGGTAGAGCGGCATCGCGGCTTCGAGCACCTGCTTCGCCGCCGCGGGAATCGACGCGGGCAGTTTGTCCGTGTTCGTCTCCGCGAGCGCGTCGTTGATGCGCACCAGCTCGTCGTTGAGAATCGGGCTGTGCCGGCCGACGTACGCGCGGTAGTCCTCGACGGCCTTCGCCCACTTCGTGAGGCCGTCGGCGGAGAGTCCGGCCGGCGGCTTCACCGGCTCGACCTGCGCCTCGTAGAGCAGACGCTGGTGCAGGTTGACCCACGGGTTGCTCTGCAAGCGGTAGCGGCCGACCGTCACCGACGGCCTGTCCTGCGCCCGCGCCCCGGCCGCCGGCGCGAGGCAAATCAGGAGAGCCGCGAAGGCGAAGGCTGAACAACTTTTGCGGTTCATGAATCCCCTCCCAGAGACCTTCGGAAGAGGAGGCAGCGTATCACCCAACGTCCGGCCGCGGGAAGCGAGCGCGCCGCGGGTCAGGGCTGATCCCTCGCGGCCTTCTCCCACTCCCCCGCCCGGTTGAGGATGTTTATCGCGACGACCTTCCCCACGTCGTCCCTGACGAACCTGATGCGGGCCTCCGGCACAATCTCAAGCCCGAACTCGTCCTTGCCGACCGGGGTCATCTTCAGACGCGGCCCGCCCTGCCTTTGCAAAAACAGGGCGTCGCCTTCGGCGGAGATGGTGCGCTCGCCGTACCTGCCGGGATACCCCCTCAAGTCCTGCACGGCCGACGCCGGCCCCGCCTCTTTCGGCGGCTCCGACCTCTTCAGGCGGACGCTCTTGTTCTTCTGGTCGAAGGTGAGGCTGAACTCGCCGAGCACCTTGGAGCCGACGTTTGCCACGTCCCCGAGCGCGGGGTAGACGACCGTCGGCTCCGTGAACTCGAAGCGGCCGAGGCGTATCGCGTCCTTCAGGCGCACCTGCTTGATCTCGACATCGCTCGTGACCGTTCGCGCGCGGCCGACCACGACGGGCGCGCCGGCCGTCCCGAGCTTCTCGACGAGCGCGGTCGGCAGCACGAACCCGCCGACCGTGTTGCCCGTGTCCAGGTCAGCCTTAACCTTGTTGCCGCCGACGCCTAGCTCCACGACGGGGATGCCGCGCGGGCTCTCGAAGCTCAAGACCTCCGCGCCGTCGGCGCGCGGCAGCTCGCCGCGTTCGAGGCGGACGCGCTTCGCGGGGAAGTCCAGAGTCAGCAGGTAGTCGGCGAAGAGGTTGAAGCCGAGGATGCCGTCGATGTGCGGCAGGGCGGGCGAGGCGTTGTAGTTGCGCGTGACGGCCCGCACCTTCCTGAACTCCGCGCCGCCGAGCGAGAGCGTGTCGAGTTCGACCACGTCGAGGCTCGTGAAGGTTCCGGAGCCGTCGCCCGCCCGCGCCTGCCCAACCGTCTTGAGCTTCAACCTCTCGACGAGCGACGAGTCCACGCGCGCCTGCCCGCCGCCGCCCGTGTCGATGGCGAACAGGAAAGGCCCCTCGCCGTTGACCAACACCTCGACCGCCGGCGTCGGCCCGCGAAAGAGCATCGGCACCTCGACGACGGCGCCCTTGCCCCCGCCGGCCTGCGCCCGCACCCTTTGAGAATGAGCAAAGAAGACCGACAGAGCCAACACCAACAGCGAAGCCCTCACAGCGCGCATGTTCACCCGCCCCCCTCCGTCAAAGCATAAAGCAAAGCCATATAATTCAGACGGCGGCGGAATAAAGTTCCACCTTCATGCACGACCGGGAGAGCCGGCAGACAAGTTGCCGCGAGCGCCCGACTTCTACTGCTCTCCGCGGTACACGTCGGTGCTCACGTACTTGATGCCCGAGTCAACCATGAGCGTGACCACCGTGGCTTCGGGGCCGAGCCGCTCGGCGACGCGGAGGGCGGCGACGACGTTGAGCCCGGAAGAGGTGCCGGCGAAGATGCCCTCTTCGCGCGCCAGGCGGCGGCACATCAGCACGGCCTCCTCGGTCGAGCCCGTCAGGATTTCGTCTACTTCTTCGGGATGCCAGAGCGGCGGGACGAAGCCGATGCCGATGCCTTCGATCTTGTGCGAGCCCGTGGGGCCGCCGGACAGGACGGGCGACTCCGACGGCTCGACGGCGATGACGCGAAGGCCGGGCTTGTGTCGGCGTAAAGCACTCGAAGCGCCGTGGAGCGAATGCGCGGTGCCCACCGATTGCACGAAGGCGTCAACCTTGCCGCCCGTCTGCTCCCAGACCTCTTCGCCGAGCGAGTGATAGCCAGCGGCGGCGTCCACGTTGCCGAGCTGGTCAACCCACCAGTGGCCGGGGCGCGCGCTCAGGCGGCGGGCGGTCTCGATCATCTCTCTAAACAGCTTCTCGTTGAGCTTCCGGTTGTCGCTCGGGATGACGGTGACGTGGGCGCCGAAAGCCTGCATGGTGCGAATCTTCTCTTCGCTGAAGGCGTCGGAGGTGACGATCTCAAGCCGGTAGCCCTTCGCGGCGCAGACGAGCGCCAAAGAGACGCCCGTCGAGCCGCCGGTGTACTCGACGACGGTGCCGCCCGGCGGCAGACGCCCGTCCCTCTCGGCCGCCTCGACCGCGGCCCGCGCCATCCGGTCTTTCATGCTGCCGGTCGGGTTCGCCCACTCCAACTTAACTAAGACGCGCGCCGAGCCTTCCGGCACGACCCTCTGCAAACGCACGAGCGGCGTGTTGCCGATGGATTCAAGAACGTTTTCGGAGACAGTCATAATTTCAAGAGCCTCCTTGCCGGCCGCGCGGGGAGTCAGCCTTCGGTCGTGTCGTGGGCCGGCAGGATGTGGTGCGCTTCGAGGTGGAATTGGGGCACCGTTTTCGGCTCGGCCGAGTGGCAGGTGATGGGGTTGCGGAAGTCGGACATGCGGCGGACGATGTGCGCCTCGTGGACGCGCGCGGCGTCGCGCTCCTCGAAACGGACGCGCCAGGAGTCCTTGCCCTCAGCGTGCGCGGAGAGGAAGTGCAGGTCTTCGACGCCGGACAGCCCCGCCTCTTCGCGCACGAAGGCTTCGGCGGCTTGGACTTGATGCGGGTAGCAGGCGCGGCCGCGGAACTCTTCCGCGAGGACGCGGCCCGCGCGGTAGGCGTCCACGACGCGGCGGGCCGAAGCGGGCGTGGCGTGCGCGTAGAAGAGGCCGTGCGGGAAGCAGACGAGGTTGCCGGCGAAGCGGTCGCCGCCGACGTGCGACGACTGCCAGACGCTTTCGCCCGCGTGCTCGCTCAGGGCGTTGTAGAGGGGCGTGCCGAACTTCGCGCAGCACTTGTCGCGCCGGCCGTGCGTGCAGACGAGGAAGAGCGGGCCTTTGCAGACCTCGCCGCCCTGTGGGACGCGCCCCGACGCGACCTCCGCGAGGTCGTACTTGAGAGCGTCGAAATACTTTTCTAGGCGCAGGCGGACGGTGAAGGGCGCGCGCTCGCGGCAGCGCACGACGAAGAGGCTCATGCGCGCGTCGCGGCGGCCGCGGTCGGTCTTGATGAAGAGGAGGCGCGAGTGGCGTATGCGCGCCAACGAGTCCTGGAAGAACCGCTTCACCTCCGGCGGGAGCGCGCTCTCCTCGAACGCCTTGCGGCCCCAGCCGTGCGGGTATTCGAGCAGGAACCAGACGGCGCCCGTCGAGGCCGTGCCCGCGCTCCGCTCGCCCGCGCGCCGCGAAAGCTCCGAGCAGAAGAAGCGCGATTCGCCGCCGCTGGACTGCGTCACGCGCCCCCTCGCCCTTCAACGTCGAAGGCGACGAGCCCCTTCTGCGCCAGCTCCGAGAGGAAGGCGCGCACGGTCTCCGCCGCGACGCGGCCGCGGGCGGCCTCGCACAGCTCCGCGACCGTGCAGGCCCGGCGTTCGGCGAGCGCGCGCAGGACGGGCAGCGCGCCTTCGGCGAAGCGCCAGTGCTGCCCCATCGAGTCGAACTCGACGACCCCGCCTGTGGCCTCCAACCTGAAAGGGCGCGGCGCGAGCAGTCGGACGACAGTTGAATCTTGCGGCGGCGCGGCGTCGGGCGTCGCGACCCACGGCAGGCTGACGCGCGCGCGTGACTCGGCCCGCGCGTCGAGGTCTTCGTAGAAACTTTCGAGCAGCGAGTCGTCCCACGCGGCGAGCAGCTCTTCCCGCAGGCGCGCGTTGTGCGCGGCGCGCTCGGCCGCCGAAGCGAGGCGCGGGAGGTCGCGCCGGAACGTCTCGCTGGCGCGCACGCGCTCCGAGAACCAGCGCAGGAGGTCGAGCCCCGTGCGGTTGTGCACGCCGACCGTCAGGTGCAGCGTCGGCTCGGCCAAAGGCACCGCGACGTGCCACCAGCCGCGCGGGATGTAGAGCAGGTCGCCGTCTTCGAGCGTCCCCTCCCACAAAGGTTCGTGCTCGGGCTTCCGCGCCTTCTCGATGTCGTTGACGAGAGGGTAGGGGCGCGTCTGGCCGTAGACGCTCCACTGCTTGCGGCCCGTGACCTGTAGGATGAAAACGTCGTGGTCGTCCCAGTGGAGGTCGAAGCCGCGCGAGGTCTGCCAGCCGGCGTAGAGGTTGACCTGCACGCGCTCGCGGAAGAACAGCTCGAGCCCCTGCGCCAGCTCTTCGACCGGCTCGGACAGCTCGTCCACCGCGTCGAGCACGAGCGTCGCGCCCTCGCGCAGTTGGCCCGCGAGGGCCGGGCTTTTAAGTCTGGGAATGGTCGTCTTCTGTCGCCCGCCCGTCTGGTGGCGCAGGTAGGAGGCGACGGGCAGGGGCTTCCCCTCGCGCACGAGCCGCAGGCGCGGGAAGTCGAGCCGGTGGCGGCCGAGCACCTCGCTCAGCCGCCCCCACGGCATCATGTGCGCGAAGCGCCCCGCGCGCCCGCGCACGTGCAAGAAGTTAACGCCCCAGGTGGAGTCGAGGAACTCCCCCGGGGCGTAGGGTTCGAGCATCTGTGCGAGGGCGTCCACGCCGGAGCCCTCGGGCCTTCGATGGGCAGCGCTCATCAGAAGTCCGTCTAGTCGTCGTCGGATGCATCGCCGTCCGAGTCGTCGGTCGCGTCGGCGTCCGAGTTTTCGTCCGAGTCACCCGAGTCGTTCGCGCCGTCAACGACGACGAGGGTCTCCCCGCTGTCGTCGCCGTCGTCCGAGCTACCCGTGTCCGAGCCGTCGCCGTCGCCCGTGTCACCGTCGCTGTCGTCAACGGCGGTGTCGTCGTCGTCCGCGGCCAGTTTGTAAGCAACCACGTCCTGCAACGGGTCTACCGAGAGTATGAGGCCCGAAGAGGTCGCCTCGTGCTCCTCGCCCGCGTCAGGCTGCACGTTGTCTGCCATGACTTCCTCCCTCTCTTTCCGATTTGTGAAAAGTGGTCGGTGCGGCCAAGCTTAGTACGGACGTGAGCACAAGACAAGTCCACGCCGCGTGAGTTCGGCCGTCGAAAACCGGCGCGCCCCCCGCGAGGAGAGGGGCCTCCGGCCTACTTCGCGTCCGCGTCCCCCGTCCCGATGCCGAGCGGGTTCATGCCGTCGGCGTCGAGCCCGGTGTCTGTGCCGTCGGCGTCGGCCACGTCGGTGCCGTCGGCGTCCGAGCCGTCGCTGTCGCCGGAGTCGGTGCCGTCGCTGTCGCCGCCGTCGGTGCCGTCAGCGTCAGAGGCGTCGGAGTCGTCGCCGCCGAGTGTCGAGTCGCTGCCGTCCGAGTCGGACGAGTCGTCGCCCAACAGCCCGCCCTTGTCGCTGCCGTCCGAGTCGCCGCCGGCCAGCTTGTAGTTGTTCGCGCCCTGTAACGGATCGACCGAGAGTAAGAGACCCGAAGACTCTTCGCGCTGCTCGCCCGCGTCGGGCTGCACGTTGTCTGCCATGCCCTACCTCCTCCTGAATTGTAAAAGCGATGTGCGGCCAGCTTAGTACGCGCGGGCGTGTGCGGACAAGCCGCGGCGGAGGAAATCGAACTAAACAGGGTGAAAGGTTAACCGACGGCGTGGTGGGCGGCGGCCTTGCGCGCGGAGATTTCGCCGACGAGGCCGGCGATGCGCTCGACGGTGAAGGGCTTGGGGACGATCCAGTCGGCCTGCGCCTCGGACTGCTCCTCGGGCGTGACGGTGTCGCCCCAGCCGGTGATGACCGCGAGCGCCACCTGCTCGTCGCGCTCGCGGACGGCGCGCGCCACCTCCCAGCCGCTCATCCCGGGCAGGCCGACGTCGGTGAAGACCGCGTCGTACGCCGCCGAGTCGAAGAGGCGCAGCGCCTCCCGCCCCTCGCCGGCGAGCGAGACCTCGCAGCCCTCGCGTTCGAGGATGTCGGCGAGCAGCTCGCGCACGTAGTCCTCGTCGTCCACGACGAGGATGCGCAGGGTGCCGTCGGCGCGCGCGGCCAGCAGCGGCCCCGTGTCGTTGATGCGCTGCGTGTCGGACTCGCCGACGGCGGGGAAGGTCATGCGGAAGGTCGTCCCCCTCCCCACCTCGGACTCGACCTCGACGCTGCCCTCGTGGCGGCGGATGATGCCGTACGAGACCGAGAGCCCGAGCCCCATGCCGGCCTTCCCCTTCGTCGTGAAGAACGGGTCGAAGATGCGCGAGCGCACCTCCTCGGTCATCCCCGTCCCCGTGTCCGCGACCGTCATCACGACCTCTTCGCCCGCGTCCTGCGTCGAGAGCGTGAGCGTCCCGCCGTCGGGCATCGCGTCCACGGCGTTGAAGACCATGTTGACCAGCACCTCGCGCAGCTCGCCCGCGTCGCCCATGATGACGGAGTTCGAGCCGATCTGGCGCACGAGCCTGATGTGGACGTTGGCGGCCTCGGCGTGATCCTTCCAGCGCGGGCGCGTGATCTCGGCCACTTCGAGCATCAGCTGGTCAACGTCGATGCGCACGAAGTCCTGGTCGCGCCGCTGGCGGGCGAAGTCCTGGATGCGCTTGACGGTCTTGGCGCCGTCCTCGGCCGTCTGGATGATGATGCGCAGGCCGCGCCGCACGTCCTTCATGTCCTTGGCGTCGAGCATGAGCTGCGCGCGCGCCAGAATCCCCGTCAGCGTGTTGTTGAAGTTGTGCGCCACGCCCGACGCCAGCTCGCCCAGCGCCGAGAGCTTCTCCATCTGCGCGTAGTGCTCGCGCATGCGCTCGCGCTCGGCCTGCTCGGCCTGCGCCGCCGAGGTCTCGACGCTCTTGAGGTAGGTGCGGTAGGTCAGGTAGACGATGACGATGATCGGCGCGGTGAGCAGGACGTAGGAGAAGCCGAAGCGGACGACGACGCGCGAGATGAGCCCCGCGGCCGACGCCCCCGCGAGGTGCGTGATCGACGACCAGAGGTAGTAGCGGCTCCAAGTCTGCGCCACGCCCTGGCCCCGCTTGAAGGCAGTGTAGACCGCGGCGAGCCAGGAGTTCGCCAGGTACTGCACGACCGCCATGATGCAGATGGCGGAGAGGAACACCCCGAGGTTCCCGCTCCGCGGCAGGGCCTCGGGCGGCCCGAAGATGAGACTCATCACCTTCGCCGTGAGGAAGGTCGAGGTCAACATCTGCGCGCTGTTGAAGACGACCTCCTTCATCCTGATGTTGAAACGGAATGAGGAGTACGCGCTCTCGGCGGCGGCCAGCACCGTCGCCGGCCCGCCGCCGTAGAGCAGCATCGTCAGGAAGATGAAGGTGTCCGAGACGGTGATGTGTCCGCCGCCCGAATGTGGGATTTGAATCTCGACCCGCGCGCTCAGAAAGATCGTCACCGCCGCCAGCAGGAAGAACCACAGGTCGAGTTGCGCGAAGGACATCGTCGCCACGCAGAGCCCGAGTACGACCGCGGCGAGCGCGATGACAGAGCGGACGTAATACTCGAGCCACTGCTTGTTGTCCATCGATTTCAGGCGAAGCGCTCAGAGGGGCAAGGGCCTGCGCGGTGAGACGCCCCGGCGTTGCGTACAAGTTTAGTGGCTGTGCCGGCCGCAGTCAAAGCCGCGTGGCGGCGCGGGCGAAGAAGAACGCCGCGCCGCGTCCCCGGCCTCAACGCATGCACAAACGCCCGAAAGTTTGAGGGGCGGCGGGCGCGTCTGAACCGTCCAGACGCGCCCGCCGCCCCGCTTAACCCGGACAAAGTCGACCGCCGCCGGTCAGTTGGCCGGCGTGATTGTAACCGACGTGATGGTGCCGCTGACGGAACCCTGGTCGATGGTCGTGCCGCTGAGCAGGAGATTATGGCCGGTGATGACGCCGTCTGTGATCGTGATGTCGTCGCCCGTCAGCGTGCCGCCGACGGCCGTCCCGCTGGTGTCGCCGGTCACGCCGGAGAGGTTCGGGGTCGGGCTGTCGCTACCCACGATCACGCCGTTACGCGACGGGCCGGGGGTGTCGCTACCCACGATGACCCCGTCGCTGCCCACGATGACCCCGTCGGTGCACAGGATGTCGCTGCCCACGATGACTCCACTGGTCTGGATGAGGCTGGTCGAGTTCACCACCGTGGCGTCGGCCAGATGCACGCTGCCGGCGATCACCGCCTGCCCCAGGACGGTGCCGTTAACGGTCACGTTGCGGGTGGTAATCCCGCTCAGGATGAGGCCGTCTACGATGTTCACCGAATCGGTGACGACCGTCCCGTCGCCGCCCGGCCCGTCGCAGGTAGTGGCCTGCGCATGGGCACTTGTGAGGAGTCTGTAGCCGCTCAGGTCGCTGACGAGAATGCCGACAGCTAGTGAGAGTGACATAAGCAAGGATGTCACAGGGGAGAAATAAGCTTTCTTCACGTTGTCCTCCGTAAATTGATGCGAGAGTGGAGACTTATCTCCATTAATGCCTGCGTCGAGCCGCGGACAGTGTCCTATCTTCTACTTCTTGTATGCAGCAAATATGCTTAGAGGAAAAAGATAGATAGGTGACCGCGGCCTCAGAACATTAAGATGAAGCTTTAGTCCGTGGCGCAGCTTAACCGAAGCCGGCCGTACTGTCAACCCCTTTATTTTCAAGGAGTTAATAAACCATGTTTAAATATTGCCAATTCTTTGGCATTCTGTCACATTCTCGTGTAAAGTCCTTAATTTTCCGAGGTAATTAATGTCAGACGGCGTTTTACACGCCCCGACATGGCCGAGGACAAAAATCAGGGGCGGTGCGGCTTTATATGCTAGGCTTATGCGCCATGAGGGCGCGTGAAGAGAGGGCGGCCGGGGGCGAGACCGGACTACAGCGCGTCTGGGTCTGGCGACTCATCGCGGGGCGTCTGCTGGTGGCGGGACTCCTTTTCGGCGTCAGCGTGCTCTGGACGAGCGGGCTGGCGCCGGGCGCGAAGGCGACGCGCAGGCTCGACGGCGCGCTGCCCTTCGCCTTCGTGGTGTTGGGGCTGTCGGCCGTTTACGCCCTGGCGCTGCGGTTCACGCGCATCCCGCTGCGGGCGCAGGCCGCGGCGCAGTTCGCGCTCGACGCGCTGCTCGTGACGTGGCTCGTCTGGGTGACGGGCAACCTCTACTCGCCCTACACGGCGCTCTACATCCTGGTCATCTCGGCGGCGAGCATCTTCCTGGGCGCGCGCGGGGCCCTGGTGACGGCCGTCGGGTGCGCCTGCTGTTACACGGCGACGATGCTCGGGCTGACGGCCGGTTGGCTCGGCGGCGTCGGGCGCGGCCTGACGGCGGCGTCCCTCGCGGAGGTCGCGCAGGCCACGGGGCTGAACGTCGTGGCCTTTCTCGTCGTCGGGCTGCTGGCGGCGCGGCTCGCCGTGCGGCAGACGCTCTCCGAGGTGCAGATGCGCGAGGCGACGCACGCGCTCGTCTCTCTGCGCGCGCTGCACGAGCGCATCGTCGAGTCGATCCGCTCCGGGGTGATTACGACCGACCTGGAGCGGCGCGTCTACACCGTCAACCGCGCGGCCGAGGAGATGACGGGCTACGCGGCCGCAGACCTGCGCGGGCAGGACGTGTCGATCCTCTTCGGCGACCTGGCGGGGCGCATCGAGGAGTCGCTCTGCGCGGCGGCCGAGGGGCACGCCAGCCCGCGCTACGAGGCCGAGTGCCTGACGCCGGAGGGTTTCCTCATCAAGCTCGGCTACAACATCTCGCCGCTCTCCTCCGAGAAGGGGGAGACGACCGGGCTCGTCATCACCTTCCAGGACCTGACCGACATTCGCGCGATGGAGGAGACCTCGCGGCGGCAGGAGCGGCTCTCGGCCGTCGGGCGCGTCGCCGCGGGCATCGCGCACGAGATACGGAACCCTCTGGCGGCGATGCGCGGGTCGATTCAGGTCTTGCGCTCGGAGCTTCCCGCCGACGCGCCGGAGCGCGAGCTGATGGACATCGTCTTGAGCGAGTCCGACCGCCTCAACCGCATCATCACGGACTTCCTGACCTACGCGCGGCCGCGCAAGTTCTCGCTCGCCGAGACAGACCTGCGCGAGCCCCTGCGCGAGACCTTCGCGCTCCTGCGCCACAGCCCCGAGCTGCTCGACGGCCACCGGCTCGAAGAGGACTTGCCCGAGGAGCCCCTGCCGGCGTTGGCCGACGCCGAGGGCGTCAGGCAGGTCTTCTGGAACCTCACGCGCAACGCCCTGAAGGCGATGCCCGACGGCGGGACGCTGCGCGCCGAGATGCGACGCACGGCGCCGGGCAGCGTCCGCATCACCTTCACCGACACGGGCCGCGGCATGACGCCCGCGCAGGTCGAAAGACTCTTCGAGCCCTTCTCCTCTTCGACGACGGGCGGGACGGGGCTCGGCCTCTCCATCGTCTACCAGATAATCCGCGACCACGGTGGTACAATCAACGTCCGCAGCCGCGAGGGGCATGGGACGACCATCACGATAGAACTGCCTGCCAAACAGAGTTGAGTTCTATATTAGAGACTATGGCGAACCTTCTGATCGTTGACGACGAGCCGGGGATGCGGCAGCTCTTGTCGCACGTCTTCGGGCGGGCGGGGCACGCGGTGCGGGCGGCCGAGAACGGCTCGAAGGCGCTCGAACTGTTGAGGCAGGCGCCGGCCGACCTCGTCATCTCGGACGTGAAGATGCCGGACATGAACGGCATCGAGCTGCTGCGCCGCCTGCGCGAGTTCCTGCCCGACGCGGCCGTCGTGATGATGACCGCCTTCGCCACGGTCGAGACCGCCCGCGAGGCTTTCAAGCTCGGCGCCGACGACTTCATCCAGAAGCCGTTCGACGTGGACGAGCTGAAGCTCATCGTCGAGAAGGCGCTCGAACGGTTCCGGCTCTTACAGGAGAACCGCGCCTTCCGCCGCGCGCAGCGCGAGCGCGGCCGCCTCGACCAGATCATCGGCCACTCGCAGAAGATGCAGGCCGTCTACCAGATGATCGAGACCGTGGCGCAGGTGCAGTCCACCGTCCTCATCACCGGCGAGTCGGGCACCGGCAAGGAGATGGTCGCGCGCGCCATCCACAACCTCAGCCCGCGCGTGGACAAGCCCTTCATGCCGATCAACTGCGGCGCCTTCACCGAGACGCTGCTCGAATCCGAACTCTTCGGCTACACGCGCGGCGCCTTCACCGGCGCGACCGCCAACCGCAAGGGGCTCTTCGAGGCGGCCGACAAGGGCACCATTTTCCTCGACGAGGTCGGCGAGATGTCGCCGACCATGCAGGTCAAGCTCCTGCGCGTGCTCCAGGAGCGCAAAGTCCGCCCCGTCGGCGCGCACGAAGAGACGAGCGTGGACACGCGCGTCATCGCCGCGACGAACCGCGACCTCGCGGCGATGGTCAAGCAGGGCGGCTTCCGCGAAGACCTCTTCTACCGCGTCTCGGTCATCCCCATCGAGCTGCCCCCCCTGCGCGAGCGGCGCGAGGACATCCCCGAGCTGGTCGAGCACTTCGTGCAAAAATTCTGCCGGCAGACCGGTCGAGACCTGCGCGTCTCGGAGCGCGCACGGGAGTCGCTCGAAGCCTACGCCTGGCACGGCAACGTCCGCGAGTTGGAGCACACCATCGAGCGCGCCGTCGCGCTGGAACGCACCGACACCATCCAGCCCGAGTCGCTCCCGCAGTCCGTCACCAACTACAACCCGGCGCGGGTCACGCCTTCGGAGTCCGGCCTGCCCGAGGAGGGCTTGAACCTCGTCGCGCACCTCGAACACCTTGAGAAGACCTACCTCCTCGAAGCGCTGCGCCGCACGGGCGGCAACCAGACGCGCGCGGCCGAAATCCTCCACCTCTCCGTGCGCTCCTTGCGCCATCTCCTCGACAAGCACGGCATCCGCAGCATGACCGCACAGCTCCGCTCCGACGCCGCCGGCCGCGGCGCGTCCGAGGGCTGAGCTGGCCCGCGATTTCTGGAACGGCCGGCGACGACTTTCTGAAATTCCTCACAACCCTTTCCCATTTACACGGTCTGTCAATTTACGGCAGCCGGGGGCTGACGAAATTTGTTACCGGCCCGCGCTGCGTCACCGCCGGCGTGGGGGCGTGGGCGCGTGCCGGTTGCAAATTTAGCTGCGAAACCCGGCCAATTTCACGCGAAGTGCGGCGGCGAGCGCCGTGGCACGGGCCTTGTTTTAGGAACCGGCGTCCGAAGTCCCGCGCGACCGGCGCGTAGCCTGAGACGATGGCCGAACGGCGCGAGAACGAGTCTTCACTCAAACAACCCTTTCCCTAAGGAGCACCGCTACAGAGATGCAAAAGAATAAAGGCCAGAAGGGCTTCTCGCTCATCGAGCTGCTGATCGTCGTCGCGATCATCGGCATCATCGCCGCCATCGCCATCCCCAACCTCCTCGCCTCCCGCAGGGCCGCCAACGAGTCGTCCGCCATCGGCACGCTGCGCACCGTCGTCAGCGCGGAAGCCACCTACCAGTCCACCGTCGGCGCCGGCCAGTACGGCTCCTCCAGCGACCTCGGCCCCAGCAACGCCAAGCTCATCGACGCCGTCATCGCCGACAGCACGAAGGAGAAGTCGGGTTACAAGTACACCATCAGCACCGTCGGCACCGACAAGACGATGTTCGACGCCAAGGCCGTCACCGACTCGACCTCGAAGGGCAACCGCAGTTTCCTGACGACCGAGGCGGGCGTCATCTACGGCAGCGCCTCCGGCACGCTGACGGCGCCGGCCGCAGACGCCACCACCCGCGCCGTCACCGGCGGCAACCCCATCCAGTAGCTTCCGTCTTCAAGACGCTAGCCGCTGACCCACACCTCACCCGGCATAATTAACTTTTTCCAAGGAGCACTAACAGAGATGCAAAAGAACAAAGGCCAGAAGGGCTTCTCGCTCATCGAGCTGCTGATCGTCGTCGCGATCATCGGCATCATCGCCGCCATCGCCATCCCCAACCTCCTCGCCTCCCGCAAGGCCGCCAACGAGTCGTCCGCCATCGGCACGCTGCGCACCGTCGTCAGCGCCGAGTCCACCTACCAGTCCACCGTCGGCGCGGGCCAGTATGGCGCCTCCGCCGACCTGAAGACGGCCAAGCTGATCGACGACGTGGTGGGCGACCCCACGAAGGAGAAGTCCGGCTACAAGTTCACCATGAGCACCGTCGGCACCGACAAGACGATGTTCGACGCCACGGCCGTCACCGACTCGACCTCGAAGGGCGGCCGCAGCTTCCTGACGACCGAGGCGGGCGTCATCTACGGCAGCGCCTCCGGCACGCTGACGGTGCCGGCCGCAGACGCCACCACCCGCGCCGTCACCGGCGGCAACCCCATCCAGTAAGGCCGCGGCCCAGCGCAACGACCTGATGACCGGAGGGGCTGCAAGTCGCTTGCAGCCCCTCCGACTTAACCCCGTCCCCACATCCGAGAAGGAGAAGCTAAACTTATGAACCGGGGAAGAACCCAACACGGCTTCTCGCTCATCGAGCTGCTGATCGTCGTCGCGATCATCGGCATCATCGCCGCCATCGCCATCCCCAACCTCCTCGCCTCCCGCAGGGCCGCCAACGAAGCCTCGGCCATCTCCGCCACCCGCAGCCTTTCGAGCGTCGAAGAGACCTACCGCACCACCGCCGGCGCGGGCCAACGGTACGCGTCGCTGGCCGACTTGAAGGCGGGGCGGTTGATAGACGAGGCGCTCGGGTCGGCCGACACCGCGGCCACGGCGAAGAGCGGGTACATCTACAAAATCACCCTGACGGCCGCCGACTCGTACTACTGCGCCGGGGCGGCCCCGACGAGCGACAGCGCCGGCACGCGCAATTTTTCGACCGACATGCCGGGGGTGATCTACGTCCACGCCCTCGACGCGGCGAACCCACCCACCTCGACCGCGGGGGGATCGCCGCTCAACGCCCAATAATCGTCCCGCCGGAAATCCCCCGCGTCGGCGAGACGACCGGGAGTATTTACCAGCGCGCTTACGTTCGACCGGTCTCCACGGCCCGCCCGTCCAGACCGGTCTTCGTGCGCCCGTGAGCCTCAAATGGAAACGTCAACCTCTCTGCTGATAGACTCGACGCGGCCTGCGGGCGCGCGGGCTCACACGGATACAGTGGACAGCGAACTCTCGATGCCTGAAGCGAGCACCGCCGGACAAACGGACTCGAAAGCTCTTGAGGCCCGCAGCGCGGGCGCGCGCCGGTTGGCGGGCGCGGCCGCGCGGGTCGCCGCCATCGCGCGCAACACATTCCGCGAGGCCGTGCGCGACCGCGTGCTCTACAACCTCGTCCTCTTCGTCCTCATCCTGACGGGCGCGGCCGTCTTCCTCGGCGAGCTCTCCGCGGCGCAGGAGCTGAAGATCATCGTGGACATGGGGCTCTCGGCCGCGCTCCTGTTCGGCGTCTTCATCTCGATCTTCGTCGGCGTCGGGCTCGTCTACAAGGAGATCGAGCGGCGCACCATCTACGCCATCTTCTCGAAGCCGGTCGGGCGCGGCGAGTTCCTTTTGGGCAAGTACCTCGGCCTGTGCCTGACGCTCGCGGTCAACGTCGCGGTGATGGGCGCGGGCGTGTCGCTCGCGCTCCTCTACGTGAACCGCGGCTGGCACCCGCTCATCTTGAGCATCTGGCCGGCGGTCGCGCTCATCTACGTCGAGCTGATGATCGTGGTCGCGGTCGCGCTCCTCTTCTCCTCCTTCTCGTCGCCGGCGCTCTCGGCGCTGCTCACCTTCTTCGTCTTCGTCATCGGCCACTTCAGCGCGGAGCTGAAGGGACTGTCAACGTCGGTCGGGTCGGGCGTCGCGCGCCTGCTCTTCGAGGCGCTCTACTACCTGCTGCCGAACCTCTCGAACTACGCGTACATCACCGCCGCCTCGCACGGGCAGACGCCCGGGCGGGCGGACTTCGCGGGCGGCGTGCTTTACGGCCTCGCCTACATCGCCGTGCTGCTCGCGGCATCGACCCTCGTCTTCAAGCGACGCAACTTCAAATGAGTCCGAGCGGCGCGACAGCCGAGAGCTTCACGTCGTCGCGCGCCGCGAGCGCGCGCCGCGAGCGCGCGCGCGACGTTCTGCTGGTACTCGTCGCCGCCGCCGGGCTCGCCGCCTCCTTCGGCCTCGCGCGCTGGCTCGACGCGCGCCGCCCCGCGGACGACCCGTTTGCCTCTTACGAGGAGCTGTACCTGAAGCCGGAGACGGCGCGGCGCATGAGCCTCGCCTTCAACGGGCTGGCCGCCGACTGGTACTGGCTCCGCTCGCTCCAGTACGTTGGGCGCAAGGTAGGCGCCTACGGCGGCGACTTCTCGCTCGACGACATGCGCGCCCTGAACATACGCAACCTCGGCCCGCTGCTCGAACAGACCACGGCGCTCGACCCGCAGTTCATGGCGGCCTACGAGTTCGGCGCGGTCGTCCTCCCCTCCATCGACCGCGACGCGGCCGTCCGCCTCGTCGAGCGCGGCATCCGGGAGAACCCCGAGCAGTGGCGGCTCTACCACCACCTCGGCTACATACACTGGCAGGCCGGCCGCTTCCAAGCGGCGAGCGAGGCGTACGAGGCCGGCGCGCGGCAGCCCGGCGCGCCCGAGTGGATGCACGTCATGGCCGCGCGGATGAGCGAGCAGGGCGGGAGCCGCGCCGTCGCGCGCGAGATGTACCGGCGGATGTACGAGGGCGCCGCGGACGAGCAGGTCAGGACGCTCGCCGTCACGCGGCTGGCGCAGCTCGAATCGCTCGAAGAGCGCGAACGAATCCGGCAGGCCCTCTCCGACTTCCGCGCGCGCGCCGGGCGCTGCCCCGCCGACTGGCGGGAGGTCGCGCCGCTGCTCCGTAACTCAAAGTTGAGGCTGTCGGCCGCGGGCGCGCCGCTCGACCCTTCGGGCGTGCCCTACGTGCTTGACGCGGCGACGTGCGAAGTGAATTTGGGCGAGGGCTCGAAGATTCCCGAGAAGTAGCGTGTGAGGACTCTGAAGCGATGACACCGGCTGTCGAAATCGACAAACTGACGAAGGACTACGAGGTCGGCTTCCTGCGCAAGCGCAAGGTGCGGGCGCTCGACGGGCTCTCGCTCACGGTCGCGCGCGGGGAAATCTTCGGCTTCCTCGGCGCCAACGGCGCGGGCAAGACGACGACCCTGAAGCTCCTCATGCGCCTGATGTATCCCACTTCGGGCGACGCGCGCGTCCTCGGCCGCGACATCGGCGACACCGCGATGCACGCCGACATCGGCTACCTGCCCGAGCACCCTTACTTTTACGACTACCTGACGGCGCGCGAGCTTGTGGAATACTGCGCCGAGCTGTTCGGCTACGGCTCGGCCGAGCGCAGGCGCCGCGCCTCAGACCTGCTCGCGCGCGTGCGCCTGGACGAGAAGTCCTGGGACAAGCAGCTCCGCAAGTTCTCCAAGGGGATGCTCCAGCGCGTCGGGCTCGCGCAGGCGCTCGTCAACGACCCGGCGGTCGTCTTCCTCGACGAGCCGATGTCGGGGCTCGACCCCGTCGGCCGCCGCGAGGTGCGCGACCTCATCGCCTCTTTGCGCACGACGGGCACGACCGTCTTCCTGTGCTCGCACATCCTCTCCGACGTGGAGGTGCTCTGCGACCGCGCGGCCGTGCTGCGCAAAGGCCGGCTCGCCCACATCGGCCGTCTCGAAGAGCTGCGCGGCGCGGGCGGCGCCAGGCCGATGGAGGTCGTCGTCTCCCTGGAAGACTCGACCCGCCTCGAAGCCGCGCTCGCGCCGCTCGACTCCGCACGTCTCACGACGACGCCCGGCGGCGCCCGCGTCGAGGTGCCGACGGAGGCCGAAGTTGACGAGGTGCTCCGCGCCGTCCGCGCCGCCGGCGCACGCCTCGTCGCCGTCCAGCCGGTGGGTAATCCTTTGGAGGAGTTGTTCGTGAGCGAACAGTAGGCAGTAGGCAGATGGCAGTAGGCAGTTAAGACAAGAACGAAGCTCGATATAAAAAGAGGCAGCCGGTCTGATGAGACTCGGCTGCCTTGTGCTATGCGCTCCGTTTGGCTTTGTATTTAACTGCCTACTGCCATCTGCCTACTGCCTACTATTTAAATCTCACGCCCGTCAGTTCGAGCTTCAACTGCGCGGGGCGGTTATCCGGGGGGAAGTTGAGGCTGATGGCCGGCGAGGCGGTCTTGTTCGTCTCGATCTCGCCCTCGTTGACGTAGGTGCGCTCGCGGATGACGTTCCCCTTGAGGTCGAGCCCGGCGGCGTGGAACTCCAGGCCGTTGACCGTGCGCCCCGTGAAGTTGCGCACCGTCGGCTTCATCGTCACGACGTAGTTGCCGAGCGCATTCACGCCGATGGTCGCGTCCTCGTCCGGGTCGAAGTCAACGACGAGCTTGTTGCCGGGCCAGTCTGCCTCGCCGGGGCGGATAGCGTTCGCGAGCTTCTCCTCGCCCGGCTTCTGCGTCGGCCGCGTCGCCAGGTACGCGAGCCCGCCGATGAGTATCACCGCGAGCACGGCCACGCCCGCGTAGATGACGAGGTGAGACTTGTCGCGCTCCACCCGCCTCTCGCCGAAGCTAGCCATCGGCACCGGACTCGGCGCCTCGACCGGCGCGGTCACAATTGGTTTATCCCGTTCGTCCATGTGAATCCCACCTTCAAACGGCACGCAGGCGGCGCGGCGGCTCTTCGGCCTGCGCGCGCGGCGCGACGAGCGAGCCGGTGCCGGTGCGCGGGTGCGCCTCGCGCGGCCAGGTGATGCGGAAGCGGCTGCCCTCGTTCTGCCGGCTCTCGACGTTGATCTCGCCGCCGAGCAGCTCGACGATGCGGCGCGTGATCGCCAGGCCCAACCCGACGCCGTTATACGAACGCGTCAGCCGGTCGTCAACCTGCCGGAAGCCGTCGAAGATGTAGGCCAGCGCGTCGCTCGAAATCCCGATGCCCGTGTCGGTGACTTCAATATACCACCGGTCTGGCCCGGCGGCGCCCGCGCTCACCGCCACGCTCCCGGCCGACGTGAACTTCAAGGCGTTCGAGACGAGGCACGACACGACCTGCGTCAACTTCCTGCGGTCGGTGCTCACCTCGCCGACCTCGTTCGAGACCTCGACCCGCAGGTCTATCTTCTTCTCGCGCGCCTCCGCCTGGAACCCGCGCGCGACCGACTCGATGACCTCGCGCGGCGCGATGCGTTCGAGGTACAGCGCCGAACGCCCGGACTCAAGGCGCGAGTAGTCGAGCATGTCGTTGACCATCTCAAGCAGCGCGCGCCCGTTGCGCTCCATGCGCCCGACGGCGTCGGCCTGGAGCGGCGCGAGCGGCTGGCCCGGGTCGCGCGCGAGCAACTGGCAGAGGCCGATGATGACGTTCAGAGGCGTCCGCAGCTCGTGGCTCATGTTGGCGACGAAGGCCGACTTCAGGCGGTCGTGCTCGCGCAGGCGGTCGTAGGCGGCCGACAGCTCCTCGTGCTTGCGCACGTCGCCCGTGATGTCTCGGAAGACGGCGACGACGCCCTCGGCGCGCCCGCCCTCGCCGCGCAGGGGCGTCGCGCTCACCGAGAGCACGCGCTCCTCGCCGTCGCGCCTCACGATCCTGTACTGCCCGGCCGGGACGTGCTCGCCGCCGTCGAGCGCGCGGCACAGGGGCGTCTCCTCGGGCGCGAGCACGCGCCCCTCCGCGTCGCGCAGAGTCATGTCCACGATCAGCGCCTTGACCCCGCCCGCGAACTCGCCCTCGCCCCTGCCGAGGACGCGCGCGGCCGAAGTGTTCAGACGGTAGCGACCCGCGGAGTCCACAATGACGACGCCCTCGTCCATCTGGTTGATGACGCTCGCCAGCTCCGCCGCGCGCGCCTTCTCGGCGGCGAAGGCCGCGGTCGCCAGGCGCTCGGCGCGCACGCGCTTCGACACCTCCGACAGGATGAGGATTAGATCGCCGCGCCCCTCCGTTTGTTCCGTCACCGGCCAGACGGTCACGTCCCAAAACTTCTGCGCGTCGGAACTTTCGGCCCCGCCATTCCCGACCGCAACGTTCTCATCATTCGCGGGCGCGAGCCTGAGCGCCAGGCCGTAGTTGACGAACGCGCGGCGCGTGCGACGCACGTCCTCGACCACGTCGCTTAGGCCCGAGAGCCCCGCCGCCGCTTCGTAGAGTCCGTGCCCCGTCAACTCCCCCGCCGCGCGCCCCGTCATCTGCGCGAACGCCGCGTTGACCTTCCGCACGTAGAGCTTCGCGTCGAGCACGGCGACGCCTATCGGCAGACTGTCGAGCACCTCGCCGATGAAGGCGCTCTGCCGCTCGACGGCCTCGAACTTCGCCTCAAGGCTCCCGGCCATCGCGTTGAAGCTCTCCGCGAGTGTGCCGACCTCGTCATCGGTCTCGACGCGCGCGCGCTCGCCCAAACGCCCTTCGCCAATCGCCGTGGCCGAATCGACCAGCCTCGTGATGGGGCGCGTGAACCGCCCGACCGCCCACACGGCCAACAGGCACGAGGCCGCGAGCGTGATGACCCAGGCCACGGCCAGCAGAATCAGCGAGCCGCCGCCCGGCGTCCCCTCCGGCGCGGGCACGCCCGCCGCCACGCTCCAACCCGTCGGCTGCGTGCGCGTGACGAACGTGACGCGGTTGACGCCGTCGCTCCAACGCTCCGCCCGCACGTGCGCCGGCAACTCCGTCGGCACGGGAGGCGGCGCCCCCGCCCGCAGAGACACGGCGCGGCCCTGCGCGTCGTAGACGGCGACGGCCGCCTGCGTGCCCAGCCGCGCGCGCCGCGTCAAACGCGTGAACAGCTCGCGCGAGTCGGAGGCCGTGAGCGCCGAAGGGTCTGCGGCCTGGGCGGGGTGCGACTCGATCCAGGATTCGAGGGCGCCGGCCGCGGCGTCCGCCTCGGCGCGCGCGACGGCCGCCGACTGGTCGTTGAGCGAGGCGCGGTAGCTGTAGAGTTGATAGAGCCCGACGATGAGCAGGGGTAGTGAGAGCGCCGCCAGCATGAGGAGGAGCTTGGTTCGGATGTCGAGAGCGCCCTGCCGCCTCTTAAACGTCAAAGTCCTTTTCACCTTCCCGCACGAAGATTCAAGGCTGGCGGCGCCTGCGCGGCGGCGGCCAGACCGACCCGCGTGTCGGGACGACGGGGCGCAGGCTCGACGCGTAGACGAGGATGGCCTCCGTGACCAGCTCGTCGAAGAAAAGCTCGGCGCAGCGGAGCGCCTCGCGCAACACGCGCGCGTCCTCGTCAGCCGGCCCGCGCGCCTCCTGCCAAAGAAACTCGCACAAAGTAGCCCTTAAAAGCATCAACTCGCGTGCCACTTCGTCGAGCAGCACGCCCTGCTGGAAACGCACGCGCGCGTAGCCGCGCAGGCGCCGCGCCCCCTCGCAAATCTCCTCGGCGTCCGCGCGCTCGTCGAGCAGCCAGCCCAGCTCTTCCAGCACGTCCTCGACGTGCTCGACAAGCTCGCGGAAAGTGAGCAGGGTGGCTAAGTCCGTGCGCCGGTCGGCGTAGACCTCGTCGGCCCACGCGCGCGTGAAGGGGTCGAGATGTTGACGGAAGAGAGAAGAGAACCGCCGGGGCATGTATGAAGCGTTCAGCATTCTGCGGCCGGCTTTCAGCTTAAAATCTGCCGCTTTTGAATGTCCGAATTTAGTTTTAAGCGTTCGACTTTCGTGTTCACGAAGCGTCCGCCTGAAGTAGAACTTGAACTTTCCAGACGCCTTCGGCTACTTCGCCGTCAGGCGGTCGAGGAGCTGGACGAGTTGGTCAAAGTCGATGGGCTTGGTGACGTACTCGTTGCAGCCGGCGGCCAGCGCCTCGGCGTGGAAGTCGGCCGAGTCGTGGGCGGAGACGGCGATGATGGGCACGCGGCGCGAGTCCTCCTGCGCGCGTATGCGGCGGGTGGCGGCCAGCCCGTCAAGCTGCGGCAGGCTCAAGTCCATCAGGATAATGTCGGGCCGCTCGCTGGCCGCCCGCTCGACGGCCTGGTTGCCGTTGACGGCCTCGACCACGCGGTAGCCACTCATCTCCAATAAACGCCTCATCATAAAGCGATTATCCTCGAAATCCTCGACTACGAGAACGACGGGGCGCGCGTCCCCTGACTCATCCATGCTGCCTTGTGCCTCCTGACCGCCGTCCACCGTTAGAACACCCATCTCCCTCACCCCACGTACGACTAGCAAACACTCAATTTTTTTGTTAAGATGCGCATCGAAACGCGACACAAAAAACAACAGGACTTGGGTTTAATTAGTACATGACCCAAGTGTACCCGACGCCTTCCGTCCCGCCTGTCTCTTCCCGGCGGAAGGCCGAATTGGCGGCATGAAGCCTTTAAAAACCGAGTTACAAGACGCTGAGACGCTGCGCGACCTCGGGAGTGCGTCCGTGCAGATCGTGCACGACCTCAAAAATCAGTTGAACGGTCTCAAACTCTATGCCACGTTCCTGCGCAAGCGCATGGAGAAGGCCGAGCGGCCGGGCGACGAGCTTGAGACCCTCGGCAAACTGATCTCGGGTCTCGAACGCGCGGCCGCCGACATGAACGTGCTCGTCCGCTTCGGGCGCGCGCTGGAACTGCGGCGGCAGCCGGGGACGGATTTGGCCCGCCTCCTACAGGACTCCGCCGAAGGGGCGCACGTCGAGACCGACGGCGGCCCGTTCGAAGGCGACTTCGACCCTGTACTGCTGGCTGAGGCGTTGAAGAATATCACCGCGGGAGCCTCGGGCGAAAGCGGGGCGGCGCCGGACGGCGGCGTGCGGCGGGTCAGGCTGAGCGGCGACGGCTCGGGTGCCCTGGTCGAGTGGCAGGGCGCCGCGGCGGACGCGGACGGCGAAGACCCTTTCCGGAGTCTGGCCGGCGCGGCGGGCCTGCGGATGGCCTTGGCCGCGAAGATCGTCCGCGCGCACGGCGGCGAGGTCAAGCAGGAGGGCGGGCGCATCCGCGCGCGCCTGCCGCTGAAGTAATGCTGAAGTTTGAACGCTGAATTCTGAACTGAAAACAGCTCTTCCCGACAGTTCAACGTTCAACGTTCCGAATTCATCCTTTCAATTAGGGGGAGACGAAGTGGAACGTAAGGAAGTACGCATCCTGGTGGTGGACGACGAGCCGATGATGGCCGACTCGCTCAAGCAGAACCTGGTCGAGGAGGGCTACACCGTGGACACGGCCAGCAACGGCGCGCAGGCCGTCGAGCTGTTCGACGGGAGCGGGCACCACGTCGTCGTCTGCGACCTCCAACTGCCCGACAAGGACATGAACGGCGTGGACGTGCTCCGCCACGTCAAGGACACGCACCCCACGACCGAGGTCATCGTCATGACCGGCTACGGCACGGTCGAGCGCGCGGTCGAGGCGACGAAGGCCGGCGCGTTCTGGTTCTTAGAGAAGCCCTTCGACTTCGAGGTGCTGCTGCCGCTCGTGGAGAAAGCATTGGAGCGGCGCGACCTTTTAGAGCAGACGACGACGATGCGCCAGCGCCTGGCGACGCGCACCGAATACTTCAACATCATCGGCTCGTCGAAGGAGATGCAGACCATCTACGAGACCATCGAGTCGGTGGCGAAGTCGGACGCCAACGTCCTCATCGTCGGCGAGTCGGGCACGGGCAAGGAGCTGATCGCCAACGCCATCCACTACAACTCGCTCCGCGCCAAGAAGCCCTTCATCAAGGTCAACTGCGCCGCGCTCCCGAAAGAACTCATCGAGTCCGAACTCTTCGGCCACACCAAGGGCGCCTTCACCGGCGCGCACGCCGACAAGGACGGCCTCATCCAGCACGCAGAGGGCGGCTCGCTGCTGCTGGACGAGATCGCCGAGATGCCCGTCGAGCTTCAGCCGAAGCTTTTGCGCGTCTTGCAGGAGCGCAGCTACCGCAAGCTCGGCTCGGAGAAGACCTACCCCGTGGACTTCCGGCTCATCACCTCGACGAACCGGCTGCCCGCGGACGCCATCCGCGACGGGCTGCTGCGCGACGACCTCTTCTACCGCATCTCGACCATCACGATTCACGTGCCCCCCTTGCGCGAGCGCTCCGAGGACATACAGCTCCTCGCCGAGCACTTCCTCAAGATGTACGCGCGCAAGTACCAGCGCTCGATCAACGGCATCTCGCAGTCGGCCTACCAGCGCCTCTTCTCGCACACCTGGCCGGGCAACGTCCGCGAGTTGCAGAACGTGCTCGAGCGCGCCGTGCTGCTCGCCAAGAACAACAAGATTGAGCCCGTTGACCTCCCCTTCGACAACGGCTCGCTCCCCGACAAGGCCGCGGCCGGGCAGGGCTGGGACGTGCCGCCCAACATGACGCTCGAAGAGATCGAGAAGTTCGTCATCGAGCGCACCCTCCAACGCACCGGCGGCAACAAGCAGGCGGCGGCGAATCTTTTAGGGATTTACCGCCCGAGGCTCTACTCGAAGATTAAGAAGTACAAGATCGACATCCCGGCGCTGACAGCTTCTTAAGATAAAAGGCGACGGTCAAAGGCGAAGGAGGACGAGAGCCACGGTGCTTCTCGTCCTCCTTCGCTTTCACTTTTCGACTTCTTCAGCCCACCTGATAGGTCGCGACGCTCGTCGGCGTTTCGAAGCAGCGGACTTTGTAGATATGGACGCGCTCGTCGCCGACGCGGGAGGCGACGCGTTCGAGGATGTAGCGGGCGAGGTTCTCGGCCGAGGGGTTCAGCTCCTCGTCGAAGGGCGGCAGCTCGTTGATATTCCTGTGGTCTAAATACGCGACGACCTCGTCGGCGGCCTCCTTCAGCTCGCCGAAATCCACGAGCAGGCCGATGTTGTCCAACTCGCTCCCGCGCGCGTAGATTTCAACCTTGTAGTTGTGCCCGTGCAGGTTCTCGCACTTCCCCTTGTAGCCGCGCAGCTGGTGCGCGCTCGAAAAATGGCGCTCGATCATTACCTCAAATAGTCCGGCCATGCTCAGTTGTTTCCGCCTGTGTTTTAGTTTCCGTGATTATCGCACCGGGGTCTCGTCAGACTCAAACACGGCGGCCGCGTCGCGCAGGTCGGAGGTGATGCGGCAGGGCGGGAGCGATTGGAGGAAGAGTCGGCCGTAGGAGGCTGTGCGCAGGCGCGGGTCGAGGACGGCGAGCAGGCCGCGGTCGGTGGTGGAGCGGATGAGGCGGCCGAGGCCCTGCTTCAAAGTGATGATGGCCTGCGGGACGCTGTACTCGTAGAAGCTCGACCCGCCCTGCTCCTCGATGAAGCGCTGGCGCGCGGCGACGACCGGGTCGGTGGGGACGGCGAAGGGCAGCTTGTCGATGATGACGCAGGAGAGCTGCTCGCCGCGCACGTCCACGCCCTGCCAGAAGCTGGCCGTGGCGAAGAGCACGGCGTTGGGCGTCGTGCGGAACTTCTCCAAGAGCCCCGCCTTCGCCATGCTCCCCTGCACGAAGCACGGGAAGTCCACCTCCTTCTGCACGCGCTCGTAGAGGGCGCGCATGCCGCTCAACGAGGTCGAGAGGACGAAGGCGCGGCCCTGCGAGATGTTGAGCAGGTCAATAACTTCGGCCGCGGCTCTATCGGCCCAGGCGGGACTGCGCGGGTCGGGCATCCGCGGCGGGAGGTAGAGCACGGCCTGCTCCTCGTAGTTGTAGCCCGAGGACGCGACCAGCTCGTCCGTCTTCCCCGCCCCGTCTTCATTACTCTCATCATCAACTTCAGCCGCGAGGCCGAGCCGCCGCTTGATGAAGTCGAAGCTGCCCGCGCTGGCGAGCGTGGCCGAGGTGAGCACGACCGTCTCGACGCGGTCGAAGAGCTTGTCCTGCAAGAGCGTCGAAACGTCAATCGGCGACGCGCGCAGGAACGTGCCGCGCCCGCGCCTTTCGACCCAGTAGACGTAGCGGCGGTCGTCGCCCGCGACGATGAATTCGAGGTTGAAGCGCGTCTCGCGGAGGCGGCGGACGAGGTTCTCGACCTCGGGCGGCTTCTCGCGAATCACGTCGAGCGTCGTCTCCATGCGTTGGAGCGCGCCGTCCAAAGCGAGGTACGCGTCGCCGAGCGGCGTCGCCTCGATCTCGCCGTCCCGACCTCTGCGCGCGAACGTGCCGGGCACGATGGGGAAGCGGCCTTCGCCCTCGCGCGACTCACGCGCGAAGCCCATCCAGAACTGCTCGGCGAAGCGGCCGACGCGGTTCGCCGAGCGCGTCAGCTCGCGGTTGAGGCCCGAGTCGGTGATGGGGAGCATCTGCAAGTCGCGCAGCATGTCTTCGAGCTGGAAGTTCGAGACCTGCGCGCCGAAGTATTCGGCGGCCACGTCCTCGACCTGGTGCGCCTCGTCGAAGATGACGGCCGAGTAGTCTGGGATGACCTGGCCGAACTCGCCGCCGCGCAGCGCGAGGTCTGCGAAGAAGAGGTGGTGGTTGACGATGACGATGTCGGCGTCGGTCGCGCGCTGGCGCATGCGCGTGACGTAGCAGGCGTCGTACTCGGCGCACTTCTGCCCCGTGCAGATTTCGGAGCGCGCGTCGATGTGGCGCCAGAAGGAGAGGCTCTCGGGCAGTTCGGTCAGCTCCGCGCGGTCGCCCGTCTGCGAGTCGCGCGACCAGCGGCGGACGGCGTCGAAGTAGTCCACGTCGTCCAACCCTTCGAGGACGGGCGAGTGCTCGGCGCGCTTCATTCGGCTCAGGCAGACGTAGTTCCCGCGCCCCTTCATGTACGCGGCCGAGAACTTCTTCGGGAGCACGCGCTGGAGGAAGGGGATGTCCTTCTCCATCAACTGCTCCTGCAAGTTCTTCGTCCCGGTCGAGACGACGACGCGCCCGCCCCTTGAGACGGCCGCGGCGATGGCCGGGACGAGGTAGGCCAGAGTCTTCCCCGTGCCCGTGCCGGCCTCGACGATGAGGTGGCGGCGCTCTTCGAACGCGCGCAGGACGGCCTCGGCCATCTCCACCTGACCGGGCCTGTACTCGTAATCCGGGTGCGCGCGGGCGATGAGGCCGCCGGGGCCGAAGATATCTTCCACGGTTAAATCCTAAACTCAACAACCCCACCACCACCGTGCTTGGGGTTAAGGATGTAATTCAACAGATTTTTTATCCACAACTCAGCAAGGTGAGATGATGTGAGGAATCGCTTCTCGCCCCTTGTCTCACGCCACCCTGTTTGATGACTTAAATCCATATCTATCTCGTACGCAACATCCTTAGCGATTCTTGGCCCATCTTTACTTCTCATATAGTCTGAGAGATGGTAGGGCTCAATAATCTTTACGAATAGTTGTGCTCCATCAAGACTATTAGAGAACTGTCCGCGAGCCCAAACGAATTGTAAGTTAAACCCCTTGCAGGAAAGACCGCATGCGTATGAATCTTGGTTAAAGGTAATCGGAGTCTTAGGGGATTTGCTGTTAATTTCTTCTACCAATCGGTGGAGAATCACGAACAAGTTTTCCACTTCTTGTTTAGCGGAAGCCACCCCGCGTTCGGAGCTATACCAATTAGAACGCTCTGACTTAAAATTGAGTTCACGCCCAATCCTAACGGCAAAATCCGCAACGGATTCACTTTGTACTGTACCTCCTTCAGATTGGACTGTTGACTCGATTGCACTTGCGACACCATCTATTCCATAGCGCTCAAAGCCTATCCAAATCCTTGTCTTCGGCAACCATTTCGGTTTAGCAGAATTGTCTAACGGTACAAACACTAAATAATCGTACCCTTCTTTAAAGCCGCGATTGCGAACCGCTGTCTCTTCGACACGTGTCCAGTCAGTCTGTCCCCATCCTTCTCGGTACAGAATTACAACAACTCTCGATTCATCTTCATAAATGCGCGCGTGTTGATCCACGCCATCGGTGCCAGCAAACACATGTTGTCTTTCGCTGTAAACAAATACGCTGACCCTATCCCTGATACGGTCAGCTATTTGCAGCGCAAGCTGTTCATCCTTTTGAATAAAGGAGAAGGCAACATCATATTTAAAATCGTCTTTCATACTCTAAGAAAAGGCGATGAGGCCGCCTGGGCCGAAAATCTCTTCCACGTAGCTATTTTACCGCAGCGGAGGCATAACTTTCGCCCCCGAGACCGAAAATTTCTTCTCGGGGATGGGAACTTCTATCTTTGGGAAGGGACTTTCCTCCTCTGAGGAGGAAAATTTCTTCTTCGGGAAGGAACATGCCTCCAAAAAGACTCGACGTTCCTTCTCAGAGAAGGAACTTTCCTTCTTAAAGATAGAAAATTCCTTCCCAAAGAAGGAAGTTTCCTTCCCAGAGAAGGAAACTTCCTTCTTTCAGAGGCAACCTTCCTTCCCCGAGGAGGAAAGTTTCTTGTTTCAGAAGGAAAATTCCTTCTCGGGGAAAGAATTTTCCTTCTTCGAGGAGAAAATTTCCTTGTCACGGAAGGAACATTCCTCCTCAAAGAAGGAAGTTTCCTCCTTTGAGGAGGAATTTTCCTTCCGCGAGAAGGAAATTCGGCTGTCTGAGGCGGAAATTCGGGGCTTTTTCTCGAAACAGATGAACGAGGAACGATGAACTGAAAGCCAGATGCCTTCAGTTCATCGTTCCTCGTTCCTGGTTCATCGTTCCGAAGCGGTTGGTACTGCCTGGATTATGTGCGGGGCTCTACTCGGCCGGCCCTTCGGACGGGTCAACTTCGAGCATCGAGGACTCCTGGCCCTCGGCCTCGGACGCCTCGATGCGCTGGTCGTCAACGCCGTCGAGGGCGCCCTCGGACGGATCGACCTGCGTGTCGGCGGGGTGCTTCGGATCGGACATGGGTGCTTCTCCTTTAGAGACGCGCCGCGGGGCGCGTTGGGGCAAGTTGAAGGTGTGCGCGAACCCTCGAAGGGGCCGCGCCTGATTCGGAGGACTGAACCGAGTTGAGGCGGAGTTCGCGGCGCGCTAGACGGCGCCGGCGGCCTCCGCGTCGGGCGCGCGGCGTTGGCGGCGCGGGTAGAGCGGGAAGCGCGCGGCCAGTTCGTGGACTGACTCGCGGACGCGCGTCTTGACCTCTTCGGACTCGGGCTCGTGCAGGACGGCGGCGATGAGGCGCGCGACCTGGCGCATCTCCTCCTCGCCCATGCCGCGCGTCGTGAGCGCGGGCGTCCCCAGCCGGACGCCCGAGGCGACGAAGGGCTTGTTGGTGTCGAACGGGATGGTGTTCTTGTTGGCGGTGATGCCGGCGGCTTCGAGCGCCTTCTCGGCGACCTTGCCGGTCACGCCCTTGCCTTCCATGAACACGTCCACGAGGACGAGGTGGTTGTCCGTCCCGCCCGAGACGAGGCGGAAGCCCTGCTCCTGAAGCTCCGCGGCGAGCGCCCGCGCGTTGGCAAGTATCCGCCGCTGGTAGTCCTTGAACTCTTCCCTTAAAGCCTCGCCGAAGGCGACGGCCTTGGCGGCGATGATGTGGACGAGCGGGCCGCCCTGGATGCCGGGGAAGACCTTCCTGTCCACGTCCGCCGCGTACTCCGACTTGCACAGGATGAGGCCGCCGCGCGGGCCGCGCAGCGTCTTGTGCGTGGTCGTCGTGACGTAGTCCGCGTGCGGGACGGGCGACGGGTGGAGGCCCGCCACGACCGGCCCCGCGATGTGCGCGATGTCGGCCATCACGCGCGCGCCGACCGAGTGCGCGATGTCCCCGATGCGCTCGAAGTCGATGATGCGCGGGTAGGCCGAGGCGCCGCAGACGATGATGCGCGGGTTGTGCTCCTGGGCCAGGCGCTCAAGCTCTTCGTAGTCGATCTGCTCGGTCTCGCGCGAGACGCCGTACTCGACGACCTTGTAGCTGAAGCCGGAGAAGTTCAGAGGGTGGCCGTGAGTGAGGTGTCCGCCGTGCGAGAGGTTCATGCCGAGGATGGTGTCGCCGTACTGAAGCGCCGCGAGGTAGACGGCCATGTTGGCCTGCGAGCCCGAGTGCGGCTGGACGTTGGCGTGGTCGGCGCCGAACAGCTCTTTCGCGCGGTCGATGGCCGCCTGCTCGACCACGTCGGTGAACTCGCAGCCGCCGTAATAGCGCTTGCCGACGTAGCCTTCGGCGTACTTGTTCGTGAAGACCGAGCCCATCGCTTCGAGCACGGCCTCGGAGACGAAGTTCTCCGAGGCGATCAGCTCCAGGCCCTCGGCCTGCCGGCGCACCTCGTCGTCGATGGCGCCCGCGACCAGGGGGTCAACCTCGGCCAAAGGCGCGTTCAAAAGGTCGCTCATCCGCTGACTCCTCCCGCGTTGTGACAGCTTGTTTTTGGCGGCCCGATGTTACATCACGCCCCGCCCGGCCGCAACGCGGACTCTCAAGGGTGAACCCGTCAGAGCCCCTCAAACCTCGACTGCGCAGGCGTCATAATCGAAAACCAGCGACAGCAGTCTTCTCCCGACCGACTCCGGCACTGACGAGAGCAGTCGGGCACGAAGGCGCGTCGCCGCGCGTGAACGCCACTGGCCGAAGGCCCCGTAGCGACGCGAGTAACTGGCGACGGCGGCGGCGCGCTCGCGGCGGCGCGACTCGTAGACGCGTAAGGCGACTTGCGGGTCTTTGTACTTCGCAAGGCAGCGCGCGAGCACGGCGGCGTCTTCGACCGCGACGCAGCCGCCCTGCCCGAGGTTCGGCGTCATCGGGTGGGCGGCGTCGCCGAGCATCGTGACGCGCCCGACGCCCCAGCGCGCGGCCGCGGGGCGGTCGTAGGCGGCGTTGCGCAGGATGGTCTCCGGAGGCGTCGCCTCGATCAGCTCGCGCACGGGCGTGCACCAGCCTTCGAACAGTCTTAACAACTTCGTCGCGTGCTCGGACGCAGACTCGGTCACGGCCTCCGGCTCGTTCGCGGTCGCCCACCAGCCCGTGCGCCCGAGCCCGACCAGCCCGACGCCGAAGCGTTGGCCCGCGCCGTAAATCTCCGAGGCCGTCCCCGGCTTGAGCGCCGCGTGTTCGAGCCGCGCGACGCCGCGCCAGACCGTGTAGCCGTGGTAGACCGGCTCGCCGTCTTCGAGCAACCGCGCGCGTACGCGCGAGTGCAGCCCGTCGGCGCCGACGAGCACGTCGCAGACGACCTCCGTCTCTTCGTCGAAGAGAGCGCGCACATCTTCCCCCGCCTCCTCGAACCCGACGAACGTCTTCCCCAAGTGAATCGACTCCGCCGGGAGAGCGCGCAGCAGCGCGCCCTGCAAGTCCGCGCGGTGGAGCGCGACGGCCGGCGCGCCCGTCTCGGGGAAAGCGAAGTGTTTGTACTCTTGCCCATCGCGCCCGAGCCAGCGCACGCTCCGGATGCGCCCTGCGCGCGCGAGCAACGTCTCGCCGAGGCCCAGCCGCTCAAGCACACGGAACGCGTTCGGCCACACGGCAATTGCCGCCCCGACTTCGAGCAGCGCCGGCGCGCGCTCGTACACAACGGGCTCAAGCCCCTCCCGCCTCAGCGCCAAGGCCGCCGTCAAGCCCCCGATGCCCCCGCCGATGATGACGATCCGCATGAATGTTATTGTCTCACAATGAAGAGTGGCTACTTCTTTGACGATGCGGCGTACCGTGCGCGAGAATGGTCGCTCATTTTCGGGCGAGCGTTCGCCGAAGGAGAGTTGAGCAAACCCTTATGCGCTGGTCACACTATTTCATCCCCACGCTCCGCGAAGACCCCGCCGACGCGGAGGTCGTCTCGCACCGCCTGCTGCTGCGCGCGGGCTTCATCCGCCAGCTCGGCTCGGGCATCTATTCACTCCTGCCGCTCGGCTGGCGCGTCGCGCAGCGCGCGATGAAAATCCTGCGCGAGGAGATGGACGCCGTCGGCGGGCAGGAGTTCTTCCTGCCGGCGCTGCACCCCGCGGAGGTCTGGAAGGAGTCCGGCCGCTGGGAGGTGATGGGCGAGACGATGTTCCGCCTGCGCGACCGCAAGGGCACAGACATGTGTCTCGGCATGACGCACGAGGAGATTTTCACCTCCATCGTGCGCCACGAGATACGCTCTTACAAACAGCTCCCGCAGGTCTGGTACCAGATACAGACCAAGTTCCGCGACGAGGAGCGGCCGAAGTCCGGCCTGATGCGCGTGCGCCAGTTCATCATGAAGGACGCGTACTCCTTCGACGTGGACAGGGCCGGGCTGGATAAATCTTTCGAAGACCAGCGCGCGGCGTACAAGAAAATCTTCGACCGCTGCGGCCTCAAGTACCACATCGTCGAGGCTTCGTCGGGCGCGATGGGCGGCTCCGAGTCGAACGAGTTCATGGCGCGCACCAACGCGGGCGAGGACTACATCGCCGTCTGCGAGAATTGCGGCTACGCCGGCAACCTTGAGAAGGCGACTTCGAAGATTCCGGCGGTCGAAGACGAGGCGGGGCTCGACGCTCCCGAAGAGTTCCCCACGCCCGGCGTGCGTACCATCGAAGATTTGACGACCTTCCCCGGCGGCGCATCGGCGGAACGTCAAGTCAAGACGCTCGTCTACGTCGCCACCGACGGCAAGACGCAGGAGCAATATCCCGTGCTCGCGCTCCTGCGCGGCGACCACCAATTGCACGAGGTCAAGCTCGGCGACTCGCTCGGCGCGTCGGCCGTGCGCGCCGCGCGCCCCGAGGAGATAGTCGAGCTACTCGGCGCGTCCGCCGGCAGCCTCGGCGGCGTCGGCGCGCGAGAGAAGGCCGCCGCGTCGAAGCAGAAGCTCCGCGTCGTCGCCGACAATTCGCTCAAGGGGCGGCGCGCGATGACGACCGGCGCGAACAAGGACGAACACCACCTGCGCGGCGTCGAAGTCGAGCGCGACATCAAGCCCGACAGTTGGGCCGACCTGCGCACCGTGCAGAAGGGCGAGGCGTGTCCTAATTGTGAAAGCGGCACGCTCGACATCTTCAAGGCGATGGAGATCGGCCACATCTTCAAGCTCGGGACGAAGTACTCGGAGTCGATGGGCGCGACCGTCTTGACGCAGGAGGGCAAGGAGCTGCCCATCGTGATGGGCAGCTACGGCATCGGCGTCGAGCGCATCCTGTCGGCGGCCGTCGAGCAGAGCCACGACGCCGACGGCATCGTCTGGCCGAAGGCCATCGCGCCCTTCGACGTCGTCGTCACCGTCACCAACGTCAAGCAGAAGGAGATCACCGACGCGGGCGAGCAGCTTTATGAAAGCTTGCGCCGCGCCGGGCTCGAAGTCCTCCTCGACGACCGCGACGAGCGCGCCGGCGTCAAGTTCAAGGACGCCGACCTGATCGGCGTCCCCTTCCGCATCACCGTCGGCAAGAAGGTGGCCGACGGCAAGGTCGAGCTGTTCGACCGTGCGACCAAACAGTCGGAGGACGTGGGCCTCGACGACGTGGTCGCGCAGGTTCAATCCCGCGCGCTGGGCGGTCTGTAAAATCAACGCGGGCGAAGGCGGGCGTCCCCGCATCACGTCAGACACTGTGACGTGACGCGGGAGCGCCCGCTCTGCTTTTATTGGGCGGGCGGGGCGAGTTCGATGACCGTGACCTCGGGGCGTGCGAAGAAGCGGACGCGGGGGGCGGGGCCGCCCTCCATGCCGACGCCGCGCGTGACGTAGAGCCAGGTCTGACCCTCGCGGTGCAGGCCCGACTCGTACTTCTTGCCGAACTTCGAGAGCGTGACGAGTGCGCCGTAGAGGGGCAGCGCCACCTGCCCGCCGTGCGTGTGGCCGGCGCAGTAGAGGTCTACGCGATTGGTCTCGGCCGCTTCGAGGATCGCGTCCGGCGTGTGGTAGAGGAAGAGCGTGAAGGCTTCGGGCGGCACATCTTTGAGCGTATTCCTGATGCCGCTCGGCACGCCGTCCGGCGGGTCTGCGAGCGAGGCGAAGGGCGCGCCCGCGACCCAGATCGAAGTCCCGGCCACGTCCACGCGTGCGGCCTCCTTCTTCAGCTCGTGGACGCCCGTGCCTTCGAACAACTGCTCGCGCCGCCAGAAGGCCGTGTCCCAGTTGCCGCGCACGGCGTAGGTCGGCGCGATGGACGCGAGTCTCGGCAGAAGCTTCTTCAAGACCGGCAGCCCCTCGGGCGAGTTGATCGAGTCGCCGGTGAAGACGATGAGGTCTGGGTGCTCGGCGGCGATGAGGCCGGGCAGGCGCTCTTCGAGCCGCGGCTCGGGGTCGCAGTGCAGGTCGGAGATGTGCACGACGCGGACGGGCCGCTGCGCGCCTTTCAGCTTCGGGCTCTCGATGCGGACGTGCGTCACCTGCGGCCAGAAGGGCTCGACGAAGTAGCCGTAGGCGAAGCACAGGAGGCCGACCGCCGCGAGCGCCAACGACCCGCGCTCGGCGATGCGCCCCGCCCGCGTCGGCGGTTCCACCCACTTGAAGCGGCGCAGCACGGCGCGCACGACCGCGAGCGCCGCGAAGAGGTAGACGGCCCCCACGGCGCAGACGAAGAGGAGTACGGCCGTCGTCTCTCCCATCAGTGACCTCACCATCCTTCTTCAGCTCGCCAGCTCGTTGACGAGCAGCGTGAGCGCGTTGTCCTGAAGCGTCCGGTTGCTCTGCAAGTCGCTGTGGAGGTCGCAGGCGAAGGCCGCGTACGCGACCGGCAGCGGCGTCTCGTAGAGCGCGCTCGCGCGCCCCCCGCCGCCGAGGCCGGCGCCCAACAGCGAGTCGCGCGTCACGCGCCCGTCACCCGGCGCGTACATCGCGCGCACGACCTCCTCGCGCTTGAAGCGCCGCCCGCCCGAGCCCGTCAGGGACTTCGGCCGCGTCAGAGTCACCCAGCGCCCGGTCTTCTCGTCCTGCATGACGACGGGCGCGCTCAGAGTCTCTTCGCAGTCGCCGCCGAAGGCGAAGAGTTTGACGGGCGCGTCGGTCGTCTGCACGTCGAGCGCTTCATGAAAGCGCCGGGCGCGCGCGAGCACGGCGTCGAAGTAGGCGTCGAGTTCCGCGAGCGTGCCGCGCGCGGCCGGCGCCTCCTCGTCGCGCGCCGCGCCGCGCTCGTAGGCCGCGCGGAACAAGGGGTCGTTCGCCGCAGACCAGCCGTAGCGGCGCCACACCGCCGGGTCGTAGAGGTCAACGCTCAGGGGGCGCAGGTCGCGGTCGAGGAAGCGCGCGGCGCCCGCGTGCGGAAGCAGTTGGAAGATCGAGGGCGCGGTCACCACGTCCTCCCGCGAGAGCTTGTTGAGCAGGCGCACGCGGCGGCGCAAGCCCTCGGTCACCGAGTAGCCTTCGAGGAGGACGCCGAAGGCTTCGGCCGAGCCGGCGTTGGGCGTGCCGAACATGAAAATCTTGTTGATGAAATTTGCGCCGGCCCAGTCGGGTTGCGGCGCCGTGCCCTCGGGCGGCAAATCTTGGTCGCCGTACATCGCGGCGTAGCGCGCGACGAGTCCGCCCATCGAGTGCGCCACGACGTTGAAGCGCAGGTCGGGGCGGCCGAGCTTCAGCTTCAAAGCCTCGACCCGCTTGACGAGCAGCCGCGCCGATTCGACGTTGTCGCGCCGCCAGTCGTAGGAGAAGACGTAGAAGGTATCCTGGTCGCCGCCCTCGGGCGGGTTCGCCCAGTCGCCCTCGCGGTAGCCGCCGTAGTCTTCGAGCGCGCGGATGAGGTAGTGGTAGACGTAGACCTCGGGGCCGAAGTTCCCCGCCAGCTTGGCCGTCTCGACGATGCGCGCCGCGACCAGCTCGTCGCGGTTGTTGGCGAGGTCGGGCGTCGTCGGCAGGGAGAGTCCGTCCACGTCCGAGCGGAAGACGCTCGGCCAGACGACCTCGCCCGTCCGGCGGTTGACGATGCGCGAGCCGAGGATGCCGGGGATGACGATGACGGGGCGCTTCCCCTTCCGCTCGCGCACGCCCGCGAAGATGCGCCCGAGGTCGGGCGTCCGCCGCGCGCCGCAGCCAGCAAAGAGAATGCTGAATGCGGAGTGATGAATGATGAATATGATGATGAGGGCTGTTCTTTTCTTATTCATCACTCATCATTCATCGCTCATCACTTTTCGGTTTATCAGGCTGGCGACGAAGCCGGCGCCGAAGCCGTTGTCGATGTTGACGACCGTGACGTTCGAGGAGCAGGAGTTGAGCATGCCTAAGAGCGCCGCCACGCCGCCGAAACTGGCGCCGTAGCCGACGCTCGTCGGGACGGCGATGACGGGGACGCTCACCAGCCCGCCGACGACCGAAGGGAGCGCGCCCTCCATCCCCGCGGCGACGACGACGACGCGCGCCGCGCGCAGACGCTCGCGCTCGGCCATGAGGCGGTGGATGCCCGCGACGCCCGCGTCCCAGACGCGCTCGACGCGGTTGCCCATCGCCTCGGCCGTGAGCGCGGCCTCCTCGGCGACGGGGATGTCGGAGGTGCCGGCGGTGACGATCATGACGGTGCCGCTGCCGCGCTCCGTGCGGTCGCGCAGGACGCGGATCATGCGCGCCGCCGGGTGCCACTCGGCCTCCGTGCAGACGTTGCGCACCTCGCCGTAGGTGCCTTCGTCGGTGCGCGTCACCAGAAGGTTCGGCGTGCGGCGCGCGAGCGCCTCGACGATCTGGACGACCTGCGCGCGGGTCTTCCCCGCCCCGAAGACGACCTCCGGAAAGCCCTGCCGCGCCGCGCGCGCGTGGTCAACGCGCGTGTGCCCGAGGTCTTCGAAGTGGAGGTTCGAGATGCGCCGCGCCGCCTCCCCTTCCTCAAGCTCGCCCTCCTTGAAGGCGCGCAGCAGTCTTTCGAGTTCCTGTAAGTCCATCGCTTGATGAGCGTCCGGCGTTAAGCTTTCAGTGTTCGGCCAGAGTCTAGCATTCCTGTCCGCGCAGTCCGAAACCTGCGCGCTTGCGCGGGCGCAGCCCGACCCTTAAGATTCCCTTTGACGTAACAGGTCAGACGCGGCGGGTGGCGGGTCGTTCGACGCAAGTCGGGCGCGCGCCGCCCGTCGCCACGTAGAGTTCGGGATGGAACTGACAGTAGCCGTCACGGGAGCCTCGGGCTCCATCTACGCGCACCGCACGCTCGTGTACATGGCGGCGAGCGGCGCGGTCGAGCGCGTCAACCTCATCATGTCGCGGTCGGCGCTCACGGTCGCGCGCGTCGAGATGGGGGCGAAGATCGAGCCGGGCGACGTGCGCGCGGTCAACGAGTGGGTGGGGCTCCCCGCGGACTCAAGGCTCATACAGTTCCACCGGCTCGACAACATGGCGGCGAAGCCCTCTTCGGGCTCGCACCCGCAGGCCGGGATGTGCGTGGTGCCCTGCTCGATGGGGACGCTCGGGGCCATCGCCTCGGGCGCGGGGACGAACCTGATCCACCGCGCGGCCGACGTGACTTTGAAGGAGGGGCGCCGCCTCGTCCTCGTCGTGCGCGAGACGCCGTACAACACCATCCACATCGAGAACATGCTCCGGCTGGCGCACGCCGGCGCGCGCGTCATGCCCGCGAGCCCCGGCTTCTACCACCGGCCGCAGACCGTCGAGCAGCTCGTAGACCACCTCGTCTTCCGCCTCCTCGACCAGTTCGGCATCCCGCACCCGACGGGCACGCGTTGGAAGGGTGAAGAAGAGTTAAGAGGGTCGAGTGATGAGTGAGTGGCATCAAGGCGAGTACACGATCAGCACCGAGCGCGGGAGGCTCGACCTGTCCGCCGTCCACCGGTACATCTCCGAGGAGAGCTACTGGGGGAAGGGGCGTTCGTTGGAGGTCGTGCGTAAGTCGGTCGAGAACTCTTTGCCGTTCGGCGTCTACCGCGGGGAGGAGTTGGTCGGGTTCGCGCGCGTTGTCACCGACTACGCGACGTTCGCGTGGCTGGCCGACGTGTTCGTCCTTGAGGAGCACCGCGGGCGCGGGCTCTCGAAGTGGCTGATGGAGGTCATCCTCGCGCACCCGGAGTTGCAGGGCTTCCGCCGCTGGGTGCTGGCGACGAAGGACGCGCACGAGCTTTACCGCAAGTTCGGCTTCATCGACCTCCACCGCCCGGAGCGCTGGATGGAGCGCCCCGACCCCTCGATGAAGGAGTCGCCCGACTACTGGGGGCCGCGCTGAGCACTTTGCGGAAAGCCATTAACGAACCCTCGCTTTGGCATTTTGCCAGCGCGCACGTCGGGAGATTAAGGAAAACCGCACGTCCGTCGCTTAAATAACTCCGCGTCACGCCCTGAATTTCGACCCCGAACCGGCCCGACGTTTGCCTACCTTTCAGACCGAGATGAAGACCGCCGCGAGCAACATCCGCACGACGCTCGAAATGATCAAGATTGAGCACACGCTCTTCGCGCTGCCCTTCGCCTTCCTCGGGGCGCTGCTGGCGGCGCGCGGCTTCAACGCGACGGGGCTGCCGACCCTCTGGCAGGCGCTCTGGATCACCCTGGCGATGGTCGGGGCACGCTCGGCCGCGATGGCTTTTAACCGCATCGCCGACCGCGAGTACGACGCGCGTAACCCGCGCACGGCCGCGCGCGCCATCCCTTCGGGCCAGCTCTCGGTCTCCTTCGTCTGGGCGTTCACGCTGGCCTCGGCCGCGCTCTTCTTCCTCGCCTCGCTGATGCTCAACCGCCTGACGCTCATCCTCTCGCCGGTCGCGCTCGCGTCGGTGCTGCTCTACTCCTACACGAAGCGCTTCACGTCGCTCTCGCACGTCGCGTTGGGCTGGTGCCTCTCCATCGCGCCGACCGGCGCGTGGGTGGCGGTGCGCGGTGCGATTGATTCGCCGGTGCCCCTGCTGCTCTCGCTCGTGGTGCTTTTGTGGACGGCCGGCTTCGACGTGCTCTACGCCTGCCAGGACACGGAGTTCGACCGCGGCGCGGGGCTGCGCTCGGTGCCGGCGCGCGTCGGCGTGGGGCGCGCGCTGTGGGTCTCGCGCCTCCTGCACGCGGGGGCGTTCGCGGCGCTCGTTGGGTTATACTTTCTGACGAACTTGGGCGCGCCGGCGCTTGCGGGCGTCGCGGCGACGGGCGCGCTCCTGGTCTACCAGCACTCGCTCGTGCGCGCCGACGACCTGAGCCGCCTGAACGCCGCGTTCTTCACCACGAACGCCTTCGTCAGCGTGATTTTGCTCGCCACGTTCGGCGGCGCCGCTCTTCTGAACAGACTTTAAGACTATGGAATTTTCACACGACCCCAAGCTTAACGAACTCGCGGAGAAGGTGGAGGCCGGCGAGCGGCTTAGTTTCGAAGAGGGACTGACGCTATTCGCCACAGACGACGTGCCGGCGCTCGGACGTCTGGCCGACACCGTCCGGCGGCGCCTGCACGGGCGCGTGACGTACTACAACGTCAACCGCCACTTCAACCCGACCAACGTCTGCTACGCCGACTGTAAGTTCTGCGGCTTCTTCCGCACGCCGCGCCAGCCCGACGCCTACAC
>Ga0213876_10000209_pt1 | contig 58910 bp, 53 predicted proteins | sample BarmaccomBMRX_R9_FD_160113 | JGI IMG/M metagenome (GOLD analysis project Ga0213876, IMG submission 160113) | Root-associated microbial communities from Barbacenia macrantha in rupestrian grasslands, the National Park of Serra do Cipo, Brazil - RX_R9 | ecosystem: Host-associated > Plants > Roots...
ACAAGCAGATGATCCGGCAGCGGAAGGGCTCGATCCTCAACATCACCTCCATCGGCGCCATCCGCGCGCTCCCGACCGCCGTCCACTACGCGACCTCGAAGGCCGCCGTCATCGGCTTCACCAAGTGCCTCTCGCGCGAGGCCGCGACCTTCGGCGTCACCGTCAACGCCATCGCCGCCGGCATCTTCGACACGGAGCTGGCGCACGAACTGCCCGAACGCCTCATCCAGATGCACCAGTTCTGGGCCGCCGCCGGCCGCATGGGTCGCCCCGCCGAGCTGGCCGAAATCGCGGCCTTCCTCGTCAGCGAACGCAACAGCTTTATGAACGGCGAAGTCGTCATCGTGGACGGCGGCGCCGTCACCTAAACCGGACGAGTTGAAATTGAGTGAGGAGACGAAGATGGCGAACGCGGAGTTGATCGAAAATCTTAACCGCGCGCTCGGGCTTGAGCTGGCCGGCGTGATCCAGTACATGCAGCACAGCTTCCTCGTGACCGGGCCGGAGCGCGAAGTCTTCTGCGGCTTCTTCCGCGACCAGAGCAAGGAGGCGCGCAAACACGCCGAGACGCTCGGCGACAAGATCGTGGCGCTCGGCGGCGTGCCGACCGTGGAGCCGGGCGAGATTCGGCAGTCCACAGACCTCTCCGAGATGCTGCGCCAGGACTTGGAGCTTGAGCGCGTGGCGATGGAGGCTTACACGGCCTCCTGGCGCGCCTGCACCGACGCCGAACTCGCCACCAAATTCCTCCTCGAAGAGCGCATCGCCGCGGAGCAGAAGCACGTCGAAGAGCTCGAGAAGCTGACGAACGAGCGCAAGGCCAACGTCACGAAGGAGAGGATCACGCTGCGGCAGGTCGGCTAGACGGGCGCCGGGTAAATGAAAAGGCGGCAGGCGCGCGTTCGATTCGCGCGCCTGCCGCCTTTCGCGTGCGTTGAAAAATCTACGAGAGGGAGGGGAGCTGTATGACCTGCGCGGGCGCCGAAGGCGCGCCGGCCTCGGCGCGCTGCCGCCGGTAGCGGTGGCGCGCGACCGTGACCGCGCGGTGCAGCTCGTCCAACTGCTCGCCGCCGACCCGTATGGTCTTCTGGCAACACCAGCCGAGACCCTCCGTCCAGGTCAAATACCTCAACGCGACGACCTCGCCGCCGCCCTCCTGCTGCTCGAACGTGACTTCGACCTTCTGCCCTGCGCCCGCGGCTTCGAGGGGACGACCCGCCGCCGTGCTGCTGCCCGAAAACATAACCGGAAATAACTCCTCGGGGAATATTCTTTGCACAATCCAACTTCACCTAGTTGAAATTGGATTTCAATTTCGCATTATGGGCGAGCGGAGTCTGCCTGTCAAGAATGGTCTGAGGAGATTTACGCCTCGGGCGAGCCTTTTTCGAGGGCGGCGAGCCTCGCTTCGAGCGTGCGGAGCGTGCGCTGCATGTCGCCGAGGCGGCGGAAGGCGGCGGTCGAACGCAGCCACTCGCGGTTGTCGAAGGCGGGGATACCCGAGATGACGCGGCCGGCGGGGACGTTGTGGCTCGTGGCGCTCTTGGCCGTGAGCACCACGTCGTCGCCGATCTCAAGATGGCCGGCGACCCCGGCCTGCCCGGCGAGGATGACGCGGCGGCCGATGCGCGAGCTGCCCGCCAGGCCCACCTGCGCGCAGAGGAGCGAGTCCTCGCCGACCGTGCAGGAGTGTCCGATCTGGACGAGGTTGTCGATCTTCGCGCCGCGCGCGATGCGCGTCTCGCCGACCGAGGCGCAGTCGATGGTCGTGCCGGCGCCGATCTCTACGTCGTCTTCGACGACGACGCGGCCCGTCTGCGGAATCTTCAGCCAGCGCCCCTCCTCGTCCTTCGCGTAGCCGAAGCCGTCCGAGCCGATGACGGCGTTGTTGTGGACGATCACGCGCGCGCCGATGACGGTGCCCTCGCGCAGCGCCACGCCGGAGTGTATGACCGAGCCTTCGCCAATCGTCACGCCGTCGTAGACGGTCACGTTCGGGAAGATGCGCACGCCTTCGCCGACGGTCACGTCGCGCCCGACGACGGAGCACGCGCCCACGGCGACGCCCGCGCCGAGCCGCGCCGAAGGGTCTACGACGGCCGAAGGGTGGATGAAGGGCTCGAACTCCGGCTCCGGGTTGAAGAGGCGCAGGGCGCGCGTGTAGGCGAGGTACGGGTCGCGCGCGTGGAGCACGGCGATCTCTTCGCGTTCCGTCTCTGAGCCTTCGACGAGGTAGACGGCCGAGGCGCGCGTCGTCTGCACGCGCGGCGTGTAGCGCGGGTTGGCGAGGAAGGTGACGTGGCCGGGCTCGGCGTCGTCCAGCCCCGCGGCGCCGTTGATGTCGATGTCCTTAAACTTCTCTTCGACGCGCGCGTTCGTCAGGCGCGCAAGCTCGCTCAGTTTCATGGGCAGATTTATCGCACAAACAACTCCCGGGCGGAAGCGAGCGGGTGCGGGTTACATGAGGTTGACGGGGTCGATCTCGACGTTGACGGAATTCAGGTCGCAGCCGGGCGTGTTGCCGGCTTCGCCGAGGGCAAGCTCGACGAGCGTGCGGAGGCGTGGGCGGCTGCGCGACTTGAGGAGGAGTTGGACGCGGTGCTCACCGCGCAGGCGCGCGAGCGGGGCGGGGGCGGGGCCGAGGATGCGGCAGCCGCGCTCCGTGTTCGCGCGGTCGAGCGCGTCGCGGATGACGGCGGCCGTCGCCTGCACGCGCGCGAGGTCTTCGCCGTGGACGAGCAGCGAGGCGAGCGCGACGAAGGGCGGGTAAGAGAGGTTCCGACGGTAGTTAATCTCCTCCTCGAAGAAGCCCTCGTAGTCCTGCGCGCAGGCGTGGCGCAGGGCGTAGTGGTGCGGGTGGTAGGTCTGAATCAGGACGCGGCCGGGGAGCACTCCGCGGCCGGCGCGCCCGGCGACCTGCGTGATGAGCTGGAAGGCGCGCTCGGCCGAGCGGAAGTCGGGCATGGCGAGCCCCGCGTCCACCGAGACGACGCCGACCAGCGTCACGTTGTGGAAGTCGTGACCCTTGGCGATCATCTGCGTGCCGACGAGCATGTCCAGCTCGCCCGCGCCGAAGCGCAGGATGGCCTGTTCGTAGGTCGTGCGGCGCGCGGTCGTGTCGCGGTCGAGGCGCGCGATGCGGAGGGCGGGGAAGCGCTTTTGCAAAATCTCCTCGATCTGCTCGGTGCCCTCGCCGATGAAGTAGATGAAGGGGCCGTCGCAGGCCGGGCAGGCGTCGGGCGTGCGCTGGCGCAGGTCGCAGTAGTGGCAGACGAGGCTCCGCTCGCTACGGTGGTAGGTGAGCGTCACGTCGCAGTTCGGGCAGTTGATGCGCTCGCCGCACGAGCGGCAGAGCACGAAGCTCGAATAGCCGCGGCGGTTCAGCAGCACGATGGACTGCTCGCCGCGCGCGTGCGTCTCCCCGATGGCTTCGAGCAACTCGGGCGAGAAGACCTCGGGCTTGCCTTTCGACCTGAACGCCTCGCGCATGTCCACGATCTCGGCGCGCGCCATCGCGCGGCCGGCGATGCGGCTGGGCAACTGTAGGTAACGATACTTGCCCTGCTGCGCGTTCTGGAAAGTCTCAAGCGAGGGGGTGGCCGAGCCGAGGACGACGACGGCGCGCTCGCGGTGCGCGCGCATGACGGCCGTGTCGCGGCCGTTGTAGTAGGGCGACTCCTGCTGCCGGTAGGAAGCCTCGTGCTCCTCGTCCACGACGATGACGCCCAGGTTCCGGACGGGCGCGAAGACGGCCGAGCGCGTGCCGATGACGACGCGCGCCTCGCCGCGCTTCAGGCGGCCCCACTCGTCGAAGCGCTCGCCCGCGGTGAGCGACGAGTGGAAGATGGCGACGGCGTCGCCGAAGTGTGCGCGCAGGCGGCGCGAGAAGACGGGCGTGAGCGCGATCTCGGGCACGAGCATCATCGCCGTCCGGCCTCGGCGCAGCGCCTCGCGCATGGCGCGGATGTAGATTTCGGTCTTGCCGCTCCCCGTGACGCCGTGGAGGAGGAAGGCCGCGAAGGCGTCTTCGTGCTGCGCCTCGTCGATGGCGCGGAGCGCGCGCTCCTGCTCTGCGGTGAGACGCAGCTCGTCCGTCTCGGGCAGGCGCGCGCCGGCCAGAGGGTCGCGCCTCACCTCGCGGACGAAGACTTCGAGCAGTCCGCGCCGCTCCAACGTCTGGATGGTCGAAGCGCTGGCCGCCGCGGCTTCCAACAGCTCCGCGAAGAGCATCTCCCCGCCCTCCGCGATGAGGGTCTCGACCACCTTCTGCTGCGCCGCCGTCAACGCGCGCGCGCCGTTGAAGCCGTTATCGGTTGGAGGTAAAAGTCGAACGGCCTTACGCTTCTTCGGCCGCGCCTGCGCGCCGCGCTGCCTGTGTGCGACCGTGACCCAGCCCGTTCGCGCCAGCTCGCGCGCGGCCTTGGCGGCGCGCGCCTGGCCCAGCTCGCGCGCCGCCTCGCGCAGCGTCGTCGAGCCGCCCGCCGCCACGGCCAACTGTAAAAGCCTCGCCTTCGCGGTCGCGGCCTTGCGCTCCGGCAGGCGCGCCAGCTCGTCGCGCCCCTCGGGCGTGACGGTGACGACCTGATCGACGCCCGCGTTCAGGCCCGCGGGCAGCGCGGCCTTCAACACCTCGCCCCACGGCGCGGCGTAGTAATCACTAATCCACCGCGTGATCTCCAACACCTCGGGCGTCAACAAAGGCTCGGCGTCGAGCAGCTCCTCCGCCTCTTTAATCTCCGACGGGTCGAGGCCGAGCGCGGGGTCTAACTCCTCGTGGAGCGCGACGACGTAGCCGGTCAGGAGCTGTCGCCCGAAGGGGACGAGCAGGCGCGCGCCGACGCGCGTGTCATCACGCAGCGCGAGCGGCAGGCTGTAGGTGAAGGTCTGCGCGAGCCGCAGGGGCAGCGCGACCTCTGCATAAGAGGACGCAGTAGTCTCGGGCGTGCGGGAAGGTGTTTTAGCTGGGTGGGTGTTAGGCGTAGGTTGCACGGCGAACCAGGTGGACGAGGCCGGGAAAGTCGAAGTGGAACAGTAAAGAGATTATTTGGGTTTGTACCCGATGCCCCAGGTCTTAAGCAGCTCGCGGTAACCATCAACGCGCTTGCCTCTGAAGTCTTTGATGGACATGCCAGCCAGAGACCAAAACAGGGTTCTTTTGTAGTCGAATTTTTTTCGATGCTGCGGGGGTAAGTAGAGGATCGGCACAATCCTGTTATTGTACCGCTTCTCCGTTAAAGCAAAGACGAGTTCACGCTTCACCCACTGCGACCGTGTCGAGTTAGGTGACATGACGACTACGAACCAGTCGCACCTGTTGAGCGCTTCCCCGATTTGATCGTACCAATCTTCGACCCCGGACGTATTAGTCTTGCTGTACCACACGGGGACGTTATGCCGCCGTAACATCCCGGCTAACGCAGAAACGAATTTTTCGTCGAGGTCGGAGTGGGAGATGAAGACTTCCTTGGGAGGCATCGGGCTGCTTCTCCGTCTTTCGGTGAAGGTCTAGGCTGCATCCCTCAGCGTCTGCGCGATCTGTTTGAACTTCTCCTCCTGCCTGCCGCGCTCGGGGAGGTTGAATACCTGGAAGGAACGAAGAATCCAGGGGATATCGTCCTGGGGGAGTTTCTCCGGCGGGCCGACGATGACAGGGATGAGCCTGTGGCTGTACGTCCGCTCACCCAGCGCGTATTCGATGTTGCGGCGGACGTTCGGCGAGCGCAACGCCGCGGGGGTGAGCAGTACGATCATCGCTTTCGACTCCCTGAGCGCCCTACCCACCTTATCGGCCCAATTCTCGCCGGGCAGTATCTCCCGGTCGTCGTACCAGACCTTCAGGCCGGCCTCCTCCAAGCCTTCGGTCACCTTTTTCGCCAACGACTTGTCCGACTCGGCGTAACTCAGAAAGACTTGCATAAATTTTAACTCCCGTCAGAATTTCGTCTCGGCCAGAGTATAAATCCCTTCGGAAGAGCGGACAAGATCGGGCAAAATCCGGGGGATGAAACTCTTAAGGCGCGGCGAGCAGGGCGCGCACCTTCTTCATGTCCTCCCAGACCTCGCGCTTCTTGGTCGGGTCGCGGAGGAGGTAGGCGGGGTTGAAGGTCGGCATGAGGGGCGTCCCGTCGTAGTCGTGGAACTCGCCGCGCAGCTGCGAGATCGGTTTCTTGGTGCGGAGCAGGGCGCGCGTGGGCGTGTTGCCGAAGGCGATGACGACGCGGGGCCGCGCCGCGGCCAGCTCGCGGTGGAGGTAGGGCGTGAAGAGCGAGAGCCACTCGGGCGTAATCTCGTCGCCCTGGCTGATGACTTTGATGACGTTGGTTAAATAACATTCGGCGCGCGCGAGGCCGATGCTGCCGAGGATGCGTTCGAGCATCTGCCCGGCCGGCCCCATGAAGGGGCGGCCCGACTCGATGTCGGGCGGGCCGGGCGACTCGCCGACGACCGCGGCCTTCGCGCCGGCGGGGCCTTCGCCGAAGATGAAGATGCGCTCCTTGAACTCCGGCAGGCGCTTGGCGCGTTGCAGAAGCTCTTCATTAACCTGCTCGACCGTTTCGCGCGATTCGGGCGTCTGCCCGGTAAATAGTGAGTCTTGCATGGCTTTGCGCGCCCGGGAAATAGGATTCCGAGGGCCGTTAATGACATTCCGGGCGGCGGAAACGCCATTACGTCGCGGTGTAATGGCATTGCGACGCCTCGTAATGGCATTACACCGCGTCGCAATGCCATTACGTCCCGACGCAACGTCATTGCGACGCCTCGCAATGACGTTGCGTCGGCTCGCAATAGCGTTGCGACGCGTCGCAATGGCGTTGCGTCGGCTCGCAATGACGTTGCGTCGGCTCGCAATGGCATTGTGATGCCTTACAATGGCGTTGTAATGCCTCACAACGCTATTGCGACGCCTTACAATGGCGTTGTAACGCGTCACAATGGCATTGTGACGCCTCACAATAGAGTTGCGGGCTCTCGCAACGGCGTTTCCGTGGGCGGGAGCGTCGTTACGGGCGTTCGAAATTCATCCGCCGCCCCGGGTTTTCAAGCCTTCGTCGAGTTCAGGTAGTCGCGCACCTTCTTCATGTCGTCCCAGACCTCGCGCTTCTTCGAGGGGTCGCGCAGAAGATAAGCCGGGTGGAAGGTGGGCATGACCTTGATGCCGCGGTAGTCCTGGAACTGGCCGCGCAGGCGCGTGATGCCCTCCTTCGTGTCGAGCAGGTTCTTCATCGCCGTGTTGCCGAGGACGACGATCACGTCGGGGCGCGCGATGTTGATTTCGCGCAGCAGGAAGGGCTTGCAGGTGTGCGCCTCTTCGGTGGTCGGCGTGCGGTTGCCGGGCGGTCGGCAGCGGTTGACGTTGCCGATGAGCACGTCCTCGCGCTTGAGGCCGATGGCCTCGATGATCTTGTTGAGGAGCTGGCCGGCGCGGCCGACGAACGGCCTGCCGCTCGCGTCCTCGTCGGCGCCCGGCGCCTCGCCGACGAACATCAAACGCGCGGTCGGCTTTCCCTCGGTGTGGACGATGGTGTGGCGCCCTTCGTGCAAAGGGCAGCGGACGCAGTCGCCGATGTCGGCGCGTATGTCCTCGAAGGTCTCGCCGGGGCGGCCGAGGCTGAGTTCGTCCTGCGGCGTGATGTCGCCGAAGAGCGTCTCGCGCGGCTCGGGCGGGTCGGAAGCAGGCTTGCGGACTGGTTTCTTAGGCATATCCGCTTGAGTTGGTAACGGAGGCGGCAGGGACGCCCCCGCGGGCTGCGGCCCTGCGGCCTGACTCGTCGGAGGGGGAGGCGGCGGGGGCAAAGGTCTCTGCGGGGGCGGAGGCGGCAACGTCGTCGCCGTGGGCCGCTCCGCCGTCGCGTTACGTCTGAGAGCCGTCGGGACTGAAGGTTGTGCCTTCTTCGGCTCCTCGCGCGTCCGCGCGGGCGCTTCGAGCGCGTGAGCGTCAAGGCCGTCTAAACCTTCCACGCCCAGCTCGCGCAGGTACGAGGCCGACTCGGCCAAGTCCTCCGCCAAAGATTTCAGAAGCTCTCTCGCCTGCGAATCGTCCATCTCGACTATCTGTGATGCGACATTATGACATGAAGCGGCGGCGCGGCGCAGCCGGCAGGCGCGCCTGCTTCTTCGAAGGGGCGGGCGCGGGCCGCGGCGGCGTAGGGTCGGGCGGACTGAGCGGCAGCAGAACCTCGTGCCTCACGTAGCGGCCCGGTTCGCCCGCGAACTTCACGCCCAGAGTCCGGTCAGAGCTGATGGTCAGCTCCACGCCGACGCCGCCACTGTTGCTCGACAGGCCGACCCGCTTCGGGCCTTCGAAGTGAACCGTGTACTCCCGGCCGGGGACGCCTTCGAGCATGAGGCGCAGCCACTCTTTGCCGGTGTCCGCGTCCTTCACGACCCGCGAGCGGAGCACGCGCAGGCCGGCGTTCGTGTCGCCCGGCCGCGGCGCCTCGCGCTTGACGAACACGTCCGTCCCCTCTTCGTACCTGACGACCGCCGTCAACATCAAGCGGTCTCCGGAGGCGGGGAAGGTGCGGCCGGTATCTGCCTCGAAGGCGGCCGACTGCACGTCGCCCGTCCGCTCGATTGTGAACTTGACGGGCCTCTCGCCGACCTCTACGGACTTGATGCGCGCGTCGAGGGGGAAGGCGGGCGCGAGCACTATCTTCGAGTGCGCCCCGCCCGCGTCCTGCCCCTTCGGGAAGAGGAGCAGGATGCTCAACTCGCCCTCCTTGCGCGAGAGGATGAGGTCGAACAGCTTGTCTCCCGCGCGCACGCGCCGCACGACGACGTGATCCCAGTCGGCGGGGAGCTGCGGCGCGAACCTTACGGTCGAGCCCGCGTCTTCGACCTCCAGCCCCAGCAGCCCGCGCAGGAGCGGCGTGACGGTCATCGCCTCCGACCAGACCTGGTGGTGCGAGGAGCGGCCGAAGGGCGCGTCGTAGTCGCCCGAGAGCAGCTCGGTCGTGTAGCCGAGCGCGCCCTGCTCGCGCAGGAGCACGTTCGACATCAAAGCCTGAAGGCCGACCGCGGGCCGCCCGTAGCGGTACGCGCCCATGCTCGCCCAGCCGGTGAAGAGCGGCCACACAGAGCCGCTGTGGTACGAGAGCGGGTCATAGAGCAGGCTCTCGTCCGAGACGATGCGCGCGCCCCAGTCGGTCGCGAGGTGGCCGGAGCCGAGGTGGTCGATCTCTTCTTGCGCGCGCTCTTCGTCGAGCACGCCGAACCAGAGCGGGACGGCGGGCAGCACCGTGTCCTCTTCGAAGAGTTTCGACTTGTCCTGCTCGTTCATCCGCTGCTGTCGGCGCTCGCGGTTCGGCCCCTTGTCGGCCTCGCGCGGCTCCGTGCGCGGGACGTTGGTGGCGAAGGCGTAGAAGCCGCGCTCGGGTAACCAGTAGGTCTTCTCGACCGCCTCGGTCACGCGCTCGACTGCTTCCGCGGCCTCGGCGGCGAGCTTCTCGTCCCCCAACTGCCCGGCCATCTCCTCGATTGAGCGCAGCGCCTCGACCCAGAGCCCTTGCATGTAAATCTCTTCGTGCGGCGGGTAGAGCGAGCCGCCCTCGACCCAGCCGTGCCCGACGTTGGTGTTCTCGACGAGGGAGTTTCCGTCCGTGTCGGTCGCCTTCGTGAAGCGGTAGGCTTTGACAATCGAGTCCCAGTTGGCGCGCAGGTACTTGAGGTCGCCGCTCGCGCGGAAGTAGTCGGCGTGCGCGATGACGTAGAGCGGCGTGGCGTCGGCGCTCGCCCAGGGGTACGGGTAGTCCGTGAACCACGGGACGAGCGACGCGCTCTGCGAAATCTCGTGCGGGATTTTGCCGTCGGCGCGCTGGTACTTCTTGAGGAAGTCGAGCGCCGTGCGCGCGCCCTCGAAGTCGCCGTAGGAGTCGAGCGCGAGCGCCGTCCAGAGCGCGTCGCGGCCGAAGAACCAGGCGAAGCCGGGGCGCTCGGACTCGCCCGCCGTGCGGAAGCCCGCGACGAGCCCGCGCCCGAGCAAAGGGTTCTCGACGAAGCCCTTGTCGATGCCGACCTTCGCCCACGCGAAAGCCTCGTTGACGCGCGCGTCCGGCGTTTCGACCGCAGTCGTCTCGTCGAGCAGGCGGCGGTAGTGCTCGACGTTCTGCTCGTACAGCGCGCGCGCCGAGCCGAGCAGGCGCGCGTAGGTCGCGCGCGCGTCGTCGCGCCCCTTCACGCTCCCGGCGATGACGATGGGGATGAAGTTCGACTTCAGCTCCGAGGGGTTCACCTCCATCCGGAACTCGGCGGGCACGTCGCGCGGCTCCTCCTGATAAGGCATGACGGACACGTCGCGCGCGGCGGGGCTCCCGACCATGCCCGCGTAGCGCCCCGTCTCTTCGTAGACGAAGTAGGCGCGCTGCTTCTCGTCCCAGGAGAGCGAGGGGGTCATCGTCCCGGCGGGCCACATCAGCTTCAGGCGCGGGCGGAAGCGGGCCGTGACCGTGACGGGCAGCGCCGAGTCAACGTCGAGCAGCATGACGACGCCGGCCTCGTCGAGCGGCGCGAAGATGGTCTGCCTGACCGTGAAGGCGGCGTGCGAGTAGGTGACGGTCGTCGCCTCGGGTCGCACGTCGATGAGGGCCGCCGTGTCGGAGCCCTTGAACTCAAGCGGGTAGCCTTCGACGCCGAACGACAGCTCGAAGTCGTCGAGGATTTGCAAAGGGTAGGCCCACGCTTCGAGCTGCCGGTGCTCGTAGCCGAAGGCGGCCGACTTGCGCCCGAGCACGTCGAGGAACGCGCCCGGCCGCGTGCGTCTTTCGAGCCGGAGGCCGCTCTGTGGGAAGGGGAATTTCGGGACGAGTTGGGCGTGGGCGACGGTGGGAACGAGTGAGAAGAGAAAGAGGAGAAACGGCAGCGAACGAACGATTGAGTGTGGCCGTTGCGTCATTGCCGCTGCGAGTGCAACCAGGTCAGTACCGCCCGCGGTAGCGGGTGGCTCGGGTCTGCGCCATACGTGCCGTAAGAGAGTAACACGCACCCACCCGCTACCGCGGGCGGTACCGACCTGATTGGCGACGCCTCAATCTGCCCTCAAAGTGTTTGACTCAGAGGCCGAGCACGTCAATGAGTTCCTGCACGGCGGCGGCGCTCTTTTGCAGCGCGATGCGCTCGTCGTTGGTGAGGCTGATTTCGATAATCTGTTCGAGGCCGCGCGCGCCGAGCTTGCAAGGGACGCCGACGTAGAGGTTGTTGATGCCGTACTCGCCTTCGAGGTAGGCGGCGCAGGGCAGAATCTTCTTCTTGTCCTTGAGAATCGCTTCCGTCATCTCGACGGCCGCGGCCGAGGGCGCGTAGTAGGCCGAGCCGGTCTTAAGCAATCCGACGATCTCTGCGCCGCCGTTGGCCGTGCGCTTGACGATGGCGTCGAGCTGCTCCTTCGGCAGAAGCTCTGTGACGGGAATGCCGGCGCAGGTCGAGTAGCGCGGCAGCGGCACCATCGTGTCGCCGTGCCCGCCGAGGACGAAGGCCGTGACGTTCTCGACCGACACGTCCAGGGCCTCCGCGAGGAAGCAGCGCATGCGCGCCGAGTCGAGCACGCCGGCCATGCCGATGACGCGGTGCTTGGGGAAGCCGGACTTCTTGAAGGCCACCTGGGTCATCGCGTCGAGCGGGTTCGAGACGACGATGATGACGGAGTCGGGCGAGTATTTGGCGATCTCCTCGGTGACGCTCGACACGATGCCGGCGTTGGTCTTCAAGAGGTCGTCGCGGCTCATGCCGGGCTTGCGCGGGAGGCCCGAGGTGATGATGACCACGTCGGAGTTGGCCGTCTGCGCGTAGTCGTTGGTGGCGCCGACGAGCGCCGCGTCGAACCCTTCAATCGGCGCGGCCTGCGCGAGGTCGAGCGCCTTGCCCTGCGGCATGCCCTCGACGATGTCCACGAGCACCACGTCGCCCAGCTCCTTACTCGCCAGCCAGTGCGCGGCCGTCGCGCCGACGTTGCCGGCGCCGACCACGGTGATCTTGTTTCGCTTACCCATCGCTTTTCTTCGTTCCTTTCTCTCAGGTGGATGTTTGATTGCTCGAACCTACGGGTCACAGGCGGGGCTCGTCGCGGGGCGCGCACGCCTGCCGCCGCCTGCCCCCACTTGCAAGAAATTATTAGTGAACCGCGAGTGTAAAGTGGGCTACAGGCGGTGTCAACGTAGGAGCCAGCCCCCGGGCCGCCGTCCTCAGAAAGAGAGCCCGCCCCGTGTGTGCGGGGCGGGCTCGGGGGCGAAGGCGACGCGCGCGGCTCACGGGCCGAAGCGCTGGCGGTACTCGGTCGAGGTGATGAAGGCGTTGACCATCTCGGCCTGGACGTAGTTGCCGTTGAACTGGTTCAGCTTGTCGAGCCAGAACCTCCAGCCGGCGTAGTTGAGCCCCGGCTCGGGCGCGTCGTCGGGGTTGCGCCGCAGGTAGCCGAAGTACTGCATCAGCACGAAGGCGCGGTTCGACTCGTTGAGCTGGAGGGCTGCGTCTTCCGCGACCTTGCGCAGCACGGAGGCGCGCCCCGCCGTGGTGTTGTTCGCGGTCAACTCCGCGACCAACTGGTCGCGCTCGGCCTGCGTGAGCGCCGCGCCCGTGTTCGCGCGGAGCTTGTCCACGAACTGCGCGGGCGTCAGCGCGGCGGGGAAGGCGGCGAGGAAGCGCGAACGCTGGACGAACTCCAGCGCGTACGCCTGCTTGTTGGCTTCGAGCTGCGCCTCCCACGCGCCCTGGTTGACGACGACGTTCTGCCCGATGCGCTGCGTGTCGGGCAGGAACTCGTTGAGGCGGATGACGGGCACCGTGCCCGGCACGCCCGGCGAGGTCGCGTCACCGTAGGCCGCCTTGTAAAAGCGGTAGACGAGGTAGCCCGTGTTCTGAAACTCGATGGAGACGAAGAAGGCCGCCGAGACGTTGATCCGCTTCACGTCCCTGCACGAAACGTTCGCGCCGCACTGTGTGATCTCGCCAGTCCAGAAGGCGAGGCCCGCGGCGTCCGCCTCGCGGTTGAGGAAATCGATGTAGTGCTGCCCGACGAAGAAGTTGGCGTTAAAGGCGGCGTCGCCGACCGGGTTCGAGCCGTTCACGGCGTCGTCGCTGTTGATGGTCACGACGGCGGAGGCCGGCGCCCCGAGCGTCGCCCCCGAGGCGTCCGAGAGCGCGAACGTGAAGGTCTCGGCCGGCTCGGCGAACGCGTCGTCGGTGACGAAGACCGTCACGGTCTTCGACGCCTCGCCCGGCGCGAAGACCAGCGTGCCGAGCGTCTGCGTGTAGTCCCGCAACCGGCTCGCCGTCCCGTCCGAGGTCGCATAGTCAACACTCGCGGCCGCCGCGGTGCTGCCCGAACGCGTCACGTTAATCAGAACCTTCCGCGCAGACTCGTTGACGCTGAACCCGGCCGCGCCGAGCTGCACGGTCGGCGCGGCCGTCGCCGCCGCCGAGAGCGTCAGGCTGTAGCCTCCGGTCGCGCCGGCCGCGTAGGAGTTGGCGAGGATGGTGTAGGTGCCGGACGCGGACAGCGTGACGGTGCCGCTCGCGGGTGGGACGCGCGAGTTGGTGCCGCCCCCGCCATCGTCGTCTGTAGCCACGACCGAGCCGTCCGGCCCGACGATAATGAGGTAGGTGTCGAAGGCGCTCGAAGACATTGAGACCGAGATCTGCTGGCCGGCCGCGCCGCCGAACGTGTAGGAGTCGTAGTAGGAGCCGTCGCTGAGGTTGCAGTCCGTCACGCTGAGCGTCGCGCTCAGCGTCTGGTTGGGGCTGATGCCGGCGACCGTGCACTGCTGGGCGGCGGTCAGGCTCAGCGAGTAGCCGCCGGTGGTGGCGGGCGCGAAGGAGTTGGCGAGGACGGTGTAGGTGCCGCTCGACGGCAGCGTGAACACGCCGGAGTCGGGCGGGATGCGCGAGTTGGTGCCGCCGCCGCCGTCGTCGTTCGACGCCAGCACCGAGCCGTTCGGCGCCAGGAGGAAAAGGAACGTGTCGAAGGCGCTCGAATTCATCTTCAAGACCACCTGCTGGCCGGCCGTGCCGCTGAAGGTATAGGGGTCGTAGAACGAGCCGTCCGTCAGCTTACAGTCGGTGTTGCTGAGCGTCCCGCCGAGAGTCTGACCGACGGCAATCGGCGTCGCGGTGCAACCGCCCGAGGCCGCGGCCGCCTGCGTGACCGTGAACGTGCTGCCGGCGACGGTCAGCGTCCCCGTGCGCGAGAGGTTGCCGGTGTTCGCCTGGACTGAGTAGCCGGCCGACCCGTTGCCCGTGCCGTTCGCGCCCGAGGTGATGCTGATCCAGCCCACGTTGCTGGCGGCCGACCAGCCGCAGCCGGCGCTCGTCGTCACGTTGACGCTGCCGGCCGCGCCCGCGGCCGGGACGCCGTTGTTACTCGTGGGCGAGATGGAGAAGGTGCAGGACGAGCCGCCCTGCGTCACGGAGAAGGCGCGGCCGCCCACGGTGAGCGTCCCCGTGCGGGAACTCGTGGCCGTGTTCGCGTCCACCGAGTAGTTGACGGCGCCGCCGCCGGTGCCCGTGGCGCCCGAGGTGACGTGGAGCCAGGCGGCGTTCGAGGTCGCGGTTCGGACGCAGGACGTGGCCGAGGCCGTGACCGCGATGCTGCCCGTGCCGCCGTTGCTGCTGAAGGAGTTGCTCGTGGGCGAGATGGTGAAGCTACAGCCCATGTCGCGCTCACGTCCGAACCAGAGGTAGCGGGGGACGGTGCTCTCGTCGCCGCCGCCGTTCTGTAGGTAGTAGGTGCCCGCCACCCAGGAGTTCGGGCTGGCCTTGTGCTGGTGGACGGTGTGGTAGTCGCCCCACTCATCTCGTGTCGGGCCGCTGTTACTTTCCGCCGCGGCGTAAAGCGCCAGAGGCGAGAAGCCGTTCTGCACGTCGTCAGAAATCCAGATGTTGGTGCCGGGGTAGAAGATGCCGCCGCCGTATGCAAGCAGACCGGCGACGTTGCCGGACGCGTTAACCGAGGCGGTCGGCATGAGCCACGCGAACTGCGCGTGCCAGATGTTGTTCTGACTGATCAGTGCCCGCGTACTCTGGTTGAAACGGGCGACGATGGTGTAGGGATAAGGGAAGTTCGAGTCCTGTCGGGCGGCCCACATAAAGCCGAGGACGCCGTTCGCGACCCAGGCGCCGAGGACGCGGCTGTCGGCGCGCGCGGCCCAGTTGGTGCCATCGGGGCTCTTTGCCACGCCGTCGTGGAGCATGATGGCGAACGGGTTGTGGGTTACGTCATCCCAGAGAATGTCGTTCGAAGCGTCATCCCAGCGGAAGATGCGGAGCCTGGATGAGTCGATGTGCGCGGCCCAATACATCGTGGTCGTTGCCCCCTCGGTCAGGCGTGGGGCCAAGTCTTCGGGGTAGATGACGCGCGGGTCGAACTCGACCATGCGCGGGAAAAAGTTGTAGTTAATCGCGCCGCCCGCGGCCAACTCCGACAGGCGCACGCGCCACACGACGGAGCCGAGGAAGCGGGAGCCGTTGAAGACGTTCGAGGTGAGGTATACGAAATTCGTCGCCACCGTCATGTCCGGGAAGTCGAGCCACGCCCCGGCCGGGAAGCCGAAATTCTGCGCGGTAAAGTTGTAATAGCTCCACTGGTTATTCAGCACGCTGGTCGCGCCGACGGCGCGCGCGAGTCGGAGCGTGTTCGAGGTGCCGTCACTGACGTACTGGAGCGCCCAGAGCATCATGTCTTGGGCGGGGGCGTAGTTGGCAACCTGGTCGCAGCAGAAGCCGCGGTTGACACCCGGGAAGGTGGTGTAAGGGTCAACGTACGTGAAGGTCGCGCCGCCGTCCGAGGAGCGTGCGGCGTACCAGTTGCCGGTGTAAAAGATCGTGTTCCCCATGCTCCCGACGCTCGGCTCGCCGACGGCGCCGCGCTGCCCCGAGGCGCCCACGGGAATGTCGCGCACGGTGCCGTAGACGAGATCGGTCGCGGCCGCGGCCTGCGGCGGAACGTCGGGCGCGGCCTTGCCCGACGGCGCGGCCGACTCCTCCCTGTAGGCTCGTTGCGGCGTGTCCACCATGTTCGCGCCGGGCAGGTGGCCGAGGGTGACCGGCGCCGTCGGCGGGTCGGCCGGCGTGTCCAGAATGACCTTCCCATCACCCGGCCGGATGGGCACGGCGGGATTAATCTCCTTCATCTCCTCGTTCATCAGCTCGGCCCGCTCGGCTGTCAGCGACGGCACTTTCTGGTAGACCGGGCCGGAAGCTTCGTGCGGGACGGCCGTGCCGCCGTTGGCCGCGGCTCGCCCCGAGGCGACGATTGAAGAGGCGAGCCCCGCCGGTGCCGTCTGCGCCGCAGGAGGTTTCGCGTCCGCCGCAGAGTCCGGCTGGGCTGCCGATTTGCCCTTACCGCCCTTGCGGCTGACGGCGTCAGTGAGGTCGGGCGCCGCGGGCTCCTCGGGTCGGAAGAGTTGCCGCGCGGCTTCACCCTTACGCTCCGAGGCGTCCTGCTTCTGTGCGTATGAGGTGGGGAAGAGTGGGGACAGTGCGAGACAGCAGACGATGATAAGAGCGGTGAGCGTTCTCATTTACCTTCTCCTTCATGCTCGGTGCGAGAGCGGAACGTGAGTTTGCGTGCGACGCGGAACGCCGGCGCTTTTCCCCGCGTGTCGGACTGTGGCGGAAAGTACAGGACGGGCCGCTTCAGAAGGCTGAGGCGTGTGGCCCGATTGTCATGAGCGTTGCGTAGACGGTTAAGGCTACGGTGACTAGAATGAGCGACGGCGTCGCGAGGTCGCCGAAAGACGGTCAGACTAAAGGAGCCGGGACTATATGTAAAAGTCCCGGCGCTGTCAATTAAATTTTTGGCCGCGCCCGCCCGGCCCTTCACGCGCACGAGCACGAGGATGCGGAGTCTCTACGAATTAGTTCTGAGGTTATTCGGGGCGGACGTGAGAGGGCGCCCCGAACCGGTCGCGCGCCCGCGCGCCGTCGAAGAAGAACCTGACGTTGACCCCTTCGACCCTTTCCCCGAGCCGGTGCGCTTGGAGATAGGGGACGTGTTCGACCTCCACTCCATCCCGCCGCGCGAGGTGCGCGCCGTGGTCGAAGAGTATTTGCGCGAGGCGCACCGGAAAGGCTTCCGGCAGGTGCGCATCATCCACGGCAAGGGCGTCGGCGTGCAGCGCGAGGTGGTGCGCTCGGTGCTCACGCGCACGCCCTTCGTCGAACACTTCTCCGACGCCCCGCCCGAGGCCGGCGGCTGGGGCGCGACCGTCGCCTTTCTCAAATAAGCTTCCGGCTTGTCCGCGCACGCGCCTGTGAGGTAAAAAGCGTGAGCGCGGGCGGGCGACGCCCCCACGGACAGACGCATGGACTGGAAGAACCAACTCCCCTGCGGCGATAACCTGCGCGTGCCGCGCCAGGAGCGGGGCCTTGCCGAACCATTCGGCTTTTCATGCCCTCTCACGTCGTTTGACCGAATGATTCGGCAAAATAGAAGTTAGGTGTTCGATAGTTTCAATGGGAGCAAAGGGAATCAAACGACACGACAACTCTCAAATTCCTTTAGTCGTCCGGGGCGGCGTGTGTTGCCGGGCGTTAGATGTCTTCCAAGGTGCGGAGCAGACTGAGGAGGTGAGATGACACAAGCTCTGTTAGTTATCCTGTACCTCGTAGCGGCGGCCATCCTCATTCCCCTTATCGCGGCGCTCGGCTTCTGGCTTAAAGGCGCGGACTCCATCGCGCTCCCGGGGCTCGGAATCATCATCGCCACGCCGCTGCTCGTGGCGGTGCTGGCCGTGGCAGAGGTCGGGGCGATCTTGTGCGCCGCGTATTGCGTCCGCTACCTACCCGCGGCGCGGATGTTGTTTGGTGAATGAGCTTGACGGGCGAACCCGCATGAGGAGGGCGAGAGGGCGCAAATCCGCCCCCGCGGCCCTTCGATGAAGGGCAAGGTGAACGACGGCGCCCTCGTCACGGGCGCGCCCTGTCAACCTGAAGAGCTGTCCGTCGGCGACATTGTCTTGGTGCGCGTGAAGGGCAATGATTACTTGCACCCCGCCCGCGACACCACGGCTTTCGGGTGCCGGCCTGGGGCCGGCGGGCGCGTGATGCGCGGCGTTGGGCCTACTCTACGATGATTCAATGGGTGGGGGCATGAAACATAACTCTTCGTTATCCTGCGTATGCCTGAGCCAAATTATACTGTGGTGTCTGTTGCCCGCCGTGGCGGCGATAGCCGGCACACATTCCCAGAATGGTGTTGCCCGTGGGCCAGACCAAAATGAAAATCATCTCGGTCGATTTCCAGCGCGAGTTTTCTGCCGAAGGCGGGCTGTGTTACCGCCCGCGCCCGTGTGTCCCCTTTATCAAGGATCTCCTCGTCCCTTTCGTGCGTGGGCGCGGCCACAAGGTGGCCGAGATCATCTCCGATTACCGGCTCCCGCGTCAGGGCGGCGGCTTCCACGCGTGCGTGCCGGGGACGTGGGGCTACGAGTCCGAAGTCCCGGCCGATGTCAAAGACGGGCGCGTGTGGGTGAAAGCCTTCAGCTCGCCGGTGTGGGTGCGCGAGCATGGCGGAGACCCACGTCGGGAGCCGGGGCTTCCTTACCCCGACCACCGCGCATTTAGCGAGTGGCTCAAAGCGACGGTCGGCACGCCGGAGGATGACGCGGAGGTGATTTTGATCGGGCTGACGGTGGATGGCTGCGTGCTGTCGGCGTTGCAGGAGCTGCGGTATATAGGCTATCGCGTCAGAGTCCTGGCCGAGGCGGTCGATACCTATTCGGGCGACGCCGGGGAGAAGGAGTTCCTCCTGGCGAAGGTGATACCTTACTGGGGACGGCCCGTCGCCTGGGGCCAGCTAAACCCGTAAGCCTTGGGGCCGGGCGGCGGGTGACGCCCACGTCAGCCTGCTACGTGTCTATGGAGATGAGAGAGCAAAGGACAATGCCGTCGCCCTACGTGCCGACGCTCTTCCTCCTGCTGCTGTTGTTAATCCGCGGCGTCGGCGTTGGCGTCCTCACGGCGCACGGCGCCGGGCCGGCCGCGCTGGATTACCTCTACCGTTTGGGGCTGCTGTGGTCGCTCGTCTGGTGGCTCGGGGCCGACGGCCGGAGGCGCGGGGTGCGGCCCTTCTATTGCCTCGGCATGCTGACGCTGGTCGGAGGTCTCATCCTCCTGCCGTACCACCTGTTTAAGACGCGCGGGGCCGCGGGACTCCTGCTTATCCTGGCCTACTTCGGGGCGCTGATCGGCAGTTGGGTCGTGTCGTTAGTGGTGTACGCGGCCTGCGGCGGACGATTCGGCTACTGACGAGGCGCCGTTCATCAGTCGGTCGATAAACTGAAGCGGCGCGCCCCGGCTCTCGACCGGGGCGCGCCGCTTCAGTTTCCGGCCGGCCGACTACCGCCCTATTTCCGGAGCCAGCCGAAGAGGCCGTGGAGCACGGTCTCGCGGTTCTCCTCATAGATGGCTTTGGTGAGCGGGAGCGACATCGGGCAGGCGCGGACGCAGTTCTGCGCGTTGCCGCAGTTGGTGATGCCGTCGTCGCCGGTGATGGCCGAGAGCCTGTCGTCGCGCGACATCTTGCCCGACGGGTGCATGTTCATCAGGCGCACCTGCGCGATGGCCTGCGGGCCGATGTAGTTGCCGTCGCCGTACTGCGGGCAGGCTTCGAGGCAGCAGCCGCAGGTCATGCAGCGCGAGTAGGCGTAGCGCTCGGCCACGTCCTCCTGCGACATGCGCGGCCCCGGCCCGAGGTCGTACGAGCCGTCGATCTCGATCCACGCCTTGACGCGCTTGAGGTGGTCGAACATCTCGGAGCGGTCAACGACGAGGTCGCGCACGTTGGGGAACTTCGACATCGGCTCCAGCGTGATCGGGCTGTGCGGGTCGAGGTTGTCCACGAGCGCCGAGCAGGACTGGCGCGCCCGCCCGTTGATGACCATCGTGCAGATGCCGCAGACCTGTTCGAGACAGTTCATCTCCCAGACGGGCGGCGTCGTCCGCTGGCCGTCGCGCGTGACCGGGTTCTTCCTGATCTCCATCAGGCAGGAGATGATGTTGAGGTTCGGCCGGTAGGGGAGCGCGAACTCCTCCCAGCGCGCCGGCCCGTCCTGCCGGTCACGCCGGCGGATGCGCAGGACGACCTCCCGCGGCGGGTTCCTCAAGCCTTGATGGTGCTCTTCGGCGTTCGTGTTTGCGCTCATGAGTTGAAATCCACCTTGTCGTAGACTGCGCCCAGATTCAACGTGCATTCGATTGACGAAAGAGTCAGAGAACTTTCAAGTCCTGCCGCTTCCGTTAAACGGTAGAAAAACTTCTGTGACTCTTGGAGTCGGACTTTCATTTCAGTCGGCAGCACGTCACATTGACGGCCGCGCAACTGGACATTAAGTTCCGCAGTTAGGCTTGAGACGATTCTGATGTGGTTGATGCTGCCGCCGGTCATCGGGTAGACACCTCCGTCGAGATACTCGCTCCTGGTTTCCGCTAACCTCTCGGCGGCGAGGTACTCTTCGGGCGTCACGTGTGTGACCGTCAGCGTTGACATGGATTTCACCTAAATCGGGCGTCGGTTTAACCCCTCACTGTTTCTCGGTCTTACCCCCTGCTTCGTCAATCGAGTCACCGCGCTCGGGGCGCGGGGTGACTTCGCCGGAGACGGCGCCGTCCACGGCCTCCTTCTTCTGCCCCCACGTCGCGGGGCCGGAGGTGTCCGCGGGCTTCAGCTCCGAGCCGGGGGTGGGCACCTGCGCGGCGCCCTCCTTCGTGGGCGACTGCTCGGCCTGGCCGCCCGCGGCGGCCTGCGCCTTCTGCTTGCCCTTCGTGTAATCGCGCTTGCGCGGCTCTAGTAAACCGATGTCAACCGCCTCCCAGGAGAAGACCGGCCCCTCGCCGGAGAACTCGGCGATGGTCGTCTTGAGGAAGTGCTCGTCGTCGCGGTTGGGGAAGTCGGGCTTGTAGTGCGCGCCGCGCGACTCGTTGCGGTTGAGGGCGCCGAGCGTGATGACGCGCGCCAGTTGCAGCATGTTGTGGAGCTGGCGCGCGTGCGGCAGCGCGTGCGTCGCCCACATATTCGAGTCGTTCAGGGAGATGTGCCGGTAGCGGTCGATCAGCTCCAGCAGCTTCTCGTCGGTCGCCTTCAGCTTGTCGTTGTAGCGGACGACCGTCACGTTGTCCGTCATCCACTTGCCCATCTCGTCGTGGATGACGTACTGGTTCTCCGCGCCCGTCTGCTTCAGAAGCCCCGCGTTGATCTCCTGCTGCCGCTTCAGCTCGTCGTCGTAAATCTTCGACCCGTCGGCGCCGTTGCGCTCGACGTTCCTGGCGAACTCGACGGCGGCCGGCGCGGCGATGAAGCCGCCGTAGACGCAACTGACGAGCGAGTTCGCGCCCAGGCGGTTCGCGCCGTGGATGGAGTAGTCGCACTCGCCCGCGGCGAGCAGCCCCGGAATGTTCGTCCGCTGCTCGAAGTCAACCCACAGCCCGCCCATCGAGTAGTGCACGCCGGGGAAGATGCGCATCGGGACGTGGCGCGGGTCGTCGCCGACGAACATCTCGTAGATTTCCAGGATGGCGCCGAGCTTGCGGTCTAAGGTCTCGGCCGGGATGTGCGTCAAATCCAGGTAGACCTGGTTCTCGCCGAAGACGCCGTAGCCGTCCAGGCAGACCTGGAAAATCTCGCGCGTCGCGATGTCGCGCGGGACGAGGTTGCCGTAGGCCGGATACTTCTCTTCGAGGAAGTACCAGCGCTCTGACTCGGGGATGGAAGAGGGCTGCCGCTTGTCGCCCTGCGTCTTCGGCACCCACACGCGCCCGCCCTCGCCGCGCGCAGACTCCGACATCAGGCGCAGCTTGTCCTCGCCCGGAATCGAGGTCGGGTGAACCTGTATGAACTCGCCGTTGGCGTAGCGCGCGCCTTGTTGATAACACGCGGAGACGGCCGAGCCCGTGCAGACCATCGAGTTGGTTGACTTGCCGAAGATGAGGCCGGGGCCGCCGGTCGCGATGATGACGGCGTCGGCCGGGAACGCCTTCAACTCAAGCGTCGCGCGCTCCATCGCCACCAGGCCGCGGCAGACGCCGTGGCCGTCCTGGATGAGCGAGAGCATCTCCCAGTGCTCGTACTTTTTGACCTTGCCGGTGGCCTCGTGGCGGCGCACCTGCTCGTCGAGCGCGTAGAGAAGCTGCTGGCCGGTCGAAGCGCCCGCGAAGGCGGTGCGGTGGTGGAGCGTCCCGCCGAAACGTCGGAAGTCGAGAAGCCCTTCGGGCGTGCGCGAGAAGGGGACGCCCATGCGGTCGAAGAGGTAGATGATCGAGGGCGCCATCTCGCACATCTTCTGCACGGGCGGCTGGTTGGCGAGGAAGTCGCCGCCGTAGACCGTGTCGTCGAAGTGCTTCCAAGGGCTGTCGCCCTCGCCCTTCGTGTTGACCGCGCCGTTGATGCCGCCCTGCGCGCAGACCGAGTGCGAGCGCTTGACGGGCACCACCGAGAAGAGGTCAACCGAGTGACCCGCCTCCGCGATCTTCATCGCGGCCGCGAGGCCCGCGAGGCCGCCGCCGACGATGGCTATCCTGATGCCGTTGTTTGCCATTGTGTCCGAGTCCTAAGATGCGAGTCCGATCAGTCCGAGGAGTCCGCCCGGGCGGATGAAGGCCACCTGCGCGTTGAGGCCGACGGCGAGGAGCAGCAGGCCGACGGCGATGCAGGCGTAGCCGGCCATCCGCTGCGCGCGCTCGCCGATGACGATGCCCCAGTCCACCGCGAAGAGCCAGAGCCCGTTCGCCAGGTGCCAGACGGTCGCCGTGATGCCGACGACGTAGACGGCGAAGATGGCCCAGTTGGCGAACTCACGGCTGACGATGTCGAAAGCCTGATTCGGGTGGTCGGCGACCGACAGCTCGTTGAGGCCGGGGATGAGCCCGAAGCGGAAGTTCAGCACGTGGAACGTGATGAAGAAGAAGAGGATGATGCCCGTCACGCGCTGGATGGTGTAGAACCAGTTGCGCGGGTACGGGTACGCGACGTTGTTCGGCCGCATCTCCCAGGTGATGAAGAGGCCGTAGACGGCGTGGTAGATGAGCGGGAGGAAGATGCCGCCGATCTCGACGAAGATGACGTAGGGGATCGACTGGAGGTCTCGCACCGCGTTGTTGAAGTCGGCCGCGCCGGTCATCGCCTTCGAGTTGGTGTAGAAGTGCTCCAGCAGGAAGACGCCGAGCGGGAGGATGCCCGTCAGCTGGTGAAGCTTCCGGAAAACGAACGTACTGCTCAGACGGACGGCCATGTCAGAGTGCCTCTCCTTCGCAGCTTGCGCGCCGCAGCGTTGTGACTTTGTTGTCTGGTAGGTCGGCCATGATTATAACGACGCGACGCGGAAAAGCAATCGCGCGCGCTAACGCGCCACGTAGAGCCAAAGGACGGCGGCCAGCGCCAACGCCGGCGCCAGCATGACGACCCCCGCGGCGACGTACGCGGCCGCGCTCGCCGCGGCCCAGAGGGCGAACGAGACCTTATCGTCCCGCGTCGCCCGCGCCTCCCCCCCGTCCAGCTTGAGCCTCCGCCGCAGCTCGCCGACCCGCCGCGCGAGTATCGACTCGTCCCACACGTCGCCGTAGAGGTTCGAGCTGTGCCGGCCGCGCACGAACGCGCGGTAGACGGCGCGCGGGAAGAGGAAGAGCCCGCAGGCGAAGCCGAGCAGATCCAACAGCCACCCGACCCAGTAGCGCCGGAGGCCGCCCGCCACCTCCCACGCCGAAATCTCGAACTCGCCGCGCCAAGTCGTCGGGTACTCGGTCAGGACGTGGTGCAGGTCGTGGAACCTGACGGCCCGCCTCCGCCCCTCGGTGTTCGGGAAGGCGAGAGGGATGCGCCAGAGCTTCAATTTCACCCATGCGTCGTGATAGCCGCCGTCCTCCCCGAGCCCGCCCAGGGCGAACAGCCGCGCCCGCGCCTCGCCGAGCGTGAGCCCGGGCGCGAAGCGCTCGCCCCCGCCCCGCCCCCGCGCCGATGTCAGTTGTTGGGCCATCCGGCCTACTCCAATGACTCGTATTTTAGCTCTGCGCGGTTATAAGATAAAATGAAAAATATTGGACAAATATTTGAGAGATTCTTATAATAACGAAGAAAAGTCAGTTGTCTAAGGAGTGTTTCAAATGCAAATCGAAACGCTGAAAATCTTCTGCGACCTTGTCGAGACGAAAAGCTTCTCGCAGGCCGCCGAGCGCAACTTCGTCACGCAGTCGGCCGTCAGCCAGCAGGTGCGCGGGCTGGAGGGCAAGTTCAAGCGGCGGCTCCTTGAACGCGTCCGCGGCAGGCGCGAGCTGCACCTGACGCAGGAGGGCGAGGCTTTCTACGAGGCGAGCCGCGAGGTCTTGCAGGCTTACGGGCGGCTTAACGAGAGCATGCGCCAGTTGTCGGGAACGGTCGAGGGGACTGTGCGTGTCGCGACCGTGTACAGCGTCGGGCTGCACGAGCTGCCGCCAGTCGTGCGCGAGTTCATGGCGCTCTACCCGGGCGCCAAGATCGACCTCGAATACAGCCGCACCACCCGCGTCGTGCGCGACGTGCTGGGCGGAGCCGTAGACCTCGGCGTCGTCGCCTACCCCGAGAAGCGGCGCGGGCTTGAGGTCGTGCCTTTGGGCGGCGACCGCCTCGTCTTCATCTGCCGCCCGGAGCACCCGCTCGCGCGGCGCAAGAAGCTGCGCGCGTCAGACCTCCAGGGGCAGAACTTCATCCACTTCGAGCGCGACATCCCGACCCGCCGCGCCACCGACCGCATCCTGCGCGCGCACAACGTCTCTGTCCACCGCGTCGCCGAGTTCGACAACATCGAGACGATCAAGCGCGCCGTCGAAGTCGGCCTCGGCGTGGCCGTCGTCCCCCGCCCGTCGGTTTTAGACGAGAGGCGCTCGGGGCAGCTCGCCGTCGTCCCTTTGGCCGAGCCGGAGTGGGAGCGCGCCGTCGGCGTCGTCTACCGCAGCGACCGCGCGCTCTCGACGGCCGCGCGGAAGTTCGTCGAGCTGCTCCAGCGTCACGGCGCGCAAGGATGAGGCGGGTGCTGGTCATCGGCTCGGGCGGCGCGGGCAAGTCCACGTTCGCGCGCCGGCTGGCCGAAAGGCTCGGGCTCCCCGTCATACACCTCGACCGCGTCTACTGGCGCGCGGGCTGGGTCGAGCCGCCGAAGGACGAGTGGCGCCGCACGGTCGAGGAGCTGTGCGCGGGCGACTCTTGGGTGATGGATGGTAACTACTCGGGCACGCTTGATGTCAGACTCGAAGCCTGCGACGCGGTCATCTTCCTCGACCTGCCGCGGACGGTCTGCACGTGGCGCGTCATCAAGCGCGGGCTGAAGTACAGGGGCAAGAGCCGCCCGGACATGGCCGAGGGCTGTCACGAGCAGGTTAATATGGAGTTCCTGCTCTGGGTCTGGAACTACCCGCGCCGCAGCCGACCGAAGGTACTCGCGCGGGTCGGAGCACTTTCCGAAAGCAAGCGGATTTACAGATTGCGTTCGAGTGCGGAGGCCGAGAGGTTTCTCGCCGAGGTCAAATGAACAGTCCCGAAGGTCAAGAACTGACGCGTCTGTCCGCGGCCGAACTCGCACTCCGGATGCGCACGCGCAAGGTCTCTCCGGTCGAGGTGGTCGAGGCGTACCTGCGCCGTATCGAAGCCGCGAACCCGTCGCTCAACGCGGTCGTGACGCTCGCGCCCGACGCGCTCGAACGCGCGCGCGAGGCGGAGGCGGCGGTCGCACGCGGCGGCGTGTTGGGTGCGTTGCACGGCGTGCCCTTGACGTTGAAGGACACGGTTGACGTTCGCGGCGTGCGCACGGTCTGCGGCTCGCGCGTGCGCGCGGAGTACGTGGCGGAGGAGGACGCGCCGGCCGTCGCGCGTCTGCGCGCGGCGGGGGCGGTCATCCTGGGGAAGACGAACTGCCCGGAGTTCGCGCTCGACTACACGTCCGAGAATCCGGTCTTCGGGAGGACGAACAACCCGCACGACCTCGAACGCACGCCCGGCGGTTCGAGCGGCGGCTGCGCGGCGGCCGTCGCCGCGTGCATGACGGCGGGGAGTCTGGGAAGCGACCTCGCGGGCTCGATACGCATCCCCGCGCACTTCTGCGGCGTCGCCGGGTTGAAGCCGACGGCGGGGCGCGTGCCCGGCTTCGGCCACACGCCGCCGATGTCCGGCCTGCACTCGCTCGGCGCGACGCTCGGCCCGCTCGCGCGCACGGTCGAAGATTTGGCCCTCATCTACAGCGTGCTCTCCGGCGAAAGTGTTATGCGGGAGACTTTGAAGGGGACACGCGTTGCTTTCTACATCGGTGACGATATCACCGCCGACACGCGCGCGGCGGTGGAGAGCGCGGCACGAGCGTTGAAAGACGCCGGGCTGGAAGTTGAAGAAGACGTGCCGCCCGGCGTCGGCGAAGCGACGGAGCTGTGGCTCTCGCTCTTCGAGTACGCGACGCAGCGGTTCGTGCGCGCGGCCTACGCTGGAAGGGAAGAAGAGGCCGGGCGCGCGGCGCGCGTCGTCCTCGAACGCGCCGGGCGTTGGGGCGAGCCGCCGTTAGAGAAGATTCTCGCGGCCTGGGAGGAGCGCGACCGCGTGCGCGAGTCGCTGCTGAGGTGGATGGAGCAGACGCCGCTCTTCGTCGCGCCGGTCGGCGCGGTGCCCGCGTTCAGGCACGGGGAGTTCGGGCGGGTCGAGGTCGAGGGGCGCGGCGTCAACACGTTCCGCGCCTTCTCATACGCGCACGCGGCGAACGTCTTCGACCTGCCGGCCGCGACGGTGCCCGCGGGCCGGACGGCGGCGGGGCTGCCCGTCGGCGTGCAGGTCGTCGGCCGCCCGCACGAGGTTTCGCGGGTGCTCGCGGCCGCGGGATTGATTGAAGAGGCGCTCGGCGGCTGGCAACCCCCGCCGGAAACTCTTTCAAATAGACGGGGCCATCCGTTATAGTCTCGCCCGAACCTGCCTTAAGAATTTGAAATTTGAGATTTCAAATTTGAAATCCTATTCACCCCCGGAGGTCACATGGAAGTCGGCATCCTGTTCTTCTTCTTCTTCATCGCCGTCGCCACGCTGGTCATCGCAGCCAAGACGATCAAGATCGTGCCGCAGGCGACCGTCATGCTCATCGAGCGGCTCGGGCGCTTCAGCCGCGTCGCGGGGAGCGGCCTGAACGTCATCGTCCCGTTCCTCGACAAGCCGCGCGGCGTCTACTGGACGAACGTGCGGCCCGGCCTCGCCTCCATCGACCTGCGCGAGCAGTACATCGACCTCCCGCCGCAGCCGGTGATTACGCGCGACAACGTGACCATCCACGTCGATTCCGTCGTGTACTGGCAGATCACCGATCCGGTGAAGGCCGTGTATGAAGTCGCGGACTTAATCGGCGCCATCGTCCAGTTGACGATCACGGGCATGCGCGCCGTCATCGGCGACATGGACTTAGACCACACGCTCTCGCAGCGCGACCAGATCAACGCCAAGCTCCGCATCGGGCTCGACGAGGCGACGGACAAGTGGGGCGTCAAGGTGACGCGCGTGGACGTGAAGAACATCTCGCCGCCGGAGGACGTGCGCGTCACGATGGAGAAGCAGATGACGGCCGAGCGCACGCGCCGCGCGCTCGTGCTCCAGGCCGAGGGCGAGAAGCAGGCCGCCATCACGCGCGCCGAGGGCGAGCGCCAGGCCGCCGTCACCCGCGCCGAGGGCGAGAAGCAGTCGGCCATCCTCGCCGCCGAGGGCGCGGCGCAGGCGCGGCTGCGCAACGCCGAGGCCGAGGCCGAGGCCATCAATCAGGTCTCGCGCGTCATGCTCGACCACGGCAACCCCGCGCAGTACCTCATCACGCAACGCTACATCGAGAGCCTCAAGGAGATGTCGCGCGGCCAGAACGCGAAGGTCATCTTCATGCCGGTCGAGACCACGGCCATGCTCTCCAGCGTCGGCATCCTCAAAGAGATGTTCGCCGAGACGGGTGAGAAGCGCGGCGACGGCGGCGGGCAACAGTTGCCGCCCGGCCGCCCGCGGCAGTTGCCGAATAGCTGAGTCGGTTACCCGCCGAACGTGTGGCGTGAGAGCGGAGTGTAGCGCGAGCCGCCGGGGCCGAGTTCGCTGCGCATGACGACGATCTGTGTGACCTCAAATTGGAAAGGGCCGAAGGACGCGCGGCGGTGTTCGTCGGAGAGGAAGGCAGGGAGATCGGAGGCTTGCAGCGAGCGCAGTCGTGCGAGCGTGAGGTGCGGCTTGAAGGGCTTCGACTCGCGCACGAAGCCGGCGGCCGAGCAGACTTCTTCGAGGCGTTGTTGAAGGCGTGAGAGCTGGCCGGAGTCATCACGGACGCCGAGCCAGAGCACGCGCGCCGCGCCGCGCGGGGGGAAGGTGCCGGCCTCTTCGATTGAAAGGCGGAAGGGTCTGAAACCTCCGGCGGCCGCGCCCGCGGCCGTAGAAATGGATTCGACGCGCGCCGCGTTGACCTCGCCGATGAACTTCAAAGTGATGTGAAGTCCTTCGGGCCGCGCCCAACTCGCACGCACTCCGGTGAACCGGCGCAGGCGCGCGGCGTGCGCGGCCGCGGCCTCGCGCACCTCGCGGGGCAACTCGACGGCGCAGAAGACACGAACACTCTCGCCCTCGCTCATTTCGTCCCCACTTCTATTTAGGCATGAGCGTCAGCGACGGTTGTGCGGAGCGCGCGACCGCGGCGGCGGTGAAGGGGAAGACGCGCGGCGTGACTGCCCGCCAGTCTTCGAGCTGATCCTGCCAGTGCGGGCTGCGCGGGTCGCCCGAGACGCCGAGCGCGATGCCCTGCCGCGTCCTGTCCCAGTCGGAGGCGTCGGCGATGAGGCGCATCGAGACCGACGCGCCCACGTTCGGCGCCGCGAAGAGCCCGCCGCCGCCCCTCTGCGGGAAGGGCGCGATCTGGAACGTCTTCCCGATGAGAGGCACGCCCGCCAGGGGGTGCGGGAAGTTGACGCTCAGGCGCGCGCCCCACGTCCACTTCGTCTCGTCGGCGCCGAGGGAGTTCGTTAAAGCCTCACGCGTCTCGCGGTGCGCGGCGTCGAGCAGCTCGGCGTAAGAGGCGTACTCTTTCGGCAGCCACTCCTTTGGCCGCTCCTGTATGACGCGGTCGAAGAAGGTGGCGCTGGCGGGCCAGCGGTACTCCTTTGCCAAGTCCGGGCCGAGCGCCCCGGTGAGTATCTTCTGTCGGAAGACGCCGGCCATCTCGAAGGCGAGTCGCGGCGCGCGGGCGTCGGGTTCGAGCTGTCCGTCCCAGGACTCAAAGAGCTTGACGGTCTCGCGCCACTTCTCGTCCTTCGCGTCGAGCCCGGCCTCGCGCGCGACCTTGGCGACCTCGCGCGCGAAGGTCGCGCCGGAGATGGTGTAGGTGTCCGACTGCACGGCTTTAAAATCGTCGGCCGTTAACTTCTGCTTTGCAGTGAGCAGGTCGTAGATGCGGCGCGAGCGCGTGGGCGGCGCCCAGGCGTGCGTGAGGAAGTGCGTGTAGTCGAGGCCGACGACGCGGCTGTTGGCCGTGACGATGATGCCGGAGGGCGGGTCGAGGACGTGCGGCAGCTCTGCGTGCGGAATAAACCCCTTCCACTCGCCCTCGTCCTTCGAGCCGTCGTAAGGGACGCTCCCGTCGCCGCTCGCGCGGACGGGGATGAGCCCGGCGCCGTAGTAGCCGATGTGGCCGTCCACGTCGGCGTAGACGAAGTTCTGCGTCGCGCCGCCGTAGTCCTTCAGCGCCTCTGTGAACTCCTTCCAGTTGCGCGCGTGGTTCAGCTTGTAGAAGGCCGTGAACTCCGTGGCCGTGGGCGAGAGCGCCGTCCAGCGCAGGGCGTAGGCGTCCGCGCCCTTCCTGAGAACGACGGGGCCGTGGCGCGTGACCGTCACCTCGAACGGGACGGCCTCGGTCTCCGTGCCGAGCGCGGACTTGCGGACTTTAATCTCCTCGCGGCGCACCTCCGCGTCGCGCCAGCCCGCGGGCGTCTGGTAGCGGCGCGGGTTCTGCGGGTCGAACGTCTCGCGGTAAACGTCCTGCACGTCCGGGCCGAGATTGGTGAGGCCCCAGGCGACGCGCTCGTTGTGGCCGATGATGACGCCGGGCGCGCCCGCCGCCGTCACGCCCGCGACGCGCAGGCCCGGCGCGCTCAGGTGAATCATGTACCAGATGGACGGCGCGGAGGCGGGCAGGTGCGGGTCGTTGGCGAGCAGAGGCTTGCCCGACGCGGTGCGCTTGCCCGAGACGACCCAGTTGTTGCTCGCGGCGAGGTCTTCGGCGTTGAGGCCGATGCGCGCGCGCGTGCGCTCCTCCGTCCGTTGAATCGAGGTGAGCTCGGCGAGCAGCTCTTTCGAGTTCGGCAGACGGGGCAGGGCGGAGGTGCCCTTCGCAGGCTTCTTGTCCATTTTGTCCGAGCCGACGACGAGCACGTCGAGCGGCGAGACTTCGGGGAAGAGCGCGGACGCCTTGTCCGGGGGCAGGTTGGCGAAGAGGGCGCGCGTGATGTCGAGCGTCCAGGTCGTCGAGAGCGCTTCGGCGAAGTTCTTGCCGACGGCGGCGGAGTCGGCGGGCGTCCAGTGGCGCGGGCGGTAGCCGAGGAGCTGGAACTCGGGCGGGAGGCTCTTGTCGTCGAGCGAGTCGAGGTAGGCGTTGACGCCGGCCGCGTAAGCCTCCATCACCGCGCGCGAGGCGGGGTCGGCCTGCGCCGCGCTCGCCTCGGCCACCTGCGCGAAGCCGTACGTGCGCCGCCGCTTGTCCTCTTCGAGCGCCGCCTTCCCGAAAATCTCCGACAGCTCGCCGCGCGCCGTGCGCCGGAACAAGTCCATCTGAAAGAGACGGTCGCTCGCCGTCACGTACCCCTGCGCGAAGTAGAGGTCTAACTCGTCCTCGGCCTCGACGTAAGGGATGCCGCGCTCGTCGCGCCTCACCTTCACGGCCTTCTTCAGACCCGGCAGCCGCACGACGTTCTCAGTCTGCGGCGCGGCCGTCTGCGCCGTGACGAGACGGAGGGAGAACGTTAAGAGCAGAGACAGCGAGAGGGCGAGATTCGTGACGAGGCGCTTGCCATTCATCGGGTGAAACCTCAAGGCGGAAGGTGTCAAAGGCGCAGGCATCTTACCAAAAAGTGATGAATGATGAATATGGCTTCGTCGTCATATTCATCATTCATCATTCATCGCTTAACACGATGAGGCGTTGCTCGGTCATCTCCTCCATCGCGTAGCGGATGCCTTCGCGGCCGGCGCCGGAGAGTTTGACGCCGCCGTAGGGCATGTTATCGACGCGGAAGGCGGGCGAGTCGTTGACGATGACGCCGCCGAAGTCGAGCCCGCGGAAGGCACGCAGGGCGCGGGCGGTCTCGCGCGTGAAGACGCCGGCTTGCAGGCCGTAGCGCGTGTTGTTCGCCTCGGCAATCGCCTCGTCGAAGTCGCCGAAGGTCTGGAGCGTGGCGACGGGCGCGAAGACCTCTTCCGAGCAGACGCGCATCTCCGCTTGTACGTCCGTCAGGACGGTCGCCTCAAGCAGAGAGCCCTCGCGCCGGCCGCCGCAGAGGAGTCTTGCTCCGGCACCGACGGCCTCGTTAATCCAGCCTTCGGCACGCCGCGCGGCCGCCTCGTCGATCATGTTGGAAAGCTCGGTCGCTTCGTCGAGCGGGTCGCCCGCCTTGAGGGACTTTGCAAGATTAACGAAACGGCCGGTGAACTCTTCCGCGATGCGGTCATGCACGAGCACGCGCTGCGCGGAGATGCAGACCTGGCCGGCGTAGGCGAAGGCGGAGGCGGCGGTGCGCTCCGCGGCGAAGGCCACGTCGGCCGTCTCGTCAACGATGACGGGCGCGTTGCCGCCGAGTTCGAGCGCGACCGGCTTGCGCGCGGCGCGGCGGCGCAGGAGCCAGCCGACCTCCGCGCTCCCCGTGAAAGAGACCATCCCGACGCGCTCGTCTTCGAGCACCGCGTCGATGGTCTCAACCTCCATCGGCACGATTTGCAAGGCCGCGCGCGGCAGGCCCGATTCGAGGAAGACTTCGCCGAGCAGCAGAGAGGTGAGCGGCGTGCGTGGGCTCGGCTTGACGACGATGGCGTTGCGCGAGGCGAGCGCGGGCGCGACCTTGTGCGCGACGAGGTTGAGGGGGAAGTTGAAGGGCGTGATGCCGAAGACGACGCCGCGCGGGAAGCGCTCCGTCCAGCCCGTGCGGCCCGCGCCCGTGGACTGCCCGTCGAGCGGGACGACCTCGCCGGCGAAGCGGCGCGCCTCCTCTGAAGCGTGGATGAAGGTCATCGCGCCGCGCCCGACCTCTGCGCGCGCCGACTTGATGGGCTTGCCCGCTTCCGTAGCGATGGTGCGCGCGAACTCTTCGGCGCGCGCGCGGATGCCATCGGCGATGGCGCGGAGCGATTCGGCCACGCGGTGGCGCGGCAGCTCGCGCATCTCCGCGGCCGCGCGCGCCGCCGCCGCGAGCGCCTCCTCCACCTCCGCCGCAGACGCGACCGAGAAGTTCGCGACCAGCTCCGAATTGTAAGGCGAGCGCACCGCGCGCGTCGTCGCCGTCGTGCGCCACCCGCCGCCGAGAAGTAAAGGTTTGTCTGTCATCGCCTTGATGACAGATGTTAGCACACGTGCGCCGCAGCCTCAGTCGGCGGTCGCAAGCCGCCTCTGCTCTTCGCCGGCCCACGCGCAGAGCGTCCTCACGTCGGCGGGCGTGAGCCGTGCGCTGCGGTGGATGAGCGTGTAGGAGTCGAGCGGCATCGAGCCGGACTTGACCTCCGCGCAGATTGCGTTCAGATGGTCGATCTGGTCACGCCGGCTGTACGCGCCCCAGCGCGAGAAGTTGAGGTAGCGGCGGCCGTGCTTGACGTGGTCGGTGACGAACCAGGAGACGGGCGCGACGTTCGAGTACCAGGGCCAGTCCGTGCGGTTCGAGTGGCAGTCCATGCAGGAGCGCTGCAACACGCCCGCGACCTCTCCCGGCACGCGCGCTTGCTCTTCGAGCGACTGGCCGGCGGCGGCCGGCGGGTTGGCGCGCTCGGGCCTGACGAGCTGCACCCCTGCGAAGAGCATGAGCAAGAAAGCCGCGGCGGCCTTGAGAACTGTACGCACGTCCCGCCCTCCTTCTTTAACTTTCAGGCAGAGGAAGACACACGCCCTCGCTCACGGTCGGGCTTCCGCCTCCGCCGGGTTGTTGATGGATGCCGAGCTTGAAGTCTCTAACGCCACAGGCCGCGCCACACGCGGCGGATGGCGGGCGTGCTCTCGCCGAGCCAAGTGCTTTCCAGGCTCGCTCGCCAGGCTTCGAGCATCGCGCGGTCGAGCCCGATGACCCCTTCGCGCGTCACGCCCGCGGGCGGCGGCGCGAGGGCCGCGAGCCGTTCGTAGACGCGCGCGCGCTCGTCCGCGCCGACGCGCGGGAGCAGGTGCCAGAGCGTCAGAGTGTCTTTCGACCTCGCCCCGGCGAGTATCGAATCGAGCGACGCGTGGTCGTTCTCGAAATCGAGTTTTGCGAGCAACTCGACGAACGGTTCGGGCGCGTCCTCGAAGAAGGGCGTGCCCGGCCCCGCGCCCGGCTGGGTCATGCAGGCGGCGCCGGCCGGCACGATTGACTCGCGCGCCTCGGTTTCGAGCGCGACGTAGCCAGAGGTGACGTGGAGCAGGCCGCGCCCGGCGTCGTCAACTTCGAGCGTGTAGGCGCAGCCGAGGTCGGCGGCGACGGCCGAGGGCGTGTTGACGAAGAAGAGGCGCGGCGGCGCCCAGATGCGCGCGTGCAGCGTGCCGCGCTCAAGCTCAAGGCGGTGCTCGGTCAGGCGCGTCTCGACGAGGCGGACGCGCGTGTTCGGCTCGACCTCGACCTCGCCGATGTTGGCGACGGCGATCTCGGCGCGCGAGGCCGAGTCGGTCTCAAGCCACTCGCCTTTGCGGAGCCGCCCGTGGTCTCCGATGCGACCCGACGCGACGCGCGGCGCGCCCTCGACCCGCGCAACCTCCCAGCCCGGCCGCTGCGCCCGCAGGTAGAGCCACGCGCCGCCCGCGGCCAGCGCGAGCAACACGGCCGCGAAGGCGGGGATGAGAGCGCGCCGCCGGGAAGGGAAGAGTGGTCGAGTTTGAGGGGCGCGCTCTCCTTCTCTGTTCGTCTCCCTGGCGAGCGCGGCCTCGATGCCTTCCCAAAGGTGTTCGGGCGCGGCGACCGTGGGGAGCGCTTCGGCGAGGCGGATGCCGAGCTTGACCTCTTCGAACTCCGAGCGGCACGCGGCGCAGCTTTGCAAATGCGCGGCGACGCGCGCGGCCTCTTCGGGCGACAGCTCGCCGTGGGCGTAGGCCGAGAGATGCTTTTTGTAATGCCTTGCGAACATCATCCCTCCCGCTCGTCCCGCACCAGCCCGCCGCGCAGGTGGCCGAGCCTGCGCGCGAGCGCCTTGTGCCCGCGGTTGAGTCTGGAGGCGACCGTCCCCTTCGACAGACCGAGCACGGCGGCGATCTCCTCGTAGCTCATCTCCTCGAAATACTTCAGAAGCATCACGACTCTCAGTTTCGGTTTGAGCGCCGCGACGGCGCGCCTGACGGAGTGCGCGACCTCGGCCCGCGCCAGCCCGTCCTCCTGCGTCCTTCTCCCGCGGGGCTCGCGCAGCTCCTCGCCCTCGCCGAACTGTTGGACGCGGCGCCGCTTGCGCTGCTCGTCCACGCACGCGTTCGTCGTCAGGCGGTAGAGCCAGGTCGTGAACGCCGACTCGCCCTGGAACTGGCCGATGCTGGTGAAGAGCTTGAGAAAGACCTGCTGAGACACGTCGGCGGCCGTCGCCTCGTCGCCGCCGAAGAAGTAGAGGGCGACGGAGTAGACGCGGTCTTTGTGGCGCTCGAACAGACGGCGGAAGGCTTCGCGGTCGCCCTGCTTGCAGGCTTCGATGACCGCCTCGCCCCGCGCTTCTTCGCCCGTCAAGACGACGCTCTCCATCCTCTCCTCCGCCCGAACTCTCGGCGCAATAGACGCGCGCCCCGCGTATCATCTTCCTTTTTTTTCAAGCGGGGAAGAGATTTGAGTTTGAAAAGATGGTGGGCGGCCTATACAATCCGGCCGTCGTCCCGAGTTTCTTCAGGCGAGAGCGAAACAGTCGAACATGCCTTCTCAACTCAAGCAAGCCGCCCGGCTCTTCTGCGCGCTCGCGTTCGCGCTCGTGCTCTGCGCGGCGGCGCGCGCGCAGCAGCGCCCGCTCATCACGGAGGACGTGGACGTTCTGGAGCCGGGCTCGCTGCGCGTGCAGGTCGGCATCGACTTCGTGCAGGACGCGAAGTTCCCGGCCTCGGGGCTGACGGGCGACCTGACGCGCGTCGGCGTCATCGGCGTCCACGTCGGCCTCTCGTCCAACGTCGAATTCTCGGTCGAGGGCGTGGCGCAGAACTTCCTGAGCATCAACACGCGCGGCACGTCCGCCTTCCCGCTCTCCATCGCGCCGGGCGACAACTCGACGAACGACACGGGCGACTTCCGCCTCTCGACCAAAATCAAGCTGCGCAACGAGACGCGGCGCGGGCCGAGCTTGGGCTTCAAGTTCGGCATGGAGCTGCCGAACTCGAACGAGGCGCGCGGCATCGGCCTCAACAACACGAACGCGTTCGGCATCATCCTGATGGGCAAAAAGTTCGGGCGCGACGCGCGCCTGAACACGTTCGGCAACCTCGGCATCGGCATCTACACCGCGCCGACGCGGCTCTTCACGCAGAACGACATGCTGCTCTACGGCCTGGGCGGCGTCTTCCGCGTCAACAAGACCGTCAACCTCGCGGCCGAGGTCAACGGGCGCGCGAACACGCGCGGCGGCGGCGCCCCGCTCGGCACCGAGTCGCTCGGCGAGTTCCGCTTCGGGCTCCAGGTCAAGGCCGCGGGCCTCCGCTTCGACGCCGCCGGCATCAAGGGGCTGACCGAGTTCAGCCCGCGCTCCGGCGTCACCTTCGGCGTCACCTACGACACGCCCTCAGTTTTCACGCCCGTTAAGTGAGCCGGCCCGACGACCGGCCTTCGTCATACACCAGCACGCACGCCCTCGCAGCCAGGAACCGCGCGGACGCCCGCCCGCGCGCGTCCCCACTCAAGCCTGCCCTGACTCTTTGAAAAGAAGGAGAATCAAGATGAGAAGGCTGCCCCTAACCTTGCTCGCCCTCGGCTCCTTGTTCGCGCTCCCCGCCAACGCCTTCGGCTGGAACGAGCGCGGGCACAAGACCGTCGCCTACATCGCGTATCAGAACCTCTCGACCTCGCCTTCGAACAACGTCCGCAAGCGCGTGGACGACCTGCTCAAGCTCAACCCGTATTACCCGAAGTGGACGCAGAACGTCCCGGCCGCCCAGCGCGGGCTCGCCGCCTTCCTGGGCGCAGCGGTCTGGCCCGACGACATCAAGTCCGACGGCGCCTACGGCGAGAGCCCCGATTGCGCCGAGGCCGTGCACACGAACGCGTTTCAGGATAAGGAGCGGCACCGGCCGTGGCACTACCTGGACATCCCCTTCTCGTTCGACGGGACGCCGGTGGAGCAGCAGTGCCCCCACAACGCCAGGACCATCATCAACGCCTTCCGCGCGCGGCTGGCTGCCACCAGCGCGCCCGGCGTGCCCGACCTGGAGGAGGAGAAGGCTTACGACCTCACCTGGCTGATCCACCTCGTCGGCGACATCCACCAGCCGCTGCACGCGACGGGGCGCTTCTCCGCCAACAGAACGCACGGCGACAGCGGCGGCAACAAGTACAAGATCAAGCCCTTCACCCCCGCGGGCGCGAACTCTGCGGCCGCCGACCTGCACACCTACTGGGATCACGTCCTCGGCGACGCGCAGAGCACGCAGTCCATCGGGGCGCTCGCGGGCGAACTGACGACTCGTTTCCGGCGAGAGCCGGGCGACCCGCCGACGGACGAGGCGGCGGTCGCTGCGTGGCTGAGTGAGAGCTTCGTGCTCGCCAGGTACTTCGTCTACGAGCTCGACAAAGAGAAGGTCGGGCAGGCCGACCCCGCCGTCTCCGACCGCTACAACTTCTACGCGCAGGAGGTGGCGCGGCAGCGGATCGCGCTCGCGGGCTACCGGCTGGCCGACCTCCTCAACCAGAACCTGAAGTGAGCCGCCCGTCGAAATAAAAACAGTGGCGGGTGACAAGTAAAGAGTGACGAGTTAAATTGATTTAGCTCGTCACTTTTTCATGTGCGCTTCGTCAACGCTTCTATGTTCGAGTGGCTGACCCAACTCGTCAGTTGGCTGCACGACTTCATCAAGGTGGTGCCGATCTACGTCGCCGCGCCGGCGATGATCGTGATCGGCGCGCTCGACTCGTCGCTCCTGAGTCTGCCCGAGATTAACGACTACCTCGTCGTCGCGCGCTGCTACAGCGACCCGAAGTCCGTCTTCTACTTCCCGCTCTTCGCCGCGACGGGCTCGGTGCTCGGCTGCCTCATCCTCTACACCATCATGCGGCGCGGCGGGCAGGCCGTGATGCGCCGCCGCTTCAGCGCCGAGAACATCGCCAAGGTCGAGCGCGCCTACGCGCGCTTCGGGTTCCTGGCGCTGGCGGTGCCGGCGCTGCTGCCGCCGCCGATGCCTTTTAAGATTTTCGTGGCGACGGCGGGCGCGCTCGAATACCCGCGCTGGCGCTTCATCCTGACGGTGATGATCGCGCGCAGCCTGCGCTACGTCGTCGAGGGGACGCTGGCCGTCTTCTACGGCGAGCAGGTCTTGGTCTTCATGCGCGAGAACGGGCTCTACATCCTGAGCGGCGTCGGGGCGCTGCTGGTCGTCGGCGCGGGCGGCTACGTGCTCTTCAAACACATCCGCACGCCGCGCCGGACGGCGGTCGAGATCGCCGAGGCGGAGGCGAAGACGGACGGGAGGGCGGCGGATTAAATCGTGAAGTGGCTGCTGCGTAAAATCACGAACGGGTTGACGGCGGTGAAGGACTTCCTCGTCCCGTTCGGCGCCTTCGGGCTCTTCGCCATCGCGCTGTTGGATTCGGCGCTCATCCCCCTGCCGGGCGGGCCGGACGCGGTGATGCTTCTGCTCTCGACGCAGAACCCGGCGCGGATGCCGCTCTACGCGCTGGGGGCGACGGCCGGGTCGGTGCTCGGCTGCGTCATCCTCTACTACATCTCGAAGCGCGCGGGCCGGCGCGCGCTGGAAAAGTTCCCGCCCGCAAAGCAGGCGCGCGTCAAGGAGCTGGTTGACCGCTACGACGTGCTCTCGGTTTTGGTCGCGTCGGTGCTGCCGCCGCCGTTCCCCTTCAAGCTCTTCGTCATCACGGCCGGCGTCTTCCGCCTGAGCCTCGTGCGCTTCGCCTTGGCCGTCGCCGTCGGGCGCGCCTTCCGCTTCCTCCTCGAAGGCATCGTCGCCGTGTATTACGGCAAGGACGCCGAGAAATTTTTAGCCGACAACTACCCGGCTGTCGGCCTCGGCGTGGCCGCCCTCGTCGTCGTCGTGTTCGTGCTGAAAAGGTTTTTGAAACGAAAGAGGGGAAGCGAACACCCCGCCGAGGTTGAAGACGGCGGGGCGCCGACGGCCGACTGAAGTTTTAATGGTTGCTGGCCTCTTTGGCCTGGCCGTTCCCGTTCGCGGGGAGGAGCTTCTGGAAGCGGCGCGCGCCGCTGAGGTCGCGGACGCCGTTCTCTTCGAGGTGTTCGAGCAGGCGCAGGAAGACGCGGGCGGTGGCGCGCGCGTCGTCGCCCGCGCGGTGGCGCGTGCGGTGCGGGACGGAGAAGTGCTCGGCCAGCGCGGCGAGCCGGAAGCTCTTCAGCTCGGGCAAGAGTTGGCGCGCGAGCGAGACCGTGCAGATGTGCGAGTTCATCATCCGGCGGCCGGGGAAGATGTTCGAGACCTCGTGGTTGATGAAGCGCACGTCGAAGACGGCGTTGTGCGCGACGAGGACGGAGGTGCCGGCGAAGTTGAGCCAGCGGCCGGCGACCTCGTCGAAGGTGGGCGCGTCGGCGACCATCTCGTCGCGGATGCCGGTCAGCCCCGCGATGAAGGGCGGGATGGGCATGAGTGGGTTGACGAGCGTCTGGAACTCGGCGACGATGCGCCCCGCGTGGACGCGCGCCGCGCCGATCTCCATCACGCGCGAGGGGGGCATCTTCGGCCCCGTCGTCTCGATGTCGAAGACGACGAAGTCGGTCTCCGAGAGGGCGCGGCACTCGTCGTCCTCGCAGAGCACCTCGACCTCGAAGCCGTCTTCGGTGACGCGCAGGCGCCAGTCCTCGCCGATCAGCTCGTTGACGAGTGAGGAGGCGGCGGCCTCGTCCAGGTCGGGCAGTTCGAGGACGTTGGCGCAGACTTCCGTGGCGGGCGCGCGCCCGCCGCTGCTGTGCAGAAGCCTGATGGTCTCTTCGACGAGCGCCGAGTCCGGCACGAGGTTGCGGAAGGTCTGCATCGGCCCGCAGTTTAGCGGAGCGGCGCGGGAAAGGGAAGGAAATCGCGGATGAACCGTGAGGAAGTGGTCGAGAGGTTCCGCCGGACGGGTGCGCTTTTGGAGGGCCACTTCGTGCTGACGAGCGGGCTGCACAGCACACAGTACCTGCAATGCGCGCTCGTCCTCCAACACCCGCCCGAGGCCGAAGCCTTTGGCCGCGCCCTCGCCGGGCAGTTCCGCGCGGCGGGGGCCGAGACGGTCGTCGCCCCCGCCATCGGCGGCATCATCATCGGCTGGGAGGTGGCGCGCGCGCTCGGCGTGCGCTCCGTCTGGACGGAGCGCGAGGAGGGGAGGATGACTCTGCGCCGCGGCTTCACGGTGCGGCCGGGCGAGCGCGTGCTGGTGGTCGAGGACGTGATTACCACCGGCGGCTCGACGCGCGAGACGTGCGACGCACTGCGCGCGGCGGGCGCGCTCGTCGTCGGCGCCGCCTCCATCATCGACCGCTCCGGCGGCCGTGCGGACGTGGGCGTCCCGCGCGTCGCCCTCGCCACCCTCGAAGTCCCCGCCGTCGCGCCCGCCGACTGCGCCCTCTGCGCCGCGGGCGTCCCGGCCGTCAAGCCCGGCAGTCGAAAGCAGTAGTCATGCCGACCCGCGAAATACAATAAGGCCGCTCATCGCGGGGATGCCCGCGCTCCCTGCGATGGGCGGCCTTACGCCCCTCCTCACGACTGCGTCGAACCGTCCAGCCGCAGCACCCGCTCCGCGTTCTGGTAGCAGACCTGGTCGCGCTGTGTCTGGTCGATCAAGACCGGGGTGCCTTCGATCCAGTCGGCGGAATCCTTCGCGTTCTCGTACGGGTAATCGACCGAGAAGAGCACGCGGTCGATGCCCAGCTCCGTGATCGCGCACTGGAGGGCCGAGTCCTGGCAGAGGCCGGTGGTGGTGATGATGAGGTTCGAGCGGAAGTAGTCGGAGGGCTTCTTCTTCAGCCCGCACTCGTTGTTCGTCGTCGCGTAGCGCCCGTCGATGCGCCACAGGATGTACGGGAGCGTCTCGCCCATGTGCCCGAGGATGACCGTGAGGTCGGGGTAGCGGTCGAAGAGGCCGCTGAAGAGCAGGCGCAGGCAGTGTGAAGCGTTGTCCGTCGTCCACCCCAACACGGTGCCTTGCAGCACCTCCATGTCCCTGATGACCCACGGCTGCATGTGCGGGTCGGCCGGGTGGACGTAGACCGGCACGCCCAGTTCGACGGCGCGCTCCCAGAAGGGGTCGTAGATTCTGTCGTCGAGGTAGATGCCGTTCGTCTGGCCGTTGACCATCGCGCCGAGGAAGCCGAACTCCTCCACGCACCGCTTCAACTCGTCCGAGGCCGCCCGCACGTCCTGCATCGCGAGGTGCGCGAACCCGCGGTAGCGATCCGGGTGCTTCTTAATCAGCGCCTGCATGTAGTCGTTCGACTCGTGTGCCCGCTCGACCGCGAGGCTCGCGTCCTTCTCGGCCTGCACGCCGGGGCTCGTCTGCGACAGCACGAAGAGGTCGATGCCGGCCTCGTCCATCACGGCAATCCGCTGGTCGTCATCTTCGAGTGCCTGGGTTAAGGCGGCCGCGGACTCCTCCGTGGGGGCGACCGTCAGCGTGATGCTCAGGTAGTCCTGGGTCGAAGGCGTGGTGATCGCCTCTTCCAGAGCGATTTTTCTCGTCATGATTTTGTCCCCCGTCTCGTGAGTTGCTGGTGGAAGTCGAGCTACGTGCGGGCGGAGTAGGCACCGTCGGCCGCGGTCTCGGCTAGTTCGTGTGGCCTTGAACCCTTCCCTAACAGCGTGACGGTATACGCCCGCGCCGGGACTAAGTCAACGATTTCTCGGCCCGCCTCGTGGCGCGATACCTCTGCCTGCCACCGGCCCGTTAAGTACCCGCCGTCCGCGAGCGACTCCTCGCCGCGCAGGGCTGAGCTTCCTTAGTGTTAATATCTTCGGCCGGGCTTTGCTTAAAGGCCCGGCCGACGTTTATGAACTACCGCCTGACGCTCCAATACGACGGCACCGACTTCAGCGGCTGGCAGGCGCAGGAGGGCCGGCGGACGGTGCAGGGCGAGCTGGCGCGCGCACTCTCCCTGCTTGAGGGCGCGGAGGTCTCCGTCCACGGCGCGGGTCGGACGGACGCGGGCGTCCACGCCGAGGCGCAGGTGGCGAGCGCCCGCCTCGGCCGCGAGTGGGAGACGGGGAGACTGGCGGCGGCCCTCAACGGCAACCTCGCGCGCGACCTGCGCGTGCTCTCCGCGGAGGCCGTGCCCGAAGACTTTCATGCGCGCTTCGACGCGAAGGGCAAGACCTACTGCTACCGCGTCTTCAACGAGAGTTTCATCTCCCCCTTCTGGTCGCGCTACGCGCTGCACGAGTCGCGCCCGCTCGACGCGGGGCGGATGCGCGAGGCCGCGCGCCTCTTCCTCGGCGAGCACGACTGGACGGCCTTCTCCGCCGCGCAGTCGGACGTGAAGACGCGCGTGCGCAACATCACTGCCCTGGAAGTCAACGAACACGTAACCGCACGCGGCCGCGGCCGCCTCGTCGAGATACACGCGAGCGCCGAAGGCTTCCTCCGCTACATGGTGCGCTCCATCGCCGGCACGCTCCTGGCCGCCGGCCGCGGCGAGGTGGACGACGAGTTGATCCGCCGGGCCGTCGAAACCGGCGAGCGCCCGCACGCCGTCGTCACCGCCCCCGCGCACGGCCTCACGCTCGTCGAAGTGCATTACTGACGGCTTTTCCCTTTGTACTTTAGAGTGGTTTGCGATTAAGATGCGCGGCGGGGCATTCGTTCCGACCCCACATTCCCTATGCTCGCAGACTTCGCCGAGGTGGTCGAGAGGGGTTCGCGCGAGGAGGCTCTGCTCGCCGGGCTCGACTGGTCGCGCCTGCCGCGCCACGTCGCGGTCATCATGGACGGCAACGGCCGCTGGGCCGCGCGCCGCGGCCAGCCGCGCGTCGCCGGCCACCGCGCGGGCGTCGAGGCCGTCCGCTCGGCCGTGGACACCGGCGCGCGCCTCGGCCTCGGCGCGCTCACGCTCTACGCCTTCTCGACCGAGAACTGGAAGCGCCCGCGCCTCGAAGTTGACGCGCTGATGCGGATGCTCAAGCGCTACCTGCGGCTCGAACTCGAAGCGATTCACCGGCAGAACATACGCTTCCAGCCCATCGGCCGCATCGAGGGCCTGCGCGAGAGCGTGCGGCGCGAGCTGGAACGCGCCGTCGAGCAGACCGCGGGCAACACGGGCATGGTCTTGAGCGTCGCGCTCAACTACGGCGGGCGCGCGGAGATCGTGGACGCCGTGCGCGAGGCCGCGCGGGCGCTCGCCGCCGAGGGTCGCGCGGCCGCGGAGATGACCGAGGAGGACATCTCGCGCCACCTCTACACGGCGGGGCTGCCCGAACTCGACCTGCTCGTGCGCACGAGCGGCGAACTGCGCATCTCGAACTTCCTTTTGTGGCAGGCCGCCTACAGCGAGATTTACGTGACCGAGACGCTCTGGCCCGACTTCCGCCGCGCCCACCTGCTCGAAGCGGTCGCCGACTTCCAGCGCCGCGACCGGCGCTTCGGCGGGTTGAAGCTGGTGGCGAATGCGAAGTAGCTGATGGCGGTTAGCTGTTGGCTTTTAGCTTTAGCAGTTTGTTGACCCTGAGTTTGCTAAGCTGAACGTCTGACCTTGAATCTGAATAGAGCTAACAGCTAAAAGCCAACAGCTAACAGCTTCCAATGAAGTCCCGTCTCATCACCGCCGCCGTCGCGCTCCCAGTCCTGATCGCTTCCGTCATCGTCAAGCCGCTGTGGCCGCTGTTCGTCGCGCTGGCGATGGCGGCCATCGTGATCGCGCTCTACGAGTTCTGGTTCCTCTGCCGCCGCGTCGGGGCGAGGCCGGACGTGGTCGTCGGCTACGCGGCGGTGGCCGCGCTCTTCGTCACCTTCTTCTACAACTGGATCGAGTTCCTCTACTGGATCGTCCCCGTCTTTATCGTCGCCGCGCTCGTGGCCGAGATGCTGCGCGGGGCGCCGTTCGACAAGATGGTTCTGTCGGTCGGCTCGACCGTGCTCGGCGTCCTCTACGTCGCCTTCCTCGGCGCGCACCTGATCGGCGTGCGGACGGGGTTCGACACCCCGGGCCGGCAGCCCGAGACCTTCTGGGTCGGCGACGCGTACCTCAGCCACACGCTCTCGACGCACCTGCTCTCGTTTTTCTTCCTCGTCCTGATGGGGTCGGACACGGGCGCGTACTACACGGGGCGCGCGCTGGGCCGGCACAAGCTGGCGCCGACGGTGAGCCCGGGCAAGACCTGGGAGGGCGCCGCGGGCGGGATGGCCGCGAGCCTCGCGGCGGCCGCGCTGTGTCACTACTGGTTCTTCCCCGAGCTGTCCCTGCCCGCGGCGCTCGCGCTGGCCGCGCTGATGAACGTGCTCGGCGTGGTCGGCGACCTGACCGAGAGCGCCCTCAAGCGCGGCGCCAACGCCAAGGACGCGGCGCAAATCCTCCCCGGCCACGGCGGCTTGTTAGACCGGCTCGACAGCTTGCTCTTCAACGCGCCGCTCCTCTACTATTTTGCCCTGTACTATTGGCGTTAGCTCGAACCAACCCGCCAGTTGGTGCCGGACGCTTCAGCGTGACGAAGCACACCGACGCTAAGGGAGGTTCACAGGAATGACCGACGAACAGAGACTCGACCGCATGGAGCGCATCGTCAAGCTCATGATTAAGGCCGGCCTGCGCGCCCGCCAGCAGGCGCGCGAGCAGAACGAGAAGATAAACATCCTCATCGACAGTCAGATTAGGACTGACGCAAGGCTCGCCGCGCTCGGCGAGAGCACGGACAGGCGGTTCGCAGAAGTGGCCGCGGCGCAGAAGATTACTGAACAAAAGGTTCAGTCGTTGGCGGATACCGTGGACAGGATTATCAGCGAGCGCAGGGGCGGGCAGACTTAAACTCCGGCGCGCATTCAATGGACACACAGGGCATAGCGATACTCGGCTCGACCGGCTCAATCGGGTGCAACACGATGAGCGTGGTCGAGTCTTTTGGTGCGGGGCGCTTCCGCGTCGTGGCGCTGGCCGCGGGGCGCAACGCCGAACGGCTGGCCGCGCAGGTCGAGCGCCACCGGCCGGAGCTGGTCGCCGTCGAGAACGAGGAGTGCGCGGAGCGGCTGAGGGAGGAACTCAACAGGCGCGGCGTCCCCGCCCCGCGGCTCGCGGTCGGCGAGCCGGGGATGGTCGAGGTGGCGACGCACGGCGCGGCGCGGACGGTCGTGAGCGCGACCGTCGGCGCGGTCGGCTTCGTCCCGACCCTGCGCGCGCTCGAAGCGGGCAAGCGCGTGGCGCTGGCGAACAAGGAGACGCTGGTCATCGCGGGCGAGCTGATGACGCGCGCGGCCCTCGAGTCCGGCGCGGAGCTGCTGCCCGTCGATTCCGAGCACAACGCGCTGCATCAATGCCTGCGCGGCGAGCGGCGCGAGGAGGTGCGGCGGCTGATTCTGACCGCGTCGGGCGGGCCTTTCCGCGAGAAGTCTTTGGGCGCGATGCACGGGGCGACGGTCGAGGAGGCGATGCGCCACCCGACCTGGAACATGGGCGCGAAGATCACCATCGACTCGGCCACGCTCATGAACAAGGGGCTCGAAGTCATCGAGGCGCGCTGGCTCTTCGGCTTCGGCGCCGACAACATCGATGTCGTCGTCCACCCCGAGTCGGTCGTCCACTCGATGATCGAGCTGGTGGACGGCTCGGTCATCGCGCAGCTCGGCGTCACCGACATGCGCCACGCCATCCAGTACGCGCTCACGTACCCCGAGCGCCACGAGTCGGCCTCGCTGCCGCCGCTCGATTTGACGAAGCTCGGGTCGCTCCGCTTCGAGGCGCCCGACTTCGAGCGCTTCCCGTGCCTGGCGCTCGCCTACCGCGCCCTGCGCGCGGGCGGCACGCTCCCGGCGGCGTTGAACGCCGCGAACGAGGAGGCGGTCAAGTCTTTCCTCGGCGGCCGCATCCGCCTCACGGACATCGCGCGCGTCATCGAGCGCGTGATGGACGCGCACGAGACGCGCGCCGTCTCAAGCCTCGACGTGGTGCTCGACGTGGACAGGCAGTCACGCGCCGCGGCCGCCGCCGAGATCGCGCGTTTGCACGAGGGCACGAAGGCCGTCGCCTGAACCGAGGAGCGCGCGAGGGACGAGGGCTTTAACGCAAAACTTAACGGATGTTTGTTTGACGGTTCGGCAAGAGGCACGTAAACTTTTTCGGTGCAACCGGGCGGTTATGCTCCGCCTCTAATTTTTTTGCGGGCTCGGCCCAAACCTGAAGAGGCTTAACTAAGATGCTCGGGTACCTTGCCTTCGTTTTCATCCTCGGCTCCGCGGTCATCCTGCACGAGTTCGGCCACTTCATCGTCGCGAAGCTGCTCGGCATCCGCGTCGAGACCTTCTCGGTCGGCTTCGGCAAGCGCCTCTGGGGGCGCAAGTGGGGGACGACCGACTACCGCCTCTCGCTCATCCCTCTGGGCGGCTACGTCAAGCTCGGCGGCGACGACTCGAACGCCGGCCTCGAAGAGGGCGGCGCCGAGGAGATTCCCGCCGGGGAGCGCTTCGACCTGCGCCCGCGCTATCAGAAGTTCCTCGTCGGCGTGGCCGGCCCCGTGATGAACGTCCTGACGGCGCTGGCGATTCCTTTCGTCGGCGCGATGGCCGTCGGCGTGCCCGCGGCGCCGTCGCCCTTCGTCAGTCAGGTCGATCAGGGCGGCGCGGCCGACACGGCGGGCCTCAGGGCGGGCGACCGCATCGTCTCCTTCGACAACAAGGAGGACCCGACGTGGCGCTGGATGAACGTCGTGGCGACGGTCAAGCGGAACCAGTCGATCCCCTTCATCGTCGAGCGCGAGGGGCAGCGCGTGCAGCTCTCGATCCGCCCGACCGTCACCCAGGAGGACGGCCACGAGATCGGCGACCTCGACTTTATGCCCGACCTCGGCATCGAGCCTGTGGTAATCCACCAGGTGGTGGACGACTCGCCCGCGGCGAAGGCCGGGTTGAAAACGGGCGACCGCGTCGTCTCCATCGACGGCGAGGCGGCGCGCAACATCGCGCAGGCGCGCGAGTACATCAGCAAGCACCAGGGCCAGCTCCGCGTCGCGGTCGAGCGCGGCGGCGAGCGCCTTGAGCTGACCACGCCGAGCGAGCGGATCGAGGGCAACAAGATGGGCGTCACGTTCGCGCCGCCGCCGGCCGTGCCGCTCGAACGCGTCGGCCCGGGCGAAGCCTTCACGGTCGCCGTCAACGCCAACGTCGAAATCCTACAGCTGACGGGCATAGCTTTGGGTCAGGTCTTCTCGGGGCAGCTCCCCGTGGGCGAGGCCGTGGGCGGCCCCATCGCCATCGCGGCCGCGTCGTACGAGGCGGCGACCAACTACGGCTGGAACGGCGTCTTCGAAATGCTCGGGTTCCTGAGCCTGAACCTCGGCATCTTCAACCTGCTCCCAATCCCCGTGCTCGACGGCGGCATGATCTTCATGCTCTTCGTCGAGGGCTTCCTGGCGCTGTGGGGGCTGAAGCTCTCGCTGCGCTGGCGCGAGCGCATCCAGCAGGTCGGCTTCGTCTTCCTGCTCCTCCTGATGGGCTTCGTCATCATCAACGACGTGACCAAGTTCGCCCCCGGCCTCTTCCGCTCGAAGGAGAAGCCGGCGGCGACCACGCAGCAAAAGTAGAAGTAGGTATGAGACAGACGAGACAGGTCAGGGTCAAGGACGTGCTGATCGGCGGGGGCGCGCCCGTGGCCGTCCAGTCGATGACGAAGACGGACACGGCCGACGTGGAAGGCACCGTCCATCAAATCGAAGAGATGATGCGGGCGGGCTGCGAGATCGTCCGCGTCGCCGTCCCGAACGCGGAGGCGGCCGTCGCGCTCAAGGAGATTCGCCGCCGCGTCCCCGACGTGCCGCTCGTCGCCGACATACACTTCCACTACCGCCTCGCGCTGATGGCCCTGGAAGCCGGCATCGACAAGCTCCGCCTCAACCCCGGCAACATCGGCGCCATCGAGCGCGTGCGCGAAGTCGTGAAGGCGACGAAGGCGCGCGGCGTCCCCATCCGCATCGGCGTCAACGGCGGCTCGCTCGAAAAGGATTTGTTGAAGAAGTACGGCACGGCCACGCCCGAGGCGATGGTCGAATCCGCCCTGCGCCACATACGCATCCTCGAAGACCTCGACTTCCAGGACATCGTCGTCTCCCTCAAAGCCTCAGACGTGCGCCGCACGGTCGCCGCCTACCGCCTGCTCGCCGAGCAGGTTGACTACCCGCTCCACCTCGGCGTGACCGAGGCGGGCACGCCCTTCGGCGGCACCATCAAGTCTGCCATCGGCCTCGGCATCCTTCTGCACGAAGGCATCGGCGACACCATCCGCGTCTCGCTCGCCGCCGAGCCCTGGGAGGAGGTGCGCGTCGCCTGGGAGATTCTGAAGTCTTTGGAGTTGAGGAAGCGCGGCGTCACCGTCGTCGCCTGCCCGACCTGCGGGCGTCTCGACGTGGAGAACTTCGTCGAGATCGTCACCGAGATCGAACGCCGCCTCGCGCACATCGAGGAGCCCTTGCACCTCTCCATCATGGGCTGCGAGGTCAACGGCCCCGGCGAGGCGCACGACTCGCAGCTCGGCGTCACCTTCGGCAAGGGCGTCGGCATGATCTTCAAGGACGGCCGCCCGATGCGGAAAGTCTCCGGCGCGAACATCGTCGAGGCGTTCGTCGCCGAGGCCGAGAAGCTCGTCAAGGAAGGCGCCTCGTCACAGGCGGAAGCCCTCCCGGAGCTTGTTCAGATTAAGTAAGGCAGGTTTAACTTTGGCTGTTGGAGAAGGCGGGACTTCGTTCCCGCCTTTTTTCATCGGTCGGCGGACATCGAGAGGAAGAGGGCGTCGGTGGCGGCGCGGCGGTTGACGTTGACGGCGAGCTGGCCGCGCAGCTCCTCGATGCGCGTGAGCCAGGAGGCCGCGCGCGCCGCGGCGAAGCCCTCGGCCAAATGCGCGAGGCGTTCGCGCAAGTCCTGGTTGACGAGCGCCCCGCCGCCCCCGAGCGCGAGCAGCCAGAGGTCGCGCACGAGAATCTCAAGCGCGTCCAGCCGCGGCTCGTACTCGTCCTTGTTCTTCGCGTCCCCCATCTCCTCGGCCGCGCGCAGGAGCCGCACGCGGTCGCCGCCGGAGGCGAGCGCCTCGACGACGCCGAGCATCGACTCGCGGCGCGCACGGTACGTGTCGAGGTTCAGGCCCAGCGCGACGCCCGGCCGCCCCGACGCGAGCTGCGCGGCCAGTCGCGCCTCCGCGCCCGCGCGCTTGCCCTGCTTGACGAGGAAGCTCTCAAGCTCTTCCGCCGTGAGCGGGGCGAAGCGGACGGTCTGGCAGCGCGAGCGGATGGTCGGGAGCAGGCTCGAAGGGCGCGAGGTGATGAGGACGATGTGCGTGGTCGGCGGCGCCTCTTCGAGCGTCTTGAGCAAAGCGTTCGAGGCCGACTCGTTCAGGCTCTCCGCGTTCTCGACGAGGAAGACGCGCGCGGCGCCCTCCACGGGGCGGAAGTTGCTCTCGCGCTCCAGGTCGCGGACGGCCTTGACGAGGATGTTCCGGTTGTAAGGCCGGATGAGCCCGACATCCCTGTGATCCGACCAGATGAGCTTCTCGTGCGCTTCACGGTCGTCCGCCGCGGGAAGTTGGAAGCGGCCGATGCGCTCGCACGCGGGGCAGACGCCGCAGCCCTCGACGCCCCGCCTGTCTCTGCAATTCAAAGCGCGCGCCAGCTCCAACGCGAAAGACTTCTTGCCCAGCCCCCCCTCGCCCGCGAACAGCAGCGCGCCGGGGACGCGCCCCTGCCCCAGCATCCTCCGCAAAGTCTCCTTCGCGCGCTCGTTCCCGACCAGCGTGTCGAACATAAGTGAGACTATCGTCTAGCCTCTAAGAAGGGCATAACAATCCGCATGACCTGGGCCTGCGTCTCTTGCACCGAGCCGGCGGCGTCGATGACGCGGACGCGCTCGGGCTCGGCGGCGGCGATGCGCTGGTAGGCGTCGCGGACGCGCGTGTGGAAGGCGGCGTCCTCGGCGTCGAGGCGGTCGCGCTGGTGTCCCTTGGTCGTGCGGCGGTGCGCGCGCCGCTGGCTCTCGTCCACCGGCAGGTCGAAGATGAGCGTCAGGTCGGGCATCAGGCCGCCCGTCGCCAGCACGACCAGCTCCGAGACGATCTCGTCGGGGAAGCCGCGGCCCGCGCCCTGGTAGGCGACCGTGGCGTCGGCGTAGCGGTCGGAGAGGACGACGTGGCCGGAGTCCAGAGCGGGGCGGACGAGCGTGCGGACGTGCTGCGCGCGGTCGGCGGCGTAGAGGAGGAGTTCGGCGAGCGGGTCAACCTGCTCCTCGGCGTCGAGCACGAGCTGGCGGACGCGCGTGCCGAGCGGGGTGCCGCCGGGCTCGCGCGTCGTGACGACCTCGCGGCCGCGCAGGCGCAGCTCGCTCGCGAGCATGCGGAGCTGGGTAGACTTGCCGCACCCGTCGATGCCCTCGAAGGTGATGAAAGCTGGGGCCAAGACTTTTTAAATTTCTCCGTTCAGAATTCGCGCGGGTGAGGTCGGTCAGCTGTCCGTGCGGTGCGTCGCCTCGCCGCCCGCGTCGGAGGCGTGGTCGGACTGGTGCGTGGGGCGGTGCTCGCCCGTCGGGCGGCGCGCGTGCTGTATCGTCGAGATGGCGTGCTTGAAGATGAGCTGCTCCTGCGACGCCGAGTCGAGCAGCACGGAATACTTGTCGAAACTGCGGATACGCCCCGAGAGCTTGGCGCCGTTCATCAGGTAGATCGTGACGGTCTCCTTCTCCCGGCGCACGGTGTTCAGGAACGCGTCCTGTATGTTCTGGGGAGTTGATTTTGTGTCCACAGACGCCCCCGCTTGAAAGTTGAGTGATATCTGGGTCAGGACAGATTACACCCTACCTCTTCAAAGTTCAAAGTTTAACTTTCAAAGTTGACAGAAATACAAAACTTTCCGTTTTTTGGAACCACTCAGAGGCCGAGCCGGCGCGCGACCTCCTCCTGCACGGCCGGGTCTTCGCCGAAGCCCTCGACCCACTCGGCGCCCGCCTCGCGCCGGAACCAGGTGAGCTGGCGCTTGGCGTAGTGGCGCACGTCGAGCTTCGTCTGTGCGACGGCGCTCTCAAAAGTGCGCTCGCCCCGCAGGTATTCGACGACGCGGCGGTAGCCGTGCGCGCCGAGGGCGCTCCCTTCGGCGGGGACGCCGCGCGCGAGGAGCCCGCGCACCTCTTCGACGAGGCCGGCGCGGAAGTGCGCCTCGGCCCGCCGGTCGATGCGCCGGTAAAGCTCTTCGCGCGGAGGGTCGAGGACGAAGAGGCGCAGGCGCGCGGCCTGCGTGGGCGGGGCGGGGCGTCGCGCCATGCGTTCGGAAAGTTTCTCGCCGGTTTGCAAACGGAGTTCGAGCGCGCGCTGGACGCGCGACCAGTCGCGGGGCGCGAGGCGCGCGGCCCGCTCGGGGTCGAGCCTTTGTAGGAGTCTGTGCAAGTGTTCAGGGCCGCGGCGCCCGCGCAAAATAACGAGGCGTCGGCGCAAGTTCGCGTCAGTCGGCGGTGCTTCAAAAAATGGCTCGCGCAGGGCTCGCAGGTAGAAGCCCGTCCCGCCGACGAGGAGCGCCGGGCGGCCGCGCGCCTCGATCTCTTCAATCTTGATTATCGCGTCGCGCGCCCAGTCGGCGGCCGTGTAGTTGCGCTCGGGCGGGACGAAGTCGATGAGGTGGTGCGGGACGCCGCGCCGCTCTTGCAAAGGGACTTTCGCCGTCGCGATCTCGACCTCCTGGTAGACCTGGACGGAGTCGCAGTTGATGATCTCGCCGCCGAGCCGGAGCGCGAGCGCGATGCCGAGGTCGCTCTTGCCCGAAGCGGTCGGGCCGGCGACGGCGACGATGGGCCTCTCGGTCTTCGGTTCTGCGTTCAAAGGGAAGGGGAGAAGAGGCGGAAGGCGATGACGAGCCAGACGAACAGCAGCAGCGCCAGCGCGCCGACGAGTTGTGCGCGGGAGAATCTCATCGCTCGTTCAGACGGTCTCCGACGTTCAATAGAGTTTCGTCAGGCTGACGCCCGTGTAGAAGTGCTTCAAAATCTTCTCGTACGAGAACCCGGCGCGCGCGAGCCCGTAGGCGCCGACCTGGCACATCCCGACGCCGTGCCCCCAGCCGCGCCCCGTGAAGGTGAACTTCGAGACCCGGCCATTCTCATCAAACGCCCGGTCGATGACGAACAACTGCTCGCGCAGGCCGAGCGCCGAGCGCACGCGCCCGCCGCGGACGTGCGCGGTGCCCGAAGTCCCTTCGACTTCGAGGTCGAGCACGCGCCCAGAGACGCCGCGCCTGCGCACGCGCAGGTCGAGCAGCGTCCCGACCTCCGGGATCGAGCGCGACAGGCGGGACATGACGCCCGAAGGCGTCAGCGTCTCCGTCCAGTTCGTGTATTTCGAATCGTGGTCGAAGGCGGCGCCGCTCGCCGCCGGTCTGACTTCGAGGTAGTCAACCGCGCCGCCCGCGCCCGCGTGATAAACGACCGACTCGCCGCCGACAATCTGTACCTCTCGCACGGCGAAGAGCGCCTCGCCGAAGGCGCGGAAGAGGTACGCGTCCGCCCCGAGAGTCGCGCCCAAATCTTTGCCCGAGGCGGGGCGCAGTACGAGCGAGTTGTTTGCCCCGACGCGCGCCGTCGCCTTTTGCAAATGCAAAAGTCCGCGCCCCTCCAGCGCGTGCGCGATTGAGCGGAGCGCGCGTGCTCGCGTCAAAGGTTGTTTTGGATGAAGAGTTCCGTCGGGCAGGAGCGCGAGATTTCCTTCGCGCAGCATCGCGGCCACGTCGGCGCGGTTCTGCTGCGGGACTTCGTCCGCGTCGCGGAAGGCGAGCAGGTATTCGACGTCCGCGCCATTCAGAAGCGTCGCGCCGCGGCTCTCGCCGTCGAGCGCGGCCGCGAGTGTCGTGGCGAAGCCCGCGGGGCGCGCCGCGTCCGCCCCCACGTTCGGCGCGGGCTGTCGCGCGAGAGACGCCACGCGCGCGAGCAGGTCGCGCGTCTCCTCGGTCGTGATGTTCGACGCGAGCCATTCGTCGCTCAATCTCGCGGGCAGTTGGAAGCCGTGGACGGCGAGCAGCGCCGCGTCGCGCGCGCTCGTCTCGTGCTCGGCCGCCTTGACGCCGGCGGGCTCGCGCGTCGTGCGTAGAGAGAGCGAGGCGAAGTGCTCTCCCGCTTCGAGCGCGCACTCGCGGCCGCGGAGGTAGGCGACGGGCGCGCCGCCGAAGATGTTCTCGCCGTCCTCTGTGCGCCCGCCGCAGGTCGAGGTGTAGACGGCGTTGATGGGCGCGCCCTTGTAGGTCAGGATGCGGCCGCGCGTCTCCGACACGGCGCGGTCGGTCAGAGGGTGTTCGGTCGAGCGGCCGCCGTAGACCTGCGAACGGGTGTCGGGCGTGAGGTCGTAGCCTTCGGCGGCGAAGCGGCCGAGGTTGCTGACGGCGTAGGTGCGGGCGGCGACGGCCTGCGCCTTCAAAGCCTCAAGCTCCGGCCAGCCGCCGGGCGACAGCTCGTTCGGCACGACGCCGCGCACGTACTCTTCGAGCGGGACGACGTTGACGACCGTCAAAGTCCCCTTCGTGTTGGCAAAGACTTCGAGCCGGCCGCGGTAGGGCTTCTCGTTGTAGCGGACGGGGTTCAGCTCCGAATCAACGGGCGCGAAGACGACGGGCGTGCGCAGGTCGAGCAGCGGTTTCGTCGAGCCCGGCGCGTAGAGAGCCTCGCCCCTTTGCGCCTCGACCGCCCGCGAAGTCAGGCGCACGCCGCCGGCCGCGTCTCGCTCGGTCTTCGGAGAAGGGGACGAGGTGTGAGCGTCGGGCTTTGCGGGCGCGGTCGCCGGGGCGGGCTTGTTCGACGAAGTTGATGCGGTCTGGACTCCGCCCGTCTCTTCGGGCGTCGGGGCGGGGAGCGCGGGGTACGAGCGTGCTTCGATGCGGACGCGGGCGAGTTCGAGCGGGAGCGGCTGTTCGCTAACGTCGGTGGCGCCGAGCACGTTGCCGGTCGTCGAGATGGTGACGCTGCGCGCGCCCGTGGCGAGCCCGATGCGGATGAAGGGCTCTTTCGTCAGGCGGACTACCTCGGGCTCGATCTCGGGCGGTGTCTCGGGCTCGCTCGTCGAAGTCGTCGGCCACTCCTGCGGGGTCGCGCGGCGCGGCCTCGTCGCGGGCTGCCCGTCCTGTGCTTTGAGAATGAGGGTCGGCGAGACGAGGGCGCAGGTGAGTAGCGCCGCGGTCAAAAATCTCTTGCAGGAGGAACGCATCGGGGTCTCGTGCTCACGCCGGCCGCGCAGTGTTTGGAGGGAAGCGCGCGAGGGAATTCTACAACACATCGAGCCCGCCGGGTGAATAAACCGCCCACACGCTCAACCCAAAAGACAGTCATCCGTTGTCGTGCGACTCCAACGCTTCGACGGCGAGGGTGTGAAAGCGACGGCGGACGCCGTTGATGTTGACGAAGGGGAGCGGGCGCGCGTGCGTGCGGTTGGTGAGAAGGATGAAGACGCGCTCGGTCGTCGGGTCAATCCAGCAACTCGTCCCCGTAAAGCCGAGGTGGCCGAAGGCTTCGGGCGGGAGGCGCGGCCCGGCCGTGGACTCGGGCGTCGCCGCGAGCTGCCAGGCGAAGGAGCGCGCCTCGTTCAGCCCCTCGGTCATGTTCTGTCGGAAGAGTCGGCACGTCTCCGGGTCGAGCAGGCGCGCCGTGCCCGGGAGGAACTGGGAGGCCAGCGTCAGCGTCTCGCGCGCGTCGGAGAAGAGGCCCGCGTGCCCGGCCGCGCCGCCGAGGAAGTACGCGTTACCGTCGTGCACCTCGCCCCAGATCGTCCGCTCGCGCCAGAGCTTCGAATCGCCCGCGCCCGGCCGCGCCTCGCACATGCCGCGCTCGTAAGCGTTCCCGCCCGACTCGCACGCGGCCACTTCGGTCTGAATCGTCTTCTCGGGGTTGAAGAAGGTGCGCGTGAGCCCGAGCGGCTCGAAGATTTCGCGGCGCGCGAGTTCGGCGAACCGCGTGTTCGTGACCTTCTCTGCGAGGAGGCCGAGCGTGATGAAGCCGAGGTCGCTGTAGATGACGCGCCCGCCCGGCGCCTGTTCGAGCGGCTGCGCGGCGATGATCTCCAACACGCGTTCGCGGTCGCCGCCCGCCGAAAGGTAGAGCGGCTGCCACGCCGGCAGACCCGAAGTGTGCGTCAGAAGATGTCGAACTGTGATGGCTCGCTTGTCTTCGGCGCCGAACGCGGGGAGGTATTCGGAGACCGCCGCGTCCAATCCGACCGCGCCGCGCTCGACGAGCTGTGCCAGCAGCATCCCCGTCACCAGCGGCTTCGTCAGAGAGGCGAGGTCGTAGACGGTGCCGAGCGTGGCCGGGCGAACCTCCGGCTCGCGCACGGCGTCGCCGAGCGCGTCCGCATACCGCACCTCGCCGCGCTCCGCGACGGCGTAGACGGCGGAAGGGAAATCGCCGGCCTCGATGCGCTCCTCGATGTACGCCGAAATAGCCGGCACCCGAACGATGTGTGAAAAATCGGTCACTGTTTCAAACCTTAAGCTGAAGAGATAAAACCCCACGTGGGCGGACTCGAAAAAAGTTACTGTCCGAGGAGGCATGGTGATATTATCCCACCCGCCTGCAACCGCGCACGCAGTTCAAGTTAGAGCGTTAACTTGCCCGGCTCATACAAGGGGGCTCCCGAATGTCTGGGAGGAACTTGCGGCTTATGATTAAAATCACCCCTCACCCGGCGTGGGTCGTTGACCTTCTTGAGTCCGTCCGGCCTCTCAAAGAACGGGTAGTCAATCACAAAATCTTTAGTGACATCTGCCAGCTCAAGCTGACTATCGCACAGTTCCAGAGGGCCTTGGTGAACTTCTATCCGCTCATAGAAAGTTTCCCCAAGTTCATGTCATTAAATTTAACAAAGGTGCCCCTCGGCGGCACCAGGTGGAATAAGAAAACAAAATATTGGTTGATAGTAAACATTAACCAGGAACGGCTGCACGCCGGCTGGTGGCGGGATTTCGCCTTCGGGTTCGGGGTCGCGAAGGAAGTATTGGATAAAGAAATTCATCCGCCGCCGGCGGTCGATGCGCTGAACAATTATCTCTGGCGCGTCTGCACGTACGGCTCCTTGGCGGAGGGCATCGGCGCCTCAAATTTCGCCGTGGAGGGGCCGACGGGGGAGTGGACAAAAATCACCTCGGACTACATCAGGAAGTACCAGGGGAAGGAAGGCACTCGCATAACCGACAAGACGTTCGAGTGGGTGACGGCACACGCGAACTATGACGACAAACATCCTTACGAAGCGCTCGAAATACTCAAAGCCTACGCCACCACCCCCGCCGAGCAGGAGAAAGTTAGGTACGCGATTGAGCGCTCGCTGGAATATTACGCGATGGCGCTCGACGCGTGTTACGAGTGATCCGACTAAGTTTCCCGGCGGCCCGCGAGTCAGTCCGGCGGGCCGGCCAGGGTAAACGCATCAGGAGGTGCGCCCGCTAATAATTCCGGTCAGGCAAGGGCGGGCCAAGAACTTCGAGTACCGACGCGAGTCGTCCGTACTTTTGAATACCCTCAGAAGGAGATAATGCCTTGAGCGGCCTCACGCCTTCAGAACAGCCTCTCGACGCGAGGGACGCTGAACTCTCTGCCAAAGCGACTCAACTGAAAGCATGGGAGGATGACCTTACAGACCGTGAGGAGGAGTTCGGCGAGCGGGCGGTTGACTTCAACCCGACGGTGCGCGCCAGTTTAACTCTGGCCGCCCAAAGCCTCGGCTTCTTCCTCCTCTTCGTCCTCGGCACGGGCACCTTTGAAGTCCCGGCGCAACCCGATAAAGTGCAGCCCGACCTCATCAGAGGCTTAAACTTTATCGTGAACATATCCTGGGTTTACCTGATTCTGTCCTCGCTCATTTTAATCGGCCTCCTCTTTTACGCTTACATAAAGAAGGGGCTCGACTCTCACAAGCCCGTCGATATCATGCTGCTCTTGTACGTCGGCATGGACATTGTCCTACTCCTCCTTCTGGTTCACCAGCAGGGGGGGCTGTGTCGAAGCATGTTCCTTCCGGTCTTCTTCCTCATCCCGACGGCCTACTTAATCGTCGAGAGGAGGGAGAAGGTATTTCGGTGGCGGCGACTCATCGTGCTCGCCGTCATCATGGGGTGCATCTGTAGCGCTTACAGGGTCTCCGTCATCCTCCAACCGCTCCCGAGCGACTCAAGTTTGGGCGTGAGTAATAAGACCGTATGGTTTCTGCATCACTGGCCGCTCCAGGTCACGGATTTTTCCATGCTTGCACACGCCGACTATGACAAAGCGATCTTTCGAGCGTCGCTGATTTCGGCGTTCGTCCCGATCACACAGATCCTCATCGTCATGTTCAGGGCGAGAATCAGGAAGCGCAAAGACAACGTCCCTTCGGAAACGCTGACGACGGAAGGGGCGTCATAGCCCGTCGGCGCCGTCCCCGCCGCGACCGGCACGTCGCATTCAAACGGCGGTTCAGTCCCGGATTCGCTCAACCCGCACACCACGCCTCACGCCGCAGGCTCACCGTAAATGTCGCCCAAACGCATTCGGGCGGAATAGCTCGGCGTGGCGGGTTAGAACTGCATCTTCAGGCCGGCGATGATGGGGTGCTCGTGGATGCGCGCGAGGAGGCGTTCGGCGAGCGCGAGCGCGCGGCGCCCCTCCTCGCCCGTGACGGGCGCGGGCTCCCCCGCGGCGGCCGCTTCGAGGAAGAGTTCGATCTCGGCGCGCAAAGGCTCCACGTCGATGATGTCGAGGTTCCTGACCTGCACGCCGGGCCAGGAGCCGGTCGAGCTGGGCGGCGCGAGGCTGCTGATGGAGGCGCGGCGCGTGGCGTAATCGACGGCGACGTAGTCGTGCGGCTGGAAGAAGCGCATCTTGCGAATCTTCTCGGTGCCGACGCGCGAGGCGGTGATGTTGGCGACCGCGCCGGTGGCGAACTCGATGCGCGCGTTGGCGGCGTCCACGCGGTTCGTGAGGACGGGCAGCCCGACGCCGCGCACGTCCGTCACCTCAACGCCGTGGCCGACGAGCCAGAGCACGATGTCGAGGTCGTGAATCATCAGGTCGAGCACCACGTCGATGTCCAGAGAGCGCGCGGTGAACTGGCCGACGCGGTGTATCTCGAAGTAGACGGGTTGTTGGACGTGCGGCTTCAGGGCGACGAGCGCCGGGTTGAAGCGTTCGAGGTGCCCGATCATGAGCGTCGCGCCGCCGCGCGCGGCCGCCTCGATCATCCGGTCGGCCTCTTCGAGCGTGCGCGAGATCGGTTTTTCGACGAGGACGTGGACGCCCGCTTCAAGCAGCGCGCAGCCGATCTCGGCGTGCGACTCGGTCGGCGTGGCGAGGCTCACCGCGTCCACCTCGCCGACGAGGGTGCGCCAGTCGGCCGTCCAACGCACGCCGCGCTCTGCGGCGACCGCGCGCGCGGTCTCTTCATTCGTGTCGCAGACGGCGACGAACTCGGACTTGCCTTCGGCGGCCAGCGCCGCGTGGATCCGTGCGTGCTGCCGGCCCAGGTGGCCGACGCCGATGACGGCGGTGCGGAGAGTTTTCATAAGTAGTCAGTAGACAGTGGTCAGTAGACGGTAGAAAAAGTCAGACCTTCAGTCATTAGGGAGGCCATAGCGCCGCTTGCCAAACCTGCTGGCTACTGACTACTGTCTACTGTCTACTTTTCCGGGTGACTATACTTGCAACGATTCCTCCTTGCAAAGCGCGCGTGGGTGGTGCTGTTCGGCGCGGTCTGCGTGGCCTGCTGCTACGGGCTCGGGGCGGTGCCTTTGATGGGGCCGGACGAGCCGCGGTACGCGCAGGTGGCGCGCGAGATGTTCCGGCGCGGCGACTGGGTGACGCCGACGCTCGGCGGCCACACGTGGTTCGAGAAGCCGGCGCTGCTCTACTGGCTGATGGAACTGGCGTACGGCCTGTTCGGGGTGACGGAGTTCGCGGCCCGCGTCGGTTCCGCGCTGGCGGGCGTGCTGACGGTGCTGCTGGCGGGCTGGGCGGCGCGGCGCGCCGAGTTCGAGTCGGGCGAGGGGCTGCGCGGCCTCGGCGTGACGTGCGCGGCCGTCGTGGCCTCGACGCTGGGGCTGCTCGGCTTCGCGCGCGCGTCGAGCTTCGACATGCTCCTAACGGCGACGGTGACGGGCGCGCTCGTCTGCTTCTACTGTTCTGAGGTCGAGCGCGGCGTGGGGCGCAAGACGTGGCTCGTGGGCTTCTACCTGTTCGTCGGCGCGTCGCTGCTGGCGAAGGGGCTGGTTGGGGTCGTCATTACGGGCGCGGTGGTCGTCGTCTACTGTGTCTTTCGAAGGCGCTGGCCGGGACTGTTGAGACTGGGCGTGCCCTGGGGCGCGCTGCTCGTCCTGATGGTGGCGGCGACGTGGTACGGGCCGGTCATCGCGCGCCACGGCCGGGCTTTCATCGACGAGTTCTTCGTGCAGCACCACTTCGCGCGCTACTTCTCGAAC
>Ga0213876_10000210_pt1 | contig 58885 bp, 64 predicted proteins | sample BarmaccomBMRX_R9_FD_160113 | JGI IMG/M metagenome (GOLD analysis project Ga0213876, IMG submission 160113) | Root-associated microbial communities from Barbacenia macrantha in rupestrian grasslands, the National Park of Serra do Cipo, Brazil - RX_R9 | ecosystem: Host-associated > Plants > Roots...
CGGGCATGCTGAGTTCACCTTCTGCGCCTTTGATTGTGATATCGAATTCGCCTCGGTGATATCAAGACCCGCCGACCGACCTGTCAACTAGTGGCCAAATATTGGGGCACCGTACAAGCGTCGAGGCGCTCGGCGACCGCTTCGCGCCGCAGACGGTCAAGCAGCGGCTGGCGGCGCTGCGCGGCCTGTTCGACTGGCTGGCCCGCCACGGCGTGCTGGAGACCAACCCGGCGACGCCGGTGCGCGGGCCGGCCTATACCTACAAGCGTGGCAAGACCCCGATCCTAACCGCCGCCGAGACCAGGCGGCTGATCGGCTCGATCGAGACGGACACCCTTGTAGGCCTGCGTGACCGAGCGCTGATCGCCACCATGGTCTACAGCTTCGCGCGCATCTCCGCGGCCGTCGGCATGGACGTGGAGGACCTGGTGCAGACCGCCGGCCGCTCCTGGCTGCGGCTCTCCGAAAAGGGCGGCAAGGTGCACGAGATGCCGGCGCATCACCGGCTGCTCGAGCACCTGGACTCCTATCTGGCGGCGCTCGGGCCGCAGGACTCCAAGTCGCCCCTCTTCCGCTCGGCCCGCGGCCGCACCGGCGCGCTGACCGCCGAGCGGCTCAGCCGCCACGACGCCTACGCCATGGTCCGCCGGCGCGCCACGAGGGCCGGAGTGGTCGAGAAGATCGGCAACCACTCGTTCCGGGGGACTGGCATAACGACGTTCCTGCTCAACGACGGATCGCTCGAGCTTGCGCAGGAGATGGCCAATCACGCGTCGCCGCGGACAACTAAGCTTTACGATCGTCGGGACGACAAGATCACCCAGGACGCGGTGGAGCGGATCCGCATCGAGTAGCGCTTTCGTTTTGTCGTATTCGTCAAGCTGTTGGTTCTCGCCGCCAATTTATCTTATCGAAGATTATCATGCTGTTTCAAATGATTAACCAGTTGACGTCCGCAACACGCTTTTAAGCGTTGGCGACCTGACGGCTCCGGTTAGCCGATGCCGGTGTCAATCCCGAGCCGCACCAGATCGGCGGTTCGCGCGACGCCCAGCTTGGATTTGACCAAGCTCAGTGTGTTGGCGACGGTCTTGTAGCCGACGCCCAGCGCCGCGGCGATTTCGGCCAAGCTTGAGCCCTGGACGAGGAGACGCATCATTTCCAGCTCGCGCGGGGTGAGCACGTCGAGCGTCTCAGCGCCCGCGCCGAGCGCCAGGGTCTGCGCAACCTCAGCTTCGACGTAGCGGCCGCCGCCGGCGACCCGCCGGATCGCGGTCAGGAGTTCCTCCGGCGCAGCGTTCTTGGTCACATATCCGGCCGCGCCCGCGTCAAGGGCGCGGCGAGCGTAGAGCGGCTCGGCGTGCATGGACAGGATCAAAATCTTGCCAGCGCCGGTCTGCACCAGGCGCCGGAGCAACTCCAGACCGCCGATGCCGGGAAGATTGAGATCGAGGATGATGAGATCCGGATGCACGGTCCGCGCCAGGTCGAGCGCCTCGCGCCCGTCCACGGCCTGGCTGACCTGATGGTCGCCGTCGGACGCCAAAAGACGCGCCAAGCCGTGGCGGACGATGGCGTGGTCATCGACGACGAGAACCCTCACGCCGCCCTCCCGCGCGCATCTGCGACAAGCGGCAGCGTCGCGTAGACGCGCCATCCGCCCTCCACTGCTGGTCCCGCCGACAGGGTTCCACCGGCCGTCGCCACGCGTTCGGTCATGCCGGTGAGGCCAAAGCCCGGCGTCGCCGCCTGTGCGCGCGCGCCGTCATTGCGCACCTCAACCTGCAAATTGTCCGCCGATCGCCGAATGGTCACTGCAATGGCGCTGGGCGCAGCATGGCGCACGGCGTTGCTGAGGCTCTCCTGGACGACGCGGTAGGCGGTTTCTTGAACGGCTTCCGACAGATCGCCGTCGTCTTGCAGCAGGTGTGTTTCGAAGCGCACTTCCGGCCGCCGCGCGCCCCAGAACCTGGTCAGATCGAGCACGGCGGCCGAGAGGCCTAGCTCCACCAATTGCGTTGGCCGCAGCCGACCCAGGATATCGCGCACCAGCCGCTGCATGTAGGCGATAGCGGCCTGGGCCGAGCGGACCTGCTCCAGAACCGCCTCCGTCCGTCCGCTGATCGCCAGGCTGGGAATCATCCCGACGTCCACATTGGCGGCGAAAAGGTGGGGGCCGATCTCGTCGTGCAGATCGCGAGCGATGTCGGCCCGCTCCTCGTCCTGCAACGTCAGGATCTGCGCCTCGAGCGCGCGATTTCGGGTTCGCATGGCGGTCAGCCGCTCGGCCATCTCGTTAACGCCGCGCGCCAAGCCGATCAGCTCAGGCGGCCCTTGCTCGGGCGCTCGGGCGGCATAGTCGCCGGCCCCGATGCGGGGCAGGACGCGGCCCACCACGCGCAGCGGCTCCAGCGCGCGCCCAACCACCGCCCAGACCAGCACCGCCCCCCCAAGGCAGGACAGCGTCAGAACCAGCGCGAGATCGAGGAACTCCGGCCAGACCGCCGCCGTGTCGTTGGCGTAGACGGGGCGCAGCTCCACCGCCGCCCCGTTCCCAGAAGGACTGGTCAAGCGGACGGGGGCGATGTCCTGTCGCAAGAGGGCGCTGAACCACGCGGGCGGAGCCTCTGCAGGCTCCAAACGCGAGGTCGCGATCACCCGACCGTCCGGTCCAAGCAGCCGGGCTTGAAGGTGCCGATTGCCGTCGAAGGTCGCGATCAGCGATCTCAGATCCTCGGCGGGCGCCGTGGAGCGCTTCAGGTCCGAAAAGGCGCGGTTGACGGCGAGCTCGCCGCTCACCTGGGCGCTGACGAGTTCCCCGCGCAGCCAATGGCGGGCCTGCAAGCCGGCCAGCGCCAGACCCAGCCCGGCGCCCAGGACCAGCACGAGGACGATCGCGACGACGATCCGATGGCGCAACGACATAGCTTACACCTGTACCCGTCAAGCAACGCCGCCAAGGCTAAAAGTAGATCCGGGAAGTTTTCTAATCAGAGCCGGGAAATATGGCCATGGGCTTTCGACGCCGCGTTTGGCACTCACGCTTTCGCAGTTGCGAAGGGGATTCGGTTTTGGGCTGGTCGCTGAAACGTCTTCTGATTTCGTCGGCCCCGGTGGCGCTGGCGCTCAGCGCCGCGCCTGCCGTGGCGGCGGCTGCCGACGCGACGGCGAATTCACCGAACTCAGTCTCCGAGGTCGTCGTCACAGCGCAGCGGCTCGACGCCGCGCGCGACACTATCCAGCCGCAGGTCGGCGCCTCGACCTACTCCTTAAGTGCGCAGGCCATCGCGAACCTGCCAGCGGGTGAAAATACGCCGCTCAATCAGGTCATCCTCCAGGCGCCCGGCGTCGCCCAAGACTCCTATGGGCAGCTCCATATCCGGGGCGAACACAACGGCCTGCAGTATCGCCTCAATGGCGTAATCCTGCCTGAGGGTCTGAGTGTCTTCAGCCAGGCGCTCAGTCCGCGGATCGCCGGTAATGTCGAGCTGATCACCGGCGCCCTGCCGGCGGAATATGGCCTGCGCACGGCCGGCATCATCGACGTCACCACCAAGAGCGGGGCGTTTGCCAACGGCGGCTCCGTCAGCGTCTACGGCGGCAGCCACGGCGACATCGAGCCGAGCTTCGAGGCGGGGGGCTCCTCGGGAAACTTCAACTACTTCGTCTCCGGCAGCTATCTGCAGAACGACCTCGGCATCGAGTCGCCCGACGGCCGATCCGACCCGCTGCACGACCACACGCGGCGATATCAAGGTTTTGCATACCTTGAGGATGTCCTAGACGCGAACAGCCGGATTTCGCTGATCCTGGGCTCCTCCAACCAGACCTTCCAGATTCCCGACGTGTCAGGCGGAACGAACGGAGGGCTCGGCTTCACCGTCAACGGCCAGACGGACTTTCCAAGCGAGCTGCTGAACGAGAACCAGGACGAAAGCAGCCAGTATGGCGTCCTCAGCTACCTGCACACGTCCGACCGGCTGACGATCCAGGCCTCGCTGTTCGGGCGCTATTCGACATTGAAGTACAGGCCCGACCTCGGCGGCGATATCCTCTACAACGGCGTCGCCCAGTTTGCCGACAAAAAGGACGTGGCGGGCGGCCTGCAGCTGGAAGGCGCGTACCACCTCAATGACCGGCACACCATCCGCGCCGGCGTCATCGTGGAAGTTGATCGCTCGACCAGCGACACCACCTCCCAGGTTCTTTTGCTGGACGCCACGACGGGCGACGAACTGGCGCCGACGGCGCCCTACGCCCCCAATCCGAACGGCCTTCCCTTCACCATTGTCGACAACACCGGCAAGACCGCCGAGACCTACAGCGCCTACGTCCAGGACGAATGGAAGCTGCTCGACAACCTGACCCTCAACTACGGCCTGCGCTTCGACCAGTTCAATGGCTACCGCGATGAGAACCAGCTCAGCCCGCGGGTGAACCTTGTCTGGCTGCCCGATCCGTCGACGACCATCCATATCGGCTACGCGCGCTACTTCACGCCGCCGCCGTTCGAGCTGATCGCCAATGAGTCGGTCCAGACCTTCACGACGCCGATTGCAGCAAATCCCAACATCACGACGAGCGCCGCCCCCGCGGTGACCACCGACACCACGCCCTTCGCAGAGCGGGCCGATTATTTCGACGTCGGCGCAGCGCAGAAAGTGGGGCAACATCTCACGCTCACAGTCGATGGCTACTACAAGCGTTCCAAGCACTTGATTGACGAAGGCCAGTTCGGCGCGCCGATCATCCTGACACCATTCAACTACGAAGATGGCCGTCAGTACGGGGTGGAGCTGACCGCCTCCTACGCCCAGGGGCCCTTCAGCGCCTACGCGAATTTCGCCTATTCCGTCGCGCAAGGGCGCGACTGGATCTCGAGCCAGTTCAATTTCGGCCAAACCGAGCTAGACTACGTTGCGACGCACTACATCTATCTTGACCATGACCAGCGCTACTCGGTTTCGGCCGGAGCGTCATACCTGTGGGCCGGGACGCGCTTCGGCGCCGACTTGATCTACGGCAGCGGCCTGCGCGCCAGCCTGCCTCTTACGACCCCGATCCCAACCCCGGACGGACCCCTGACTGACATCCCAAACGGCGCAGAGCTGCCCGGCTACGTGCAGGTGAATTTCTCGGTGAGCCACCGTTTCGAGGACGTGTGGGGCAAACCACTCGAAGTGCGGTTCGACGTGATCAACGCCTTCGACGCGGTCTATCAAATCCGCAACGGCTCGGGTGTGGGCGTCTTTGCGCCGCAGTACGGACCCAGGCGCGGCTTCTTCTTCGGCGTGACGAAGGACTTTTGACGAGGGCGCGACAAAGGAGGCGTTCGTGCAAATGCCCATTATAGCCGCCGTCGTCGGTGTCGCGGTTTTGGCGGCCGCCCCGTCCACAGCCGCCGCGCGCGGCTCGCCCCACCACGAAACCTCCGAGGCGTTCTCGGCCGCAAACTGCGGTTGGCGCGGCGGTGCATTGCCTGACCCCGCCGACACTCAACGATGCCTTGCCGAACGCTACAAGACGCCAAGACCCAAAGCGCCGCCCCCCAGCGATCCTCAACCGCCCAGCACAGTCGGCGGTCCAGCGGGAGGCGGGTAAGCTGAACCGGCGTCGGCGTGTGCGCATCAGAGTATGGACCACGCTGCGGCCTTTGCGTCGGCATCACCTAGGAGTGCCAACGACGCCCGTGCGCCAGATCGTCTGGCCGCCCATCCTGGCTGCGGCGCTGGCGAGCGCCGCGGGCCTCGCCGCCGCCATGCCTGTCATGGCGGGATCGGCGCCGGAGTGGGCGGCGTTCGGCGAGCCGGGGCGCACGGCCGACCGGACGATCGCGATCACCGTCACCGACACGCGCTACAAGCCTGACGCCGTCCAGATCAGGCGCGGCGAGACCGTGCGCTTCGTCGTCGCCAATCACGGCGGGACCCTCCATGAATTCGTGATCGGTGATGGCGCCTTCCAGGCTCAGCACCAGCGGATGATGGCCCAGATGCCGGACATGAAGATGGACGATCCCAACGAACTCTCCTTGAAGCCCGGCCAGATCCGCGGCCTGACCTGGCGGTTCACGAAGGCGGGCGAGTTCCTCTATCAGTGTGACCTTCCAGGCCATGCGCAGGCCGGCATGGTGGGCCATATCCACGTACGCTGACCGGTGATCAGGAGCGCGACCAGCTTGAAGATGTGGCCCTTCGTCGGCGTTGTGGTGATGATGACGTCCCTCCTTGCCTCCTTCGCCCATGCTCAGCAGCCCGCGCTGATCGACCGCAAGGATTTCTTCGGCGAGATCCAGATCAGCGGGGCGCAGATCTCGCCGGACGGGAAATGGCTGTCGTTCATCCAGCCCTACAAGGGCGTGCGCAACATCTGGATCAAGAAGGCGGACGAGCCGTTCAGCGCCGCCCGGCCGATCAGTGCCGACACACAGCGGCCGATCCGGACCTACTTCTGGTCGCGAGACTCGCGGTTCGTGCTCTATGCGCAGGACCACGCGGGCGACGAGAACTTCAACATCTACGCCATCGACCCGGGCGCGGCGCGCGACCCCGCCACGGGACTGCCGCCCACCCGAGCCCTGACCGACATGCAGAAGGTGCGCGCGGAGATCTACGCGGTCCCCAAGACCAAGCCGGACATCCTCTACATCGGACTCAACGACCGCGACCCGCGCTACCACGACCTCTACGAGCTGCGCATTTCCACGGGCGTGAGGACGCTCATTCGGCGCAACACCGACCAGATCGCCAGCTGGGACTTCGACAACGCCGGCGAGCTGCGGCTGGCCGAGCGCACGACGCCCGCCGGCGACACCGAGATCCTGCGCGCAGAAGGCGACGGGTTCACGCCCATCTACAGCTGCTCGGTGCTGGAGGAATGCGGCGTGGAGGGCTTCGACGCCGCGAACGCCCACGCCTATCTGCTCACCAACAAGGGCGGCCTGAATCTCATCGAGCTGGAGAGCCTCGACCCAAAGACGGGCGCCGTCGGCAAGATCGAGAGCGATCCGGAGAACCGCGTCGATCTCGGTGGTGTCGAGACCTCCGAGATCGACTATCGCATTCTTTTCACCAGCTACGAGGATGCGCGCGAGCGCCGCTACTTCCGCGACGCCGCCTTCGGGCGCTAATATGCATGGCTGCAGTCGCAGCTGCCGGGCATGGACGTCGACCTCGGCTCGCGCACCGCCGACGAGACTTTGTGGATCGTGGCGGCGCACAGCGACGTGGAGCCGGGCGCCGTCTACCTGTGGAACCGTCCGGCCGGGACGCTGCAGCTGCAGTACCGCCTGCGCGAAGAGTTGCCCCGCGACCCGCTGAGCTCGCGTCAGCCTTTCAGCTTCACCTCGTCCGATGGGCTTACGATCCCCGGCTACCTCACCCTGCCCAAGGGCTTGCCGGCCAAGGACCTGCCGCTGATCGTGCTGCCGCACGGCGGGCCCTGGGCGCGGGACAGCTACGGCTACGACCCGTTCGCCCAGTTTTTCGCCAACCGCGGCTACGCCGTCCTGCAGCCCAACTTCCGCGGCTCGACCGGCTACGGCAAGGCCTTGCTCAACGCGGGCAACGGCCAGTGGGGGCGCAAGATGCAGGACGACCTGACCTGGGGCGTCCGCGCGCTGGCGGCCAAGGGGATCGTCGATCCAAAGCGGGTGGGCATCTTCGGCGGCAGCTACGGCGGCTACGCAACCTTGGCGGGCGTCGCCTTCACGCCGCACGTCTACGCCGCGGCCGTGGCCTATGTGGCGCCCAGCAACCTGATTACCCTCCTGGACGCGATCCCGCCCTACTGGGAAGCAGGGCGCCGGCAAATGTATACGCGGATGGCGGACCCGACGACGCCCGCCGGCCGGGCGCTGCTGATCGCCGAGTCGCCCCTGACGGACGCCAAGGCGATTGTCACGCCGCTGATGGTGGTGCAGGGCAAGAACGACCCCCGCGTCAACATCCGCGAAAGCGAGCAGATCGTCGCCGCCGTTCGGGACAATGGTCGCCCAGTGGAATATCTGGTGGCGCCCGACGAGGGCCACGGCTTTGCGCGCCCGATCAACAATCTGGCGCTGGTGACGGAGATGGAGAAGTTCTTCGCTCAGTTTCTCGGTGGCCGCTACCAGCACGACGTGCCCACCGACGTCGCCGCGCAGATCGCGCTGCTGATGGTCGACCCCAAGACCGTGAACGGAACCGTGTCGCTGACCGGGGCGCTCGCCCCCACCCACTGACCACAGGCGTCGCTTCCAGGCGCCCTCCGTCGCCGTGGCCGGCGCTACGTGGGCTCAGAACAGCGCCTACACCTGAAGATTCCAAGCACATGACCGATGAGGGCCCGTTCAGCGCACCCATCATCTGACCCGTTCAACTACGGAGATGGTCGCCAGTGGTTGCCCTTGGATTTGGCCGGAGCGATCTTCTAGAGTTGCGATGGGGCGAGGTGAGACTCGCGGCGACAAACGCCGCGGCTGGCGTTAAGCCTCTCGCGTGACCCGACGGACGCCCCGCCTACGAATGCCGAGCCGCGCGATGACCGCGTTGGCGTTCTTGGCGCTCGTGTTCGCGATCGTCGTGCCGCCGGGCTTCATGCCGGCACATCGGCCCGACGGACATGGCCTGGCGATCGTGATCTGCACCGGCCACGGCCCGCTGCAGCTCGATCCACCGTCTGATCGCAAGGCGCCACCGGGCAAGTCCAAGGCCGGGGCCGCCTGCCCGTTCGCGGCCAACCTCACGCCGCCGCTTTTGCCAGTCCTTGGTGTCGTCGCGCATGCGGCGACGTTTGGTGTCGTCGCGAGTGTGACCGTCGGCAATCAGGCGCCGGGCCGGGGGCTCGCTGCTCCGCCGCCGCCCGCAACCGGTCCACCCGCGCTGATCTGATCGACTTTCGTCGCCTGCGGCTCCGCCGCGGGCCTAGCCCCGTTTGCGCGGCCTCGATCAATCGGAACGACCATCATGCTCAACAGCCCCATCGCGGCTGCCGTTTGCGGTCTGCCCAGTCGCACTTCCAGCCATGGCGGCGACCCACAACTGAGGCCTCGGCGCCGTCGAAGCCCTGCACCCGCTTCTCAGCCGCCTGGTCGACCAGCGCGGCGGCCCGCCGCGCGAATTGACGCTGTGGGCCTGCGGGGCGCCGAGGGGACTCACCAATGAAATCCATGCTTTTGGCGAGCGCTTGCGCGCTTGCGCTGACTGAGGCCGCTCACGCCCAGACCACCCGCGCGAACGCCGGCGCCAACCAGATCGACGAGGTGGTTGTCACCGCCTCCCGCACGACCGAGCGCCTACGGGAAGTTCCGGCGAGCGTGAGTGTCGTGCCCGCCCCCCTGATCAAGGACATCCCGGCCCAGGGTCTCAATGATACCCTGCGGCTGGTTCCGGGGATGAACCTGACCATGATCGGCCCCGATGTCGGGCACCCGACGGCCTACGACGAAGGCATGCGCGGCCTGCCGACGACGGAGACCCGCTTCCTCGTCCTGATGGACGGGGTTCCGGTCAACGATCCCTTCTTCGGCTACATCCAGTGGAACCGCATCCCGCTCGACAATATCGACCGGGTCGAGATCGTCCGCGGCGGCGGCTCGCCGCTTTGGGGCAACACCGCGATGGGCGGGGTGGTCAACGTGATCACGCGGGCGCCCGCCAGCACCGAGCTGGACGTGGACGCCGCCGGCGGCTCCTACGGCTCCTACCAGGCCAGCGCCTACGGCGCCTATCGGGTCTCCGACCAATTCGCGCTGTCCCTGAACACGGCCTTCTCTGGCACGGCGGGTTACCAGACCACGCCGGCCGCCTGGACGAGCTTTGGCTCGACCACCCTGCGCTCTCCGGTCTACACGCCCACCTCGTTCAAAGCGCGCAACGTCGGCCTGCGCGCTGACTTCGAGCCGGCGAGCGATCTGACCGGCTTCTTCGTCGTCAACTACGACAGCAACGACCAGGTGCTGTCGACGCCGATCGGGCTCGATTCCCAGCAGACCTGGACCTATTCCGGCCAGTTCAAGAAGACCTTCGGCAATGGCGGCGCGCTCACCGTCACGGCCTTCCACGACGACAGCCATTTCGTCACCAATAACCCTCACCTGCTGAGCTTCACGACGGAGTACAATTCCAACGTCCATACCACGCCGGTGAACGACACCGGCGGATCCCTGATCTGGTCGCAGGACCTGCCGACCGTCGTGAAGAGCTATTCGCTGGGCGTCGACGTCCATGCGATCTCGGGCGAGGACGCCGCTCAATACTATCTTCCGTCGGGGGCTCTGGCGGTCCCGACAATCGTCGGCGGCGGCAAGCAATTGTTCGTGGGGGGCTTCGCTGAGGTCAGGCTCGAGCCGGTCAAGCGGCTGGAGGTCGTCGGCAGTGTCCGGTACCAGTATTATCGCAACTACGACGGCGTCGACACCTTCCCGCCCGCGATCGGAGCCATTCCGGCGTCGAGCAAGACCTCGACCGATCCTCGCGTGAACGTCCGCTACGCGATCACCGACAGCCTCGCCCTGCGCGGCGCCTACTACCAATCGTTCCGCGCGCCGACGCTCGACCAGCTCTACCGCACCTACGCCGATACCACGGCCGGGATCTACGAGGGCAACCCGTTCCTGAAGCCGGAGACCTTGGAGGGCGGCGAGGTCGGACTCGACTTCAACCGGCCCGGCTTGCGCAGCCAGCTGACCTTCTATTCGACGACCATCACCAACCTGATCACGCAGCGCAATCTCGTCCCCTCAGAATACCCCACGTCGCTCGGCGTGGTGTGCGGCTACGATCCGGCGACCTTCTCCTATCTGACATGCACGCGGAACATCAACGCCGCCTCGGCCCTGGCGCGCGGCGTGGAGTTCGAGGCGGACTGGGATGTCGGCCACGGCGTCACGGCCGGCCTCGCCTATACCTATACGGACTCCCACTACACCTCGAATCCAGAGGATCCGGCCGCCGTGGGCGAGCGGCTGGAGGGCGTGCCGATGCACAATGTCAGTGGCCACGTCGCCTACCAGGCGCCGGCGGGCTGGCGGATCGCCACCGACCTTCGGTGGGTGTCGAAGAGCTATGGCGACGCCCATCCGGACGATGGCCTGATCCAGAACGCCCACTTCGGGATGGACGTCTCTGGCTCCTATCCGCTGACGCACTATCTGCAGGCCTACGTCCAGATCCAGAACCTGACCAATTCGCGCTACATCGCGCAGAACGGCGGCGGGGCGCCGATCCTGGGAACGCCGTTCGAGGTGATGAGCGGCTTTCGGCTGACGTTGCGGTGAGGCCCGCCATGAACAGCTCACTCTACGCGGCGGTCTGGCGCTGGCACTTCATCGCCGGGCTGCTCGTCCTGCCGGTCCTGGTGATGATGGCGATCACTGGCGGGGCCTACCTGTTCCAGCCCGAGCTCGACCACCTCGCCTACCATCGGCTCGAGGACGTCGCCGTCCGCGCGGCTCCCATGGCGCCGCCGAGCGTGGTCATCCCCAAGGTGGAGGCGGCCCTGCAGGGCCGCGTCCTCCTGTTCGCGCCGCCAGCCCGGCCGGACCGGTCCATGCGCCTGCTGGTACGGGTGGCGTCTGGGGAGACTCTGACGGCGTTCGCCGATCCCTATGAGGGCCACTTCATCGGCGCGACCCCGTTCGGGGGGATCATGCAGCTGATCCGCAAGATCCACAGTCTGCAGAAGTTCGGCTTCTGGGCGAGCTGCGTGATTGAGATCGTGGCGGGCTGGGCGATCGTCCTCGTCGGCACCGGGGTCTTCCTCTGGTGGCCGCGTGGCGAGACGGGTGGCGGCGTGGTCACCGTTCGCGGCTCGCCGTCCCGGCGTGTCTTCTGGCGCGACCTGCACGCGGTGACCGGCATCTTTGCCGGCGCGGTGATCCTGTTCCTCGCCGTCACCGGCATGCCCTGGTCGATGTTCTGGGGCGCGCACGTCCAGCAATGGGCGACGGCCGCCAACCTCTATGAACCGCCGCCGCCCGCCCAGGTGACGCCGGACTGGCAGATGTCGGCGACGATGCCAAACATGCCGCACGCACCGCACGGCGCCGATCCGGCGATCAACGCTCAGATGCCGTGGGCGATGGAAAAGATGGACATGCCGATGTCGCAGGCCATGCCAGGCACTGCGCCAATCGGCATCGACCGCGCGCTGGGGATCTTCCACACCCTGGGCCTGCCGGCCTCGGCCAGCATCTCGCTGCCTGACGGCCGGAAGGGCGCCTACGTCGCGAGCTGGCGGCCAGACCGAGTCGAGGATACCCGGGTCGTCTACCTCGACCAGTATTCGGGCAAGGTCCTACGAGACGTCGGCTTCAAGGACTGGGGGCCCGCCGCCAAGGCCATCGAATGGGGCGTCGCCGTCCACCAGGGCCAGGAGTACGGCCCGCTGAACCGCTACCCGATGCTTGCCGGCTGCATCGCCGTGGTGCTGCTGGCGGTGACCTCGATCACCATGTGGTGGAAGCGGCGGCCGAAGGGCTCACTCGGTGTGCCGCCGGCGCCGGCGGAGCCACGTTCGGCGCGGGGCTTGGTCGCGATCATGGTCGTCGTTGGGATCATCTATCCTCTGGTCGGCGCCACGCTTCTGGCGGCGCTTTTTATCGACCGTGGGATTGTCCTCGCCCGACGAGGCCTTGGCGCCCAGCAGACGATCGCTTGAGTGGGGCGGAGGTCCGGCCCTCCTCGGGCGTCGGACTTCGCGAGCGGTTCTACGCTTACCCAGCGCTCGAAGACGCCGTGCCCGGCGCGACCGATCCCGCTGGGCCCCACATTGACGGGAGATGTTAGTTCTATGATCGTAGAAATATGGAATCTGATCACGCTGTCAAACGCCTTGCCGCCCTTGCCCAGGAACCGCGCCTGGCCGTGTTCCGTCTGCTTGTCCAGGCCGGACCGGACGGCGTCGCGGCTGGCGAGATCGCCCGGAGGTTGGGCGTGCCGCCCAACACGCTGTCGGCGCAGCTCAATGTACTCGCCAATGCAGGCTTAACGACGCGCCGCCGCGAGGGACGATCTGTCCGTTACGCCGCCGATTATGACGCGATGGGCGCTTTGCTGATCTATTTGACCGAGGACTGCTGCCAGGGGCGGCCGGAGGTGTGCGCACCCCTGGCCGAGATCGCCGCGAGGACCGTCGGTTGCGTCGAGGCGTCGACGTGACGGCGGTGCTCGACAGCACCGCCGACCGGATGGCGCCGGAAAGCACCCGCGCGAGCCTGGAGCCGCCGCTGCACCCCTTCTCCAAGTCGCGGCGGCTGGTCGGTGAAGGGCTCGGCACGGCGCTGTTGCTGGCCATCGTCATCGGCTCGGGGATCATGGGCGAGCGCCTGGCCGGCGGGAACACAGCCATCGCCCTGCTCGGCAACACCCTGGCCGCCGGCGCCGGCTTGGTGGTGCTGATCACCATGTTCGGCTCGCTCTCTGGCGCGCACTTCAACCCGGCCGTGACCCTGGTGTTCGCCCTGCGCCGGGAGATCGGCTGGCGGACCGCTGCTGCCTATGTCGCCGCCCAGCTCGCCGGCGGGGTGCTCGGCGTCTGGATCGCCCACGCCATGTTCGCCGAACCGATTCTGCAGGTCTCGACCAAGCTACGCGAGGGCCCGGCGCAGCCCTGGCCGAGTTCGTCGCGACCTTCGGCCTGATCGGCGCCATCCTGGGATCGATCCGCTTCCGGCCGGACGCGACGCCTATGGTCGTCGGTCTCTACATTACCGCCGCCTACTGGTTCACCGCCTCGACCTCGTTCGCCAACCCGGCGGTGACCGTGGCGCGCGCGCTCAGCGACACCTTTGCCGGCATCGCCCCTAGCTCGGCGCCGGCGTTCATCGTCGCTCAGCTCATAGGTGCGGTCGCCGCCAGCCTGCTGTTCGGTTGGCTGCTCAAGGAACGGAGGACGCCATGAGCGACGACTCCCAGATCAACATCTTCCACAACCCGGACTGTGGCACCTCGCGCAACACCCTGGCGATGATCCGGGCGGCGGGCTACGCTCCGACTATTGTCGAATACCTCAAGACTGGCTGGACGCGGCCGCAGCTCGACGGGCTGCCATGCTCACCTATCCGATCCTGGTCAACCGGCCGATCGTCGTGACGCCCAAGGGCACGAAGCTCTGCCGCCCGTCCGAGGTCGTGCTGGACCTGCTCGATCGCCAGCCGGCCGCCTTCACCAAGGAGGACGGCGAGGTGGTGACGCCAGAGTGAGGCGGCCACGCTGGAGCTTCCGCCGAACGCCCCCATTTCGCGAAGCCGGATGGCCTGTATCGCCGCCAGGTGCCGATCGCCTGGTTACGATCTGACGGTTGACGGGACCCAAGCTTCAGTTGGGATTCCGTAATCCACGCTCAACCTCGCGCCCATTGCGCCTGTACGACAATACAAGTCGGCTGGGCGGGATGGAGCACATAGTGAAACCCCAACCACTTTTTCTGACCGCGGCGGTCGCCGCGACGAGTCTGTACGCGGGCGCCGCACTTGCGCGCGGATCCTTGCCAACCAGCGCCAATTCGACGGCCTTCTCGGGCCACCGGTTCGCCGGCCAGGCCAAGATTACCTTGGAGCAGGCGCGCGCTATCGCTCAGAAAGCCCGTCCGGGGACCTTCACCGATGAGGAGTTGGAGCGTGAGCACGGTGGCAGCGGGCTGCGGTATTCGTTCGACATCAAAAGTGCGGGCGTGACCTGGGAGGTCGGCGTCGACGCCAAGACCGGCGACGTGTTGGAGAACGACCGGGAAGGCGCGAACCCGGACTGATCCCGCCAAGGCTCGCCGCGACGCAGTGCTTGCGGCAGGATTGGACCATGAAGCTGCTGTTGGTCGAGGACGACAAGGAAGGCGGCGCCTACCTGAAAAAGGCGCTCGCGGAGGCTGGGCACGTCGTCGACCACGTGCTGGGCGGTCGGGAGGGCCTGCTCCTGGCTGCCGGCGAGGCCTACGACGTCATCGTCCTCGACCGCATGCTGCCGCAGATGGACGGACTGGCGATCCTGCGGACGATCCGCGCGTCGGGGGTGCAGACACCCGTCCTTCTCCTGACCGCGCTCGGCGGCATCGACGACCGCGTCGAAGGGCTGGAGGCCGGAGGCGACGATTACCTGGTGAAGCCGTTCGCGACGGCAGAGCTGCTGGCGCGAATCAATGCGCTCGCTCGCCGCCCTCCGCCGCAGGACGCCCAGACGACGTTGCAGGTCGCTGATTTGAAGATGGATCGCCTGAAGCGGACGGTGACGCGCGCCAGCGAGCGCATCGAGCTTCAGCCGCGCGAGTTTCAGCTGCTGGAATATTTGATGCGCCACGCCGGACGCGTGGTCACGCGCACCATGCTGCTTGAAGGCGTCTGGGAGTTCCACTTCGATCCGAAGACCAACATCGTGGAGACGCACATGAGCCGTCTGAGGGCCAAGATCGATCGCGGACGCCGGTGCGAACTGATCCACACCGTCCGCGGCGCTGGCTACTGCCTGCGTGAGCCTGACTAGGTGTTCCGCTCCACCAGCCTGCGGCTGGCGGCGCTCTATACGACCGCCTTCGCCCTCTCAGTCATCGTCCTGGGCGCCATTACTCTGTTGACCACGCAAGCGACGCTGAAGCAGCAGTTTGACGCGCGCATCAACGCCGAGGCTCTGGCCTTGGCCCAGGAATTCCGCACCGAAGGGCTCATCGGCGTGGTGCAGGCCGTGCGCGAGCGCGATCGCACGCCGGGGGCAATGGACTACGGGCTTCGCGGACCCCATGGGGAACCGCTGGCGGGACGGCTCGCCGGCGCCAAGACGCCGCTCGGGTGGTCCGACATCGCCACACGCCAGCCACGCGGCGAGGTCGAGGCTTTGCGGGCGCTGACCATTGGCCTGCCGAAAGGCTACCGGCTCGTCGTGGGCGACGACGATGAACGCAGCGAGGCGCTGGAGCAAACTGTGTTGAAAGGCTTCGCCCTGGCCTTCGCCGGCGTTGTCATCCTGGGCGTAGCGGGCGGCTATGGGCTCAGCCGATCTGTGCATCGGCGGCTGACCGCCATGACCGACGCCGCGGAGGGAATCATCAATGGCGATCTCGCCCGTCGCATCCCGGTCCGTGGTTCAGACGACGATCTCGACCGCCTTGCCGTCACCTTCAACCGGATGCTCGATCGTATTGCCGCCCTGATGGAGAGCCTCAGGCAAGTCTCCAGCGACATCGCCCACGATTTGCGCACCCCGCTCACGCGGCTGCGCCAGCGGCTGGAGGCCAGCCGCACGCTGAGATCGGCCGGCGACCGGGCCGAGGCGGTGACTGGGGCGCTGGCCGATGTCGATGCGATCCTCGACACCTTTGCGGCGCTGCTGCGCATCGCCCAGATCGAAGGCGGCGCCAGGCGCGCCGCGTTCCGCCCGCTGGACCTTGGCGAACTCGCGCGCTCGGTCGTTGAGGATTTCGCGCCCTCGGCCGAGGATGCGGGCCAGGTCCTCAGTCTCGAGGCGGGCGGGCCGATCGTGGTCGACGGCGATCGCGAACTGCTGATTCAGATGCTGGTCAATCTGGTCGAGAACGCGCTTCGGCATGCCGGCGAGCGAGCGCGGATCAGGGTGGCGACCTCGACTTGCAGCCAAACCGCCATGGTCGTGGTTACCGACAACGGCCCCGGCGTTCCCGAAGCCGAGCGCGAGCGGATCCTCGACCGCTTCTACCGCCTTGAACGCAGTCGCTCGACCCCCGGCAGCGGCCTTGGCCTTGCCTTGGTTGCCGCGGTGGTGCGGCTACACGGGGGCGCGGTCAGCCTGTCCGACGCACACCCAGGACTCGAGGCTCGCGTCACCTTACCGGCGCGCCCGGGTGCAACATTGGACTTTTCCAATCGTCCCGACATCACCTCCACACCTGTGGTCGCGTAACTAACCCATCCTGTGGCGCACGCTGATGGGCGCCCCCTGCCGGGAGCACTGGGCTCGCATGAGTTGCGCGCGGCGACATGGCTGCCCACGCCTCCGCCATTTGGCGATCACCGCCGCGCTCTTAACACTGGCGGCCTGCGCGACCTACCGCCCGGCGCCTTTGGCCACGGCGCCCAACCTCCGCACGCGCCTTGCGAACCTGGATGTCGACGTGTCGCAACTCCGGCTGGAGCCGCTCAGGTCCGTTGCCATCGATCCGCGTTCGGGTTTGACGCCGCTGGATGTCGCGGTCCTGGCGGTGCTTAACGACCCCGACTTGAAGAGCAAGCGGGCAGCGCTGGGCGTGGCCGACGCTCAGGTGTTCGCCGCCGGGCTGCTGCCTGATCCACAGGTTACGGCGAACCTCGACCAGCCGATCGCTGGGCCCGACACCCACACGGCCTATGGCGTCTCCCCCAGTTACGACTTGGCTGGCCTGCTCGCGAGCATCACCAATAGACGGGCGGCGCGCGATAGCGCCCGACAGGTGCGCTTGGATTTGCTCTGGGCCGAATGGAGCGCCGCCCAGCAGGCGCGCGGCTTGGCGGAGACCGCGCTCGCCAACGAATCTCGCGCGGCGTTCCTAAGCGAAATCCTTGCCGCCGCCGCGGATCGATCCCAGCGTTCGCAGCAGGCCTTGGCGCATGGTGACGTGACCGCCCAGACCGCCGCGGCCGACCTCGCAGCCAAGCTCGACGTCCAGGCCCAGCTGGACGCCACGCGGCAGGCGGCGCTGAAGGCGCGGCGCGACCTGAACGCCTTGCTGGGGCTGGACGCCAGCGTCAGCCTGCCGCTGATCGAGGCGCCAACGCCGGCCCCCGCCGATCCGGCCCAGATGCGCCGAGACCTGGCGCTGTTGCCAACGCGACGGCCGGATTTGCTCGCCTTGCAGGCCGGGTACGGGGCGCAGGACGCCAAACTGCGCCAGGCTATCGTGGCGCAGTTCCCGCTGACCCAGATCGCCGTCGCCTACGCGCGCGATCCAACGCCGACCACGACCGTTGGATTATCCGCGGTCCTCGCCCTTCCGATCTTCAACGGACACCGCGGCGATGTGAAAATCGCGGAGGCGACGCGAGAGCAACTGCGCGCCGACTACCAGGCCCGGCTCGACCAGGCCGACGCCCAGGTGAAGGATGCCGCCGCGACCCTCGTGAGCGCCGAAGCCCAAGCATCGACGCTTCGGGCCGACCTGCCGCGCCTTGAGGCCATGCTGGGCCCGGCCCCCGCTGCTCTGGCGCGCGGCGACATCGATAGCCAAGCCTACCTCGGGCTGCTTCAGGCGGTGATCAATAAGCGCGCTGACTTGGCCGATCGTGAGCTCGCCGCTCGCATGGCCGAAATCACCTTGGAGACCGCGCTTTTCATCCCCCCCTTGCAGACGGCGCACGCCTCGTGAGCCGTCGGCGCATGCTCATCACGGCGCTGGTCATTCTTCTGGCTGTGGGGGCCGCGGCGCTCTTTCTCGCGCGGCGTGGCGCGGGCGCCGGAGACAGCGGCGATGTCAGCCCGACAGCGAGCGTCGCCACAGCGCCGATCCGCAGCGCAACCCTGACTGACGTCGCCACCGCCTATGGCGTTGTGCAGGCGGACCCGGCCGGCACGACCACCCTGGCCGCGCCACGGGCGCTGATCGTCCAGAGTGTCCTGGTCCAACCGGGCCAGACGGTCGTCGCCGGCCAGGGGCTGGTCGAAGTGGCGAGCGCGCCCGCAGCCGCGCTCGCCTACCGCCAGGCGGTGACCGCCGCGAGCGCCGCCCAAACCGACCTTGCCCGCGTGCAACGGCTCTTCGACGAGCACCTGGCCGCTTCCGACCAGCTCAATGCTGCGCGCAAGACGCTGGCGGACGCTCAAGCCGCGCTCGCCGCTGAACAGAACCAGGGCGCCGGGCTGGCGCAGCAGACCCTGGCCGCGCCGAGCGCCGCTGTCGTGGTGAATATCACCGCCGCGCCGGGCGACCGCGTCGCCCAGGACGCAGGCCTGGTCACCCTGGCCCGGCAGGGCGCGCTGACCGTGAAGCTCGGACTGGAGCCGAGCGCGGGCGCGTTCGCGGTCGGGCAGCCGGTGACGTTGCGTCCCGTAACGGGTGGCGGTGCGATCGCTTCCCGGCTGACCGTGGTTGGCCGCGCCACCGACCCGCAGACCAAGACGATCCTGGCGGTGGCGCCGCTGAACAGCGCCGCCCTTCCCATCGGCGCCGGCGTCGAAGCGGAGGTGGTCACCGGATCGCACCAGGGGCTCACCGTCCCGCGTGCCGCTGTGGTCTACGACGAGACGGGCGACCACCTCTTCGTCATCTCCGCCGACAAAGCTAGGCGTGTTTTCGTGACCGTGGGCCGCGACTATGGGGATGCGACCGAGATCAAAGGGCCCATCGCCGCCGGCGAGCAAGTGGCGGTGCAAGGCGCCTACGAGCTTCAGGACGGCATGGCGGTCAAGGTCGCCGGCCGATGACCTTCGCCGAGTTCGCCTCGCGCCGGCGCCGGTCGCTGCTGACCTTGATCGTCCTGCTTGTGGCTGGTGGCCTCTTCAGCGCCTTCATGATGCCGGCGAGCCTATTCCCCTACGTCCACTTTCCGCGCATCGCGGTGACGGTCGACGCAGGCGATCGGCCCCCCGACCAGACCGAGGCGGTGATCACCCGTCCGGTAGAGCAGGCGCTGCGTGCGATACCGGGTGTCCAGAATCTCCGCTCGAAAACCAGTCGTGGCGAAGCCGAAGTCTCGATCAACTTCGGCTGGGGCGCCGACATGGATCTGGCGCTGCAGCGCGTCCAGTCTGCGCTCACCAGCGCCCAGGCGACGCTGCCGGCCGGGGTCACCTTTGATGTGCGCCGGCAGGACCCCACCGTTGACCCTGTCGCCGCCTACAGCCTCACGTCGGCGCGGGCGACGCCGGTCGAGCTGCGCAAGTTCGCTGATCTGGCTCTGGCTCCCGTGCTTTCCACGATCAACGGCGTGGCGCGCGTGCAGAACCAGGGTGGCGCGCCGGGCGAATACCGCATCGAAGCCGATCCGGCGAAGCTCTGGGCCAACGGCCTTTCCCTGGCGGACGTCGCCACGGCCATCGGCGGCGCCAATGTGCTCAGCGCCTCCGGCCGCATCGAGGACCAGGGCAAGTTGCTGCTGGTGCTCAGCCAGTCGCGCCTGACCGAGCCGCGTCAGATCGCCAATGTTGTGGTCAAGAGCGCGAACGGCGCGGTGGTGCGCGTAAGCGACGTCGCGACGGTGACGGCAGCGCCGCAGCCGCAATGGCTCCGGGTCACCGCCGACGGACGCGACGCGGTGCTGGTCAACGTCTACCAGCAACCGGGCGGCAATACGGTGCAGATCGCCAGGGAGGTGCGCGCTGCCTTTGCGAAGATGCGCGAGCAAGGGCCCGCGGATATGCAGGTCAAGGCCTGGTACGACCAAAGCGATCTCATCCTCGACTCCGCCTCGGCGCTGCGCAACGCCATCGTCATCGGGGTGGTCCTGGCCGCCCTTGTCCTTCTCGTCTTCCTGCGCAACTGGCGCGTGACCCTGGCGGCCGTGATCGCCGTGCCGACGGTGCTGGCGATGACGACGCTGGCGCTCAAGCTGGTCGGCCAGAGCTTCAACATCATGACGCTGGGCGGCATGGCGGCAGCGATCGGACTGATTATCGACGACGCCATCGTCATCATCGAGCACATCCAGCGCCGTCTCGCTGAGAGAGGCTCGCGCGAGCGCCGCGAGGTGGAACGCGCCGTCGCCGAGTTCATGCGGCCGTTGGCCGGATCATCGGCGGCCACGACGGTGATCTTCCTGCCGCTCGCCTTCCTGGGGGGCGTCACGGGCGCCTTCTTCCAGGCCCTCTCGATCACCATGGCGGCAGCCCTGGCCCTCTCCTTCCTCGTGGCCTGGTGGCTGGTTCCGGTGCTGGTCGAATACCTGGTGCGACATCACGGAAGCATCGCGGCGCTACGTGAGGACGGACCGATCATGTCGCGCTACGCCGCCTTGCTGCGCCGCGCGATCGAGCGACCGATGCTGGCGCTGGCCGGCGTCGGCGCGCTGGCCGCGGTTGGGCTGCTGTGTTTCACGAGCGTCGGCTCCGGTTTCATCCCCAAGATCGACGAGGGCGGATTTGTCCTCGACTATGTCGCCCCGCCCGGCATGTCCCTTACCGAGACAGATCGGCTGTCACGTCAGGTCGGCGAGATCATTCGTGCGACACCCGACGTCGACACCTATTCCGGGCGCACGGGCACGCAGCTGGGCGGCGGCCTTACGGAACCCAACACGGGGGACTTCTTCATCCGCCTCAAACGTCACGGCCGGCGTCCGATCGAAGAGGTGATGAATGACGTCGCCGCCAGGGTCCAAGCCAACGTCCCTGGTCTCCAGATCGAAACCGCGCAACTGATGGAAGACCTGATCGGCGACCTGACCGCCGTACCCCAGCCGATCGAGGTCAAGCTCTACAGTAACGACGCAGCCCTGCTGCAGCGGACCGGGCCCGAGGTCCAGGCCGCGATCGAGAAAATCCGCGGCGTCACGGAAGCCAAGAGCGGCGTCGTAATCGCCGGCGACGGCCTCGATATCGACATCGACCCACTGCGGGCGGAACTTGAGGGGATCGACGCGGGCGAGGCGGCCAAGCAGATCAGCGACCTGCTTTCCGGCGCCGTCGCCACGCAGGTGCAGTCAGGGGTCAACCTCGTCAACGTCCGGGTGTGGACTCCTGCGGCCGCCCGCTCGCGCATCGATCAGGCGGGCGCGATGATGCTGAAGTCGCCCGTTGACGGCCATCCCTTCCCGGTCTCCCGCATCGCGACATTGAAAGTCGTAACCGGCCAAGCCGAGATCACCCGCGAGAACATGCGTCAGATGGATGCGGTGACCGCGCGCGTCGAGGGCCGCGATGTGGGGTCGACCGCCGCCGAGGTACAGCGGGTTGTCGGGCGTCCAGGTTTCCTGCCCGCTGGCGTCACGTTCGAGATGGGCGGACTTTACGCCGAGCAGGTCGCGGCGTTCCGCGACCTGATGGTGGTGTTCGCGGCGGCGGTGGCCGCCGTGTTCGTGCTGCTGCTCTTTCTCTATGAGCGCTTTCGCGTGGCGCTCGTAATCGTGGTCATGCCGCTGGTGGCGGCCTCGGCCGTGGCCATCGGCCTGTGGCTGACCGGGGTCGAGCTCAACATCATGGCCCTTATGGGCATGACGATGATCCTCGGCATTACCACCGAGGTCGCGATCTTCTACTTCACCGAATACGAGACCTTGTTGGACGAAGGCAGACCGCCGGCCGAGGCGCTGGTGCTCGCAGGGCTCAACCGAATCCGACCGATCGCCATGACAACCTTGGCGGCCATCCTGGCTCTGGCCCCTCTAGCGCTGGCGCTGGGGGGCGGCGCCTCGATGGAGCGGCCGCTGGCGATCGCCATCATCGCTGGGCTGGTGGCACAGGGACCGCTCGTGCTCATCGCCATGCCTGCGCTCTACAGGCTCGCAGGCGGAGTGCGCGGCGACACCGCGGCCCGGACCGCCCTCCCATCCCCCTAGCAGCAGGACCTTAGTCATGCGCAGCATCATCGTGGGTCTCATTTCGGCGATCGCCCTCGCCGCCCCGGCCCACGCAGGCCCGGTCGCCGACGCCCGGGGCCTGAAAGTGGTCGGACACATTCCAGGACCCGATGGCCACTGGGATTACGCCAGCTTCGATCCCGAACGACGGCGGGTTTATGTGTCACATGGCGACGAGGTGCTCGCCCTGGGCGTGGACAGCGGCATCCTCAACGTGTCCTTCGCACCTGGCGACCATCTGCACGCCATCGTCGCGGTTCCGCATGCTGACGTGCTGGTCACCACGAACAGCGGCGACAACTCCGTCCGCATTCTTCGAGCCTCAAGCGGGGCGCTGCTGAAGTCGCTGTCTGTTGCGCCGGACGCCGACGGCGCCGCCTTCGACCCCGCCACGGGTCTGGTGATGGTGATCAATGGAGAGCCTGGCCTGGTGACCCTCATTGATCCGATCGCGCAGAGCGTGGATGGCACGATCAAGGTGGGCGACGCATTGGAATTTGGGGCTGTCGACGGCCGAGGGCGCGCCTTTGTGAACATCGAGAGCACCGGCGAGGTCGCTGTCCTTGATCTCGTGCATCGCCGCGTGCTGACCCGCTACAAGCTCGACGGCTGCCAGCGGCCGACGGGTCTCGCCTATGTGGAGGGGCGCCGCGTCATTTCGGCCTGCGCCAACAACGTGGCAAAGGTCCTCGATGCGCGGACGGGTCAGCAAATCGCCAGCCTGAAGATCGGGCCGCATCCGGATTCGGTGCTGGTCGACCCGGTGCGCCACCGGGCGTTCGTTCCAACCGGCGGCGACGGGATGCTTTCGGTCATTGCGCTCACCGGGTCCGAAAATGACAAGGTGATCGCGGTCATCCCCACCCACGTGGGCGCCCGGACAGGCGCCGTCGATCCGAAAACCGGATGCATCTACCTGCCAACGGCGGAATTCGGCCCGCCATCCGCTCCCGGCCAGCGCCTCGCAATCCTGCCAGCGTCGTTCCAGATTCTGGTCGTCGGTAACGCCCCGGCCCGACACTAGGCCGTCTCGTGCTTCGGCCCGGCCGCGGAATTGAGACTGCCGGTCTTCGTCGGGGACGAGATCGGCACGTGTCTAGTTTTGACCTTACGCACGACCCTAAGCCCGCGGTGGTGCGGCGGCTCGAGGTGATCACGGGCCGCCCCCACCCTGCAAGGGATTTCGAGCCACGATGACGGACCCGGCGCTTGCGGTCGTGTATCCGGCCTTGATCGGCCGGGCGGCCGCTAGCCCTGATGGTTTCCGCGGATCGACGGCCAGACAAATGGACGAGCTCATGGCGGCTCGCATCGTTTCGGTGGCCTTAGTCGAACCCCGGTCCGTTCGCCATCCTCGCTCGGTCACCCCGCAGGCCGGCACCCCGCGTTGGTCAGCGGAGACCGGGATTCAATCAGGCCGCAGCGGATACCACTGTGGGCTGGCGATAATTTACGCCGCGCGTGAGCATGGCCCAGAGCGCGCGGGCCGTCTTGTGCGCCACCGCGACGGTGGCCGCGTTGACCGGCCTGCGGCGGGTCAGAGCCAGCAGCCATGGCGGGACGGTCACCTGCCGTCGGAAGGTCTTTCCGACGACGGCTCTGGCGCCGTGGATCAGCAAGGTCCGCAAGTAGCGATCGCCGCCCTTGCTGATCCACCCGATCCGTTCCTTCTCGCCGCTTGAGCGAACCCGCGGCGTCAGCCCCAGCCAAGCTGCGAAGTGGCGCGCTGACCGGAATTGGGTCCCACCACCGACGGCTGCGACGAGGGCTGTCGCAGTGATAGGTACCCCGGGCGCCGAGGCCAGGCGCTGGCTGGTCTCGTTGGACTTGTGCCAGGCCAGGATGCGGCCTTCGACGATGGCAAGTTGCTCGCCGAAGGCGTCGATCCGGTCGAAGAGGAGCGTGAGCGCCTCCCGAGCCCCCTCGGGGAGAACCTCGCTGGAGAGCCTCTGCATCCGATCTTGAAGGTCGGCGACCCGGCGCAGGCCCTTGGCGGCGATGAGACCAAACTCGGCCAGCAGGCCGCGTGCGGCGTTGATCGTCGCAGTCCTCTGCCGAACCAGCAGGCTCCCGGTGCGGTGAAGCGCAAGCACCGCTTGCTGCTCGCGGTTCTTGATCGGAACGAACCTCATGTTCGGCCCGCCGACCGCCTCGCAGATCGCCTCGGAGTCGGCGGCGTCGGTCTTGTTCCCCTTCACATAAGGCTTGACGTACTGCGGCGGGATCAGCCGCACGGCGAGGCCGAGCCGGACCGGCTCCCGCGCCCAATGATGCGCGCTGGAGCACGCCTCCATCCCGACCAGGCAGGCCGGTCGCCGTGAGAAGAACTCGAGCAGCTGCCCACGGGCGAGTCGGCGCTTCAGCACCACCCGCCCGTCGGCATCGACGCCGTGGACTTGGAACACCGACTTGGCCAGATCGACGCCGATCGTAACGACAGACATGGCAGGCTCCCTCGCGAATGATTGCGCGCCCCGCCATCGAACCCTGGGGGGCGGTCCATGCCATCAAGTGGCAGCTCCAGCACCGCTATCTGAGCCTGGAGCCCCTCGCCGATCTCGGCCAGGGCCGATGAGGGTCAGATCCTGCTTGTTCCACCCGCCGCCGCGCCCATGCTTCCATCGCGCTCGGCCTGAGCGATCACACCGGCAGGCCAGCCCAAATTACGCCACTAAAGTGGACGCCGGGCTAACCCGATCCTCTCAAGACGTTCCTCGCCGAGATTGCCGAGCCAATTGAAGATCCGCTGCGAGACCCACCAGGATCTTCTTCCAGCAGCCGCACCAGGTGGGCCTTATGCTCCGTCAGCGTCCTTCCGAAGGCTCTCAAAAGATCGAGTGCCTGGCGCGCATCCGACCCCCTTTCGACCAGGGTCACGCTGACCTCAGCTTGGCGAATGATTCGCGCCTCGGCCTCATTGACGTGGCGCTTCGCGGTCTCGATGGGCGTCTCGCTGTCCATGCCCAAGCTTAAGCTGACGGGAAGATCTTGGGAGCGCCGGAGCAAAGAGAGCGAGGCGACGGCACGCTGTTTTCCATCCGCCACCCGGTCGAACGCTCAGTGGCGCACCGCGACGGCGAGAGGGTTCGCCGCCAATAGGCTGAGCCGCCCCGACTGATACAGGCGCGGCAGCGTGTCGGGTCGAAGGGCGCCAGCTTCGATACGAAGCCTGACGTTGATGGGATCAACCACGAACGGCTTATGGGCGAGGTAGCAGACCAGCGAGCTTTCGCAAAAGACCGCGCCCCGGATTCGCGACGCCTTTAGCACCTCGGCCTTCGTGGAGGCCTCCGCGATGCGGAGCTCGCGACGCCAAGGTTCGCTGTAGATCGCATTGAATGCGTCATGCCGACCTCCAAAGAGCAACCTGAGGGTGATCGCCAGAATGGCGACTTGGCCGAAAGCCGGCCCGATCCTTGGGGCTCGCGGACGATGCGCCAGCTGGTCGAGAGCGACGCCGAGAGCGAGATGGACGGCGAAGATGAAGTCGTAGCCGGCGTTGTAGGAGACCTCTTCGGCGCCCCGCACCAGGAAGGACTCAGCCGCGCCAAACACGCAAAGGACATTGATGATCTGCCTTCGTCGCCCATCGCGGGTGGCGGCGAGGCACACCAGCCACGCCGCCAGTTGGACGCCGATTTTATGAAGATCCTCAAGCGACTTCAGGCCGCGAAAGATCGAGTAGGGCCGCGGATAGAATAGGTTGGAGACGAAGTCCGGCCCAAAGCCGATCCGGCAAAGCCCGAGCCCCCCGAGGGCAAAGACAAGGCCGGCGCCGGCGAAGCTGAACGCGGCTCGGCGATCTTCGCTGAGCCGTATCGCAAAGGCGCTCGCGGGCATCGCAAAGAGAAACGGTTTGACGAACCCGGCGCTCGCCATGAGCAGCGCTGAGGCCGCGTGCCAGCGCGCGCCGGCGCGGCGCTCCCAAAGGAACAGCAGGAATCCGAGTGCGGTCAGCGCGTTGCCCAGCAACTGCGGGTCGTTGATCCCGACGTGCCCATCGAAGAGACGGCACATTGTCGCTTCGTAGACCGCCGCGCCGATCACGGCCGGCAGCCGGTCGGCCCTTAGGCTCCGAAGAACCGCGAAAACCGTTATCGAGGTCAAGAAGAGCGAGACGAGCGACAACACGCGCCCGACGAACAGCGGAACGCCGGTGACGGAGGCGATGGCGGCGACAACCAGGAAAGAAAGCGGAGGGTAGTTGTTGGTGATCAGTTGGCTGGGAGACGGATAAAGGGGACGACCCTTTAGGACTGCATCGGCAAAATAGGCATTCCAGCCCTCGTTGATGTTCAGCTCGGCAAGAAAGTGAGCGCGATAGATAGGGCCGATCGCACAAAGAGTCGCGACGACAGAGAGGAGCGCAATGGCGAGCCGAGGCCACCAACTTGCCGGAGAGGCCGTCGCCGCCGTCGGTCTCGCAGACTGATCCTTGGGCTCGGCTAAATCGTCGATGGCTGTGACAGGCCTGTCGATAAGGGCTCGCTCCGAGAGGGCCACCCGGCTGGGGAGGCGAGCAGAAGAAGCCCGGCTAGGGGACCGACTCGGTCCTCTGCCTGAGGCGAACGCCACCTAGCTGCGTTATTGGCCGGAATTGCGGCCATGAGCCTGACGGGCCATAGCGGACGCTGGCCGGTCTACTGGAGATCACTGGCCAGACGCCGCTTCTGGAAAGGAGCCCGCGATGCGGTGGCGCTCACCCGTGAACGGAGTTGCTCTACATCGATCCGCACATTTGTCCGCAAATCAGATTTGGCGCCCGACGCCTCGGTGGCGACAGACCGCTCGTCCGCGCCGGTATTCACACCACGCTCTGCGCCCCGAAGACCTAGCACCCGCGGTTGAGACTGTCATCACGCTCCGGTGGGCCGAACCGACGTATCTCGGTCTTGGCACAAGGCGTAGCGAAACAACCATGCAACACCCCTTTGCTCCTTTGGCCGGTCGGTCTAGAACAGACTAGAAATGCAAAAGCACCGCGTCGCCATTCTCGAAATCCCTGATGGTTGGATCGTTCGGATCGTCAATAGTTTCGGCCCATTTGACAATCGTCAGGAAGCCCTGAACTTAGCCGAGAGCATTGTTGCAATGATGCGCGCTGAGGGTAGAGACGCGATTTTGGTCGAAGGCAAAGGTCGCTCTCGCGGAAGCGGCCATGGCGGGTCTTCGAGAGGGTCGAGGGAACGTCGCCATCGATGACAACGCTCACGAGGAGCGGCGGTTCGCGCTCGCCACTGAGCTCAGCCTCACATCGAGCAAAGGATGGTTCCGTCAGCATTTTTGAATTGGGCAGAGCACCGCATCAGCGATCCTCCAGCCCGGCGTAGAAGTAGCTTAACGACACGTCGAGCGCCTGAGAGAGCCGCCAGAGGCGCGAGGCCGACATCCCAATCAAGCCGCATTCGTATTTCTGGATCTGCCGGCTACCGACGCCGATCGCGATCCCCAGCTCTCCCTGGGTCCAATTGAGCAGAAGCCGCCTATCGCGCAGCCGGCCGCCGAGATGGATGTCGATGTCCATGCAGCCCTCGCTCGCGGTGTGGCCTTGGGACCACGAGGCTATGACAATTTCTAGCTCATCGGGTTATAGTTTGTCGGGAATAGAAGCGGCCGAGCCTCGGTGACCTACGCAGAAGCGTGTTTGGGGGCGTCGGTGCGGCTGGGCTCGAGGCCGAAGACGGGGCGAGGTTTGGGCGGCGAGCTCAATCCCAGGTCATCTATGATGACCAGCGTCAAGTTGGCGCGCACGGGTGCGGTGGACCCCAAGACCGGCCGCGTTTTATCTCCCCACCCGTGAAGCGTGGTCACGGCCCACCCCGAAGCCTGGGACGTTTGTGGTGCTCGTGTTGGATCGCTGACCCGGTTAGTGCGCGCAATCCTCGGCTCGCGTCCCGCTCCGGGTCCGCTTGGTCGCCGCCCACCCCGGCACCAATTGGCGGCGTTGCCTTTGGCTTGAGCGGCGCAGCTGAAGGAAGCGGTCAGACGGTAGTAGCGACGTCGGCCTTGTCGATCGGCGATCGATCAACGGGTCGAACTTGGTTTTCTTGCCGCTTCCTTCAAGCAGGCGCTGCCCCGCAAAGGCTGAGAGTGGGCGCCGGACACGGTCCCAAGCCGCCATCTTGGCAGCATCATATCGACTCGACGGCGCGAGTTGTTGCTGTCCGGAGAATACCTCGATCGCCGAAGTAGAGAATTTTCCGCTTTGTAACTTGACCATTCATTAGAGATCGCTTCGCGTATCGGAAAAAGAGATCGACGCGCATGCAGCATCATGGCCTGATGGAGAGGGTCTTGGCGTTAATCGACGCGGCCGCTGCGGCGGAGGGGTTCGAACGGTCGCGTCTAATCGATGAGGCGCTTAGGGAATACCGGCGCCTCAGACGGTTGCCAGCGCCAACACTAGCACGCCCGGCCGAACAAGAAGAGGTATGAGCTCTCTCTTGTGTTGGCCTACGAGCCGCGCAAAGCGCCTTGCAGTCTGAGACCTCGAGCCCGCCATCCAAATTGTGGCTTTAATATGCCGGCGTCGTCGGAACAAAGTCCGAGGTGAAGATCGTCATCGAAACTTACCCGAAGCGTGACCTTATCATCACCGCGTTCGATTATCACAGTTCACGTTCCGCTTCGCGAAAGCAATCTTCATCGCAAAGCGCGCTCGCCTGCGGAAAGGGCTGTCTGATGACTGCGACCCGTTGGACCAACCAGGTCAGCGCCAACTTCAACACCGCCGCCGACTGGAACACGGGCGCCGTCCCCGGCGCGTCCGACGACGCCATCCTCGATGCGCCAGGGTCGACCAACTACACAGTGGCGGTGACCACCAGCGAGACGGTCAGCAGCATCCAGACCGCATCGACCGCGACCCTGACCATCGGCGGCGCCGCTGCGGTGTTCACCGCCGCCAACGGCTCGGGGTCCGGGGCCAACGCGGGCGTCATTCAGATCAACGACCACGGAACGCTGGCGTTGGGCGGCGCGGTCGACAACACCGGCTCGATCGTCATCCACAGCGGCGGCGACTTGACCAAGTTGGTGGTGCAGTCTGCCGGCCTCACCCTCAGCGGTCACGGCCAAGTCAATCTCACTGGCAACAACAACGAGATCATTGGGGCGGCTACGCCGCCAACGTTGACCAACGTGGACAACCTCATTCAGGGCCAGGGGATCATCGCCGAGCTCAAGCTCGTCAACGAAGCGGCCGGGGTGATCGACGCCACCGGCGTCTCTGAAGCGCTCACGATCAACAAGGGGACGTTGACCAATTCTGGCCTGATCGAAGCCACCGGCGCCGCCGGGCTCGCCCTCAAGTCCTCCAAGGTGACTGACGCCGGCGGCGGGATCCTGTCGGCCGGTACGGGCTCCAAGATCGTGCTGTCTCATTCGACCGTGGTTGGCGGGATCTTGGAGACCAGCGGGACGGGTGTGATCGAGGCCACGGGTCTCGGGAACGTGCTGAGGGGCGGTCCGAGCCTTGTGGCGAACAAGGGGCTGCTGGAGGTGGTGAACGCCTCGTCTCTCGAGCTCATCGGCACGCTCTCGAACAAGGCGACGGTGTCCCTCCTGGGATCGACCGGCTTCAGCGATCTGGTTGTCGGCGCCACGGGCGCCACCCTCCAGGGCGGCGGCAAGGTGGTGCTGAACAACAGCACGGAGGACCGCATCTATGGCGTCGCCTCGAACGCGACCCTGACCAATGTCGATAACGAGATCACCGGCTCAGGTCTGATCGGCGACGGCAAGCTCACCCTCTCGAACCAAGGGTCCATCGTGGGTGACAGCACCGGGGTCCTCACGGTGGACACCGGCGCCAGCGCGATCACCAACACCGGCCTCATCCAGTCCGGCGCGTCGGGCGATGTGGTCGTCAAGAGCGCCGTCACCAATTCCGGGACCCTTTCAGCGGCTGGGGGAACCCTAACGCTCGACGGGGCCGTAAGCGGCTCAGGAGCTGCGACGATCGATGGCGGCGTCCTCGACGCGGCCTCGTCGTTCAATGAGAACGTCAGCTTCACCGGAAGCACGGGGGTGCTCGAACTTTCCCAATCCCAGAGCTATACGGGCTCAGTCACCGGTCTCTCCCTGGCCGGCACGTCGTCGCTCGATCTTCTCGACATCGGCTTCGTGTCCGGCTCGACGACGGCGACCTACGCCGACAACGGGCACGGGACCGGCGGTGTGCTGACCGTCACGGACGGAACGAAGAGCTCCAAGATCAACTTGGTCGGCAACTATACGAGCTCAACCTTCGTCGCCGCCGACGATGGCCATGGCGGCACCACCGTCCACGACCCCTCGGCGCTCGCCGCTCAAGCCAACCGCTTCGTCGCCGCCATGTCCGCCTTTACCTCGGGTCGGGGTGGTGCGCTCCACGATTCCCTGACGCCCCCGCTCCAATCCACGTTGCTATCGCCCATGATCGCACACAGATAAGCGGTAAGCCTGTCCGCTGCAGGTCGGAGCGCTTCCTAGCAAAAGTCCGGCAACCGGCATCACAACTACACCGCTCGCATTGGAGCCGATGCATTGGCGGACAAACACGGAGGTCGGCGCCCAAAACGCGAGTCTTCTCGAAGTTGGCGGGGATGAACGCCCCAGGTCGCTCCTGTTCAACCAGTCCGTTCCGGTCGGCGGCGGCAACTACGCCCGCGGCGATCTGCACCGTGATGATGGTACTGGCATCCGATCGACGGCTTTTGTGGCTCGCCGCCAGGGCGACGCGCGAAGCCGAGATCAGGACGTCGGACGAAAGACGTCGCGAAGGAAAGATCAGAACGGAGCCCGCGATGAGGGCCAGCACAAAGACGATCGCGCTCCTGTGAGTGGCCAAGCGTCGCCCTACCATCCGCGAAGGGTGGGAACCTGGGCTATCAGGGTATCGTGCATGACTACCAGCTGATGGCTGTGAAGGCTTGCTTTTGACGCGGTGGAGGCTCGAATAGAGCGTTGCTGTTGCACCGATCGTTCTGTACCATGCCGGAATCGTTTCGAACCATTGCGACGCGATCTCCAGAGTTGGACGCGGCGGCTCAGCGCCGTCGCTACCACCAAACGAGCGGTCGAAACACAGCTGCGTCGATTCCGCGGAGCGGATCGCCTCAGCGGCCCTGAGCGGCTGCTTCATTGTCACGTCTCTCGTGGCCCGCCCGAGCCTCCGCCTGCTGACGCGCGGCGGCCTGTTGGGCCGCTCGGGCCTGTTGGAGGTTCCTCACTGCCGCTTGCTGATTGGCGGCTGCTTGGACGGCCTGTGCCCGTGCCGCGGCCGCGTGTTGGGCAGCCTGCGCCTGGGCGCGACGGGCGGCTTCCGCTCGGGCCTGCAGGCCCGCCAGTGCCGCCGCCTCCGCCTGTTGACGGGCCGCCTGCTGAGCGGCTTGCGCCTGGGCGCGGCGAGTGGCTTCCGCTTGGGCCTCCTGTTGGCCTGCCAATGCCGCCGCTTGCGCCTGTCGGCGGACGGGCGCTTGCTGATCGGATTGAACTTGAGCCGGCCGCTCAGCGTCGGTTTGCGCCTGGGCCTGACCTCTAGGCTCGGGACCCATAAACGGGATTCCGGTTTGGGCCGAACAGTGATTCAAGCTCCCAAACGGGGAGCGCTTGAATGGCTGAGGTCTTTTGGCTGAGCGAGGCTCAGTTTGAGCGGCTCCAGCCGCTGTTGCCGAAGGACACTCGGGGGGTGGCTCGGGTGGACGACCGGCGGGTGATCTCCGGCATCGTTCACGTGCTGATGAGCGGATCGCGGTGGATCGATGCGCCGGCGGTCTATGGCCCGCGCAAGACCCTCTACAACCGGTTTGTCCGCTGGGCGAAGAAGGGAGTCTGGCGCGAGGCCTTCGAGACCTTGGCGGCGGCTGGGGGACCGCCGGCCGAGATCATGCTCGACTCGACCCACGCCAAGGCGCACCGCTGCGCCGCCGGCGGAAAAGGGGGGCTCTCGCCCAAGCCATAGGCCGCTCGCGCGGCGGCCGCACGACCAAGGTACACGCGGTCGTCGATGGCCAGGGCCGTCCGATCGCCTTCGTGATCACCCCCGGCCAGTTGGGCGACCTGCGCGCCGCCACCGAGCTCATCGGGCCTCTGCCGCCAGCCGCCCTGTGCCTGGCCGACTGCGCTTACGACAGCCATGGCTTCCGCGCCTTCCTCGCCAACAGAGGAACGCGCGCCGTCGTCCCCAACAACCGCACGCGCAAGCACCCATACCCCTTCGACCGCCAGCTCTACCGCCGACGCAACCTGATCGAGCGCATGTTCAGCCGCCTCAAGGACTTCCGCCGCGTCGCAACCCGATACGACAAGCTCGCCGTCACCTACGACGCCGCCGTCCTTATCGCAGCCATGGTCATCTGGTGGTTATGAGTCCCGAGCCTAGCCGGTGGGAGCGGCCCGGGCCGGATACCCAGGCCGACCGGACGCGACGGGGGCCGGCGCCTTCGGGCTAGACTGCTGCGGCGTAGCGTACGCTGGCTGTCGCGCGCTATGCAGACTCGTGAACTGAGCCGCGACCTGAGCGGCGTAGGACTGGCGCATCGCCCGCTCTTGGGAGAGCTGCACCTCGCCAGCCGCATGCGCCGCGCGCCACGCTTGCCAGTCGGCGTCCTGCTGTTGTTCACCGGCCCAGGCCCGCTGCTCGGCCAGCACCTGCGCTCGACGCTCGCGCCAGGCCTCAGCATACCGCCTGGCGCTGCTGGTGGACGGCTGCGTACCCTAGCGCCCGAGCACGCGCCAAATAGCGTGCTGCGCGCCCAACTGCGTCCGGACCGTACGCGACGGGGCGTCCGTCGCTGTCGTAAATCACGGCCAGCGCGCCTTGGTCGTAGCCGTAGGCACCGTTCGGGTCCCGGACCAGGAAGGGCTAGTCGGCGCCCGCGTCGTAATAATAGATGCGCTCGCCTTCGGGAGCGTCCTCAACCAGCCGGTAGTCCCCGGCCTCCGAACGCCAGACCCAGGGGCGTTCACCATCATAGTCCACGGTGTAGTCGGCCGGGCTGTCGGCGAAGGCCTCGCCCAGCGCGTATGCCCGCTCCACGTAGCGATACCGATCGCGCGTTGGCAGCTGGACCACCCGCACCGGCGCGACGGCCGGCAGCGCAGACACGGCGGGCGCCGACGCCACTGGCGGCGGAACGCCCTCGGCCAACGGCAGGCTGGCGATCGGAGCGCCGGTCGCCGGTGGGGGCGGAGTTTGAGCCGCCTGCCGGATGCACGCGGCCACGCTCACGTCTGCCGCCAACGCCAGAAGGAACGCAACCCGCGCTTTTGGGCATTCTCCCATGAGCTTCACCATTTCCCTTTGCCTCCAAAATCATGCCGCGCAACCGTTTGCTCCGCGGCTATGGCTCACTTGGGGCGCAAGTAGCGACATGACGTCTCTTGGCTCCGGTCTTCAGGTTGATGTTGCGTTGATCCACATGAATGGATCTGCATGCCGGGAGTCAGGCCCCGTTCACTCCGTTCTTTGACCTCGCGTGGACAAGGGCAAGGGGTGCCATGCTAGTGGCTGGCGAGATTGCGGTCGAGGCGGACGGCCCCGGCAGCATCTGCCTCGGCTTTGACGGAGTCGGTCGTTAACGCCGTCGCCAGTCATCGCCATCACGTGGCCCACCGCCTGCAGCGCCTTCAGGACCCGGAACTTGTCTTCGGGTTAGACCCTTCGGGGTTCGCCCTGATAGCGCCGCAAGCACTCTCGCCCAGGTCGGTGAGACCGGGGGCCGCATAGTTGCTTTCCCCCTCACCGTAGGGCTCGCCCACGATGGAGCCCTGGTTGGCGCCCGACGCCTACGAGCTGGTGGTCTATCAGGATGCTAACGCCAACGGTCGGATCGATAAGGACTTTCGCGGCCGTCCAAAGGAGCACTACGATCTCTCGAACAACGTCCGCCCGGTGCTGCATAAGCCGAGCCTGGAGTCGACCCGGCTCACGGCCGGGCCTGGCGATACGCTCTTGCATATCCGCCTGCTGCGTCCATAACCCGCCGGGCAGGGTCTCAGGTGCCGTTCGACAGTCGTCTGGAGAGCTGCTCGCGCCAGTGCCTGGCGTCGTCGCGAGGATTATTCCCCGCGTCGAGGTAGATCCTCTTAATCTGTCGCAGCGCGGCCCAGTCGGTCGCCCCGGAGATGGCTTGGCGCACGTCGTCGCCGGCACCCGCGGACGAATAGACGAGTAGGGTCTGCCGGCCGGTGATGCAGCACACCTCTGCTTGGCCCCGACCGAGAGCGCGGACAACGATCATGCCCGACGGCCTGGGCCAAAGGTCAAGGGAAAGGGCTCGAGTTCGGCGGCCATCGCTAGTGTTCAACGGATCGCGCTTCAGAGAAAAGGAGGCCCGGCGCGTCTTTGCTGGAGGAGGCGCCGGGCCATGGTCGCCCTAGAGCTTCCAGGGAGGGCGGCCAGCGCCAGCGTAAGCGCGAGGCCTTTCGCAAAGCTTAACCGGGAGGCCTCCGCGCTTCGCAAGGAATGCCCCGAAGGGGGGACCACCGGGATCTTCCTGCCGGCATTTTGGTAACGGCTCGGTTAGTGCAATGCCAGCGAAGCTTCTTGGCATGGCGATGCAGGTTTTGTCGCTCAGCCCTGGCGGCCGGGCGTCGGTTATCCACAGGTTATTCCGAGCCCGGCGCGAAGACCGGAAAAAATGTGGTGACGCCCGCCGCCAGACGTGAGGCCGCCCTGCATCTGCAGGCGGCCTTCGAGATGGGTGAGCGCCGGGAGTGCCGGGTGCTTGGGGCCGACCGAACGAGCGTGGGCTATCGGGCGACCCGGCCGGACGACGGGCCCTCACGCGAGCGGCTGAAGGCCCTGGCTGAGGAGCGGCGGCGCTTCGGCTATCGCCGGCTTCATGTGCTGCTCCGGCGGGAGGGCCGCCTGGTCAACAAGAAGCGGGTGCAACGGATCTACGGCGAGGAGCGGCTGACGGTGCGCCGTCGCGCCGACCGCCTCGTGGCTGCGGGCACCAGACAGTTCCGCAGAGCGTCAGTTCGCGCAGATGTGGCTGCGCCCTGCAAATCGGCTGACGAAGAAGTCAGCGCTGTGCGGAGGAGGCGGGGCTCGCTGCGTCGGAGAGTTTCGAACGGAACGGCGAAGCGGAGCGTCTACTGAAACTTCCGTCGGCGAAACGCGACGAGATCGCTTTCGCTCAGGGCCAGCCACTCTTCAGACGATTTTCGGCCGTCAAAGCGTTCTTGCCAGTATCTCGCGATTCCTTGCGGATCATCTGTGAGTATAGCGTGTTCGACGATCGCTTCATTCATCCCAGAACAGGCTGGAAGCATTCCGGTCGCTTCAATGGGTAAGATCTTGTAACCTAGCGCAGACTGGATGAGATAGACGCATCCTTCACGAGCAAGATCTCGGTTAGGCACCTTAGGCCTCCGGCCGGCTTTAAGTAAAGATCCGACATCAGAAAACCCGGGGCGTTCTTCAACCCACCGATAAAGGCACCCGAACATTGCGCCCGTTGAGTTGAAGTGTCGCACCAGCGTATTTAGCGCGGGAAAGCCTGGATAAGCGCGGGCGTATAATTTTAGTTCGGCCTGGGTGGGGATGCGGTTTAGTCGGCGCAGGGCGTGCGCCAATGCTTCCAACAATTCATCGTCTCGGCGGGGACGTTTCCACGAATTCGGCTTGCATCCGGAAGCCTGTACCGCCTCGTTCCAGCTAGCCCAATAGACTCCGAGCCACGCACCCAATCCGATACCGGTAGCCTTTTCAAACGCCGCTCGACTCGGTGGGCGACCGCCGCGTTCGCCGGTCAGCCGACTGATCTCACTGAGGATCTTGTCTCGCATGCCTTCAGGTAACCGATCGCAGCCTTAGAAAGAACTAAGCGCCCGCAAGTTGCGGGTATCCGTCCGGTGAAGGCCGCGGCGCGGCAGCGCGTAGGGCCGGGGGAGCCTCAGGCGGCCTGGCGGGTCTGAGCGTTCCAGTTCCAGGGAAGCAGCTCGCCGAGGCGGTTTGCCGGGTGTTCGGCGATGCGGCCGAGCACGTCGGCGAGCCAGGCTTGCGGATCGACGTCGTTGAGCTTGGCGGTGGCGATGAGGCTGAACATCATCGCCACGCGCTCGCCGCCGCGGTCGGAGCCGGCGAACAGCCACGCCTTCCTCCCGAGCGCCGGCGGGCGCATGGCGCGCTCGGCGGCGTTGTTGGTCAGGCAGACGCGCCCTTCCTCGAGAAAGCGCGAGAACGCGGCCCAGCGCTTGAGCATGTAGTCCATGGCCTTGGCCACATTGTTCCGCCCGAGAGCTTGACCCGCTCGGCCTTCATCCAGGCCTGGAGATCGGCCGGAAGCGGCGCGCTCCTCACCTTGCGCCGGGCCAGTCGCTCGGCGGGCTCCAGGCCCCAGATCCCGCGCGATCGCGAAGATCTCGTCGATGCGGCGCACCGCCTCGAGCGCCATCGGCGAGACGACGATCGGCCGCTTGGGGTTCTTCTCCTTGGCCTTCGAGGCGATGTCGGCGAGCTTGAAGAAGACCTGCCTAGCGTGCGCCCAGCAGGTCGTCTGCGGGTTGCGCCAGTCGATCCCCTCCAGCATGTAGCCGAGCTGGGCGGCCGTCAGCGCCACCGGGCGTCCCGCCGTCGTCGGCCAGACGAACCGGCCGCGGTCGAGCCGCTTGGCGTACAGCCTCACGCCGTCGTGCCAGATGATCTTCAGCAGATCGCCTCGGCGGCCGCGGAAGATATAGAGATCGCCCGCGTGCGGATCGCGGCCGAGCGCCTCTTGAACCAACCGCGCCAGCCCCGGCATGCCCTTACTCATGTCGGTGTGTCCGGCCGCCAGCCACACCCGCACCTTGGAGGTGATCCCGATCATCGACCCCGGCCGACAGCTCGCCCGAGCACCGCCAGCACATCGGCCAGCCGCGCCGGCGGCACACCCTCCTCGATCGCCACGCTCACTCCGTCCGGCAGGGCGATCTCGATCCGGCCCGCCGCGGCGCGGTCGCGGCCCGTCGGTTCGGCCGCGAGCGTCACCGGGACCAGCCTCGCCGCCCGCCGGCGGCGCGCCTCGGCCCTCGGCCAGGCGCCGCCAAGTGTAGAGGAGGTTATCGTTCAGATCGTGCCGACGGGCGACGGCGGCCACGCTCACGCCCGGCTCGCGCGTCTCCACCACGATCCGCAGCTTCTCCTCGACGCTCCAGCGCCGCCGACGCGGCCCCCCGAACGCCAACTCGATCGGCCCGCCCATCCAGCCCCAAGCGCAGTCATATGACGGGTCGTATGACCCGCTTTACGACTACACCATGCCGACAAGCCCGGCCTCGCCAAGGCGGCTCTCACCGGAGGGACACGTTCGCGGGTCCCGTGCGCGCGGCCCGGATGGCGCCGCGCCCAAGCTGCCGGAGAACATCCATCCTATTGCGTCAATCGCGCGGTTGACACCGCCCTTAGGAAGAGAGTCTGAAGGGCGTCCGAGATGTTCCCGCCAGTGTCCACTTGGAAGAAAAGACCGGGCGACGCGCAGTTCTGGGCGTCTGTGGCGATCTGGCTTTGGAACGGCGCTATATAGCTATTATAGAACGAATTTGTAGTGACCGGATAGTACGTTGTGTAGAGAAAAGCGATGCGGATTCCTCGGTTTTTTATGGCGGTGCAGTTGTCGACCAAGGTGTTGATGCCGACACACGTGCGTGTCGACCTGCTACAATTGCCACCGCTGTTGACATGCTGGTCGATCACGCCATCTGACACAATGAAGAGGACTTCCTGTGGCGTGTCACCGGCAGTGTTCGTACCATTGCCAGGGTTTGGCATCGTCGTGTTGAGTCGCGACAATCCTCCGTCGAGATCGCTGTCCTCGTCATAATTTTGGTTAGTTTGTGTTAGATAATTGTTGCTCCAGACAATCGGCGAGGCAATGTTCGCGGCGGAGATCTGGGCAGCCGTAAGATTGCTTGTGAGCGTTTGGAGCGTGTTCACGCTGTAATCCATTGTGTAGATGGCCGCTCGGTAGGCTGCGTGGTTCTGCGCCTCGGTATTCTGTGCGGTGGTCATCAGGTTCTGCGTCGCGTTGTTCACCAGGTCGATGCGCATGGTGACACCGAGGTTCCGGGCGAGGGTGTAGTTGTCCTCGCCATTGGGATTGCCGGCGACGTCGCCGGCCGTCGGGTGAGATTCGTGGCAACCAAATGCGCATCCGCCCTGAGCGCTCGTGTTGGCGACCATTGTGTTAATGTCCGCCTGGGTGGCGGCAATCTCCATGGAGGGGGAGTCGTCCAGGAGCAGGTAGAAGTCGATGTTCGGCGCGCCGCCGGAGGTCGCCGAAGAGCTGCCTGAGATAAAGAAGACTGGCTGCCCCAAAATGCCTGCAAAGGCGTTCGGCGACGCCGCCTTCCAGTTGACGGTCACGTTACGAGTGATCGTCGCGCCGAAAGGCGTATCGCTGCCGGAAACGACTACGTCGGTAGGCGAATAGGTGACGCCCGGTACGGTGTTGATCTGGTCGACGAAGAGCGTCTTCGCCCGCGTCTGAGCTGTCGCAAAGGGCTGCGCCAACATACTGGGCGTCACCGCGCCTAAGGCGGCAGCGTCGGCCATGCCGTCGATCTGGTCCTTACGGCTCAACGCCATGGTGTAGTCGTAGGCGAGCCCGAGCGCGAACATCACCGGGATGATCGTGAGGGCGGTGATGACCGCGACGTTGCCACCGTTGTCTTCCCAATGGCCGAGCCGCCTGAAGACCCCGCGCGTAAAATTGTTGTGGGAGTGCTTCATGTGTCGCAGTCTGGGCAGGGGATCGAGGAGGAGTTCCGCGGCAGAGCGAAGCTTTGATTGCTTAAAGTCATCGCATGTATGAAGTTCGTTCCGACTATAGGATAATATAAATAAGTCGTCTGAACGTCTATATAGTAAGAATTGGCCGTCTTGAACGATGGTGGTGCCGATGGAGGAGTCGTAATAAGGGTTCCTTGGAGCGGTGTGCCGTTAAGATAGGACTCTGTCCATTGAATATGCGGCGTCCCGCTGTTATCCACGTATATCTCCGCTACCTGCATCGAAAGCACGTTGGTCGAATATGGTGTCATAATCTGTGACGCGGCACTCATAAGAATTGCAACGTCGGCCTTTGTAGTTTTCGTGTCTTGCGATGCCACATTGGCTAGCTGGACGGTTGTGTCGGTCAGCTTGCGCTTCACCGTGGCCGCCTCAGCAATTTCGAACCCAACGGCGTAGAGCAAGATGAGGACCGGAACGATCAGAGCGAACTCCACGGCGGCCGCGCCGCGATCGTCTAAGACGAGGTTACGTCTGGACCGAAGGAACGAGCCGCCGATCATTGTGGGAACGGCTCGTTCTTGAAGACGGTGGTCGCGATCAGAAGATGATTGCCACCGGGCTGGTCAGACAGGCCGAGACCAGCGGGCCCGAATACTGGCCAGTTGTACATGACCCTTACGATCACGACGTCACCAGGGCCGCCTGGACTCCAACTCCACGTGTTCGTGACCTGGCCTTGGGCGTTATAGGTCAGGTGCGGCGGCGTCGTGCCGATGGCCGCGTAAGAGCCCGCCGACTGCACGTCGGTCATGAGGCCGCCGCAGCTGAAGAGCCAAGAGGCGTTGCCGCAGACGAGCTGCCCGAACTGCGCCGCCGTCATACCTGCCTTCTGAACTTGCCCGGTCATCAGCTCACGACCCGCGTTCATCGTGGCCGATTGCAAGGCTTGCGCGGCAAAAAAACACATCGAGAGCTGAAGCGATCCGAGCAGCAGGGCCAGCAGCGGCGTAACTACCAACGCGAACTCAACGGCCGCCGCCCCATCATCCTCGCGAAACGAGCTCAGACGGCATCCAACCTTCGCCAAGAGTTGACCAAGCCAGCGTTGCATTCTTTCCCCAGGGTGCGCGCGCTGAACGAAGCGGCGTTTTGCTTTCTATAGTCTGCTATCGTAAAGGACTGGTTCACAAAGCGACGACGATATCACTTCGCCGGAAATTGACTTAGGGTGATAAAATCGAAAATTGCCTGAATCGGAGCTTTGATCTTGGAGGCGCGTTGCTCCAATCTTTTGGTCTAGCAGGCTTTCATAAGCTGCTCGGCGCGCCCGTACCCCGTCTCCTTAGGCTTTCGGCGCGTCGGCGGCCAAACGCCTAGACCAAGCCTAGGTCTTTCCCGGCGACGCCGGGAAAGACCTGCCCCAGGCGCTGCGCCGAAAGGCCATAGAGCCGGCCAAACAAGCCGCCCATCAGGGCGCGATAATCGGTGAGCACCGCATAGTCGCGATCCTGGTTCAAGGTCTCGCGGGACACGCGAACTTGTTCGCCCGCCAGCCGGCCGCCGCGAACCGCGCCGCCTAGCAACCAATAGACGCTGCCGTGACCATGGTCGGCGCCCTTGTCGCCGTTCTCCCGGAAGGTGCGGCCGAACTCGGAGATCAGCACCACGACGGTGTCGCGCCAAGCTCCGGGCCCAAGCTCGTCAGCGAACCCACAGAGCCCGCGCCCTAGCTCGGAGAGCCGTCCAGCGAGGTAGCCGCTCGCGCCGCCCTCGTTCACATGCGTGTCCCATCCGCCCACGTCCACGAAAGCGAGGTTGAAGCGGTCGCGCATCAGGGTCCCGATGCGCCGGGCCGAGAGCTCGAAGCCCTTGGGCGAAGCGGCGCCGCGGTTGGCCGACTGCATCTCGCGAGAGATCGTCTGATAGACCTCGTTCCGCACCGCGAATCCTTCGGACACCGCGCTTTGCAGGGCGGCGCCGCGGTACATCTCCTCGATCAGGGCCGCCTCGCGCGCATCGACGCCGGGTTTGCCCACCTGCGCGATGGCCATGTTCGGCAAGGCGCCGCCGCCGTGGAAGGCGAGGGGGAGCTGGTCAGTGAAGGCGATCGGCTCAGCCGCGTCCACGGCGCCGGCGAGCCTGGCGAGGAACCCGGACCCGTAATTGCGGGATGCGCCGACGGGTTGACCAAGCTCAATCGTATCCTGCGTCTCGAAATGGCTGCGGGTCATGTCGTCTGTGCCGGCAAAGGGCGTGAAGGCCAGCTGCCCCGCGTGCCAGAGCGGATAGAGGCTGTCTTTCAGGGCCGGGTGCAGCCCCCAGTCGGCGTCGAGGGGCAAGGCCGCGGCCGGGTTGGCCGGATCGGGCCTGGCGATGGCGATGGTAGGCCGTACCTCGTAGTAGAAGTCCGATGAGACCGGAATGACGACGTTGGCGGCGTCGTACCCACCCCGCAGGAAGACGACGAGCAATCGGACGCTCGTGCGCGGCGCCGCCCAGGCCCGACCAACGAGCAGCGGGGCTGAGGCGGCGATCTTGAGCACATCCCTGCGGCGCATGGCTATCGCTCCATGAACTCGGGCGAGGCCAGGAAGAGAGTGTTCCACTCCCCGGAGGAGACGGCCTTGGAGAGCGTGACGCCAGTCTGGGCGGAAATCGCGCCCTGAAGCGCTTCGAAGTAAAGCGCGTTTTGCAGCTGGGGGAAGGCCGGCGCGTCCGCGCCGCCGGCAAGGGGCCTGAAGAGCCCGGCAGAGCCCGTCCCGATCTGTCGGGCGACTTCGAAGCGCAAGGCCATCTGGCCGGGGCCATCCCAGGCTTCCGAAGTCAGCGAATAGCCGTCCGGTGTTTCGTGGCCGTACGGGCTCTCGCCCATACGTGCGAGCCAGCCTTGGATTGGCCCAGTGTTCAAGATGACGCGGTCGCCGTAGGCGAGCCGCACCGCCGACAGCGCGTACTGAAGGGGATCCTTGAACTTCTTTCCAAGACTCGCCTGGAAGGCGTCGGATCGGATCATCGTACGAAGCACGGCGGCGATATCGCCGTCGGAGCGCCGAAACGTCGCCGCCATTGCGGCCACCAACGCCGGCGGCGGGTCGTCGGCGACGAAATACTGGGCGAGACGCTGTGAAACCCGCTGCGCGGTGGCGGGCTGGCGGGAGAGGATGTCGAGCGCCTCCTCGACCTCGGCGAAGCCGCGCCCCCTGATCACGTGTCCGAGCAGCGTCTTGTCGCCATAGTCGTGCCGGTTCGGGTTGAACTCGAAGACCCCGTCCCGGACGATATCAGCCGCCCGATCGGGTCGCACCCTCGGGCCTTCCGGTTTGAGGTCGATGCCGACCCCGGTGAGCACACGGGCGAGTTCCTGGACGTCCTTTTGCGTGTAGCCGGAGCCCACGCCCATGGTGTGCAGCTCCATGAGCTCGCGGGCGTAGTTCTCGTTCAGGTGGCCCACGGCGTTCTCTGCGTTGTCGAGGTAGCGCAGCATCGCCGGATGACGAAGCGTGGACTCCACGAGGTCACGGAAGCGTCCGAGCGCATGGGCTCGGATCGCGTCCTCGTAGTCCCCGACCATGGCCCGCAGGTTCGCCTTGCCCTGATGCACGCTGAATTGGTTGAGCCAGAACCAGGTCATCACCTCTCTAAGCTGGTCTGGTGAGTAGAGGTCCCGCAGGAGCGAGCGGGTTGCGGCTTCCTTGGCGAGGTTGTTCAGCTGCTGCTGGTAGTTCCGGCGGGCGATCTGGCGCTGGTCCGGATCGATGAGGGCGTCAGCGAACCGCCGCTCGGCGTCGAGCACGCGAACCCGATCCGGAAGACTCTGCTGCGAGAGCAATAGCGCTGCGATCTCGGCGTGCGCATCGGCCGGGAGGTCGTCAGAGGCGGGAGGCCGTAGCTGTTGGTCTAGCCAATGGTCGAATCCGAGACGCTCGAATTCGGCGTAGGTCGTCGTTGAAGCGCCGAAGGTAAGGCGATCGAGAAGCTGCAGACCAGCCGACGACGAGGGGGTCGCTTGCGCAGCCGTAGCAGCCAAGCACCAGAAGATTGCCGCGATGGGTGCGGGGCGCAGCATCGTTTCAGCCAAGGCAGCGAAAGGGGCGTCCATATGTAGCCCAGCTAGCCTGAACGACGGATGACCAGTTTGCTTGGAGTCGCGCCCGGCCTTCGAAGCAGCCTTTGCCCGTTGTAACTGCGGACCGCCCCACCGAGGTCGAGTTCAGTGGACACGGCCTGATACGCGTTCACGTTGCATACGTGTTTGCGGTCGCGCAGAAATGAATGCCCCGAAGTACCTTGGGCATTGCCAATTCTCCGAGGCGCGTTCGCGGGTCTGACTAGCCTAGTCTAGGACGACGTCGACGGTGCGCCGCGGCAGCTTCCGCTCATATAATTCTCGGTTTAACCGAAGGCGTCGGACCCTTGAAGTTGCGGCGATCATCCTCCTCGCCCTGATGCCCTTCGCAGGGATCGCGTTCCTGCTTCGGAGGGGGCCGCGCAACAGCTTAGCAATCGCCAATCGCGAGGCCGCAATCCTTCGCGAAGCCGCGGCGACGAGGAGGACCGAATGCGGCGCCGACTCGTGCAGGAGGACAAGGCTCTTGCCGCGCAGCAGAGTCAGCTTGTGGAACGGGAAGACCGGCCCGGGGGCAGCGATTGAGACTCTGTACGACCCACGCGGCATAGGTAGCCTGGGCAAGCGGTTTAGCGGGCACAATCCTGGAGCGTCTCGCGGCGGGCCTCACGCTCTGAAGCAGCCTGGTCGCGGTCGACGCCACAGCACCAATCGAAGTGGACGCGCCACTCGTCCGACCAGCGGGCCCCCTGCAGCTGTGAACGGCAAGCCGGGTGACTCCAGGCGCCGCGCACTTGGCGAAGGGCGGCGCCAGCATAGTCTCGGCAGAAACCGGGATTGGCGGCGCTGGCGGACGAGGCGAGGCCCAGCGCGAGCGCGCCAGCCGCGGCAAGGGCGAAGATGTGGCGCTTAGACATGGATGTCCCTCCAAATGAGGTGACAATCTTGCTGCACCCGCCTTGCGATTTAGTTGATGTCGTAGCAGTCGCTTAAACACACTTCTCTAACTCAAGCATGTGAAGAGCTATTGGCGGCGGCCATCAGCAGCGGTCCCCAAAGGACGTCGCCAGGAGGTCCCCGCGGTTACCGCCTCGGGGCCTCGCTGTAACTGATCCTACTCGCCGGTCTTCTTGGGACTGCCGAGCGACCAGGTGTGGCCGAAGGGGTCGCGTAGATGGCCATAGCGGTCACCCCAGAAGGCGTCCGCGACCGGCATGGTGATCTCCGCACCCGCCGCGATGGCACGGGCGGCCCAGGCGTCGGCATCATCCACCTGCAGATGCAGCGTCACGCCCGCCGGTGCCGGTGGCGGGGCTTCCTCGCCGCCGCGAAAGTCGGGGAAATCGTCGGAGAAGAAGGCCATGGCCTTGTTGACCTCGAAGAGGCAATGCAGCAGGCGCTTGCCGTCCAGCGCCAGGGTTCGGTACACCTTGCGGGCGCCGAACGCCGCCTCGTAGAACCGTCCATCGGTTCGTCGGACATGGAGGTCTCCTTCCGTTGCGATTGGTTTTCCTCATCGCCGGCCACTGCATGCTGAAAGCTGCCGGCTTCACTATGTCCACTTGCGAAGATCGCTGTTTCCAGTCGCGAATCCGGCCGGGCTGGGAGCGCCGATCTGGAATGGAACCTTCGGACCAGGTTCGCCGCCGGAGCGCAGACGCGGTCAGAGGCGTCGCGGCTTGCTGGGAGGCAAGATCGCCTATGGCAGCGGCGCGTTCACCATGGACTGCGCGGTCCGCGATTGACGGACGACGGTGCCCGCGTCCCATTGACAGGCGACGTCCAAGTCCCGACCGGCTTTGGCTGATCGTGGCAAGCACCGGCAACCCTACGCGGCGGTCATATTGAGCTTCGATCCGGGCGAGGCCTACCAGTTCGACTGGAGCCACGAGGCGATCGAGCTGGCCGGCCTGCCGCACACGGTGAAGGTCGCCCACATGCGCCTGGCCTTCAGCCGCATGCCCATCGTGCGCGCCTATCACCGTGAGAGCCACAAACGTGTTCCACAATCTCACCGTTGCGGCGTAGATATCGAATGAAAACGCTCCCCGTCGCGTCGCCGCGTGATCGCCCTCGGCTTCGCTACTAGGGCCAGCACACGACCCAACTCCCTCTCACTGGACGCTACTCGCCAGCGGCGAAGGAGGCACCCAGCGTTGTCGGTGCGCCAGACGACGATCAGACCCAGGCGGTGCTCTCCGAGCGTCCTCTTGGGGTCGGGCGAGGCAGGGCTCTTGCCGAAGGCGGCCATCGAAGCCTCCCTGACTTGGCGGTGCTCCAAGCTCGGGAGGCCGACATCGAACGCGCGCGCGTGCTCCAGCCTCTGGTCGCGGCGCTCTCGATGGCTTCATCGGAGAGGTAATCGAGGACCACATCCGCGAGCCTATGGTCGGGCTGCCGCAAAAGACGATCGGCGCGTGCAGGCGGCCGAAGTAGTCATGGAGATCGTCCACGCCTATCTGACCTGATGCTTTCCCGGGCTTCCAGGTCGCAGTTGTTAGCTGAGTAGATTTGACCCTTAGGAGCAAGATGACGGGCTGCGATTGGGATGGGGACAGGATCGGGACAGCCGCATTCCGCCCGGTCGCCCTAATGAGGCCGATTTCTTTTCCCATGGCTGCGCCGGCGCGTCGGTGGAGGTTGAATGAAACAGCTCCTTCGGGTCGCCGTTTTGGTGGACCTTGCCCGTTCGCCCACCGCGGGCGGTCATGTAAAGTGTTGGGAGCGTATTGCTGCGGCAGCTGCCGGCGGTGATCTACCGCTTGACCTCACGGTTTATTTTTCTGGCGGTGGAGCACCCGAGTCTCTTGGGCCGCGAGCGGTTCTTGCGCAGTTGCCTCCGCTATTTTCCACCCGCAAACTCGGATTCTTGGCTTACATTCCGGATCATACCGACTTGGCGCCGTATCATCCGAAGCTCGCCGCCGAGCTCGCCCGTTATGACCTCATCCACACAACCGACGCGTTTTTCGCCTTCGCCCGTACGGCCGAGATTGTCGCGCGGCGTCGAGGCGTTCCACTGGTCACCTCATTTCACACCGATACTCCGTCCTATGCGCGCATCTTTACCCGCCATTCGATCGAACATCTGATCGGACCCAGCTGGGCCAGGCGAAGAATTATCGATATCTGGCAAGCGCCTGAGCGGCAGGGGCGGCGGATGGATAGGCGGCTCGTTCGCCACTTGCGCCGTTGCGATCGAGCCCTTGCAGCGCGCCAGGCCGATTGTTCAATCGCGGAGGCCATCTTGGGACCTGAGAAGGTCAACCACCTGCGGCTGGGGGTGGACAAGCAGATGTTCTGCCCAACTCGGGCCGACCGCGCCGAGCTCGAGGCTCAACTCGGGATCGCGCCGGGCCAAATCCTGGTCCTGTGCGTGGGCCGCCTCGATGTCGGCAAGAACATTCACACGCTGATGGAGGGTGTCGCCCACCTGCGGGCCGAAGGCGTTCCGCTGCATCTCATAACGGCCGGCGTCGGTCCGGCTGCCGACGATCTGCGCCAGCGGCTGGGGGCGGCGGTAACGGTGGCCGGGTTCGTGCCGCCGGAGGCGCTCGCCAAGCTCTATGCGAGCGTCGATTTCACCGCCATGACATCGGAAGTGGAGATCCATGGAATGGTCGGACTCGAAGCGCTCGCCAGCGGCTGTCCGGTGCTGGTCTCCGCCGAGAGCGGCGTCGCCCCGTTGTTCAGAGGCGTGAGGGGCATGCGTGAAGTAGCCGGCGGGCTGGCGGGCTGGATCGGTGCACTGCGCGAGGTTAGTCACGATGAGCGGGCCCGCGCGCAGATGCGGCGGGCGGCGATCGGCTACCGGCCGCGGCTGGCGAGCTGGGAGGAAGTGCTGACGGAGGACCTCTTCGCTGTTTGGCAAATGGCTGCCCGGTCGCGTCCGCCGGCGGAGCTCGCCGCCTAAGGACCATGACGGCGAAATTCGGCGAGTCGGTCCTGATCTTGGCGTCTCATCCGGACGATGAGATCGTCGCTTGCGGGGCCGCAGCGGGACGGGCACGCGCTGCCGGAACCCAGGTCTGGGTCATATACCTAACTCATGGCTGCCTCGACCACGGGACGGTCTGGCCCTGGGACCGGCCTCACCACGCCGAAAAGGTGCGGCGACGGCGGGCTGAAGCGGCGCGCGCGTCCAAGGCGCTCGGGCTAAGACCAGCAGCATGGTGTTCGCGACCCGCGAGGTGGCTTTGGCGCGACCTCCCTGCCGCCGAGCGGGAGGTGCGGGCGGCGATCGCCGCGCACGAGATAGACCGACTGTGGACGCCCGCCTTCGAAGGCGGCCATCCCGACCACGACGCGACGAATGCTCTGGCGAGCCTCTTCGTGTGCGAAGGCCTGAGCGTCCTCGAGTTCGCGGAGTACAATCTCGCGTCAGGCCGGCCAAGGTCGCATTTATTTCCGGCGACGACCGGCGCCGAGCAGGTGATCACCTTGACCCCGGTGGAGCGGGCCTTCAAACGGCGAGCGCTTGGCTTCTATGCTTCCGAGCGCGGGAACCTTCGACGCATAGGGGTGGACCGAGAAGTCTTCCGGCCCCTGCCGAACCATGACTATGGTCGCCCACCGCATCCAGACAAGCTGTGGTACTCGCGCTTCCATTGGGTTCCGTTTCGCCATCCGCGAGTCGACTTCGTAAGACCGCAGTCCGTCTACGACGAGATTGCGGAGTACATCGATCGAGCCCGAGGCCCTCCCTTTTGGAGCGCCTGAGGGGGCTGAAGCTGGCACCTTTATCTCCGCGCAGGCCACCGGCTTCGTCATTCCACCGGCACGGTCGTCGTTCTCGTTGTCATCAGCGGGTCGCCGGATTGTCCAGCAGTTCGCGATGGGCGCTGACGGTGTCGACGCGCAGCGGCTGCCTGGCCAGGAAACGGCAGAGCTTGCCGAAGAGCCTGGGCGAGATTGGCTCCCAGCCCTCGCAGCCGAAGCTGTGGAACTGGAGGATCAGCCAGCCGCCCTCCGGCAGGCCCTCGATCGCGCGCACGTAGTCTTCCCACCCGTGCTGGGGACCGGGCGCCCAGGAGCGCAGCGCGAAGGGGCGCAGCGCGTCGACCATGTTGTACTCCAGCGCCGAGCCGCCCAGGCGACAGGCCGAGAAATGGCGCCTGGCGCAGGCTTCGCTGATCCGCGAGGCGGCGTTCCAGGGCATGGACATGGTGAAGCTCGAAGCCGGCAGATGGCGCTTGAGGTCGGCGGCCGACTTGGCGATCTCCTGCGGCACGATCCAGGGCAGCAGCCGCGCCTTGCGGCCGGCCGCGTTCACGTGGCTGAAGCCGTGCGAGCCCACCTCGTGGCCGCGGCTCGTCACCTCGCGCCAGAAGCTCCAGGCCCCGTGGGACCGACGCATGTTGAAGGGGTCCGAGATCGGGACGCGCGCCGGCTCGACCCACCCCGTCACCAGGTAGAACGTGGCGGGCAGGCCATGGCGCTCCAGGATCGGCATGGCCGTCTCGGCGGCGCCGCGAAACCCGTCGTCGAAGGTGATCGAGACCCGCCGCGAGCGGCCGGCTGCTTCGGCCGGCGCCGGGCGTAGCTCCACGATCTGATCGTTCATGAAGGCGCGGTTCCTCGCCGCTGTAGCTCCCAACTCCAACACCACCCTGGTCCTTCACGCTGAAGCACAATGTTTCCGTGGCGCAATTGTGGAGCGGCGCCGCCTCGCTCGAGTTCCCTTGTTGATCGTGAGCGCCTCGGAAGCGCCGGTGGCTTCGATCACCCGGCCGCTTCATTCACCAGCTTCAGTTCGGCGATGATCCCCTGGCCTTGAATAAGGGACCAGGAGGCCGGCGATTTGCGGGGGGAGCCGGCCCTCCTGCCCTCCTTGTCTCGACAAGGCGAACTCTGTCTCCGGCAATCGCCGCTCGCTTCTGGGTGGGTCGAGCCACCTCGCCTCAGCGTACATACGGTCTTGCGAGCGAGCGCTCAGGCGAGCCGGGACAGAGCCAGGCAATCAGGCAGTCACTCTGGCCTCGCAGTTCTCTGGCTCAGAAGCGCTTGGAGATGCCGGTATAGACCTGCGCCCTCGGAGTCGCCTTGTTGAGGCCGAGATTGACCCCGCCATCCAACTGCAAAGTCGGGAGCTTGGTCGGAATCCAGGCGAGCCCTAGGTCGAACGAGGTCTGCGTCACGGTTCCCGCTGGATCGAAGTTTGTCGCCCCAAATCTCGAACGATCCGGTCAGCTCCTTGATCAACGGATAGCTGAAGCTCAGGAGCCCAGAGGTGTTCACGTGGTAGCCGTGGCCTGAAGCGTTGGCGAGCATGTCCACCTCCGGATCGATCACGAGCTGCCAGTTTTTGGGCAGGTTGAGCTGGATCGCTGGAACAAGTCCTGCCTCGACCTTGCCGTTGCCGACGTTCGACGGCGCGGTCGGCGCCTTGACCCACGGAACCAGGGCTAAGGCGACGTCGCCGCCATCGCCGCCGAGGAGGTTCCACTTGGCGCGGAAGAACACGTCGCCGATGCCAGACGCCGCCGCGGTCGTGGCGTTCGTCGCACGGTCGCGGGTCGTGACCTGCTGCCATGGATTCCAGTTGACCTCGACATCGAGGGTGTTGGTGAGGCCGAGCTTGAGGTTGGGGTTGGTGAAGAGTTCGGTGCGCGTCGTGACGCCGCCCGCGCTTTGCCAGGTGACGTTGTAGATATCGGATTCGAGCTGCCAGTGGCCGGCGTCCACCGTGCAGGTCCCGGTCGACTTCGTCGGGCGGTCGGTGCAGAGGCTGCGTAGATCGGCGTCCGGCGTCGGGTTGAACAGGGTGAAATGGCTCTTGTCCGGCGGTGGGTTGTCGTCCGCCCAAGCGCGTCCAGCCGGGAAGAAGCCTCCAAGCGCCGCGAGCGCCAGGATAGTTCGCGCGATCGTTCGCATGAATCCCCCCAACCGAGGCGGTGAATCTCTCACTTCATCCAAGAGCTTGAACATAGCCTTTCATCCAAGCCCTGTGTGGGGGCAAGGGGGAACTATACTGACGTCGACGTTGTCGACGGGCGCGGTTCAACAAGATTACGTATCTCGTCTGTGAGCTTGTTGTTGACCTTGATCAGCCGGTGAATCTCGTCGGTGAGGTGCAGGACGGCTTCCGTGTCCTCGAAGGTCTGCTGCGCCTGCTTGTCGGAGGCTTTCGCCAGCACCTGCTGCCCGACCATGATCACCGAGAGCAGGACGAGCTGCAAGAAGGTCTGCGAGATCCACGAGACCAGGGCGAACACGCCGTCGTGGATGGCTTGCGGCAGACTGATGAGCGCCAGCGCCGCGAAGGCGTAGGCGCACCACATAGAGCCGACGACCTTGGTGATCTGCACGGCCAGCCAGCCATTAAAGCCGATGTGCTCTTTGGCGACGAGCGCGGCGCCTTGGGCTCTGCGCTTTGCAATGTGGGGGTGTGGGGCGTGTTCGACGGTCATCGGCAGACCTCCGGTCGTTGGCGAAAGCTGAAGGTAGCGACGCTTGTCACGCGCCGGCAAGGTGAAGCCCAGTCCGCACCCCGCTACCCTGCGCTGAGTTTCCAAACCAGAGCAGCAAGCAGCAGGCTGAGGACGATCCAGACCAGGAGGATCACCACCGCGGCGCGCCAATCTGTCGGCTGGTCGGTGATCGAGTTCGCCTTGGCCCGCAGCTCTTCGATCAACTCGGCGGGCATGAGCTTCAAAGCAATCCAACTGCCGAGCGCAACGACCGCGACATCGTCCGCGTAGCCCACGACCGGAATCCAGTTGGGCAACAACTGGATTGGCGAGAAGACGTAGGCGGCGGCCAGCGCACTTACGAGCCGCGCAAGCCAAGGCGTGCGCCGATCGCGCGCCGCAAGCCAGAGGACCAACGCGTGGCGCGTGACGTCACGAGCGGCCTTTCGAAGCCTCTTTCTCACGCCACGCTCATCACAGCATGGCGCTCACCGACCAGGTCGCGTCCCTGATCTGCGGGGCAGCTTCGAGCGCAAGACACACCGCTTCCAACTCCTCGGCGTTGGCCGACGTGGGGATCAGGGTTGCCGCCAACTCGACCTGCTCGTCGGTTTCTGTGAGGGTCTCCATCGATTGGATCGGATAGTGCGCCGTCTCCAGCTCGGCGGCGATGAGGTCCCGGACGTCGCCGACGTCGGCCGGGGCGCAGATCACATGCACCTGGTAAAGCGCTTCGGTGTAGCCGCCTTCCACAGGCCGGCGGTTGATGTAATCGACCAGCGGCCGAAGCAGCGTGTTGCCGGCGAGGACGAATAGCGTAAGGGCCGCCGCCTCGGGGAAGAGGCGGGCGCCGGCGAAACTGCCGACGGCGGCGGTCGCCCAAAGGGTGGCGGCCGTGTTGAGGCCCCTGATCTGGACCCCCTCCTTCATGATGACGCCGGCGCCCAGGAAGCCGATGCCGGAAACGACATAGGGCAGCACGCGCGCCAGGCCCTCCTGGCCGAGGAGGCGGCCTCCGAGGTCCACGAACGCGGCCGCGCCGACCGCGACGAGCACCATGGTCCTGAGGCCCGCGTTGCGCTGGCGGATTTGACGCTCAAGCCCGATCAACCCACCGCAGAGGAAGGCGGCGCCGAGAACGGCGCAGGTGGAAAGAAACGGCTCGGCGCCAGTTAGGCTGACAGAGGTCACCTTGCTTGTCTCAGCCAGCGTTGGCGCCGAATGCTCCAGGACGGGTGCGCGGCCGCCGAAAGGCCGGTTTCCAATTGCAGCGCCAGCAACATCCCCGTCCGGCCGATCACGCGCGCGGCAAAGAGCCGCCGGGCCAGGAGAAGCATGCGCAGGGCGACGACGAGATATAGCGCAGGCGGCAGCCAAGCCGCGAAACGCGACGGTGGGTGGTGCGCCGAAGCCAGAGCGAGAGCGACTTCACCCTTTCCCCGCATGTCATGCCTCAGTATTGGCCGTGAAGCCGAAGGCCGACGACCTCGGTGGGACCACGGTCACGATTATAGGCCGGGTTGACGATCGTCTGGCTGTCTAGCGTGAGATGCACGCCCTTGATCACCGCCAGGCTGTAATAGGCCTCGACGACGGCCTCGGCGCCGGGGTGCGGGAGGCGCCCGTCACCCACCAGGATGCCGAGCCCGCCGGCCGCAAGATAGGCTTGGTGGCTCTTAGAAATCCCGTTTACCACCAGGGCCACGGCCAGGGTGTCGTCCTTGCGCCCCCAACGGGCGCCGACGAGCCTGACGCCACCCGCCACGGTCTGGTCGATGTCGGCGTATTCGTAGGGTTCGTACTGCCCCTGCGCCCAGCCAGCCCGCAGGAAGACGCCGAGATTGTCGGTAAGCGGCTGCTCGAGGTTGAGCGAAACGCCCGTGCGCGTGCGGTAGCGGCGCACGAGGGCGGTGTCCGGCGAAGCGCCGGTCGCCGCGGCGAGCCGCAGCGCATCGTCGAACCGGCCCATGCGCCCGCGCGAGGCGAAGATCAGCAGCTTGATCTTGCCTTCGCGCCCCAGCCAGCTCTGGCGCCGCTCGAGCTCGCCGTCGAACTGGAACTGCTTGAAGGCGGTGGTGAGCACCGCGCTGTTCGGCGTCACCGAGAGGTCCATCGCCGCGGCCCTCAGCGACCAGGCGCCCTCGCGCCAGTCCGCCGCCGCGCCGTAGGAGAAGCCCCAGGCGTCGGCGGCGTAGTCCCAGGCCCCGGTGTCGATGATCGCCCAGTTGAGGAAGTCGTTGGCCGGATCATGGGCGTAGGCGTTGTCGTCCATCACGTCGGTGAGGCTGAACTTGCCGACCGTGAGGGTGAGCCGGTTCTTGGTCGTCCGGCCCCCGAACGCGAAGAGGTCCGGGTCGACCTCGTCCTCGCCGCCGCCGAGCTCGAAGGTTTGGCGCAGAAAGTAGCGTTGGGGGCGGTAGTAGGGCGACTTGTGCCCCACCTTCGCGCCCTCGCCGTTGACGTAGCCGGCCGCGCCCTCGGTGTTCCCCGGCGCGAAGCCCTGGTTCATGTCCATGTCGAGCCAGGCCTCGGCGCCGCGCCACGGTCGCACGCCCACGAACACCGAGGCGCCCAGCGTGTTCGCGGTCTCCGCATGCCCCGGCAGGCTGTTCGGCCCCTCGTAGGGCGAGCGGAGAGGCGGATGGTATTGCAACACGTCCGTTGCCTGGACGTGGATCGCCCAGTTCCTGTCCGGCGCGCCTTGCCCGGCGCTCTGATCGCTGGCGGTCTCAGGACCAGCGAACGCGAGCCCTGGAACCGCCAAGATCGTTCCGAGCGCGAGCCACAGCTTCGCCGAGATGCTGCCCATGATCGTCCCCCACCCTCCCGGCTTGGTCGCCTTAGCTCCTAGGCGTGACGAACGATAGCGAGCTGGATGATGCGGACGAGCACAAGCCCGCCGGCGACGACGAGGTAGCCGCGCAGAACCAGCATCCACACCCTCTCTAGCGCCGTCATGCGCGTCGGCGGGAGCTGGGCGAGCGGCGGCATGCGCCAGAAGAGCTGGCGCGCCCGATCCGCCGTAGCGTCCGATGCCCCGCGCGTGAAGCTGACCGCCGCCCAGGCGAGCAGCGTGATGACTGACCCGCTCGCCAGGATGGCGAGCATCACGCCGCTGCCCAAGTCCGGGAACCGCACTGAGGCGGTCAGGATCACCGAGAGCATAACAAGCGCAGCGATCACCGCGCCGGTGAAGAGGTTCAGCCAGCGCCCATTCACCCACGGCCCCAGTACGGCCTCGTCGTTGCACAGCAGCAGCAGGAAAACCGTCGCGCTCGGCAGCAGCACGCCGGCCAGCGTCTGGACGGCGTTGGTCAGGAGGCCGAGCGGCGTACCCGGGATCAGCACCAGGGCCGCTGCCACGGCCACCAGGCCGCCATAGACCAGGTAGAAGCCCAGCGCCTCGGCCGGCTTGCGATGCAGCGAGTGCTTCAGCTTGAAAACGTCGCCGATCGCATAGGCCGTCGAAAGGGAGACAGCGCCCGCGCCGATGATCGAGGCGTCGATGAGTGCGATCGCGAATAGGATGCCCGGCAGTTTGCCCGCGTGACGCTCCAGTCCTTGCGCGACCGCAGCCGCGTCGGAGAAGTGACCGAAGTCGCCCGTACCGGCGAAGGCGGCGGCGGTGAACGCCATCATCGCAACGGCGCCGACGATGACCATGAGAATGCCGAGCCAGAGGTCGACCTTCTCGTAGGCCATGAACCGGGGCGTGATCCGCTTGTCGATCACGTAGCTCTGCTGGAAGAAGAGCTGCCAGGGTGCGATCGTCGTGCCGACAATGGCGATGATCAGCAGCATCACGTCGCTGAGCTTGCCGTCCTTCGGCAGTTGCGGGACGAGCAAGTCGCGCGCGACCTGGCCGATCGGCGGATGCACCATAATCACGATCGGTACGAGGGCGAGGCTGCCGAACACCAGCGCCATCATGAAGCGCTCGAACCGCCGGAAGCTGCCGGTGCTCGCGGCGAGCACGGTGACAACGGCGGCGGCGATCACGCCCCAGACTTTCGGCAGCCCGAGGTAGCTGAGCCCGAGCGTCACGCCGATGAATTCGGTGACGATGGTCAGCGCATTCAGCAGGAAAAGGTCGATGACGCTGAAGGCGCCCCAGAACTTGCCGAAGCGTTCGAAGATGAGCCGCGCGTGCCCCACGCCGGTGACGGCGCCGAGCCGCAGCACCATCTCCTGGTTCACGTAGAGCACCGGTACGAGCAGCAGCAGTGTCCAGAGCAGGCTTGTCCCATAGTTCTGGGCGGCCTGGGTGTAGGTGCCGAACGCGCCGGCGTCGTTGTCGCCGACCATGACGATGAGGCCCGGCCCGACGATGGCGAGCAGCGTCCAGAGCCGGGCGCGCCAAGAGGCGCGCCGGCCGTGGTCATGGGCGGCGATGGAGCCGAACGCCCCTTTGATGTCGCCGAGGTGGGCGGCGTCGAGGTGGGCCGTCTCGGTGACGAGCAAGCCGGTGTCGTAGGGGGCCATGTCGATCCTCCCTACGTCAGGCGGCGGCTTGCCAGCGGCGCACAAGACGCCCGTCGGCGCCCATCTGCCACACGAACGTCGGCGCGGAACGGTGCGCGGCGGGCGCCGCATCGCGGCCGGGCGGAGCTGGAATCTTGAAGAAGGCGGCCATTGAAGCCTCCCGGTACTTAAGCGGTTGATGCCTAAGCTCGGGAGGCCGGCGCGCGAGGATCAGCCCCGAGGCGTCTCCATCGCGGTCGACACGTCCCGAGCGATGGACCGGCCAGCGAACGAAGCCGGGCTGAAGGCCCGACTGTCGCCCTCGCTGGACGGGCAGCTAGATCGCGGGTTCATGTGATCCCTATTGGTTGCGATGGCCGGCGCGCCTAAGGACGCCCGGCCGGACCTTGGGCGTTCCGACGCCCGGTAACGAGCGTCGTTGGCCTTCGTTCCAAGATCCGCTATATACCCAGGGGGATTATATCTTCAACCCCTAAAGCACGGCTGTGATGACGCACGTCGAGAAGGAGAAGACCAAGCTCCTCAACCGCCTTAAGCGCCTGAAGGGGCAGCTCGAGGCGATCGAGCGAGCGGTGGGCGCCGATACCGAATGCGCCAGGGTGCTCCAGCTCGCGACGTCCTGCCGTGGCGCTCTCGACGGCTTCATCGCCGAGGTGATCGAGGATCACATCCGCGAGCACATGATCGACCGCGCCGCCCCCCGCGACGATCCACGCGTCCAGGCAGCCGAGGAACTGGTGGAGATCGTCCACGCCTACCTGACTTAGGCCATGACGGGGCGAGGCGCGAATCTGGCGGTCGCGGCGCGCTTCGCGTTCCGACTGGTGGTGGTCGCTACCTTATTCATACTCTGGCCGAACCGTCCGCAAGCGGCGGATGCGGCGGCGCTCCTCTGTCTTGTTTTCGCGATCATCCTCGCCTTCGTCGCTCGGAGTCGAGGCGAGCGGCTCAAGGCTAATCGCCCGATGCGGTGGCATGAGGCGGCCGCCTTCCTCGGTCTCGGGTTGGTGATCTGGATCGTTGGGCGCGGGGAACACGCCTGGATGATCGAACTCAAAGGCAACAGCCGGTGCGAAGAGCGCCGTGAGCGATACGGGACGAGGACAGTTGAGGTTCTGGTCGGCGCGGCTAAACGGCGTGCCCAGGCTCGCCGCGACGCTTCGAAGTCCTGGTCTCGATTGGGTTAAGCTTGAACTAAGGGACGGAATGACGGTGGCGACCAGCGAGGAGCGGTTAAGGTGAAGGTGAAACGCTATCCGCATCATCGTCTGCATTGGCTGGCCTACGAGCAGACGTTGTCGCACCATTTGGTTTCCGTCGCGGTCGCCGCGGTCCTGGCGGTCGGTCTGGCGGCGATGCTCCTGCACTTCGCCCATCCGCAGAATGCATTCGACATCAATCGGATATCGTTTCGCGAGGTCGCAGTCGGAACCCTCAACACCTTCGATCGCATGATGGTCGCGTTCATTCTCTCGCTGATCGTGTCCGTCCCATTGGCCCTGTTCATGGGCAGCACGCCCCAGCTTCAGCGGATCCTGCTGCCGATCGCCGACATCCTACAGTCGGTCCCGGTGCTGGCGTTCTTCCCGGTTGTGGCGGCGTTCTTCATCACCTATCACGCCTACGAGTGGGCGGCGGTGTTCGTCATCTTCGTCGCGATGCTCTGGAACATCGTGTTTCCGGTCATCGGGGGGCTGCAGACGATCCCGAACGACGTCAAGTCGGCGGCGACCGTGTTCAATGTCCGGGGGCTGCGCAGGTTCTGGTACATCACCCTGCCGGCGATCTTTCCCTTCATCGTCACCGGCTCTCTGCTGGCTTGGGCCCAGGGTTGGACCATCGTCATCGTCGCCGAAGTCCTGCACACCTACATTCCGAACGGCAACACCTCGCAGGATCTGCTGGGGCTTGGCAGTCTGCTGGTCGACGCCAACGCCCAGGGTAAGAACGGCGTCTTTCTCGCCGCCCTGGTGGCGATGATCCTGCTGGTCACGGCGCTGAATCTCGCGGTCTGGCAGCCGCTGCTGCACCTCTCGCAGAGGTTCCGCTTTGACTGAGGCTCGCCCCGCGATCGTTCTGGAGCGTGTCGACAAGTCCTACGCCGGGTCTGCGGCCTATGTGGTGCGTGACTTTTCGCTGTCGATCACACGCGGCGAGTTCTTCTGCCTGATCGGGCCGTCCGGCTGCGGCAAGTCCACTGTCATCAAGATGATCGCCGGCATAGAACCGCCCACGAGCGGCGCGGTCACGCGGCCGGAACGGATCGGGATGGTTTTCCAGTCCTACGCCCTGCTGCCCTGGCTCACAGTCGAGGCCAACGTCGCCTTCGCCGCGCGCATGGCCGGATTCGCCGCCAAGAAGGTCGAGACCCTCACGCGGCGCTACCTCAAGATGGTCCGCCTCGAGGACTTCGCCAAACGCTACCCTCGCGAACTTTCCGGCGGTCAGCGCGAGCGTGTCGGGCTGGCCCGCGCCTTGGCGGTGGAGCCGGACGTTCTGCTGATGGACGAACCGTTCTCCGCGCTCGATCCGGTGATGGTCGACCAACTGCACGCCGATGTCCTGAGGATCTGGGCGGAGACCGGTAAGACGGTCGTGATGGTGTCCCACAACTTCGAGGAAGCTGTCTTTCTGGCCGACCGGATTAGGATCATCAGGGACGGGAGGTTGGAGAAGGTGGTCCAGGTGGACCTCCCGCGGCCGCGAAACGAGGGGGATCCGGCGTTCGCGACCCAGGTGCGTCAGCTGCGCGCATACCTCGCCGAGCACCCCACGAAGGCCCGCCACAGGCCGTGACGGGACCCGTTCCAGCGGACGGGAAGTCTGCGTCCCTTCCCGCCGGAGCGCTCGCCGCGCTCGGCATCGTCTACGGCGATCTCGGCACGAGTCCGCTCTACACGCTGCAGACCGTGGTGCAGTCAACGGGCGGCCATTTCAGCCCCGAGGGCGTACTCGGCGTGCTTTCCTTGATTGTCTGGACGCTGATCCTGACCATTTCGATCAAGTATTGCCTGCTGGTCATGCGCGCCGACAATCACGGCGAAGGCGGCATCCTCGCCCTGATGTCGCTGGTCGGCGCAAATCGCCTGTCTGGGGGCGTGGGCCTTCTGACCGCTGCTGGGCTGCTTGGCGCCGCCCTCATCTATGGAGACGGCGTCATCACGCCGGCGATTTCGGTCCTCTCGGCGCTCGAAGGGGTCAACGTAGCGACCAGTGCGCTGGTCCCCTACGTGACGGCGCTTGGGGTCGTGATCCTGCTGGCGCTCTTCGCCGTGCAGCGGTTCGGGACGGCCAGCATCGCGGCGGCGTTCGGGCCGGTGATGCTGGTCTGGTTCGCGGTGATCGCTCTCCTTGGCCTGACCGGCGTCGCACGTCACCCTGCGGTCTTGCTGGCCCTCGATCCCCGCCACGCCGTCGCGTTTCTCGTCCAGGCCAAGGGCGGGGGTCTCCTGGTGCTCGGCGGTGTCTTTCTTTGCGCCACCGGCGGCGAGGCGCTCTATGCGGACATGGGGCACATCGGCAAGACGCCAATACGCGTGTCTTGGTACAGCTTGGTGCTGCCCGCGCTGCTCTTGAGCTACGCTGGCCAGTGTGCGGTCATACTCGAAAGCCCGCACTTACACGGCAATCCATTCTGGCTCCTCGCGCCCCGGTGGTCGATCTATCCGCTAGTGGTGCGGATTCCGACGTGATCGCGCCCGTCATTCCGATTTGATGCCGCCCACCATTCCAATCTGATCCCGCCCACCGTTCCGATCAGTCCCCGCGCAGCATTCCGAGATGATGCCGCCCAGGGGCGC
>Ga0213876_10000211_pt1 | contig 58741 bp, 45 predicted proteins | sample BarmaccomBMRX_R9_FD_160113 | JGI IMG/M metagenome (GOLD analysis project Ga0213876, IMG submission 160113) | Root-associated microbial communities from Barbacenia macrantha in rupestrian grasslands, the National Park of Serra do Cipo, Brazil - RX_R9 | ecosystem: Host-associated > Plants > Roots...
AGGAACTCCGGCAGCAGAATCCCCTGGCGGCGATCCTCACCCTCGACAAAGCGCTTCATCGACCACCCCCCGGATGCGTCGATGACGAACCCTAAGCTGCGTCGGCGTTTTCACACAGCCTCCACCCAACCGAGCCCTTCGGAACGTCGGCTTTGTGGCGGCGCCGTCGTGCGCTTGGGCGGGCTAAATCGAGCGGGATTCACACTCGCCAGCCCAGGGGCTCTTCGAGATAGCGTCGGCGCACGTGGCGCTTGAACGCCTCGGCGCTGAGGGGCGCGCCGGTGGCGTCGCGGACGAGGGCCTCGACGCCCACGAGGCTGGCGCGGGCGTGGATGCGGGGGCGGACCCAGGCGAAGTAGGGGCCGAAGTCGCCCCGCGACAGGGCCGGGAGGAGCTGCGGATCGTCCGCGGTCGCCCGCTCGAAGAACTGCGCGGCCAGCATCGCCCCCATGGCGTAGTTGGGGAAGTAGCCGATGTGGCCGGCGGCCCAGTGGATGTCCTGCAGGCACCCCTCGGAGACGTTGGCGGGGCGCCGGCCGAGCAGCGCCTCCGAAAGCTCGTCCCAGGCGCCAGGCAAGTCGTCCGGTGTAAGCTCGCCGGCCAGCAGGGCGCGCTCCAGCCGGTAGCGCAGGATGACGTGCAGCGGGTAGGCGATCTCGTCCGCCTCCACGCGGATCACGCCCTCGTCCAGCCGGCGCCAGGCATTTAGGACGTTGGCGAAAGACCATGTGTCGCCGCCGCCGAAGGTCTCCGCCATCACCGGCGCGAGGAAGCCCAGGAACTCGCGGCTGCGGCCGGCCAGCATCTCCAGCGTGAGGGACTGGCTCTCGTGCACGGTCATGCCGCGCGCCTGGCCGGCGGCGCGGAACGCCAACGGCCGCGGCAGGCCGAGCTCGTACATGGCGTGCCCGGCCTCGTGCAGGACGGCCATGATCGAGAAGCGCGGGTTGGCCGCCTCGTAGCGGGTGGTGAAGCGCACGTCGCCCGGCATTCCGGGAACCGAGAAGGGATGCAAGGTGGCGTCGATCCGCATGTGCTCGGGCAGATGTCCGACCGCTTCGGCGAGGCGCATGGCCAGGGCCGCCTGGCGCTCCGCCGCCACCGGCCCGAGCGGCGCCGGCGCAGGCCAGACCGCCTGGCGCTCGCGGACCTCGGCCAGCAGCGGCGGCAGGAAGCTCGCGAGATCGGCGAACACGGGCTCGATCATCGCCTCGCCGACGCCGGGGTCGAACTCGTCGATCAGCGCGCCGTAGGGGCTGGTTCCCAGCGCCTCGGCCTTGGCGGCGGCGATCTCGCGGATGACCACGAGCAGCTCGGCGAACGGGGCGGCGAAGCGCGCGAAATCGCGCTCGCGCCTCGCCTCGGCCCACACCGCCTGCAACCGCTCCGCCAGCCGCGCCTTGGCCGCCAGCAGCTCCGGTGGGACCGCGGCGGCGTGGATGAAGAGCCGGCGCATCTCCGCAAGGTCCGCACGCTCGTCCGGGGCCAGCGCGCCGGCCATGGCCTCGGCTTCGGAAAGCTCGTCGTCTGCGGCGCGCGAACCGATGAGCTCGGCGACCACCTCGGTGAGGGTGGCCATCTCCTCGCCGCGCGCCCACGCCCCGCCCGGCGGCATGTAGGTGCGGGCGTCCCAGTTCAAGAGGCTGCGCGCCGCCCCGAGCTTGGCCGCGCGGCTGAACCGCTTCACGGCTCTCTGGTAGGGGTCGGGCTGGGCGGGGACGCTCATGGTCCAACCCATCCACGCCCGACCGGCCCGGTCAACCGCGGTCCTGGAGCGGCCGCCGCCGTATCTTGGCCCACGGGGGGGCCGTTTATCCTGGGGCGGATTGAGGAGGAGGCGGATCGACGGCTAAGGTCGCGCGCATGACGGATGGAGAGATCTCGGCGGCGGAGGCCGTGTGGGCCCCCGGGGCGGCCGTGCAGCCGATTTCCAGGCGCCACGTGACCGCCGCGGTGGTGGGCAACTGGCTCGAGTTCTACGACTTCACCGTCTACGCCTATTTCGCGCTGCAGATCGGCCAGGCCTTCTTCCCGAACCACTCGGAGTTCGCCCGCCTGATGCTGTCGCTGATCACCTTCGGGGCGGGCTTCGTCTGCCGACCCGTCGGCGCGGTGGTGATCGGGCGCCTGGCCGACCGGACCGGGCGCCGGCCGGCGATGATGATCTCCTTCACCCTTATGGGCGCGGCCCTGCTCGGGCTGGTGTTTGTCCCGACCTACGCCCAGATCGGCCTCGCCGCCCCGATCCTGGTGGTGGCGTTGCGCGTGGTCCAGGGGTTCGCGCTGGGCGGCGAGGTGGGGCCCACCACCGCCTATCTGATCGAGGCCGCGCCGGTGGGTCGGCGCGGACTCTACGGCGCCTGGCAAAGCGCCAGCCAGTCGCTGGCCTCGCTTTCCGGCGGCCTCATCGGGGTGATCCTCGCCCAGCTGGTGGGAGCGGCGGCGCTGGCCGCCTGGGGCTGGCGGATCGCCTTTCTGATCGGCGCGCTGGTGCTGCCGTTCGGGCTCTTGATCCGCCGCACCCTGCCGGAGACCCGCCACGCGCCGGAGCTGCGCCTCGACGCGCACCCGGAGGGCGCCGACATCCTCAGCCACTGGCGGGTGATCCTGCTGGGCCTCGGACTGATCGCCGGCGCGACCATCTCCACCTACGTCTCGATCTTCACCACCACCTACGCCCAGACGACCCTGCACATGGGCCTGCGGGTGGCCTTCTGGGTCACGGTGGTGAACGGAGCGACCGGCTTCGCCGCGGCCCTGGCGGGCGGGGCCCTCTCCGACCGCTTCGGTCGCCGGGCGCTGATGATCTGGCCGCGCCTGGCCTTCATCGTCGCCATCCTGCCGGCGTTCATGACGGTGATCCATTTCCGCCAGCCGGCGGTGCTCTTGACCCTGATGGGGGCGCTGACCGCCCTCGCCAACCTCGCGGCCGTTCCGGCGCTCGTCGCCCTCACCGAGTCGCTGCGCAAGGAGGTCCGGGGCGTCGTCACCGCCACCGTCTACGCCCTGGCCGTGGCGGTGTTCGGGGGCACGACGCAGCCGATCGTCGCCTGGCTGGGCGAGGCGACGGGCAGCCCGCTCGCCATCGCCTGGTACCTGATGGCCGCCAACGTGGTGGCCCTCATCGCCGCTTTGCTGATGATCGAGAGCGCGCCGCCGAGGGCTGAAGCGGCGGCAGGCCCCCTCTAGATCGCGTTGGAATAGGATCGAACAGTCCACCCCGTGCGAAGGGGGCCGGACGGGCCGACGCCAAGCTGGAGTTCGTATGAGAACCGGAGCGTCCGGCCCCGGATCGGCCTTGCGGGCCGTCCGGGGTGACGATGAGAGGAGCGATCCAGCCCCACTCAACCCGCTCTAACCCATCCGCACCACCAGGCGGTGAAGCGCGCTGTCCTCGGCCAGCTTCAGGCGCAGGGGCGAAGCGGGAATTGCCGCCCCGTCGAGCGTGGCGGTGGTCACGCCCCCCTGAACGCCGCTGGGGTTCTCCACCACGATGTCGTAGCGCGAGGCGCCGCGCCGCAGGGCGATCTCGAAGCCTGGCCAGGCGGCCGGAATGCAGGGGTCTAGGCTCAGGTGGCCGGCTTCCAGGCGCAGGCCGAGCATCCATTCGATCCCGGCCCTCTGCATCCAGCCGGCCGAGCCGGTGTACCAGGTCCAGCCCCCCCGCCCCACGTGCCCCGGCGCGGCGTAGACGTCGGCCGCCACCACGTAGGGCTCGACCTTGTAGCGATGCATGTCGGCGCGCGAGCGGGCGTGGTTGATGGGGTTGATGAGGTTGAACAGCGCCGCGGCGCGGTCGCCCTGGCCGAGCGCGGCGAAGGCCATCACCGACCAGAGGGCCGCATGGGTGTACTGGCCGCCGTTCTCTCGGATGCCCGGCGGATAGCCCTTGATGTAGCCCGGGTCGTGGGAGGTGTGGTCGAAGGGCGGGGTGAAGAGGAGCGCCAGCCCCTCGAGCGGGCGGATGAGCTCCCGCTCCACCTGATCCATGGCCTGGGCCGCCCGCGCCGGCGGCGCGGCTCCCGAGAGCGCCGCCCACGACTGGGCGATGCTGTCGATCCGGCACTCCTCGCTGACCGCCGAGCCCAGCGGCGCGCCGTCGTCGTACCAGCCACGCCGGTACCAGTCGCCGTCCCAGGCCTGGGCGTCCAGCGCCTGCGCCAGGGCGGCCGCGTGCTTGCGCCACCGGTCCGCCGGGGGATGCTCGCCGCGGCGCTGCGCGAGGTCGGCGAAGTTCCGCAGGGCGCTGATGAGGAGCCAGCCCAGCCAGACACTCTCGCCGCGGCCGCCCTCGCCGACCCGGTTCATGCCGTCGTTCCAGTCGCCGCCGCCGAACAGCGGGGCGCCATGCGCGCCCACCGCCAGGCTGGCGTCGAGGGCGCGGGCGCAATGCTCGAAGAGGCTGGCCTGCTGTTCCGCCGCCTCCGGCTCGAAGAAGGCGTCATGCTGATCGGCCGCCAGCGGCGGCCCGGAGAGGAAGGGGACCTGCTCGTCCAGGACCGCCGCATCCCCGGTGACCCGCACGTAGTCGGCGACCGCAAAGGCGAGCCAGGCGCGGTCGTCGGAGATGTGGGTGCGCACGCCCTGTCCGGTGTGCGGCAGCCACCAGTGCTGGACGTCGCCCTCCAGGAACTGCCGGCCGGCGGCGCGCAGCAGGTGCTCGCGGGTCGCAGCCGGCCGGACGGCGGTGAGCGCCATGCAGTCCTGGAGCTGATCGCGGAAGCCGTAGGCGCCGCTGGCCTGATAGAAGGCCGAGCGGGCCCAGAGCCGGCAGACCTGGGTCTGGTAGAGCAGCCAGCCGTTCAGCATCAGGTCCATGGAGCGGTCGGGCGTCTTCACCTGGACGACGCCCAAGGTCTCTTTCCAGAAGCTGCGGACCTCCGCGAGCGAAGCGTCGAGGTCGGCCTTGCGGTAGCGCTCGACCAAGGCCAGGGCGGCGGCCTCGTCATCGGCGTCACCGAGCAGGAAGACGATCTGCGCCGCGCCGCCCGGCGGGACGACGAGCCGGCTCTGCAGCGCCGCGCACGGGTCGAGGCCCGAGCCGGTGCGACCGGAGAGTTGCGCGCCCTCCACGAGGGCGGCCGGCGCCGAAAGGCTCCCGTTGCGGCCCAGGAACTCGCGACGGTCCGCCGTCCAGGCCCACTGCCGCCCGCCCATGTCGGCGAAGGCGACCCGACCGGCGAAATCCGGGCGCCAGGGATTGATCGCCAGCATGGCCCCGGTCCTGGGATCGATCCGCGTGGCGACGAACGGCGCCGATGGGCTGCGGGAGGGCCCCAGCACCCACTCGAGGTAGCCGGTCACCGAGATGCGCCGCGGCCGGGGCGTCAGGTTGCGAACAGTGAGGCGCGATATCCTCACCGGATCGGCGAGGGGCGCGAACTCCAGGAGCTCGGCGGCGATCCCGTTGGCGGTGTGGTCGAAGCGGCTGTAGCCCCAGCCGTGGCGGGCGGCGTAGGTGGCCGCCTCGTCGCGGATCGGCAGGGCGGTGGCGGTCCACAGCGTCCCGTCGTCCTCGTCCCGCAGGTAAAGGACCTGCCCAGGACGATCGGTGACCGGGTCGTTGCACCAGGGCGTGAGCTGGCGCTCGCGGCTGTTCACCGACCAGGCGTAGCCGCCGCCCTCGGCGGAGACCTGGAAGCCGAAGCCCGGGTTGGCGATCACGTTGATCCAGGGCGCCGGCGTCGACTGGCCGGGCCCCAAAATAGTCAGGTATTCGCTGCCGTCGGGCGTGAAGGCGCCGAGGCCGTTGAAGTAGAGCGCCTCGGGGGGCGGCCGGGGGACCTGCAGGGCGGACACCGGGGACGGGGCAAGCGGCGGCGGCCCCGGCCTTGGCGCGGGCTCCGGGGCCCGTTCCAGCTGATCGGCGAGGCTGCCCCGCTCGCCCACCAGCACCACCCGCGCCACCGAGGCGAGCAGGGCGCGCGCCTCGGGCGGCGTCAGATCGGCGCGCAGCATGAAGGTGTGGCCGGCCGGCGCCTCGCCGCCGATCTGCGGGCGCGACTGGTTGGCCCGGACCATGGTCTCGAGACTGGCCTGGAGGTCCTGGACGTAGGAGGTGGCGCGCTCGTTGAGGATCACCAGGTCCACCGCCAGCCGCTTCATCCGCCAGTACTCGACCGCCTGCAGCGCCTCGCGCGCGAGGTCGAGCTCGAGGCCGTCGGAGATCCGCACCAGGACGATCGGCAGGTCGCCGGAGATGCCCATGCCCCAGAGGCCCGGCTGGCCGGCCGCTCCCGCGGCGATGGCCTCGGAGGGCGGGCGCAGCACCGGCGAGGCGTAGATCACGTGGCCCGCCAGCCGCTGGTAGAGGCCGGCGCGCGCCCGGTCGATCCCGAGGTGGTGGAGCTGCACCTGGGCCTGGGTCCAGGCCAGCGTCGCGGCCCGCTCGAAGGCGCCCAGGTCGTGGTGCTTGTCCGCCAGGTCCAGCACCGCCTCACGCGAAGCGCCCACCATGGTCCAGAAGTCGATCCTGGCCATGCCGCCCGGGGGGATGCGCACCCGCCGGCGCAGGGCGAAGATCGGATCGAGCACGGTTCCCACCGCGCCCGTGAGGGTCCTTCCGCCGACCACCGCCGCCGGGGCCTTGACGCCCGCGCGGCCGAGGAAGCGGGCCCGGTCGGTCTCGAACTCGCGGTTTCCGACGCTCTCGCCATCGACCACGGCCAGGTGGGCCGCCCAGACGCTGGGCTCGTCGGGACTGCGGCGGCGGCGGGTGGCGATGAGGGCGCCCAGGCCCGCCAGGTGCTCGGTCTCCACGAACAGCTTCGAGAAGGCCGGATGCGCCACGTCCGACGCCTGGGGCGCGAGGGCCAGCTCGACGTAGGACGTGACCTCGATCACCCGGGGCTGGGCGCCGCCGTTGGAGATGGTGACGCGTCGCACCTCGGCGTCGTCCTCGGCCGAGACCAGCGCCTGCAGGGAGGTGACGAGATCGCCGTCGTGGCGCACGAACTCGGCCCGGTCCTCGTTGAAGGTGACCTCGTAGTCGTCCGGTTCGACGCCCAGCGGCTGGTAGGCGGCGGACCAGACCTCGCCGCTCGCCACGTCGCGGAGGTAGACGAAGGCGCCCCAGTCGTCGCAGGTGGCGTCCTCGCGCCAGCGGGTGACGGCCTGGTCGCGCCAGGCGCTGTAGCCGGCGCCGGCGGCGGTGAGCATCACGCTGTAGCGCCCGTTGGAGAGCAGCTGGGTCGCCGGGGCCGGGCCATGCGGGCTGGCCTTGCGCCAGGCGCCCGGGCTTTCCAGCTCGCGGATGCGCTCGGCCGAGGCCTCGGAGACCGACGGAGGCGTGGCGGCCACTTCGCGCGGCACCCGCTCCTGCAGGAGCAGCTCGGTGGCCTGGACGATGGGCTCGGCGTGAAACCGCCGGCGCATGGCGCCGCCCAGCAGCGCATCGGCGATGGCGGTGATGGTCATCCCCTGGTGGTGGGCCATGAAGGCGCGCACGATGGCGGCCCGCTCGCCGCTGGGAACCCGTTCGGGGGTGAAGTCGAGCGATTCGTAGAAGCCGTAGGCGCCCTTGGCGCCCAGGGCCTCCAGGCGCTCGAAGTTGCGGATCGCCGCCGCCGGATCGACCATGCTGGCCAGGGCCGTGGCGTAGGGGGCGATGACCGCGTTGTCGGCCAGCCCCCGCTTCAGCCCCAGGCCCGGGGTCCCAAAGTTGGAGTACTGGTAGGTCAGCTCCATGTCGCGGGCGTTGTAGGCGGACTCCGAGACCCCCCAGGGGGTGTCGAGGGCCCTGCCATACTCGACCTGGCGGCGGACGACCTGGCGGTTGGTCTGCTCGATCAGGCTGTCGGCCGGGGCCATCATCACGATCGAGGGCATCAGGTACTCGAACATCGAGCCCGACCAGGAGATCAGCGCCGCGCCGCCTTTGAGCTGCACCACGCTGCGCCCCAGCCGGAACCAGTGGCGGGCCGGCGCGTCGCGCTTGGCGATGGCGATGAAGCTGGCGAGACGCGCTTCGGAGGCCAGGAGGTCGTAGCAGTTCGGGTCCAGCGCCGCCTCGGCGACCTGATAGCCGATCGAGAGCAGCAGCCGGTCGCGGTCGAGCAGGAAGTCGAAGCGCATGCCCAGCGCCAGTTCGCGGGCCGAGCGCTCGAGCGCTTCCAGGCGCGCCGCGGCGCCCTGGGCGCCCTGGGCCAGATCGTCCCGGTGGCCGGCCACCGCGGCGCAGACGGCGTCGGCCCAGAACTCGAGGTCGGCCGCCGCCCCGCTTTCCTCGGCCAGGACCACCTCGTGGACCGCGTCGCGGACGGCTCCGGCGGCGCCCCCGAGCTCCGTCAGCTCCAGGCCGGGCTCGCCCGCCGCCTTGGCCGCCTCCAGGCCGGCGGCCAGCAGCGCGCTCTCCTCCTCGATCCGGCGCCAGGCGACATCGTTGGGATTGCGCTGGGCGCGCAGGCGCGCGGCTTCCTCGCGCAGGAGCGCCAGGGCGTCGGCGATCCCTTCGAGGCGGCGTGCGGGCGGGAGGGCGGCGGCGCGCCATTCGCGGCAGGCCTGCGCCAGGGCGATCAGGTGCCCGGCCAGATTGCCGCTGTCCACCGAGGAGACGTATTGCGGATCCAGGGGTCTGAGGTCGCGGGTGTCGTACCAGTTGAGCAGGTGGCCGCGCACCTTGGTCATCACCGCGAGCGTGGCCATGGTCGCCTCGAGCCGCCGCAGCGCCTCGCATGTGCTGATCCAGCCGAAGTCGCGGGCGGAGACGGTGGAGAGCAGATAGAGGCCGATGTTGGTGGGCGAGGTGCGGCGCGCGACGACCGGCTCGGGCGTCTCCTGGAAGTTGTCGGGCGGCAGGTGGTGCTCGGTTTCGGTGACGAAGGCCTCGAAGAAGCGCCAGGTGCGCCGCCCGATCAGCCGCAGCGCCCGCGCATCGTGGGCCTCGAGCGGTCGCTGGGCGGGCTCCGGCGGCGAGACGCTGGCCCAGAGGGCCACCGCGGGCGAGCCGATCCAGGCGCCGGCGAACACCGCGGCGAGCGGCCAGGCCCCGTGTCCCCAGAGCGCCGACGCCGCCAACCCCGCGAAGGCCAGGACGACGGCCCCCCCCATGCGCCGATAGAAGCGCCACAGGCTGGGGTGGGGACCGAAGGCGGCCTGGGCGGCGGGCGTCCACTCCAGCAGCCGCCGGTGGGTGAGCGTCAGCCTGACCAGGGTCCTCAGGATCGCATCGCCCATCAGCCAGGCCTGGTGGGCCATCAGCACGATCATCAGCAGGCTCTGGACCAGCGCCACCCGGACGTCCTCGGCGACGACGCGCAGGTGCGCCAGGACCGGCACGCCCGGCCGCCGCGCGAAGAGCGCCGAGGCGGGGCCGGCGAGCGGGGGCAGCAGGATGGTGGCCAGCAGGAAGCCGGTCCAGACGCCGGCGTCGGCGAGCGGCATTGTCCAGCCGGCGACGAGCGCCAGCACCGCCGACGGCGCCGACACCGACCGGCGCAGGTTGTCGAGCATCTTCCAGCGCCCGATGCCGGGCAGGCCGCCCCGGCGTTCGGCGTTGCGCGGCCCGGATCCGAGGATCCACGGCAGCAGCTGCCAGTCGCCGCGCGCCCACCGGTGGTGACGCAGCGCCGCCCCGTCGTAGCGAGCGGGGAAGTCCTCCACCACCTCCACGTCCGAGGCCAGGCCCGCGCGCGCGAAGATCCCCTCGAAGAGGTCGTGGCTCAGCAGGGTCGAATCCGGAACCCGCCCCTCGAGCGCGGCCTCGAAGGCGTCGATGTCGTAGGCGCCCTTGCCGGTGTAGGAGCCCTCGCCGAACAGGTCCTGGTAGACGTCGGAGACGGCCGCCGCATAGGGGTCGATGCCCGAGGCGCTGGAGAAGATGCGCAGGAACAGCGACCCCTCCCGGCCCACCGGCAGGGCCGGGGTCACCCGCGGCTGCAGGATCGCATAGCCCTCCACCACCCGTCCCAGATCCGCATCGAGGCGGGGACGGTTGAGCGGATGGGCCATCTTGCCGATCAGCCGCGCCACCGTCTCGCGCGGCAGGCGGGTGTCGGCGTCGAGGGTGATGACGAACCGGACGCTCTGCGGCGGGGCCGGCGGATCCAGGAAGGTTCCCGGTCCCTCGCCTCGCAGCAGCCGGTTCAGCTCGGCGAGCTTGCCGCGCTTGCGCTCCCATCCGATCCAGCGCTGTTCGCTCTTGCTCCAGACCCGGCGGCGATGGAAGAGCAGGAACCGCGGCTCGCCGCCCGGCGTGGGCCCGTGCCGCCGGTTGAGCGCGTCTATCCCCTCGCGGGCCGCGGCCAGCAGCGCCTCGTCGTCCCCCACCTCTTCGCTGCGGGCGTCGGTCCAGTCGGAGAGCAGGGCGAAGCTGAGCTCGCCCGGCGGGCTCGCGAGATAGTGGATCTCAAGCCGCTCGACCTCCTCGGTCACCGTCTTTTGGGAGGAGAGCAGCATCGGAACCGCCACCAGGGTCCTCAAGGAGGCGGGGATCCCCTCGCTGAGATCCAGCGACGGCAGCAGGGTGGCCCGAAAGCCGCGGGTGGCGATGAAGTTGACGATGGCGACGGCCAGGTCGACGGCGGGAATCGCGCCCAGGACCGCGAGCGCGACCAGCCATCCGAAGCGCACCCCACCGCTCGCGAAGATCGACAGCGGCGCGGCCAGCAGGGCGGCCGCGATGAGGCTGCCGGCGCCCACGTAGCCGCCTATGCCGAGCGCCCGCGCCGTGCGCCCGAGCCAGGCGCCGGCGGAAGGTTGCCAGTCGATCGCCGCCTCGAAGCCCTTCCGCCCGCCGGCGATCAGGTAGTAGCCGGGATCGGCGATCCGCGGGTTCGCCTGGCGCTGGGCCGGCGGGGCCCGCCGCGCGGCGGCCACCGCGGCCTGGGCGACCTCCAGCTCGGTGAGCGTGGAGCCCCTGGCAAGTTCCTCCACCGCAGAGCGGTAGAGGTTGCGGGTGGGGAAATCCATCTGCTCGAAGGCGCTGCCGGCCCGGAAGACGTCGTCGGTGAGGCTGACCCGCTCGAAGAGCTCGGTCCAGTCGACGTCGCCGATCAGCCGCATGGAGGTGATGATGTTGCGGACCGTGACGCTGCCGGCGACCTGCCGCTGGTGCTCGTCGCGCACCACGGCCTCGGCGGTGGTTCCCTGGGAGGCGAGCTGCTCGTCGAGCCACTTCAGGGCGTGGGCGATCCTGGGGTCCTGGTCGCGCAGCCGGTGCACCAGCTGGACCAGGAAGGCGTCGGGATACTGGCCCTGGGGACGGGCGGGGAAGACGTCCTCGGCCCGCTCGGCCGGACGCCCGCCGGCTCCCAGCACCCGGTCGGCCAGCTGGTCGGCGGCCCGGCGCCCGGCGCGGCTGTCGGTCACCCGCTTGGCGATCCGCCTCAGATTTTCGACCAGCACGATCCTCAAGGTGATCGCGACCGCCCACAGCTCGCCGATGGTGAGCGGCTGAACCTCCTGGTAGGCGCGCAGGTAGCGGCGCAGGACTTCCGGATCGAAAAGGCTGTCGGTGTGGGCGACGAAACCCCAGATCGCCCCGAACACGCGCGGATAGCCGACGAAGGGCCCGCCGGCGAGCTTGGGGAGCTGGCGGTAGTAGCCCGGCGGCAAGTCGGCCCTGATCTCGCGGATCTGCCGCTCGACGACGTGGAAGTTGTCGATCAGCCACTCGGCGGCGGGAGTGATGGCCGCCCCCTCGGCGATCGCCTGGGCGACGTCGCGATAGGCCTCGACCAGGACCGTCTGGTTGTCCGCGAGGCGCCGGACGAGGGGCGAGCCGCGGACCCTGGCGGGGCTGACCACCTGGGCGGCGGCGAGGCTGCGGGCGTGCTCCTCCAGACGCTCGACGCTGAACAGCTCGGAACGGATGGGCGCCTCGTCCCAGGGGCCGGCCGGCCGCAGGCGGGACAGGGCGAGCCCGAGAGGACTTTCGCGGCGAATGCCCAGGTCGTCGGCGTCGAAAGGCACGCTTGTCTTAGCCCCCTCGAATGCAGCGCTTCTGGGCCTCGCCAAGCCCTGCGGAAGGCGAGGCGTGGGCGCGAGTCAAGCGCTCATTCCGTCGCCGGGGCGCCCTCGCGCTCGAAAAACGGACTGCGTTCGCGCCACCTCCCGGCGGACGCGGGGCGCGCGTCAGGCGACGCCGTAAAGCGGCGCGCCCGTGTGGCCGGCCATGAAGCTGCGCCCGTCCAGCCCGACGCCTTCGCCCTCGACGATCACTTCGGTGGTCTGCCCATGGCGGCCGATGGCCTCGGCCAGAATCAGCGCCTGCCGCACCGCCTGGTCCTTCGACCAGAACGGGGTGCTCATCCGCTGGCCCATCCGGATCGACCAGCCGTGCGTTTCCTTGACGACATTGAATGTGATCATGACGCTCAAATCCGGCCCGTGGCCTTATGGCCAAGCCGCCTCCCGGCGGCCCTAACGAACGAAACCATGGTCCGATCCCTGACATCCAGGTGAAAGCTTTTTTGTGGCGCAGGTCGGTCGATTGTCCCGGGCCGCGACGGTTTCTTGCGCTCGGCCGCCAAGAAAGTGACCACCTTCGGCGGGGGGCGCGACGGGGGCCCACGCGTCGCGGCCGTTGACGCGGCCTCGCCCCGCTCCTTAAGTGTCTTGGTCGGGGCGGCTCGGATCCGCGGCCGGCCTCATCCTGACAATGGAGACGACGCTGATTTCGACGATTTCCGTGCTGGGCGGAACGGGGGCCTTGGGCCTTGCCCTGGTGGAGCGGCTGGCCGCGGCGGGCTACCAAGTGTGGATCGGCTCTCGCGATCCGGCCAAGGCCGAGCGCGTGGCCGCCGAGGTGATGGAGAGCCGCCCCAAGGGCCTCGTGCAAGGCGCCGGCCTGGCCGACGCGGCGGCCCGCTGCGACCTCTGCGTGGTGGCCGTCCCCTACGCGGCGCACACCGACACCCTGGCCCAGGTCAAGGATGCGGTGGCGGGCAAGATCGTGGTGGACACCACCGTGCCCCTGATGCCGCCCAAGGTGGGCACGGTGCAGCTGCCCTCCGCGGGCTCGGCCGCCGCCGAGGCCGGCCGGGCGCTGGGGGAGGGGGCGCGGCTGGTCTCGGCGCTGCAGAACGTGGGGGCCGAGAAGCTCGGCTCCGGAGGCTCGATCGAGTGCGACGTGCTCGTCTGCGGCGACAAGGCCGAGGACGTGGAGACCGTCCGCACGCTGCTGGCGGAGCTGGGGCTGAAGAGCTGGCACGCGGGGCCGCTAGCCAACTCGGCCGCCGCCGAGGCGCTGACCTCGGTGCTGATCCAGCTCAACCGCCGCTACAAGCTCGGCCAGGCGGGGATCCGGATCACCGGCGGCTCGGGGGCCGCGCCCAAGAGCCTGACGGTGACCGCGGTTCCCGGGCTGCCCCTCTTCCAGGCCGGAGACGACCTGGCGGGCGCCATCGGCGAGGCGATCGCCGCGTCCGGCCAGAGCCTGAAGGACGGGGACGTGGTGGTAGTGGCCCAGAAGGTGGTGTCCAAGGTCGAAGGGCGCGCCGTCCCGCTGGCGGGGGTGCGGCCCGGCGAGAAGGCGCGCGAGATCGCCGCCGCGGCGGGCAAGGAGCCCGAGGTGGTCGAGCTCGTCCTCGGCGAGGCGGCCGAGACGCTCCGGGTGGGGCCGAACCTGGTGATCGTCCGCAACCGCCTCGGCCACGTGCTCGCCAACGCCGGGGTCGACGCCTCAAACGTAGCCGATGGCGAGGCCGGGCCGGCGGTGCTCCTGTGGCCGAAGGACCCCGACGCCAGCGCCAGGGGCCTGCGCAAGGCGCTTCAAGACCGGTTCGGCGCGCGGATCGCGGTCATCGTCAGCGACAGCCTGGGGCGCGCCTGGCGGATGGGGACCACCGGCCACGCCATCGGCTCGGCCGGCATCGGACCGTTGCGCGACCGGCGCGGGGAGACCGACCTCTTCGGACGCGAGCTGAAGGCGACCATCATCGGCGTCGCCGACGAGATCGCCGCGGCGGCCTCGCTGATCATCGGGGAAGCGGCGGAAGGCTCGCCGGTCGCCATCGTCCGCGGCGCCGCCTATATGGCCGACGAGGAGGCGGGGGTCGGGGAGATCCTCCGCCCGCTGGATCAGGATCTGTTCCGTTGACCGCTGGAGGTCATGTCATCGCCCTCTGCGGCGGGGTCGGCGGCGCCAAGCTGGCGTTCGGCCTCGCGCGCCTGCTGGCGCCGGGCGAGCTGACCATCGTCGTCAACACCGGCGACGACTTCGAGCACCTTGGCCTTTCCGTCTCGCCCGACATCGACACGGTGCTCTATACGCTCGCGGGCCTTTCGGACCGCAAGCGGGGCTGGGGCCTGGCGGGCGAGACCTGGAACTTCCTGGCGGCCCTGGGGCGCCTCGGCGGCGAGACCTGGTTCGCGCTCGGGGACCACGACCTGGCCACCCACGTGGAGCGCACCCGGCGCCTGGCGGCGGGCGAGAGCCTCTCGGCGGTGACCGCGGCGTTCGCCCAGGCTCTCGGCCTTCTCCATCCCATCGTCCCGATGACCGACGGGCGCCTCAGGACCATCATTGAGAGCGAGGAGGGCGACCTGCCCTTCCAGCACTACTTCGCCCGGGCCAGGTGCGAGCCCGTCGCGCGCGGCGTGCGCTTCGAGCTCGCCGAAGATGCGGTGCAAAGCGCCGGCTTCCGCGCGGCGCTGGAGCGAGACGACTTGGCGGCGGTGATACTCTGCCCCTCGAACCCCTACCTCAGCATCGACCCCATCCTCGCCCTCCCCGGGGTGCGGGCGCGGCTCGAGGCGATCGAGGCGCCGATCGTCGCGGTCTCCCCGATCATCGGCGGCAAGGCGCTGAAGGGGCCGGCCGCCAAGCTGATGGCCGAGCTCGGGGTGACGCCGGGGGTCCTCGCGGTGGCCGAGCACTACCGCGGGCTCCTGGCCGGGCTGGTGATCGACCGCGTCGACCGCACCGAGGCTGCGGCGCTGCGCGGCCGGGGCGTCGAGCCGCTGGTCGCCCGCTCGGTGATGAAGGGCGACGAGGACCGCATTCGCCTCGCCCGCGAGACCCTGGCCTTCGCCGCCGCCCTCGCGCCCGATCCGCGCCGGCGCAAGGCGTCATGACGGCCCAGGTGGTCATCGCGGTCCGGGGCGGACCGGACGCCAAGTCCCGCTGTCGCGAGCGGCTCGGCGAGGCCGAGCGCGCCGAACTCGTCGAGGCCATGCTGGAGGACATGCTGGACGCGCTCGCCGGCTCCAAGCGCGTCGGCCGCGTCCACGTGGCGACCCCGACCCCGGCGCTGGCGCGGCTCGCCGCCCAGCGCAACGCCTCGGCGATCCTCGAGACGCCTGGCGGCGGGCTCAACGCCGCCTTCGACAACGCCCGCCGGCTGATCGCCGCTCAGGATCCCGAGGCGCCGCTCGCCCTGATGCCGGGCGACCTGCCACTGCTGGAGCCGGCCGAACTGGAAGCCGCGTTGGCCGCGATCGGCGAGGGTCAGGTCGGCCTGGTGGCGAGCGCCGACGGCGGCACCGGAGCAGTGCTGCTGCGGGCGGGGCGGCCCTTCGGCTTCGCCTTCGGTCCGGGCAGCTTTCGCCGCCACCTCGCCGCGGCTGAAGCCGCCGGTCTGGCGCCGGTGAGGTTGGAGGCGAGGAGCCTCGCCTTCGACGTGGACGGGCCCGAGGACCTGGACCGGCTGGCCGCCAGCGGCGGCGCACGCCGATCGGCGCGGCTGGTGAGGGCGGCCCGTTCACTGCGCGAAGCCTGCACCTGAGCGGCGGGGCCTGCGGGACGCCAAGGCCGGAGGCCGATCGAGGACGGTTCGCGGATCGAGGGACTTGCGTTCCCGGCTTCGCCGATTAGGACAGGAGGGCTAGGCGGCCGGACCGCCGAGGAGCCCTACCCATGAACCTGGCTTTTACTGATGAGCATGAAGCCTACCGGCGAGAAGTCTCCGCGTTTCTGAAGGCGCACTGGGTGGACGCTTCCGAACGGGACGCGCGCGCGTTTCGCCGGCTCGCCACCCAGCATGGCTATCTCTACCGCGGCTTCCCGAGACGCTACGGCGGCTCCGAGCAGCCCGCCGATCCGATGAAGGCGCACATCATCCGCGAGGAGTTCGATCGGGTCCGGGCGCCCCGGGAATTGGGCGGCAACGGCCCCTCGATCCTCGCACCGACGATCCTCGCCTGCGGCGCCGAGTGGCAGAAGGACGCCTTCATCGAGAAGACCCTCTCCGGCGAGTATGTCTGGGCCCAGGGCTACAGCGAGCCGGGCGCCGGCAGCGATCTCGCCGGGGTGCGTACGAGCGCGGTGCTGGAAGGCGACGAATGGGTCATCAACGGCCAGAAGGTCTGGACCTCCAACGCCCACAATTCGAACCACATGTTCGCCCTCGTCCGCACCGAGCCGGACGCCCCCAAGCACGCGGGGATCAGCTACCTGCTGCTGCGGATGGATCAGCCGGGGGTGACGGTGCGACCGCTGAAGCAGATCACCGGCGATTCGGATTTCAACGAGATCTTCCTCGACAACGCCCGGACTCCGAAGGACTGGATCGTCGGCGAGCGCGGCCAGGGCTGGCAGGTCTCCCGCGCCACCCTGGTCTTCGAGCGCAACGCGGTGGGCGGCGCCGAGGTCTCGGCCGCGCTCTTCGAGCGACTGGTGAAGCTCGCCAAGACCACCGAGCTGGGCGGCCGGCCGGCGATCAAGGACCCGCTGATCCGCGACGAGCTCGTCAAGCTGCACGCCATGGTGACGGCGCACCGGGCCGCGGGCGCCCATCAGCTGAACCAGGAGGCGGCCGGCAAGGAGAGCACGCCGGCCGGCGGGGCGATGACCAAGCTCTACGGCAGCACGATCACCTGGAACATCGCCCTTACCGCGCAGAAAATCATGGAGGATCACGCGCTCGGCGACCTCGTGGAGGGCGCGCCGGGGCCGGGGCGCTGGGTCAAGCAGTTCATGAACTCCATCGCCGCTCAGATCGGCGGCGGAACCTCCAACGTCCAGCGGAACGTCATCGCCGAGCGCGGGCTCGGCATGCCGCGCGACAACGCCGCGTGAGCGCCCGGCCATGAGCATGACCGACAGCTCCGAAGCGCTTCTCGACGGGGTCGACGCCTATCTGCGCGAAGCCTGCGCGGTGGACCGGCTGCACAAGGCCTTCGACGGCGACAAAGGCCTCGCCGACGGCATGTGGCGCGGCATGCTGGAACTGGGGCTAGGCGGGGTGGCCGTGGCCGAGGCGCACGGCGGGCTCGGCCTCGGCTTCGCCGACGTCGCCGCCATCGGCGAGCGGATCGGCTGGGCCGGCGCCCCCGGCCCGTGGATGGCCCACACCTTGGCGGCGGCGGCGATCGGCCGCGCGGGCTCGCCCGAGCAGAAGCGTCGGTGGCTCCCCGCCATGGCGACGGGCGAAACGGTCGCCACCGTCGCCCTCTGCGAGGACGCCGCCTGGCGTGCGCAGGACTGGCGCCTGGCGCCCGAGCCGCGGCTTTCCGGAGGCAAGGACTATGTGTTGGCCGCTGACGAGGCCGACGTGGCCGTGGTGGGCCTGGCGGGCGGCAAGCTGGGGATCGTCGAGCTGAATGGCCCGGGCGTCGCCCGCATCCGCTTCGCCTCCACCGACCGCACCCGCCCGGTGGGGCGCCTCGCCTTCGAGACGGCGCCGGTCGACCTGCTGCCGGAAGCCTTCGGGGCGCAATTGCTGGACGCGGCGGCGATCCTGCTGGCGGCGGACGCGCATGGCGGCTCGGCCCGCATGCTCGCGGACGTCGTCGAGTACAACAAGACGCGGGTGCAGTTCGACCGGCCGCTGGCGGGCTTCCAGGCGATCAAGCACAAGATGGCCGACATGGCGACGTCGATCCATCCGAACGCACCGCTCTACCGGCAGGCCGCCGCGACCTTCGAGCAGGCGCCGGCCGAGGCGGCCCTCGGCGCCTCGCTCGCCAAGGCGCACATCGCCGAGACCTTCTCCACGGTGGCGCGGCTTTGCACCGAGGCCTACGGCGGCATCGGCTACACCTGGGAGCACTGGGCCCACATCTGGCTGAGGCGCGCGATGTTCGACTACGCCTGGCTCGGAACCCCCGCCGCGCACCGGGAGCGCTGCGCCGAGCTGCTCGGCTGGTGATCAGACGATCTTCGAATCCGTCTTGCCCCAGTAGGCGTCGCGGATCAGGCGCTTGTAGAGCTTGCCGGTGGCGTGGCGGGGCAGCTCGGGCATGAAGTCGATCTGCCGGGGCGCCTTCACGTGGCTGAGGTTGCCGCGGCAGAAGGCGAAGAGTTCGCGCCTCAGATCTTCGCCGGCCGCCGCCCAGTCGAGCGGCTGGACCACCGCCACCACCTTCTCGCCCATCTCCTCGTCGGGCGCGCCCACCACCGCCGCGTCGGCGACCATCGGGTGGGTGATGAGGAGGTTCTCCACCTCCTGCGGATAGATGTTCACCCCGCCGGAAATGATCATGAAGCTCTTGCGGTCGGTGAGGTAGAGGTAGCCCTCCTCGTCCAGCCAGCCGACGTCGCCGAGGCTGGTCCAGCCGTACCGATTGGTGGCGTCGGCGAGCTTCTCCGGGGCGTTGTGGACTCGAAGGGCGCGCCGCCCGCAAAGTAGATGGCGCCCTCGCGGCGCGGAGGCAGCGGCTCGCCGTCCTCGTCGCAGATCTTCACCTCGACGCCGGGGACGGCCCGGCCGACGGTTCCCTTGTGGGCCAGCCACTCCGCGGCGTGGACGATGGTCATGCCGTTGCCCTCGGTGCCGGCGTAGTACTCGCTGACGATCGGCCCCCACCAGTCGATCATCTTCTCCTTCACCGGCACGGGGCAGGGGGCGGCGGCGTGGACCACCGAACGCAGCGAGGAATGGTCGTAGCGGCGGCGGACCGCCTCGGGCAGCTTCAGCATTCGCACGAAGTGGGTCGGCACGAACTGGACGTGCGTCACCCGATGACGCTCGATCAGGGCCAGCGCCTGCTCGGCGTCGAACTTCTCCATCAGGATCACCACGCCTCCGAGCCGCTGGACGCTCATGGACCAGCCGAGCGGGGCGGCGTGATAGAGCGGGGCGGGGCAAAGATAGACGCTGTCCTCGCCGAACCCGTAGACGGACGTCAGCCGCTCGATCCGCGCGTCGGGGGCCGTGAGGGGCGTCAGCGGCAGCGGATGCTTGACCCCCTTCGGCCGGCCGGTGGTGCCTGACGAATAGAGCATGCTGCCACCGGCCGTCTCGTCGGCGATCGGCTCGGCCGGATATCGGGCCCGGGCGGCCTCGAAGGCTTGGTAGGGGCCTGCCGCTTCTCCGGTCATCAGCAGCTTGACGTCGGGAATCAGCGGCGCGAGCGGCAGGGCCACGTCCGCCAACGTCGAAGCGATGACCATGGCCTTGGCGCCGGAGTCCTGGACGATGTAGGCGACCTCGCCCGGCGTCAGGCGCGAGGAGACGGCGGTGTAGCGCAGACCCGCCCGCTGGGCGGCCCACAGCGCCTCGAAATAGAGACCGGTGTTCTCGAGCATCATCGCCACTGCGTCGCCGGCCTGAAGGCCGAGCGCGCGGAAGAGCTGGGCGCCCTGGTTCGAACGGTCGTCGAGCTCGCGATAAGTGGTCGCCTCGCCGCTGGCGGCCATGACGAAGGCCGGCTTGTCGGGCGTCGCCTGGGCGTGGACGCAAGGGTGCATCGTCTCGTGGTTTCCTCAAGCGGGCGGGGCCTTGCCGCGGAGCGTCGTCAGTGCGGCGCGCCAGGATCTCAAGGTGCGATCTGCGGTCGCTTGGCGCGATATTGCCCGTCGGTGGTTTAGATGCAATGGCTGCCCCAGGGACCCTGAACCCCGAGGCCCGATGACCAAGAAGGACCGTCGATGTCTGCGCCGAAGTTCGAGACGCTGCTCTATTCGGTGGAGGACGGGATCGCCACCGTCACCCTGGATCGGCCGGAGAAGCTGAACGCCTTCAATCGCCGGATGATGTCCGAGCTGGTGGAGGTGTTCGACGTCAGCGACACGGACGTGAACGTGGGCGCGGTGATCGTGACCGGCCACGGCCGGGTGTTCTGCTCGGGCATGGATCTGACCCCCGACCCCGTGGACCCCGAGCCTCTGGCGCCGGGCGAGGTCCCGCGCGACGGGGCCGGGCGGGTGACGATGCGGATCTACGAGAGCGTGAAGCCGGTGATCGCCGCCGCGAACGGGGCGGGGGTCGGGGTGGGCGCCACCATGCAGTGCGCCATGGACGTGCGGCTCGCCTCGTCCGAGGCCCGCTACGGCTTCGTCTTCGCCCGGCGGGGGATCACCCTCGAAGGCTGCTCGACCTGGTTCCTGCCGCGCATCGTCGGCCCCTCGACGGCGCTCGAATGGTGCTATTCCGGGCGCATCTTTCCTGCCCAGGAGGCGTTGGACCGCGGCCTGGTCAGATCGATCCACGCCCCCGATGAGCTGATGCCCGCCGCGCGCGCGCTCGCCCGCGAGTTCCTGGACAGTTCGGCGGCCGTCTCGGTCTCGCTGACCCGTCAGTTGACCTACCGGATGATGGGTGAGCGCCACCCGATGACCGCCCACATCTACGAGAGCCGCGCGCTCTACGCGCGCTATCAGCAGGCCGACAAGGTCGAGGGCGTCCAGTCCTTCCTGGAGAAGCGGCCGGCGCGGTTCCCCGACCAGGTTCCCACGGACCTCCCCGAGATCTGGGAGGGGTGGGAGGCGCCGACCTATCGCTGAGCCCGGCGCGCCCCAGGGCGGGCGCTTGACGGATCGTTGTCCTCAACCAGCTGTTGACGTTAGGGTAGGAAAAACAAGCGTTCGAACCGATCCGGAGCCGCCAATGACGTCCGAGTTCGACCTGGTGATCCGGGCCGGCGCCGTCGCCGACGGCTCCGGCGGCCAAATCTTCGAAGCCGACGTGGCCGTGAACGACGGCAAGATCGCGGCGGTCGGCCCGCGGCTCGCCGGGCGCGGGGCCGAGGAGCTGGACGCGAGGGGGCTGCTGGTCACCCCTGGGTTCGTGGACGTTCACACCCATTACGACGGCCAGGTCACCTGGGAGAGCCGCATGGCGCCCTCCTCGGACCACGGCGTCACCACCATCGTCACCGGCAACTGCGGCGTCGGCTTCGCTCCTTGCCGTCCCGAGGACCACGAGAACCTGGTCGCCCTGATGGCCGGCGTGGAGGACATCCCCGAGATCGTCATGGCCGAAGGGCTTCCTTGGACCTGGGAAAGCTTTCCGGACTACCTGGCGGCGGTGGACGCGCGCCCGCACGACGTGGACGTCGCCGCCATGCTCCCCCACTCGGCGCTCCGGCTCTACGTCATGGGCGAGCGCGCGGTGCGACGGGAGCCGGCCACCCCCGCCGACATCGCCCAGATGGCTGAGCTGGCGGCCTCCGCGATGGCCGCCGGCGCCATCGGCTTTGGAACTTCCCGCGCTATTCAGCAGCGCAGCATCCGCGGCGAGCCTATCCCGACCGTAGGCGCGGCCGAGGACGAGCTTCTCGGGGTTCTTCGCTCGGTGGCTTCGGCCGGCGGCGTCTTTCAGGCGCTGTCCGACTTCGAGCAGTACAAGAACGTCGAAGGCGAATTCGCCATGTTCCGGCGGCTGGTGCGCGAGGCCGGTTGTCCGATGTCCTTCACCCTTCACCAGAAGCACAACGATCCCGAAGGCTGGCGCCGGCTGCTCGCATTGACCGAGGAGGCCAACCAGGACGGCCTTCCGATCCGGGCCCAGGTGCTGCCGCGTCCGACCGGTCTGCTGCACGGGTTCGAGCTCTCCATGACTCCCTTCTCACGCTGCCCGACCTATGCAGCGGTGAACCGTCTGCCGTTCGAGGCCAAGCTCGCGGAGCTTCGAAAGCCATCGGTACGCGCAGCGATCCTGGACGAGGTGGAGGCCGACCGGCGCCCGTGGTGGAACCAGCGGTTCGAGCTCGCCGATCCGCCTGACTACGAACCCGACCCGAGCGAGAGCCTCGCCGCGCGCGCCGCCCGCGAAGGGACGACGCCAGCGGCCCTGGCCTACGAGATCCTCCTCAAGGACGGCGGCCGGCGGCTGATTTTCGAGCCGGCGCAGGAGTACGCCTACGGCTCCTTGGCGGCGAGCTACGAGATGATGCGCCACCCCGACACCATCATCGGCCTCGGGGACGGCGGCGCCCACGTGGGTATCGTCTGCGACGCCAGCTACCCGACCACGATGCTGGCCCACTGGACGCGGGACCGCAGCCGTGGACCGAAGCTGGAGCTCGGCGAAGCGGTGCGCAAGCTCTCGGCCCAGACCGCCACGGCGGTGGGACTGCGCGACCGCGGGCGCATCGCGCCGGGGCTGAAGGCGGACCTGAACGTCATCGACTACGACCGCCTGAGGATGGGCGCGCCGCGGGTGGTCTACGACCTGCCCGCCGGAGGGCGGCGGCTGGTGCAGAAGGCCAGCGGCTACCGGGCGACCATCGTCGCGGGCGCGATCACCTATCGCGAGGGGGCGGCGGCCGGCCCGCTGCCCGGAAAGCTCGTCCGGCGCGGCGCCTGAGCGTCGACGAAGTCCGATTCTGCCGGTCCAGAACGGCGCGTTCGTCAGGCCAGGGCCTCGGGCGCCGCGGCCGAATAGGGCTGCAGCTCGGAAAAGCGCCGGTCGCGCACCAGCGCCGCCCAGGCGGGGTTGGCGAGCAGGGCCCGTCCGACGGCGATGAGGTCGAACTCGCCTTGCCGCAGGCCTCGGATAAGCGCGGCCAAATGCTCGGTGCTGATGTCCACCGTGTTGGCGCGTTCCTCGAGGCTGTCGGCGCGGCTGAGGCCCACCGAACCCACCGTGACGGTGGGCAGCCCGGTGACCTTCTTGGTCCAGCCGGCAAGGTTCAGGTGTGACCCCGACGCCGGAAACTCGGGCTCCCAGAACCGCCTGGTCGAGCAGTGGAAGGCCGTGACCCCCGCCTGGGCAAGCGGCTTCAGGAACGCCTCCAGGGTCGCCGGATCGGGCGCGAGCTTCACCGTGTAGTCGCCCATCTTCCACTGCGACCATCGCAGGATCACCGGAAAATCGGGCCTGGTCGCCGCCCGCACGGCGCGGACGATCTCGGCGCCGAAGCGCGAGCGCCTCCCGCAGTCGCCGCCCCAGTCGTCTGCCCGCTGATTGGTCCCCTTCCAGAAGAACTGGTCGATGAGGTAGCCGTGTGCGCCGTGCAGCTCCACGCCGTCGAAGCCGAGCTCCTGCGCGAGCCCGGCGCCCCGGGCGAAGGCCTCGATGACCTCCCAGATGCGCGCCTCGCTCATCGGCTCGCCCACGCGCTTGTCCGGACTCAGCAGGCCGGAGGGGCTGATGCTGGGAACCTCCGGGTTCGGAGAGACGGCGGCGCGGCGCGAAACGCCTAGATGCCACAGTTGCGGCATGATCTTCCCGCTTGCGGCGTGCACGGCCTTGCGCACCGCCGACCAGCCGCCCGCCGAAGCGGCCGCGAACACCGGAATGGCGTCGTTGGGACTGGCCGCCTGGGCTTTGCGGGAGACCTCCAATGACCGGCGGCGGGCGTGGTTTCGCCAGGAGGGCGGCCATTACCTGCTGGATGAAAGCATTCGCGGCGCCGTCGCCTTCGAGCTGCGGAACATCGCTGCCGATGATCACGATCTGTGGGCCAAGGACGCCTATGATGTTGTCTTCTGCCGCAATGCGCTCATGTATTTCACGCAAGATCAGGCTATAAGGGCCATACAGCGTATCGCATATTCGCTAAGGCCGGGCGGGTGTTTCTTCCTGGGGCACGCGGAAACGCTGAGGGGACTTTCGGAGGATTTTCATCTTCGGCATTCGGGTGATGCGTTTTATTATCAACGCAAGGACGCCCCGCCGCCCCGCCGGATCCCGCGACCGGCGCGTGCGCCCGCCACGGCCGCTCCGGACCATGTGGCCTGGGTAGACGTTATCCGCCTGGCCAGCGAGAGGGTGGAGGCCCTCGCCGGGCGCGCCTCGGCCTTCAACCTTCCGACGCTCCCACCGGGGCGCCGCGACCTTGGGCCGGCCCTCGACCTCATGCGCCGGGAGCGCTTCACCGAGGCGCTGGTCCTGCTGCGGGAACTGCGGCCCGAGAGCGGCGAGGACCCCGAAGCGCTTCTGCTCGAGGCGATGCTGCTGACCAATGGCGGCCGGTTCGCGGACGCCGAAGAGGTGTGCCGGCGCCTGCTGGCGGTCGACGGCTCGAACGCCGGCGCGCGCTGCGCCATGGCGCTTTGCCGCGAGGCCGTGGGTGACCCGGAAGGCGCGGCAGAGCATGACAGGATCGCGGTCCATCTGGATCCGGGTTTCGCAATGCCCCGGCTGCACCTCGGTCTGCTCGCCCGGCGGGCTGGAGAGCGCAGCGTCGCCAGGCAGGAGCTCGGGGAGGCGCTTGCCCTGCTGAGACGGGAGGATGCCGGGCGGCTGCTCCTTTTCGGCGGCGGCTTCGGCCGCGACGCGCTCATCGCCCTCTGTCGTTCGGCCCTGATCGAATGCGGCGGTCCGCCATGAGCGAAGCGGTTGCGCGCCTGGCCGAACAGGCCCGCCAGTTGCGAAACGATTTCGACGCCGGCTTCGCCGAAGCTGCGCGCGGCGACGATGCGGTTCTGGCGGACCTCCTGACGCTTCGCGCCGAGGGCGAGCCCTACGCCCTGAGACTTGCGGAGATCGCCGGGCTGTTCGCTGACCGCAAGATCACGCCGCTGCCCGGCGGGCGCGCGGGGCTGCTCGGCTGCGCGGTGTTCCGCGGATCGATCGCTCCGGTCTATGACCTCCACGCCCTGCTGGGGCATGCGGCGGCCGCGCCGCCGCATTGGCTGGCGCTGGCGGCGCAGGCGCCGGTCGCCTTCGCCTTCGAGGCTTTCGAGGGACACCGCAGCGTTCGGCAAGGCGCGATCTTGCCGCGTGAGGCCGGGGACTTCTCGCGGCCGTTCATTCGGGACTTCGTATCGGAGGGCCAGGAGGGCTGGCCCCTCGTGCATCTGCCCTCGGTGCTCGCCGCGCTCGGCGAGCGCCGAGCGCGGCGAAATCTGGGCTCACAGGAGGACTAGGCGATGTTCAGGGGGTGGACATTCGGCCAGCGGCTGGCCGCCGGCTTCGGGATCGGCGCGGCGACGCTGCTGGTGGTGGCGGCGCTGGGCTTCCAGACCAATTCGATGCTGACCCAGAACACCCGTTCGGTGACCCACACCTACCAGGTGCAGAAGACGCTGACGGAGCTGACGGCCGACATCATCGACGCCGAGACCGGAGAGCGCGGGTACATCATCACCGGCGACGACGACTACCTGACGCCCTATCGGGCGGCCCTGGCGAGGGTCCACGATGACTTTCACCGGGCTCAACAGCTCACCACAGACAACCCGAGCCAGCAGCGCCGGTTCGCCGCCCTCTCGCCGTTGGTGGACCGTCGTTTGGCGGAATTGAAGACCGGCGTCGACACCCGTCGCAACGTCGGAATGCAGCCGGCGGTGAAGGTCGTGCTCACCAACCTCGGGCTGCAAACCATGCTCCAGATCCGGGCGGTGATCGCAGATGCGATCGCCGAGGAGGATCGCTTGTTGGCCGTGCGCGCCGCCAATACCAAGGCCGCCGCCCAGCTGGCGACGGCGATCTCGCTATGGGGAGGCTTGCTAGGCGCCATCCTGGTGCTGGGGATCGGGTGGTTCATGGCCCGCTCCCTATCCGGCCAGATCGGCCAAGCGGTGAGCCGGCTGCAGAACTCGTCCACCGAGCTGCAGGCGGCGGCGACCCAGCAGGCCACCGGCGCCAAGGAGCAGTCGACCGCCACCAGCGAGATCACCACCACCATCAGCGAGCTGCTGGCCACGTCGCGCCAGATCGCCGAAAGCGCCCAGAGCGTGGCGCAGCTCGCCGAGCAGACGGCCAGCGCTTCGCGCAGCGGCCACGGCACGGTGGAACAGGCGGGAGAAACCATCGCCGGCATCCGCCGACAGGTGGATCAGATCGTCGCCGACATGCTCGACCTCGGCAAGAAATCGCAGGAGGTCGGCGCCGTCCTCGAGATCGTCTCGGAGCTCGCCGAGCAGACCAACATCCTCGCCATCAACGCCACCATCGAGGCGACCGGGGCCGGCGAAGCGGGCCTCAGGTTCGGGGTCGTGGCCGACGAGATCCGCAAGCTGGCCGACCGCGTCGGGGGCTCCACGAAGGAGATCCGCAGCCTGATCGACGATGTCAGAAGCGCGGTGAACACGACGATCATGGCCACGGAGACGGGCGCCAAGACGGTGGAAGCCGGCGCCAAGCAGTACGCCGAGGTGGCGGAGGCCTTCACCGAGATTTCCGGCCTCGTCGCCACCGCCGCCGAAGCCGCCCGGGAGATCGAGCTCTCCACCAAGCAGCAGGCGACCGCCGTCGAGCAGGTGAACGTGGCCATCGTCAACGTCGCCCAGGCCTCGAAGGAGACCGAGACCAGCTCCGGCCAGACTTTGACGACCGCCGCGCAGCTGGCGTCGCTTTCGGGCGACATCTCCAAGATCGTCCTGCGCAAAGCGGCCTAGGGGTTCATGGCCGCGGACCCCTACAAGTACTTCCGACTTGAGGCGCGCGAGCTGCTCGATCAGTTCGGCGAGTCGATGCTCGCCTTGGAGAAGGGGGGCGACGGCGCCCTGCAGGTCCAGAGGCTGCTGCGGCTGGCGCACACGCTGAAGGGCGCGGCGCGGGTGGTGAAACAGCTGGAGATCGCCGACCTCGCCCATGCGATCGAAGACGACCTTGCGCCGTTCCGCGACGCGGCCGAACGGCTCCCCGTCGAACAGATCCGGGGAATCCTAGGACGTCTGGACGACATCGGCCAGCGCCTGCGCCTGCTCAACCAGGCCGAGGCCGCTCCGTCGCCCGGCGCCCCGACGCCGGCCGCTCCGGAAGAGCTCTTCCGCACCGTCCGTGCGGACATCGCGGAGATGGACGCGCTGTTGCAGGGCGTTTCGGAGACCTATGCCCTGTTGAGCGGGCTGCGCCGCACGGCGAGCGACCTGGAGCGCGGGCGCCGCCTCGCCGACGTGCTGCTGGAGCAGTTTGCGCAACGAAGGTCGCGGGACGAGGCGGTCCCGCGCGCGGCGCCGCCCCAGCGCATGCGCGAGACCGTCGACGAGCTGCGCAAGTGCTTCAACCGGGCCGAGCGCGCCTTGAGCGCCTCGCTCGGGCAGCTGGACGGCGAGCTGCGGCTGGTGCGCGGCTTGGCCGAGCAACTGCGGCTTGTCCCGGCCAGCGCGTTGCTGACGTCGCTCGAGCGTACGGCCAGGGATGCGGCCGAGGCGCTCGGCAAGCAGGTCGAGTTCGAGGGGAGGGGCGGGGACCTGCGCCTCGACGCCTATCTCCTGGGGACGGTCCAGGCGGCCTTGGTCCAGATCGTGCGCAATGCGCTCGCCCATGGGCTAGAGACGCCGCAGGCAAGGCTCGCGGCGGGCAAACCGGCCGCCGGTCGCTTGGCGATCGACATCCGTCAACGCGGACGCGACGTGGTGTTCCAGTGCCGCGACGACGGGCGAGGGCTCGATCTCGAGGCCGTGCGCGCGGCGGCGTTGCGCCGGGGTTTGCCGGCGGCCGCGGCCGACCGCCTGGGTGCGGAGGAGCTCATCGGCCTGCTGCTTCGCGGCGGCATCACCACCTCGGCCGAGGTCACCGCCGTCTCCGGCCGTGGGGTGGGGTTAGACGTGGTGCGCGAGGCGGCGGAGAAGCTGGGCGGCGTCATCAGCTGCCGCACCGGCCCTGGAACCGGCGCCGTCTTCGAGCTCGTCGCACCGCTTTCGCTGGCGGCGGTGGATTGCCTGCTGGTGGAGGCCGCCGGAATGATCGCCAGCATTCCCTTCGACGCCGTGCGGCGGACAATGCGCCTTGGCGGCGATGAGATATCCCGAACCGCCTCGGGCGCCACCGTGGTGCATGACCAGGCGGCGATCCCATTCCTGGCCTTGCCGACCGCCTTGAGCGGATCGGAATCGTCTCGCGCTCGGACCTGGCCGATGGTCGTCGTCGCCGGGACGGCAGGGCTGGCGGCGATCGGAGTCGACCGACTCCTCGGCGCGGCGCGCATTGTCATGCGTCCGCTTCCGGACCTGGCCTTCGCCAGCCCCATCGTCGCCGGCGTCTCGCTGGACGCGGGGGGCGATCCGCAGCTGGTGCTCGACCCCGACGGCCTCGTGAGCGAGGCCCGCGCCACGCGGCCTGGGTTGGAGGCGCCCGTCGCATCGCCGCTGGTCCTGGTCATCGACGACTCCCTGACCACGCGGATGCTGGAGCAGAGCATCCTGGAATCGGCCGGCTTCGAGGTGGACGTGGCGACCTGCGCCGAGGAGGGGCTCGAGCAGGCGCATCGGCGCGCCTACGCCCTCTTCCTGGTCGACGTCGAGATGCCGGGGATGGACGGTTTTTCTTTCATCGAGCGTATCCGCCAGGACCCGATGCTGTCGGGCACGCCGGCGATCCTGGTGAGCTCGCGCAACGCCCCTGAGGATCTGCAGCGCGGCCGCGACGTCGGCGCCCAGGGGTATGTGGTCAAGAGCGAGTTCGACCAGGCCGAGCTGCTCGCCATGATTCAGCGTCTGCTGGGCTAGGCCGATGGGCAAGATCCGAGCCCTGGTGGTGGAAGACTCCCACACCGTGCGCCGGCGCCTGGTGGAGATCCTGGAGTCGGATCCCGAGTTCGAGGTGGTCGGCGAGGCGGAGGACGGGCGGCGCGCGATCGAGCTGTGCATGGAGCGGCGGCCCGACCTTATCACCATGGACATGATGTTGCCGGTCATGAGCGGACTGGCCGCCACCGAATACATCATGGCGCATTTTCCGACGCCGATCCTCATCGTGTCGGCTTCGACGAACCGCGGCGAAGTGTTCAAGACCTATGACGCCCTGGCCGCCGGGGCGGTGGACGTGCTCGAGAAGATGTCCGGCCGGGAAGCCGAGGGCGTCTGGGAGCGCGACTTCCTCGCCCGCGCGAAGCTGGTGGCGAAGATCCGGGTCATCACGCATCCGCGGGCGCGCCTGGCGCTTTCCGGCGCGCCGCCTATCGTGACTGCCTCCCCTGTGATGGCCGCAAGGCCCGGGCTGAGGGTGGTCGCCGTCGGGGCTTCCACCGGCGGGCCGCGGGCGGTTTCCGAGCTGCTGCGCGCCTTGCCGCCCAGCTTCCAGCTCCCGGTGCTCCTGGTCTTGCACATCAACGAGCCGTTCGGGGCGGCCTTCGCCGATTGGCTGGACAGCCAGACGGCCCGTCCGGTCTCCTACGCCACGCAGGGCGCCCCGGTGAGCGCCTCGGCTGGACGGGTCGCCATCGCCCCGGCCGGGCGCCACCTCGAGGTGCGCGAGGGCCGGTTCCACCTCACCCGGGACGCCGAACGGCATTCCTGCCGCCCGTCGATCGACGTCCTCTTCGAATCCGTCGCCGCCAGTTACGGTCCCAGCGCCGCAGCCTGTCTGCTTACCGGCATGGGACGCGACGGCGCCGCCGGCCTGCTGGCGCTCCGACGCGCCGGCGCCCTCACCATCGCCCAGGACGAGGCCACATCGGTGATCTACGGCATGCCGCGCGAGGCGGTGTTGCTGGGCGCGGCGGAGCGAGTCCTGCCGCTGGGCGAGATCGGCGCGGCCCTGGTCCGCGCCGCGGAGATCCGCACATGAGCCTGCCGATCCTCGTCGTCGACGACAGTCTCACCGTGCGCATGGGGCTCGCCGAAATGCTCGAGGCGGCCGGCCTCTCGGTGACGGCCTGCGCCACCGGCGCCGAAGCGCGCGCCGCCCTGGCCGACGGCCAGTTCTCGCTGGCGATCCTCGACGTGCTGCTCCCGGACGCCGACGGGATCGAGCTGCTGAAGGAGATCCGCGGCACGGCGTCGGCGGCCGAGACGGCGGTGATGCTGCTGTCCACCGAGGCGGAGGTCCGCGACCGGGTCCGAGGCCTCCGGACCGGCGCTGACGAATACATCGGCAAGCCCTACGACCCCAATCATGTGGTCGCCCGCGCGCTGGAGCTGGCGGGGCGCCTGGCGCCTTCCGCGCCGACCACCGAAACGGTCCTGCTGATCGATGACAGCGCGACCTTCAGGGAGGCCTTGAAGGCGACCCTCGAAGAGGCAGGCTACCATGTCGCGGCCGCCGCCTCAGGCGAGGAGGGATTGGGTCTGGCGGCGTTCGTCCGTCCGGCGGCCGTCGTCGTGGACGGCGTGCTCCCCGGCATCGACGGGCCCACCGTGATCCGTCGGATCCGCTTCGACGCCGCCCTTCGGCGGGTGCCCTGTCTGCTGCTCACCGCGTCGGAAGAAGAGGACGCCGAGCTGCGGGCGCTCGAGGCCGGCGCGGACGCCTTCGTGCGCAAGGACCACGATACGGCGGTCATCCTGGCGAAGTTCAAGGCGATGCTCCGCAGCGCCGGCGCCCAGGCCGGCGGCGAGATCGCCCAGAGCCTGCTCGGGCCGAAGAAGATCCTCGCGGTGGAGGGCAGCGAATCCCACCTCGAGCGGACGGCCGCGGCGGTGCGCGCGTGCGGCTACGACGTCGCGCTCGCCCGCTCCGGCGAGGAGGCGCTGGAGCTGCTGGCCGTCCAGCCCGTGGACTGCATCCTGCTGGATGCGCGGATGCCCGGCATCGGGGGGCTGGAGACCTGCCGGCGCCTCAAGGACATTCCGGTGATGCGCGAGACGCCGGTGATCATGCTGGGCGACGCGGGCGACGCCGACAGCCTGCTCGAAGCGCTGGGGGCCGGCGCCGACGACTTCATCTCCAAGGCGAGCGAAGTCGAAGTGCTGCAGGCGAGGGTCGCCGCCCAGCTCCGGCGCAAGCTGTTCGAGGAGGAGAGCCGGCTGCATCGCGCCCAGCAGTTGCAAAGGGAGCTGGAGGCCGCCGAGACACGGGCCGCGAAGGAGATCGCCGAGGTTCGCGCCGCCCTGGTGGAAGAGCTCGAGATGAAGAACAAGGAGCTCGACTCCTTCGCCTACTCGGTCGCGCACGATCTGCGTGCGCCGCTGCGGAGCATCGACGGTTTCAGCCAGGCCTTGCTCGAGGACTACACCGAGAAGCTCGACGACCAGGGCCGCCAGTACCTCGGCTACGTCCGCGAGTCCGCGCAGCAGATGGCGGAGCTGATCGACAATCTGCTCAGCCTTTCGCGCATCACCCGCAGCGAAGTGCAGCGCGAGAGCATCGACTTGGGGGCGCTGGCCCGCAAGATCGGCAGCCGGCTCGAGCAGCGCGATCCCGACCGGAAGGTGGCGTTGGTGGTGGCCGACGGCCTGACCGCCCAGGCCGACGGCCACCTCATGACGATCGTGTTCGAGAACCTGCTCGGCAACGCGTGGAAGTTCACCCGCGACCGGGCCGAGGCGCGCGTCGAGGTCGGCGCTGCGACGAGCGAGGGGCAGACCGCGTTCTTCGTCCGCGACAACGGCGCCGGCTTCGACATGGCCTATTCCTCCAAATTGTTCGGCGTCTTCCAGCGGCTGCATTCGGCCAAGGAGTTCGAAGGCACCGGGATCGGCCTGGCGACGGTGCAGCGCGTCATCCGCCGGCACGGCGGGCGGATCTGGGCCGAAGGCGAGGTGGACCGGGGAGCGGCCTTCTTCTTCACCTTGCCGAACGGCGCGGGCGGCCCGGGGGCCTTGGCGCATGGATGAGAAGATCATCTTGCTGGTGGAGGACAACCCGAAGGACGAGGCGTTGACGCTCCGCGCCCTCAAGAAGGGCAACATTCTCAACGAAGTCATCGTCGCCCACGACGGCGCCGAAGCGCTCGATTACCTGTTCGGCCGCGGCGAGGACGGAAACCTGAGGGCGCTGCCGCAGCTGATCCTGCTCGATCTGAAGATGCCGAAGGTGGACGGGCTCGAGGTGCTGGCCAAGATGCGGTCGAACGAGCGCACGCGGCTCCTGCCGGTCGTCATCCTCACGACGTCGGCCGAGGACCGCGATCGCCTCGACGGGTACCGGCTCGGCGCCAACAGCTACGTGCGCAAGCCGGTGGATTTCGTCCAGTTCACCGAAGCCGTCACCCAGCTCGGCCTCTACTGGCTGGTCTTGAACATCCCGCCGCCGAACACCGGACGCTAGGATAACCCGGGGAGCCGTCCATGCCCACGCCATTGCACGCGCTCATCGTCGAAGACAGCGACTGGGACGCCGCGCTCCTGGTTCGCGAGCTCAAGCGCGGCTACGACCTCACCTACGAACGCGTGGAGACGCGCGAGGGGCTGGCCAAAGCGCTCGCCGAGCAGGCCTGGGACATCGTCATCTCCGACTACTCCATGCCGAGCTTCGGCGCGGTGCAGGCGCTGGAGATGGTCCGCGACAGCGGTCTCGACCTTCCGTTCATCATCGTCTCGGGCACGGTCGGCGAAGACGTGGCCGTGGAAGCCATGCGCGCCGGGGCGCGCGACTTCATGCCCAAGGGGGCGTTCAAGCGCCTGCTGCCGGCCATCGAGCGCGAGCTGGGCGAAGCCTCGCTGCGGGCCGAGCGGCGACGTTTCGAGGATCATCTGCGCCAGGCCCAGAAGGTGGAGGCGCTGGGCCAGCTCACCGGCGGCGTCGCCCATGACTTCAACAACCTGCTCGGCGTCATGATCGGCAACCTCGACATGCTGATGGACACGCTCGACGACGAGGAGCGCAACCAGCTGGCCGGCGACGCGCTGAACGCCGCGCTGCGCGGCGCGGAGCTCACCAAGCGCCTGCTCGCGGTGGCCCGACAGCAACCGCTGGCGACCCGCGTCGTGGCGCTCAACGAGCGCCTCCCAGAGATGGTGGCCATGCTCGGGCGCACGCTCGGCGAAAACATCCAGATCAAGACGGCGCTGGCGTCGGATCTATGGGAAGCCAAGGTCGATCCTTCGCAAGTCGAGGAGGCGCTTCTCAACCTGGCGATCAACGCGCGCGACGCCATGCCGGACGGCGGCGTCATCGCCATCGAGCTGGCGAACTTCCACCTCGACGAGCACTATCCGGCGATCCACTCGGACATCGTCCCCGGCGACTACGTCGTCCTGTCGGTGACCGATACGGGAGAGGGGATGCCGGCGGAGATCATCCAACGGGCCACGGAGCCCTTCTTCACCACCAAGCCCCTCGGCAAGGGCACCGGCCTGGGCCTCAGCATGATCTACGGCTTCGTCAAGCAGTCGGGAGGCCATTTGAGCATTTACAGCGAGGTCGGCGTCGGCACGACCGTGCGACTCTATCTGCCGAAGGCCGGGCGGGGCGATGGAAAGGAAACCGAGGCGGCCGCCGGGGCCGGTCACGCCCCGAGAGGCGGGGAGTCGATCCTGGTGGTGGACGACAACGTCGAGCTGCGCCGCATTACGCTCCGACACCTGAAGGGCCTCGGCTACGTCTGCCGCGAAGCGGGCGCCGGCCCCGAGGCTCTGGCCCTCCTCGAGTCGGGCGAGCGTTTCGATCTCTTGTTCACCGACATCGGCCTGCCCGATGGCATGCTCGGCTACGAGCTCGCGAGGCTCGCAGCGGAGCGCCAGCCTGGGATCAAGGTGCTCTACTGCACAGGCTACGCCAAGGCCCGCGGCGCGCAGAACGAAGATCCCAACGATTCGACGTTGGTCCTAAGAAAGCCGTTCCGAGCCCAGAACCTCGCCGAGCGCGTCCGGGCTGTTCTCGACCAGCAAACCGAGCGTGGCCGGGCCGAGGCCGAAAGGCCTAATTCGGCCACCTCCCGAGGGCGGCGCGCCTGATCACGCCGTTCAGACCGGCCTGGAGGTCGAAGTACTCGTCGGGCTTCACCAGGTACATGGAGGCCGAGCTTCGCTTGGCTTTCGCAACATCCCGGCGCAGGCGCGAGGTGGTCAGGAAGACGACCGGAACCTGGGCCATATGTGGGAGCTCGCGTATCTGCTCCAGGAATTCGAAGCCGTCCATCCGCGGCATGTGGATGTCGAGCAGGATCAAGTCGGCGGTGAGCCGGCCTGATTCGATCTCCCGAAGCGCGAACGTCGGCGAATCTGTGGCCCGGGCCATGGAGACGCGCGGGTGGCGCTTGAGGATGTCCATGACGAGGCTGGAGTCGGCCGGATCGTCGTCCACGAGGAGGACGCGCACGCCCACCATCGAACGAGCCGGTTGCGGCACCAGTCGAATCTGAGGGCTCAGATCCATGCGCGACGGAGGATTGGCTAGCACTTCAATGCTCATTGATCGGCTCCAGACTGCAAACCGAAGCTTACCAGCGGATGGTTTAGCAACGGATACCGAGCCGAAAAAGATTATACCTTATGGAAGGTCAATAAACACCGGCCAATGGCCGGCGCAGAACCGCGAAATTTAGGTAGGGGCGGCCGCAGCTCCAGATTTCGGCGCCAGGCGGCCCGTGGGCTCGGCAAGCGGTCAGGAAGAGCCCGAGACCGGGAAGGTCGAGGCCGCCACGACGATGAAGCTGAGGGTGAGGGAACCGACCGAGGCAAGCGCCCGCCACAGCCGGTCAAACTCCACCGGCTTGACGACATAGCCGTCCGCGGAGACCGTGTAGCTCTTCAGGAGATCCATTTCCGCATCGGATCCGGTCAGCAACACCACCGGCACGCCGGAGAGTTGCGGGTCCTTTTTGATCGTCTCGAGCAACGCCTGCCCCCCCGAAGGCGGCAACGCCAGATCGAGGAGCACGAGATCGGGTCTGGGTTCGTGGTCATAAGGCGGCTCGCGGCGCAGACGGCGAAGCGCCTCCCCGGCTTCTCGCGCCACGGCCAGGTCGTTGTTGATCTTCGCGCGCAGAAAGGCTTCCCGGGTCAGCAGGATGTCCGCATCGTCGGCCTCGGCGAGCAGAAGCTGAGCCAATCTATCGTTGGGGTTAGTCACGGCCCGAATCGAATATCAATATAGCGCGCGCTAACGCTCGTCGTGAAGGGGACCCCGATGGGTGTTGACCTCTCCATCCGAGAGGAGGAAAGCTCAATATCTAGATGATCTCGCATCGTTAGACGAATTTGATAGGCTATAGTTGACGAATAAAATTCTTTTGCAAACTATATTAAAGGAGTTCCGGATTGAATCTGTACGCAATCGGCACATCTGACAGACCGGTTCGGCGATGGGCCGCGGGTCTCTGGCGGAAATACTCTAGGGTGAACCTCAAATATCCGCTGGAGCCGCGAGGGCGCCGACCCTCGTCTGGAGGCGGGGAAGTATCGTGCCCGCCTTGCCTTCTGTCAACGTCGAGAGCGGCGCCCGAGCCTTAGTAATTGTTAATCTAAATGCGATACCCGGAGAACGTTCATACCGGAGATTGTACCGGCGGCCTGTCTTCGCCCTGGGGAAACCGGAGCGGGAAAGCTTAGGGAAGGCCGCTGGCCGGACGCCCTAGACCCGAGATCTCCGTGATTGGAGAGCACCGCCATGACGAGCCTTGATTCGATCGCCTCGGCGCAGCCGGCTACGGCCCCGAATACCGGGCTCTGCCTGCTGATCGTCGAGGACGACGACGCCGACGCCTACCTGATCACCCACGCCGTCGCCGGCCATCCGGCGGTTGCGCGGGTCGTGCGGGCGCGTGACGGGGTCGAGGCCATGGAGACGATCGAGACCGGCGAAATCGCTCCCGACATGGCCTTCGTCGATCTGCAGATGCCCCGCAAGAACGGCTTCAATTTGCTGACCGCGCTGGCTCAGCGGCCCGGGCCGGGTTTCCCGATAATCGTCCTCACCTCGTCCAGCTCGCCTCTGGACGCCCAGCGCAGCCGGCTACGGCTGGCGGCCGGCGTAATCACCAAGCCGGACACCACAACCTTGCTGGAAGAGGTCTTGACCGCCGCGATCGACGCCGCCTGCCTGCGGAAGGCGGCGGCGCAGCCCGAGGACGCGGCTTTCTGAGCGCGATGGAGAAGAGGATCGACCGATGTCTTGCATCCTGGTCGTCGATGACGAGCCTGCGCTGAGGCGGACCTTGCGCGCCATGTTGGAGAAGGCCGGTCATACCGTCATGGAGGCCGGCGATGGCGATCAGGCGGTGGCGGTCTTCAAGGAGAGGCCGGTCGATCTCGTTCTGACCGACATCATCATGCCAAATCGGGAGGGCATCGAGACCCTGGGCGCGCTCCGCCGTCTCGATGCCGAGGTTCCGATCATCGCCATGTCGGGCGGCGGCAGCAAAGGGGGCGAGCTTTTTCTCACGCTAGCCAGCCAGCTGGGCGCGACCCAGACCCTGGCCAAACCCATTCGCCAGGCCGACCTGATGGACGCGGTGGAGATCTGCCTGGCCGGCGAAGTCTAGTTCGCTCGGGCTCAGCTTCGCCTGAGATCCGAATAGAGATCCAAGGGTTCGAACCGCAAGGCCTTGGCGATGCTCGCGGTCTCCGGATGGATGGCGCGGCCCGCGAGAAACCGGAATCCGGCGCCCACCGCGCCCAGGACCAGCGAGCGCGACTCGAGATCGTAGGCGGCACAGTCAACGCCCAGGGCGCGGCTCCTGGCCCCGAAGGCGGTCAGCAACGTCAGCATCTCCGCTTCGGAACGCCCGTGGCCGCACGCCGTGGCGGCGACGTAGCGCAGCCATGAACCCGGCGGCGGAATCGCGCGTGGCCGCTCCAGTTCGATCATCGCAGAGAAGCTGATTCCAAGGGGGCGGGTCATTTCCAGGAAGGCCTTGCAGGAGAAGGTCCAGAACTCCTGCTCGGGACGGCAGATCTCCACCGTGAGCAGCTTGCGAAGCTCCGACGGGATCTCTCCCAGGGCCCGGCGCAGTTCCATGCGCTGGCTGCCCGAGCCCAGGCTGGAGTGGCGGATCGCGAGGCTGACGGGCAGGCGCCGCCCGTGGCTGGCCAGGGAGCGCAGGTCGTCCGCTGCCGCGAAGATCAACTCGAGATCGATCTTGAAGGCCTCCGCCTCGAACGAGCGGTCGCCGGGCTCGCCGAGCGCGGCGGTCCGGGGCGCGCCGCGAAAGCGCAGGAGAGTCATCTGGCCCACGTCCCAGATGGGGCTGTAGGCGATCATCTTGGGCGCCGCCTCGGCCTCGCCTTCGCCCGCGGCGGAGACAGGCGATGCGCCGCCTGGGCCGCGCTCCGGTCTATCGTCCGGAAATCCATCCTTGGCGGCTGGGCTAAGGTCGGTCGGGGAGGGGTCCGAGGGCGGCCGGGCGCGCTCGAGAGCTTCTGTCAGGACCCCGTGGCAGGTGGCGGCGGCCAGCGCCGACGCCGAGATCTCCGTGCACTTGGCCGTCACCCCAAGCCCGACCGCCTCGCCCTCGCCCAGCAGGTGGCGGGCGATTTCATGGGTGATGACCCGGCTCTTGAATTCGGCTTCGGCGGCCCCGAGGCTGGCGAACAGCACCAGATAGCTGTCCTCACCGTGCTGCTCGAACACGTCGCCGCGCATGAGATGCCTGGAGATGGTGTTGCGGGCGATCTGGTGGACCTTGTCGGACAACGCCGGCCAGCGGTCCGCGAGCGTCGCCTGGACCTCGGTGAGGCCGACCAATTGAAACGAACTCAACGGAACCACGAGTTCCGGCTGCGCGCCTGGGGAAGAGCGCGTCTTTGATATGCCGCCGACCGGCCGGGTGTTTTCGGCGCCAAGCAGCCGACGCGCCCCATCGGTCAGGCGCGCCAGCAGAGGCGCCGAGGCGTGCTCGATTGGTGCGGCGGACGCTCCGCGCGATGGCCCCATGCAGACCGCCCTGGTGGATGCCGTGAGCTGCCGGAAGAATGCCCGCCTAGTCCTAACGCTGAGTTTACGAACCGCCTGCGCCCAGTCGTCGCGAAGTATTTCACAGCAAGTCGCTCACCACGTTCGGACGGCGGTCCAGTCTAGGAAGAAGCCCGATATCGCGGAGCAAGGTTCAGCCGCTTGCGCCGCGCCGCCCGGCGGGGTCGGCGCAAGTCCGCATCCTGCCGCCTTAGGTGTGTTCGGATGGTCTCTTGGCGCCGCGCCAGGCGTCCAGGTTGGCGGCGACGGTCTTCTCGGCCTTGTCGTAGAAGGCGCTGTTCCGGACGTGGTGGCGGTACTCGAATTGCGTCGCGTGGCGGAACTCCAGCACCTCCACGCCCCTAGGCCCGGCCCGGTAGGCGTAGGGGACGTCGGCGGGGACGAAGAAACAGTCGCGCGGACCGAGCGTCTCGTTCCCGAGCTCGAGCGAACCGGCGACCACATGGTAGAGGCAGTCCACCTCGTGGCTGTGAAGCGGCAGCGGGAAGTTTTCCTTGAACCACAGATAGACCAGGCTGAAGCCGGGCATGTTGACGAGCACCCTGGCCTCGCTCCCTTCGCCGAACCCGGCCTCGCGCAGCTTTTCCGAGCCCCGCGTCTGCAGTTCATCGCCTGGAACCAGGGTGAGGCAGTCCGTGTCCAGCAACGCTGGGGCCTCGACGCCCCGATAGATCCTGATGCCTGCTTCGGCGTCCATGGTTTCCTCCATAACCGGGCCGGGCTGCCGGTTGACGGCAGATTACAGCCGTTCGCCCGGTGTGGTGAATTCGAAGTTCGCCTGATTTCGGGGGCGGGGCGAAGGCGAACATCGAATTGGTCAGGCTCAGGACGCGTGCGGCGACGCCATTTCCGGCGACCGGCCGAAGGCAGTCAGGCGGCCAGCCCGCTTTCGGCGGCCGATCCGCTTCTCAGCCGACCACCTGCGGCTCGCCCTCGGAGACGAACGCCAGGAATTGTTCGGCCACCGCAGCGCACCCCTCCTCAAGGTCCATCCGCCAACCGGGGAGCACCACGTGGAGCGCGAACTGCTCGATCTGATAGAGCATGAGGTGGGCGCGTGTGCGCCTGCGGTCCGCGGCGCGTGAGCCGTCCTGCGGAATGTTGAAGGCCGAAAATCGCCGGCCGAGGATGTCGATCTCCTCGTCTCGCGTATCCGAAAAATAGCTCGTCATGTCGTCGTAGATGTCACATACGACGTAGAAACTGAACAACCAGCGGCGCTTGCGCTTGTATAGCTTGACCACTTGCATGACCCAGTTCGTCATGAACTCTAGGTCAACGCGCCCGGCGTCGAGTATTTCATGGTATTTGTCTATGGACGGTAAGTGCTCTTGCATGATGATTGCGCCGAGCACTTCTTCCTTGCCGCGAAAATGGTTGTAGAAAGTGGCCCGGCTGACGCGGGCGCCCGCCGCGATGTCGTCGACGGTGCTGAAGTGGAACTTCTGGCTGGCGAACACCGTGCGCGCGGCGCTGATGATGCGGGCCCGGGTTGCTTCGCGTTGCTGGATGCGCCGGCCGACCAGCGCCTTGCTGGGCGCCGGCGCGGCGCGCCGTCCAGCCGCCCGGGGCTTGTCGGACGGGCGGCTGGGCTCGTCCGGGACAGAAAGCGAACGTCCGCCGGCGCGGAAATGATGCTTGGGGGGCGTCGCCGCGGCGCGGCCGTAGCCGGGGGCGCCCGGAACCGATTTGACCGGAACCGATTTGACCGGCGCCGAATTGACCGGCGACCGTCGTTTGGAATCGTGACCCGGCACGCTTCTCCCTTCCGTGATGGCCCTTTCTCGCGCGGCCAAGCCAACGTGAGGGGGCAGGCCGCGTCAAGGCGGCGCAAGCGTAATTTCGGCGATCTTCGCGGGGAAAACCTCCGGCCAGGGCCGCGCCCCGTGTCGAACGAGGCTCAAGCAGACCCTCTTGACGCTGCAGCGATCGGTCGATCGTGAGGCGACGCCGGTCAGATCTATGGCGGCTGAGGAAGCGTCGGGCGGGAAGGAGGCGAGCCGGGTGCGGCGAGCGCCGAGCCCATGCTATGGTCGCCCGATGGCGAGCGAACCTGCGCGATCTTCCGTACGTCCACAGCTGACCATCGACGAAATCGTCCGTGCGGCGCTCGCTCTGGTTCAGAGAGACGGGATCGACGGCGTCACCATGCGCAGTCTGGCCAAGCACCTCGGCGTCGCGCCCGGCGCCGCGTACTACTATGTCGCCAACAAGGAGGAGCTGCTGCAGCTGGTCGGCCAGGTGATCGTCGACGCAACGCCGCTGCCGAAGCAGGGGTCTTGGCAGGAGCAGCTGCGCAGCCTGATCAAGGGGACGGTCGCCACCTTCAGCGCCTTCCCTGGGTCGGACGTGCTGGCGGGGTCGCCCGGACCCTGGCGGCGCGCCTACGGTCGGCCCCACCAATACCTGCACGATCTGCTCGTCCGCGCAGGCTTCGGGGACGACGAGGCCGAGCAGGCGGTCTTCACGGTTCGAGTGTTCATCTCCGGCGCGCTCAGAACCGCGGAACTCTGCCGTCGAGCCGGCGGGACCGAGCCGCTGGCTGAAAGCCCGGAGCTCGACGGCGCCATCGACACCTTGGTCGCGGGCCTCACGGCGGCTTTGAAACCGGACTGATCGGACCCGCGAGGCGTCACCGAAGCCGTCGCTCGTAACCGGCCAGCCTCGTGGCGAGCGCCTTCGCCCGCTGAGAGGGACTCTCCGTCAGCGCCGGATAGAGCGTTCTGACTTGTGAAAGGGGAACGACGCGCCCGTCCCGGACCGTCTTCAGGCTGACGGCCTGCTCGTTTCGCACCAGAAAGCCTTCTGTCGTCATTGTGTTTGATGGCGGCAAAGCGCCCTGGAGCCCCTGCCAGCGCAGCAGAATCTCTCCCCGGCTCAGGCCGCTGGTGTCGATCCAATTCGCAACGCCCGGATCTTCTGCGGCTATGACGTAGGTGGTCGTGCCGTCAGCATTCCGACGCGCCTGGCCGTTGTTGACGCTGCCGCTCCGGTGCGCGTAGTCGGTGGTGATCCACCAAGGATTGGCGAAGACACAGCCCAAGAACTTCGCGCTCATGTCATCAACGGTGAAGACTATCGCCTCATCGCGCTTGAGGTCGACCGTGGCGCCCGACGTGTAACCCCACCTCGCGCCGCCGCCCTTGCTGGCGTCGCCTGGCCTGGCGGTCGGTTGAGGTGGGATATTCACCGCGCCCTCCCAGGCGTTGGCCAGGTACCGGGGGTAGAAATCCAGCCAGTAGCGAGCGAAGCTGGTCATGTCGGAAGCCGCACGCCGTGCGAGCTGCTCGTCGGACGCGGGCGACGTCTTGGGTCCGCCGGTGACCGAAATCGTAAGCCGGTAGGGCGCCTGGGCGTTCCAGTCCGAAAGGGTGTCGCGGATCCAGATGGCGCGCGCCTCCGGCACGGTCTGAAAATGATTTCCCGAGGCTGCTTTAGGACCAATGGTGATCGTGAATCCGCCGTCCGGATCGAACTTCATGTTGGTGCTTTGCAGTATCGCGATCTGGTGGCCCATGTTGTTCATCGTGCCGGGCGCGCTGTCGAGCAGCTCAAAGCTGACTTGTGCGGGGACTCCTCCCTGAGGCTCCCCGTGAAGAACGTATTCGTGAGCGTTGTCGATGAAGATTATACGATAGATATTGTCAGGGTTGTCCTGCCCGAACCGGCTTCCAGGAACGCTCAGACCATGCCAGGCGTGCGGAGCGTTTTCGGCCCACAAGACGGCCGGCCTGGACGGGTCGTTGTTCACCGAAAAGAACAGCCCGGCGAAGGCATGCTCTTCGACGGCCGAGTCCAGAGTTTGTCGCCCCGATTCCGTCGTCGCTTCCTGTTCGGCGACGAACATCTGCGCGATCTTCGCTCTTGCGGACTGAATCTCCGGCCTGTGGAATATCCGGATCGCCCTCCGCTCGGCCTCGAGCTGGCCGGGCGTGTCCAGATGATAGGGCGTCAGGGGGGCGCCGTAAGCCGGGACCCACGGCGCCGCGGCCGCAACCAACAGCACCAGAAACTGTCCGATAAGGTGACGCATCGTGTGGCCTCCCTGCCCCCGTCGAGCGCATGCCGCCTCGGATCCCCGCGCGCGCCTTCCAGAGGAATCGTCACTTGCCGTGAAGCGCCGACGTCGCCGCCCACGGCTCCGTTCGTCGAGACGCCGCTCGGAGGAGACGCAAGCTCCTCGGCCGAAGACCTACCGCGGCGGCGGGCGTCTACCCGGTAGTTACCGTACGCTCCCGCCATCATTCGTCAATGCTCTTGCAACAGATGTCGTATTGCCTGGCCCGCAGCGCGCCACGCCGCCTGGGACGGGGCGCCCGGGTGAAAGGGCGATCCTCGCGCGATCTCGCGCGGCCGTCACGCGAGGCTCGCCTCTGTCAGGCGCTACAGCCGGCCAGGGCGAGGGCCGCTGACGGCGCGGCGCTGGCGAGGCCGCGAGGCCGGCGTCCGTCCGCCCGGTCAGGCCCCCCAACGGCGGACGAACCAGGTCTTCACCATGTGGGTGAGCGTCGCGTAGGCGAGGAGGAAGCTGGCGACGATCGGCCAATAGAGCCATGGCAGCGGCTTGAACCCGAGCGTCGCGCCCAGCGGCGTCGCCGGCAGCACGACGGCGACCGCACTGACGATGAGACTGGTGGCGATCAGCGGCGGACTGGCGCGGCTCTCGATGAAGGGGATCTTCGCCGTGCGGATGATGTGGATGATCAGTGTCTGGGTCAGCAGCGATTCCACGAACCATCCGGTCTGGAAGAGCGCCGGGTCGCGCCAGGCGCCGAAGACGTAGAGCATGGTGAAATAGGTGGCGTAGTCGAAGATCGAGCTGATCGGGCCGACGCACAGCATGAAGCGGGTTATGTTGCCGATCTCCCAGCGCCGCGGAGAGGCCAGATAGGTCTCGTCCACATTGTCCAGCGGGATCGCGGTCTGGGAGAAGTCGTAGAGGAGGTTGTTGGTCAGCACCTGCAGTGGGGCCATCGGCAGGAACGGCAGCAGGATCGAGCCGCCGAGGACGCTGAACATGTTCCCGAAGTTCGAGCTCGCGCCCATCTTGATGTACTTGGTGATGTTGCCGAAGACCCGCCGGCCTTCCAGGACCCCGTCCTTCAGCACCCCGAGGCTCTTCTCCAAGAGGATGATCGCCGCCGACTCCTTGGCGATGTCGACGGCCGTGTCGACCGAGACTCCCACGTCCGCCGCCCTGAGCGCCGGCCCGTCGTTGACGCCGTCGCCCAGGAAGCCGACCACCCGGCCGCCGCCTTGCAGGGCCGCGATCACCCGCGCCTTCTGGTCGGGGGTCACCTTGGCGAAGACCTGGGCGACCTGCGCCCGCTCCGCCAGCTCGGCGTCGCTCATCGCCTCCAGCTCCTGGCCGAGCACCAGGTCGGTGACCTTGAGGCCCACGTCCCGGCAGATCTTGCGGGTTACGAGGTCGTTGTCGCCGGTGAGGATCTTCACCGTGACGCCACAGGCTTGCAGGTCGGCGATCGCGGCGGCGGCGGTCTCCTTCGGCGGGTCGAGGAAAGCGAGGAAGCCCAGCAGGACGAGGTCGGTCTCGTCCTCGCGCGCATAGTGCGCCTTGACGGTCTCGAGCGAACGGCAGGCCACGGCCACGACCCGGAAGCCGTTGCGGTTGAGACGCTGCGCGACCTTCTGGATCCTCGGCGCATGGGCCGGATCGAGGGCCTCGACCGCATCGCCGATCTGGTAGCGTCCGCAGACCGCCAGAATCTCCTCGACGGCGCCCTTGCAGATCAGCAGCGGCGGCTCGCCCGACTTTTGCAGGACCACCGAGAGCCGGCGGCGGACGAAGTCGAAGGGAATTTCGTCGAGCTTGCGGTAGTCGGCGGCCGAGACCGGATGGCCCTCGTGCTCGACGTGCTCGAGCACCGCCTTGTCCATGAGGTTGTGAAGCCCGCTCTGCCACCGGCTGTTCAGGTAGCCGTAAGCCAACACCCGAGCGTCTTCGTGGCCCTCGACGTCGACGTGCAGCTTCATAATGATCCGGTCCTGGGTGAGGGTGCCGGTCTTGTCCGTGCAAAGTACGTCCATCGCCCCAAAATTCTGGATCGCGTTCAGCCGTTTGACGATGACCCGGCGCTTCGACATGGCGATCGCCCCGCGCGCCAGGTTCACGGTGACGATCATGGGCAGCATCTCTGGGGTCAGCCCCACCGCGACCGCCACCGCGAAGAACAGCGCCTGCACCCAGTCGTGCTTGGTGAAGCCGTTGATCAGGAAGACCGCCGGCGTCATCACCAGGATGAAGCGGATCATCAGCCAGACGAAACTGCTCAGCCCTCTGTCGAAGCTGGTCACCGCGTCAGCCGCGACGATCTTCTCGGCCAGCCTCCCAAAGTAGGTGGCGCGGCCGGTGTGGACGACGACGCCGGTCCCGTAGCCGCTGACCACGCTGGCGCCCATGAAGCAGAGATTGCGGCAGGCGAAGAGGTCGGCCTCGTCGGGCCCCGCCTCGGCCGCCTTCTCGGCCGGGATGGATTCGCCGGTGAGCGCCGACTGGTTCAAGAGGTCGGTGGCGGTGAGCAGCCGAAGGTCGCCGGAGACCAGGTCCCCCGCGGCCAGGCGCACCACGTCGCCCGGGACGACCTCTTCCAGGGGGATCTCGATGAAGCCCTCGGCGTCGGCCCCGGGGCTCGCGGGCCGCCGCACGCAGGCGTGCACCCGCACCATGCGCGCAAGCTTGGCCGCCGCGGCGCTGGACCGGTGTTCCTGGACGAACCCGAGCCCGACGCTGAGCAGCACCATCACCGCGATGACCACGGCCGAGCGGACGTCCGACAGGAACCACGACAGGGCGGCGAGGGCGAGGAGCAAGCCGTTCAGCGGATTCCTCAGCCGGCTCCAGAGCTCGGCGGCGACGGAGGCCTGCTGGTGGTTCTCGATCCGGTTCGGTCCGAACTTCGTCAGCCGCGAAGCGGCCTCCGCGGGGGGAGAGCCCTCCGGTCGACACCCCCAGCCGTGCGCACGCCTCGTCCGGGGCGCCGCGCGATGCGGCGGCGAGGTCTCGGGAAGCAGCGGCGCCGTCCGTCCCGCGCGCGCCTCTGCGAGCCGCGCCAGGGGCAGGGTCCGCTCGCCCTCCGGAACGGCGGTCGGGAACACCCCCCAGGAGATCGCCGCGCGCGCCCTGCGGGTTCGAGCTCACGCAACCGTCTCGGAGCGCCAAGCCGAGATCTCGGCCAGTTCCGACGGCGGCTCGGTCACGATGGTCCGTCGCCCGAGGGTCACCTCCCCGGTGTCCCCATCCAGGGAGATCCAGTCGCCCTGATGGAGCGGGCGGGCGCCGAGGCGCGCCGGGGCCGCTTCCAGATCGAGCCCTTGGCATCCGACGATGCAGACCTTGCCCATCTGACGGGCGACCACCGCGGCGTGGGCCGTGCGGCCCCCGCAGGCGGTGAGGATCGCCTTCGCGACGGCGAAGCCTTCGATGTCTTCGGTGGCCGGCTCGCGCCGCACGAGGACCACCGGCGCGCCCTCGGCCGCGAGCTGCTTGGCGCTGGCGTTGTCGAACGCGGCGCGGCCGCTGGCCATCCCTGGGGCCGCCGCGATTCCGCTGGCGACGGGCTCGGCCGGTTCGGCGAAGCGGGACGAGGCCGCCTGCGCGATATCCACCTCGGCCAGGCGTGCGAGAGCGGTCTTGCGGTCGATGACGCCTTCGTGGACGAGGTCGACGGCGATCCTGAGCGCCGCTTTCGGCGCGCGCTTGGCGGCGCGCATCTGCAGGAAGAACAGCACGCCGTCCTCGATGGTGAATTCGATGTCCTGCACGTCGCCGAGCGCCCGCTCCAGCTGGCCGGCGCCCTGCACGAGCTCGGCGAACGCTTCGGGGAGCCCCGCGGCGACCGCAGCCGCCTCCAGCGGCGTGCGACGCCCGGAGACGACGTCTTCTCCCTGGGCGTCGAACAGGAAGTCGACGTACGGGGCCTTCTCGCCGGTGGCGGGATTGCGGGTGAAGGCGACGCCGGAGCCCGACCGGCGGCCGTCGTTGCCGAACACCATCGCCTGGACCGTCACCGCCGTGCCGCTCAACCCTTCAAGACCGTTCAAGCGGCGGTATTCGCGCGCCTTGCGGCTCTCCCAGGAACGGAAGACGGCGCGTGCGGCTTCGCTCAGCTGGTCCATCGGGTCGAGCGGAATGGGCCGCGTTGCTTGCGCCGCGGCGATGTCGCCGAAGATAGCGCAAAGCCGCTCGAGCGCCTCACCGTCGAGCTCGGACTCGTCGGCGGCGGATTCGGCCCTGACCATGTCGGCGAGGGCGCCGGCGAAAGCGTTCGCGGGCGCTTGGCCCACCACGGTCGCGTAGGACTCGATGAAGCGGCGGTAGCTGTCCCAGGCGAAGCGCGGATTGCCGGAAAGCCGGATCAGCCCATGAACCGCTTCCGGCCCGAGGCCGACGTTGAGCACGGTCGAAAGCATCCCCGGCATCGACCTGGCGGCGCCGGAGCGGACCGACACCACGAGCGGCGCGCGCACGTCGCCGAACCGGCGCCGGGTCTCCGCCTCCAGGCGGGCCATGCCCTCGCGGAGCCCGTCGGCGACCAGGCTTGCGGCCGCTTTAGGGCGCGCGTTCGCCGCCGCGCAGAGGGTGGTGGGCAGCGCAAACGCGGCGGGCGTGCGCAATCCGAGGCGCGCCATCCGCCAGATCCCGGCCGCCTTGGCGCCTACCAGCTCGGCCGTGACCGTTTCCTCCGCCGCATCGCGCCCCAGCCAGACCATCTTGGGTGGATCGGAGGTCACGCCGACAACTCCTCGAGGACACGCTCGCGGAGCGCCAGCGCCGCGTGGGCCAGGTGATCGGTGGCCGCCTCCAGGGCGCGCGCGATCTCCAGTCCCAGCATCAGCGGCCGCGCGTCGGGGGCCGGTTCGCCCATGAAGGCGCCGACGGCGGCCCGCTCGGCCTCGTCCGCCGCCCGCTCGGCGGCCGTGGTGGCGTCGATCGCCTGCAAGGCCGCGACCGCGTCCTCGCGTCGACCTGCCGGCAGGCGGATGGAGGCTTCGACCGCGCGCACCGCCTGGCCCAGACACTCCACGACGATGTTCGCCAGCCGAGGCAGAGGATCGCCGGGCGGCGGCCCAGGCGGCAGGCTCATGAGGAAGGCGCATTCGTCCAGCGCATCCATCGCGTCCTCGACTTCGTCGACCAGGCGCCGGACGGCCTGCGGATGGCGCAGCCGCGCGCAGATCTCGCGCGCCTCCAGCGTCAGGCGGTCAGCCTTGGCTTCGAGCCGTTTCGCCCTCGCCGCCAGCGCCGGGGCGCCGCCGGCCTCCTGCGAAAGGGCCTCGGCGATCGTCCCGGCCAGCACGCGCGAGAGTCCGAGATGGCGCACGACGATCGCGAGCACGGCGGCCTCGGCCGTATCGAACCGCTGGGCCAGGTCGGCCTGGATCTCGTCGCGGATCAGTCTCGCCGATCGGCCGGCGCGGAGCGCCTCGCTGGTCTCCTTGAGCACCCGCCTGAGAAAGCCGACCGCCTCGGTCTCGCCCAGGGCCGCCTCCAGCCTCACGCCGTAGGGGACGCGTCCGGCCGCGGCCTTGCGCACGGTCTCGAACACCAGGTCGACGCCCCCCGCCTCGAGGAATGCGCGGTGGCCGAGGTCGTGGGCGGCGCCCCACTCCAGGAGGGCGATGGCCGCGTCGCGGCTGACGAAGGACTGCAGCGCCTTGCGCGCCTTGTTCCAGTCGATCAGGAAGACGATCCGGGATCCGAGGAATTCCAGGAACTCGTCCAGGGCCGCCTCGTCTTCGCCGGCGAACCGGCCGGTGACGAGATAGAAGACCTCCTCCTCGCCAAGGCCCTTGGCCGCCTGCTCGGACAGCGGGCTCCAGGCGACCCGGCGGTCGAAAAGGCCCATGAAGAACTTCGCCCGGCGGCGATGGACGTCGGTGTAGGTCGCCGTGACCTCGAGCGCCTCGACGTGCAGCACAAGCACGTGGGCGTCGGTCTCGCCGATGTCGTTCTGGATGATGAGCCGTTCGCCGGCTCTCGCGGCCGTGGTGGCGAGGCCGGGGTGGCCGAACGCCAGAGGCGCGGTGCGCGAGAGGCCCCGCATGAAGGCGCGCACGCGGGCGCGGTCCCAATCGCCGAGGTGATGGACCTTGGCCCCGGCCACCTCCTCCACCGCGGTCTCGCCGGCGAGGCGGTTGATCGCCCTGTGAAGGTCCATGATCAGCAGGTGGAAGCTGTCGGGACCGTCGCGCCGCGCCGACGTCATCAGGCCGACGGCGGCCCGCTCGAGGACGTCGTCCTGCGGCGGGCGGATGGCCTCGGCGAGGGCCTTGAACCGCTGATCAAGCTCGCCGCGCTCTTGGACGCCGGCGGCCTCCAGGGGCGCGAGCATGGCGGCCAGATCCGATCGGAGCCCCTCGACGAGGAGGCGGGCGCCAGGGGCCTTGAATTCCTTCGCCCCGACCGCCTCGGCGCCGGAAACCGTCTGGTCGAACCGGGGGTCGGCGAGACCCGCGGCCCGTCGCTCCGCTTCCAGAACGGAGCCCTTCCGCCCGGGGCTGGCGGCCTGGGCGGCGGCCTCCTGGAGCAGACTGAGGCGAACCTTCGCCCTGTCGTTCGCGGCCAAGGCCGCCGCGATCAGGTCAGGCAGGAGGACCGCCGCCTCGCCCAGTCGCTCGATGATCTCGCTCTTGGCCATCGCCTGGCCCCAAACCGCCGCTGACTGACGCCGCCCCCCGGACGAGCGCCGCCGCCGCGACCGGGCGGCTGGATCTCTATATGAACGTCGAGTGTGACGAATTGAGCCCGGTCAAAACATCGGCGCTGCAGGCGCCCTAGGAGGCGCCGTCGCGGAAGCGACAAGCGAAAGGCCTAAGCTACCGGGCCTGAACCCGAGGGGACTGGGATGAGCATCGCAACCTCGACCGACGCTGGGCCGGCGCAGTCGCGCAGCCTCATCCTTGCGGCGGCGCGCGACCCCGCAGCCGCGCCGCCGGAGCGCTTGCCCGACGAAGCCTCAAGCTTCGAGAATTTCGACCGCATCGCCCGGGCCACGGTGGGCCGGTTCACCCAGAGCGTCTCCCCCAACGCCGTGGCCGCGGCGATCCTCGACTGGTCGACGCACCTGGCCAAGGCGCCCGGGCGCCAGCTCGAGCTGAGCATGGCCGCCTGGACGAACCTCGCCCGCCTGCAGCGCTACGCCTGGCGCACGCTGGCCGGCCAGGGCGGCGCGCCGCCGTTCGCGCCCAGCCCGACCGACCACCGCTTCGCCTCGCCCGAATGGGGCAAGGCGCCCTTCAACGTGCTCGCCCAGTCCTTCCTGGCGGTGGAGGATTTCTGGGACCGGGCGACCCAGCCGGTTCGGGGGATGTCGACCCGCCACGCCGACCGGGTCGCCTTCATGGCGCGCCAGCTGCTCGACGTCTTCTCGCCGTCGAACAACCTCCTCCTGAACCCGGTGCTCCTGACGACCACCGAGCGCGAGGCCGGAATGAACCTCGTCCGCGGTGTCGCGAGCTTCATGGACGACCTCGGGCGCCAACTGGCCGGCGAGCCGCCTCGGCTGCTCGAGGGCGTGGAGCTGGGGCGCGACCTGGCGGCGACGCCGGGGACGGTGGTGTTCCGCAACGCGCTGATGGAGCTCATCCAGTACGCGCCGATGACCGACGAGGTCATGGCCGAGCCGGTGCTGATCGTCCCGGCCTGGATCACCAAGTACTACATCCTCGACCTTCGCCCGCAGAACTCCCTCGTGCGCTACCTGGTGAGCCAGGGGCACACGGTGTTCATGATCTCCTGGCGCAATCCAGGCCCGGCGGATCGCGATCTCGCGTTCGACCAGTACCGGACCGAAGGCGTGATGGCCGCGCTGGACGCCGTCTCGGCCATCGTTCCTCAGAGCCGGATCCACCTGGCGGGCTACTGCCTGGGCGGGACCACCGCCGCCATCGCCGCGGCCACCATGGCCAGGGACGGGGACCAGCGTCTGGCGTCCCTCACCCTGCTGGCCGCCCAGACCGACTTCTCGGAGGCCGGCGAGCTGATGCTGTTCATCGACGAGAGCCAGGTGGCCTTCCTGGAGGACCTGATGTGGGACCAGGGCGTGCTGGACGGACGCCAGATGCTGGGCGCCTTCCAGGCCCTTCGCGCCAACGACCTCGTCTGGTCGAAGATGATCCACGAATATCTGCTGGGGGCGATTATATCTTTGACGAACCACGGAAGGGCTGATAGGGTGGATTCATAAAGGAATCCAACAATGTCTGTCCTCTCTCAGCCCCGCTTTCACAACGAAGCCGCAGCCTTCGAATATGTCGAACGGCTACTGTGGCCGAACGGTCCGATCTGCCCGCACTGCGGCGGCTTCGAAAACATCTATGACCTGAGCAAGACGCGGATCGGCCTGCGCAAGTGCGGCCAGTGCCGCAAGCAATTCACCGTCCGGGTCGGCACGATCCTCGAGGACAGCCACCTTCCGATGACGAAGTGGCTCCAGGCGATCCACCTGATGGTCTCGTCCAAGAAAGGCGTCTCCAGCCATCAGCTCCACCGCACCCTCGAATGCACCTACAAGACGGCGTGGTTCCTCACTCATCGCATTCGGGAAGCCATGCGCGAGGGCGAGCTTGCGCCGTTCGGCGGTACTGGCGGCGACGTTGAAGTTGACGAGACCTTCATCAGCCGTGACCCCGACGCGCCGCCCACCAGCACCGGTAATCCGAGCACCGGCTTTCACCACAAGATGAAGGTTCTGACGCTGGTTGACCGCACGAGCGGCCGGGCGCGCTCCTTCGTGGTGGACACCCTGAGCGCCAAGGATATCGCGCCGATCTTGAGCGCCAACATCGCCAAAGAGGCCCGGCTCCTGACCGACGAAGCGCGGCGCTACATCAAGATGGGCCGCCAGTTCGCCGATCACCAGTCGGTCAACCACGGCAAGGAAGAGTACGTTAGCCGCACCGATCCGACTGTGCACACGAACACCGTCGAGGGCTTCTATTCAATCTTCAAGCGCGGCATGCGGGGCGTCTATCAGCACGCCTCGAAGAAGCACCTGCACCGTTACATGGCCGAGTTCGACTTCCGGTACAGCCATCGAGTCGCGCTGGGCGTGGATGATCAGGAGCGGGCCAGCCGCGCCCTAGCAGGTGTGGTCGGCAAGCGGCTGAGGTACGATGGACCTAGTCCATCCATCTCAGTCTAAGCCAAAGCGCCCACGACGAAATCGGTCGCGGTGGCGGACCAAGCGCCGCAAGAAGACCTTGACGTAAGAGTCACCATATGAGATGTTCCAAGCTGGCTTCCGCCGGATGACAAGAGCCCCTGGGCGCTTCTCAAAAAGATAGTCCGGACCGGAAGCCACTTTATTTAGTAGTATAACTTCGTTCCATGGGCCCACATGTCATATTCGTGGGTGATTTTGTTGTTAATAAGATCATAGCTTCGGCTGTCGCCCTTCTCCCATTTTCTCTGTATCGCCCAAATGCAGTAGTCCGCCACCTGCAAGCATGGGTCAGTAGCTGCAGGCCAGAAGCTGGTTGCCCATTGCGCCCGAGAGACGGTTTGCTGTACCACGTCATTTACCGCACTGGTGAAGATCGCTTGGCCCTTCTTGGTGCCTACCGACGCTGTCGTAATGTGAAGCTCGTCCGAAGCGGTGAGGTACTTTCGGTTGGAATGGCGAAGGTGGTAAAGCCACCCATACTTGTAAAACCGCTCCTTAGACTCGCGTACCTGTGGCTGTGCCTTCGCTTTCTCCATGATCGTGGCATGCACTTGGAATTCTGAGTCGCGGATCGTCTCAAAGACCGCATCTCGAACTTCCTGCCGATCTTCGCTCGCGTGGAAATAGTCCTTTAGTGGCTTTCCCCGCCAAGCGAGGTCGCGACGCAACGCCTGTAGGCGGGTGCCGATGTCGCAGGATTCAAGTGCGACCGTCCCGACGATGAAGTACCTTGAGGCGCTATCGCCTCGCTTGAACGCGAAGTCGCCAGCCTCGTCCGCGAACAGGAATATGCGCGCCATGTCGGATAGCGGAGCCAAACCATCGCCGAAGAGTCAACCTAGGCGGATGAGCTTCGAGGAACTCGCCCGCGAGCTGGAATGCGACGAGGACGAAGAGGCCTTCAAGGCGAAGGTGGAGCGGGTGTTGAAGTCGCCACCCCAGCACCGCGATAAACAGCCCAAGCCTTCAGAATAGATCGGCCTGGCTGTCCGCCGCCTCGCGCTGGGCGGCTTTGTATCCCTCCACGTGGCCGAAGGGGACCTGGGGGCGTTTTCCCGCCAGCACGTCCGCCGCAGTCAGAATTTGGAGACGCGGGAACTTTCGCCCCCCCGTCTCGTAGAAGCCCGCTGCAACCGCCTCCCGCTCCATCTCGCGGGATGGTTCGTTCAAGGTCAGGAACAGGCCCAGCGCGGCTTTCTCGCGCTCTATGGTGCCCTTCAGATCGCGAACGTCGCCGGACTTTGTGCCGCCGCCCTTAACCGAGATGATAGCAAACTGCGGCTTGCGGTCGGCGTCGCGGAAATGCAGGTAGCCGTCGATTCCGCGATCCATGCCCTTCCGGCCGCCCTTGTAGGGCTGGCCGTCTATGGCCGCCACAATCCACTTTTGGAACTCGTACTTGTCCCGCTCGGCAAGGTCCGTTGCCCCGGCGTGGTCACGCGGCACGCCGTGAACTTCGAATTGGACCGCCGGGAACGCCTTGCGCAGACGTCGCTCGATCAGACCGATGGATAAGTGTGTAACGTCTATCCCGATCCATTTGCGACCAAGCTTTTGCGCTGCATGAACTGTAGTGCCGCAACCACAGAAAGGATCAAGCACAACTTCACCTTCATTGGACGACGCGCAGATAATGCGTTCAAGCAGGGCGACCGGCTTCTGCGTTGGATATCCCAACCTCTCCTGAGCCTGCGAGTTCAGGGGTGGAATATCGAGCACGACATCCTGGATCGGCTGACCAGGATCTAGGTAGAGCTTAAACTCGGGAACGCCAGTCGAACCATCGCGCTTTTGCGGGATGCGTACATAATCGTTGGCCAGCAACAGATCGAGTTGCATCTGAAGTCCGTCCGGGACAGCGATCCCTTCAGCCCTAAGTGAATCAATAGCGCGAGAAGGCACCGCCCAGTGGCGCCCCGCCGATGTTGGGTCGTACCCCTCCCAGGGCTTCCCGGACTCGCCGTGGCGGACGCCCGGTGCGGTCAAGACGACTAAGCGATATCGTCCTCGACTGTCATTGAACCGATACTTGTCCTCGACATAGCTCTCGTCATGCTGCTGGAGAACGCGGTTCCACGTAAAGGATGAGTTGCGGCTGTAGTGGAAGATGGTGTCGTGCACGTCTCCCCAACGCTTCGCTGAGCCGTGCGCGAACGTCCGCTTCCAAATGATCTCGCTTCTGAAGTTGACCGGCTCGAACACCGCGTCGAGGATGATCTTCAGGTAATGGCTCGCGGTCGGATCGCAGTGCAGATAGAGGGAGCCGGTCGGCTTCAGGACCCGATGCATCTCGATCAACCGAACCGCCATCATGGCGAGATAAGCCATCATGTCGTTCTCGCCGAGCGCCGAGCGCATGGCGCGAAGCATGATCGCCGCGTCCGAGTGCGGTCCCGTCACTACGTCGTCGAAGGCCCGCTCGGCGGATTCATTCCAGTGCCAGGTGTCGTCAAAGGCTTCGATCTGGGCCGCTGACTGTTCCCCGCCGGGGGCCTTGAACAGGACGTTGTACGAGGCTGAGGAATTGAAGGGCGGGTCGAGATAGATCAGATCGACGCTTTCGGTCGCGATGCTCTCGCGAAGAACGCTCAGATTGTCGCCGTAATAAAGCGCGTTAGCCCCACCCATAGCGGCACCATATCAATGCCGCCGTGGTTCGTCAAATATATAATCGCCCTGCTGGGCGAACGCGAGACCGCGACCGACCTGGCGGTCTGGAACGCCGACCAGACCCGCCTGCCTTATCGGATGCACTCGCAGTACCTGCGCGGCCTCTTTCTCGAGAACCGCCTCACGGCCGGCCGCTACGCCGTGGACGGCCGGGTCATCGCGCTGAAGGACATCGCCGCGCCGATGTTCGTGGTGGGGACCGAGACCGACCACGTGGCCCCCTGGCGGTCGGTCTACAAGGCGCTGCTGTTCACCGACAACGACGCGACCTTCCTGCTCACCAACGGCGGCCACAACGCCGGCATCGTCTCCGAGCCCGGCCATCCGCGCCGCCATTTCCGCATCGGCGAGCGGCCCGCCGGCGGCCGTTACGTCGCGCCCGACCAGTGGCCGGCGCGCGCCGAGATGCGGGAAGGGTCCTGGTGGCCGACCTGGACCGCCTGGCTGGCGGCCAAGGCGACGAAGGGGGTCCCGCCTCCCGCGCCGGGGGCCGCCGCCAACGGCTATCCGCCCATCGGACCCGCCCCCGGCCTCTATGTCCGCCAGCGCTGACCGACCGGCTTCCGCCGTCGGCCGTAGAAATGCTTTCAAATCCCAAAGCTATGGGCGGCGATAGAGGCCGCCGGGCCTCGAACCGGACAGCCCCGCAGACGACCGCCAAGACAAAGATAAGATTCTGTGTGCCGGCAAGGTCCGGTAGCCAAGCCAGGGGTTAAACCGGCGGGGTGGCGGCCGTCGCGCCGGCAGCGCTTGGAACTGTCTCTGCAGCATGTTGTTTCGGCATGAAAGCCGTTCTCCGTCGAGAAAAGTATTCCTGTCCAAAACAACTGTACAATTCGCGAGGATCTACGATGAGCCGCACAATATCGCGCCTGTTCAACAATCGGGCGGACGCCGAGAACGCCGTGGGCGAGCTCGAGGCCAATGGCGTCCCGTCGGACGACATCTCGATCGTCGCCTCGAACGCGGCGGGCTCGGCGCCGGGCGAAGACCGTTCGTTCGGGCGCGCTCCCGACGCCAGATCCGATCCCAAAGCCGAGGAAGCGGCGGAGGACGCCGGCAAGGGCGCGGCGCTGGGCGGCGTGGTGGGCGCCGGCGCCGGGCTGCTGACGGGGTTGGGGCTGATGGCCATTCCGGGCGTCGGGCCGGTGGTCGCGGCCGGCTGGCTGGTCAGCACCCTGGCCGGCGCGGGCGCCGGCGCGGTGGCGGGCGGCGCCGCCGGCGGCGTCATCGGCGCGCTCAGCAAGGCGGGACTCAGCGAGGATGAGGCGCACGTCTATGCGGAGGGCGTCCGCCGCGGCGGGACCCTGGTGAGCGTGCGCGCCGAGGACACCGACGCGGCCCGGATCGAACAGCTCCTTTCGCAGCGGAGCACCGACGCCGTCGCGCTGGGTTCGGACTACCGGCGGGCGGGATGGACGGGCTTCGACGAAGGCCCGGGCGCCCCTGGCTCGCGGCCGCTCTAGTGTCCCTAAGTCCGAAGTTCGCCAGTGGATGGGATGGGCGCCGAGCGAACTTCGGACTCGCCAAGGACACTACCAACACCTTGAATCTATTGTGGTTCACGAATTTGAGTTCGCTTCAGCGCCGCCCCATCAATCGAGCGAACTTCAAATTCACCACGCCAGCAGCGGCGCTCGCCGCCCCGCGCCCCCAACTTGGAGTCCTGACACATGAACAAGATCACCTTGACCGCCTCGATCATCTCCGCCGCGCTCCTCGCGGGCTCCCAGAGCCTGGCGCAGCCGTCGACCGACCCCCACGCGGGCCCGAACGCGGCGGTGAAATCACCGTCCGACACCGCCAGTGGGCCGCTCGCCAAGGGCCACAACTCCTTCTCCAGGGCCGAAGCCAAGTCGCGGCTGGAAAAGGCCGGGTACGTAGACGTCACCGGGCTTTCTCTGGACCAGGATGGCCTCTGGCGCGCCCAGGCCAAGCAGAACGGCCAGCCGGTGAGCGTGGCGCTCGACTACAAGGGCGACATCGCCGTCCAGTGATCGGCGCCGGCGTCCCTTCGTCGGGCGTCGCCGCCGCGTTCCTGCCCGAGGCCGGATAAGCGAAGATGCCGGGACCGATCAGCCCGTCTCCCGTCCGGGGCGGCGCCCGAGGAGAGCTGCCCGCCTACCTCTCCAACGGCGTGGTCGGGCTCAGGGTCAGGGCCAATCCGCTCGTCGCCGGCATGACGCTGGTGAGCGGCCTGACCGGACGCCATCCGGTGGAAAGCATCGAGGCCCTAGCGCCCGCCCCCTATCCGCTGGCGGTGGAGATCGCCATCGACGGGGTCACCAGCACCGATGCGGCCGACGCCGTCTCGCCGCTCGAGCAGTCGTACGACTTCCAGACTGGGGAGCTGACCACGCGGCTTTCCTTCCAGCCCCGGGAGGCCAGGGCCGAGCTCGAGGTGCTGACCTTCTGCTCGCGCCGACGCCCGAACGTGATCTGCCAGGAGATCGCGCTTCGGCTTTCCAGCTCCGCGGGGCTCGGCTTGAAGGCGCTGGTGGATTGCCGCGGGATCGACGGCGTGGCCGTCTCCCACCAGCGGCGGAGCGAGGGTCAGGGCGAGGCGCCGGGCGACGGCTGGCTGCTCTGGCGCACCAACGGCGGCCTGTCGCTGTGCGGCGTCGCCCTCGCCACCGAGGTCGTCGGCGCCGAGACCAAGGTCGAGCGTCCCCGGATGCAGCGCGGGGTGCTGTCGGCGCATCATGGCTTCGAGGCCGGCCCCGAGCGGACCTACCGGTTTCGCCAGATCGCCACCGTCGTTCCCAGCGCCATGCACGCCCAGCCCGACCAGGAGGCGGCCCGCCAGATCGGGCTTGCCGCCGGCTTGGGCTTCGAGCGTCTGCGGGAGGAGAACCGGGCGGAGTGGCAGGACCTGTGGCGCGGGCGGATCGTGGTGGAGGGGCCCGCGGAGCGCGAGCAGGCGCTCATCGACGCCACCTTCTTCTATATGATGAGCTCTGCGCACGGCTCCTCGCCCGCCTCGACCTCGATCTTCGGCCTCTCCACCTGGGGCGACTACCACTACTATTTCGGCCACGTGATGTGGGACATCGAAGCTTTCGCGGTGGCGCCCTACGCGCTGCTGCAGCCCGCCGCCGCGGAGAGCTTGCTGGACTACCGCGCCCGCAGTCTCGAGGCGGCCCGGCGCAACGCGCTGATCCGCGGCCTGCGCGGCGCCCAGTTCCCCTGGGAGAGCGCCCCGGGGACAGGCGAGGAGGCCGCGCCGCTGCCCGGCTCGGCCGCCTGGAACGAGGACCACATCACCGCCGACGTGGGTCACGCCTTCGGCCTCTTCGGCGCCATCACCGGCAAGGAGGCGTTCATCAGGCGAAGCGCCTGGCCGGTGCTGCAGGGCGTCGCCGAGTGGATCACCAGCCGCACCACGCCCACCCAGCGCGGCTGCGAACTGACCGGCTCCATGGGCGCGGCCGAGCGCGACGAGCCGGCCGATAACCCGGCCTTCGGCCTCGCCGCCGCCCAGGCTGCACTCGACGACGCCTTCGAGATCGCCGCGCGCCTCGGCCACGAGGTCCCGGACGCCTGGCGCAAGACCCGCGAGGCCCTCGCCTTTCCGCTGACCGACGGGATGCTCCTGCCGCACGACGGCTGGCGCCCCGACGAAGCCAAAGGCGCCACCCCCGATGCTCTGCTGGCCTTCTTCCCGCTCTGGCGGGATTTCGGCGAAGCGGTGCGGGAAAAGACCACCCGGCGGTTCCTCGACCTGGCCGACCAGTACGTGGGCTCGCCGATGCTGGCGGCGCTCTACGGCGTTTGGGCGGCGTGGATCGGCGAGCCGGCGCTGGCGGCCAAGCTGGTGAACGAAGGCTATTTCAAGTACTTCGCCGGCCGCTTCGACCAGGTGCTGGAGCTGCGGCGCGACAAGTTTCCAGAAGCCCCGATGGCTGGCCCCTTCGTTGCGAACATGGGCGGCTTCCTTTCTTCGCTGTTGATGGGCTTCCCTGGCGTTCGGCCCACCCATGCCGACCCCGAGACCTGGCCCTGCCGATCGGTGACGCTGCCGGAGGGCTGGGAGAGCATCCGCGTCGAGCAGCTGTGGGCGCGGGGTCGTCCCTATCGCCTGGAGGCGCGGCAGGGAGCGCACCGCGCCGAGTTGACGCCCTTGTAGGCCGCGCTTCGTCGGAGGAGCCCGATGACCATTGGCGAGGAGTCCGACCGATGGAACGGGTAGCAGACCCGGCCCAGCGGGGCCGGTCAGAGGCGGGCGATACCAGGCATCTACGGCAGGGCCGGCCAGCGGTGTTCCGCCGACAAGCAACCTTCACCTAACGCATCTATTCTCAAGGCGATAAGCCGCACGCGTGCTTGCGTGGTGGGTGGGCCGGGAGCGTCACCGTTGCTGGGGCGTGCCGTCGCCGGCGCTTGCGCCGGCCTCCCCGGCGAAGGGGGGCTGTTTTGGAGACGTATACGGCATTCCTGGTGAACGCGTCCGGCCGCTACATCGAATTCGCGTCTCTTCGGTGCGAGAGCGACGACGAGGCGATCAAGGCTGCGTCGGCCTACCGGGACGAGATGGCTGTCGAACTCTGGTGCCATGGCCGCTTTGTGGCCCGGATCGACAATCGACCCTCAGCGCTGCCGCCAGCGCGGTACGTCGCCCGCTCCCCGTGAAGGCGCGGAGCGCTCCTTTGGCCCAGTGTCGAGACTTCCGCTGACCGTGTACCGGTGGCTATGAGGCCACGCTGGTCTTGCCCGCCGTGCGTTCCCAGCGCAGGCGAGGACTCTCGCGGTCCGCCGGCCGCAAGTATGGTGAGGTCTGGATCGGTGGGGGCGACCATGGGAACCTATCGGCTTGTCTTTCTTAACGCCAACGGACGGGCGCTGGCGTTCGACCGCGTCATAGCCGCCGACGCCGCCGCAGCGGCCGGCGCGGCAAAGGCCACGGGCTATCCCCAGGAGATCGAGATCTGGGACGGCGACGAACTCGTTCACAGAGTGAACGGCGCGGCCGCATCGCCCAGGCCCAAGCGGAGCGTGCTGGATTGAGGCGGCAGAGCGTCCGCGAGGACAAGCCTACCTTCGTGAGACGGCCAAAGATTGCGCATGAATCTGCAAAGCCGGGCCTCGCGCGCGCAGCCTTGGCGACCGTGCGCGTGTTGCAGCCATAGGCGCGTTGAGGTCCTGCCGCAGTCTGAGCGCCTGTCCCCGCCTACGGCTTGACCACCACGCCGGTGGGGGCCGGCGGCGGCGGCCGGGAAACGGGCGGCGCGCCCACGCGGTCGAGGGCTTCAAGGACCGGCGCCCAGGGGACCCAGCCGGGCCCGTGGCGGATCCTGTCGAAGTTGGTGTTCGGATCGTAGAGCGGCGTGGCCGGGGCGAGGCTCTGGGCCTCCAGGGCCCCGATGGCCGCCAGCACCG
>Ga0213876_10000212_pt1 | contig 58485 bp, 51 predicted proteins | sample BarmaccomBMRX_R9_FD_160113 | JGI IMG/M metagenome (GOLD analysis project Ga0213876, IMG submission 160113) | Root-associated microbial communities from Barbacenia macrantha in rupestrian grasslands, the National Park of Serra do Cipo, Brazil - RX_R9 | ecosystem: Host-associated > Plants > Roots...
CCGGCTCTCACCGCTCTGGGGCGCGGCGCTGCCGCTGATCGGCGCGCTCTATGTCGCCTTCACGGTGGATTCGGCGGTCCAGGTCTGGCGCGGCCGGGGCGGCATGTGGAAGGGCCGCGCCCAGGCCATGGCGGCGTCGCGATGAGCACGGCCGCGGAGCTTTCCTCGGGCAAGGGCTCGACCGACGAGAACTTCCCGGTGGCCTCGCACCTGATCGCCCCCCGGCACCGGCCGCTGATCCTCGGCTTCTACGCCGTGGCGCGGCTGGCCGACGACGTCGCCGACCACCCTTCGGCCCGGCCCGAGGAGAAGCTGGCGCGCCTGGACGAGATCGAAGCCTCGCTCCTGGGCGCCGACGATCGCGTGCCCGAGTCGGTGGCCCTGCGGGCGGCGCTGCAGAACCGCGGGCTCGAACCCACGCACACGCTCGATCTGCTCACCGCCTTCCGGCGCGACGTGACCCAGCTGCGTTACCGCGACTGGGCCGACCTGATGGACTACTGCCGCTATTCGGCCGCGCCGGTGGGCCGCTTCGTGCTCGACGTCCACGGCGAGGCGCGCACCACCTGGCCGGCCTCGGACGCGCTCTGCGCGGCGCTGCAGGTGATCAACCACCTCCAGGATTGCCAGAAGGACTATCTGGCCCTCGACCGGGTCTACCTGCCCCTCGACCATCTGCAATCGGCCGGGGCGAGCGTGGAGATGCTGGCGGCGGAGCGTTCGACCCCGGCCCTCGCGGCGGCCCTGGCGAAGCTCGCCGAGAAGACCTCGGCGCTGCTGGACGAGGCCCGCCCCTTCGCCCGGCAGATCCGCGACCTGCGCCTCGCCCTCGAGGTCGGCGCCATCCAGCGGCTGGCCGAGAGCCTGACCCAGCGCCTGAGGCGGCGCGATCCGCTCGCCGACAAGGTCCACCACGGCAGGATCGAGGCGCTCGTCGAGGCCCTGCTGGGCGCCGGCGGCGCGCTGGGCGCGCGTCTCACGTCTCGGCAAGCCCGCCAAGCTGGGCCATAAACCCCGCCATGGCCGCCGTCACCACCGAGGAGCCCGCCAGCGGGAGCACTGAGGAGCACGCCTCGGGCAGTTCCTTCTACGCCGCCATGCGCCTGCTGCCGCCGGCCGAGCGCGAGGGCATGTTCGCCGTCTACACGTTCTGCCGGATCGTCGACGATATCGCGGACGATCCGGGGCCGACCAACGCCGAACGCCACCGGGCGCTCGATGGATGGACGGCCGATCTCGCCGCGCTCTGCGACGGTCGCCCACCCGAACGGACGCGGTTCCTGGCCGGGCCGGTGCGACGCTTCGGGCTCCGGCTGGAGGATTTCGTCGCCATCGTCGATGGCATGCGGATGGACGTCGATGGTCCGATCCGGGGACCCGACTTTGAGACCCTCGACCTCTACTGCGACCGGGTGGCGAGCGCGGTGGGCCGGCTGTCGGTGCGGATCTTCGGCATGCAGGACGGGCCGGGCCGCAGGCTCGCCCACCACCTCGGGCGGGCGCTGCAGCTCACCAACATCCTGCGCGACCTGGACGAGGACGCCGAGATGGGCCGGCTCTACCTGCCCGCCGAGGCGCTGGCGGACGCGGGGATCGAGACGCGCGAGCCGACCGCCGCCGTCAACCATCCGGGCATCGACGCGGCCTGCCGCTGGGTCGCGGCCCGCGCCCGCGGCCACTACCGGCAGGCGGACGCGGTGCTGAAGGAGCGTCCGGCCGGACGCATCCGCTCGCCCCGGCTGATGCGCGAGGTCTATGACGAGATCCTGGCGCGGATGGAGGCGGCGGGCTGGGCCCCGCCCCGCCAGCGGGTCAAGATCGGCAGGGCCCGGCTCCTCTGGCTGGCGCTGCGCCACGGCCTGATCGATTGATGACGAGCGGCAAGGTCTACGTCATCGGGGCGGGGCTCGCCGGCCTCGCCGCCGCCGTCCGCCTCGCCGGGCGTGGGCGTGCGGTGACGGTGATCGAGGCCGCCGCCCAGGCGGGCGGCCGCTGCCGGTCCTACTTGGATCCGGCCCTCGGCATGACCATCGACAACGGCAACCACCTGCTGCTCTCGGGCAACCGCGCCGCCTTCGACTACCTGGCCGAGATCGGGGCCGCGGATCGGGTGGCCGGGCCGGAGGAGGCGGTGTTCGACTTCTTCGACCTGCGCGACGGCCGCCGCTGGACCTTGCGCCCTAACACCGGCGCCCTCGCCTGGTGGATCTTCGATCCGGCCCGCCGCGTCCCTGGCACCCGCGCGCTCGACTATCTGGCCTTCGCCCGGCTCATCGGCCCCCAGGGCGCGCGACGCGTCGACCAGGCGATCTCTTGCGAGGGGACGCTCTGGGATCGGCTGATCGATCCCTTCCTGCTGGCGGCGCTCAACACCGACCCGCCCGGCGCCTCGGCCGCCCTCGCCGCGGCGGTGGTGCGCGAGACCCTGGCGCTCGGTGGCCACGCCTGCCGGCCACGCATCGCCCACCCCAGCCTCGATGCGGCCTTCATCGCCCCCGCCCTCGCCTTCCTCGAGCAGCGCGGCGCCCAGGTCCGCCTCGGCCAGCGGGTCCAGGCCCTGGATTTCGAGGCCGGCCGCGTTGCGGCCATTCGCCTCGGCTCGCAGACCCTGCGCCTCTTGCCGGACGACCAGGTGGTGCTTGCCACCCCGCCGTGGGTTACGCGGGACCTCGCGGCCGGCGTCGAGACTCCCGACGCGTTCAAGGCCATCGTCAACGGCCATTTCCGGATCCAGGCGCCCGCTGGCGCGCCCGCCATGGTGGGCGTGATCGGTGGCGCGGCCCAGTGGCTCTTCGCCTTCGAGGGGCGCATCTCGGTCACGGTGAGCGGGGCCGACGACCTGGTCGACCAGGACCGCGAGGCCCTGGCCGCCCGCCTCTGGAGGGACGTGGCGCGGGTCTACGGCCTGGACGGCCCGCTCCCGGCCTGGCAGATCGTCAAGGAGAAGCGCGCCACCTTCGCCGCCACGCCCGAGCAGGCGGCCAAGCGGCCGGGCGCGCGGACCGGCTGGCCCAACCTTGTGCTGGCCGGGGATTGGACCGATACCGGCCTGCCTGCCACCATCGAAGGGGCCATCCGCTCCGGTCACAAGGCCGCGGCGCTCGTGCTGGAAGGCCGATAGCGGGATGCAACGAGGAGTTGGAATGGCGGATCTCGCGCTGAACGAACGCCCGCCCCCGCCGGTCGACGCAAGCCGGCTCGAGGCGGCGCTCGCGCGCGCCACCGATGCGCTGCTGCGGCTCCAGCGGGCGGACGGGCATTGGGTGTTCGAGCTCGAGGCCGACGCCACCATTCCGGCCGAATACGTCCTGTTCGTCCACTACCTGGGCGAAACGCCTAACCTGGAGCTCGAGCGCAAGATCGGGGTCTACCTGCGCCGCATCCAGGGCGAGCACGGCGGCTGGCCCCTGTTCCACGGCGGGGCCTTCGACGTCAGCGCCACGGTGAAGGCCTACTTCGCGCTCAAGATGATCGGCGACGATCCGGCCGCGCCCCACATGGCGCGGGCGCGCGAGGCCCTGCTCGCCCGCGGCGGGGCGGCCGCCTCCAACGTCTTCACCCGCATCCTGCTGGCGCTCTTCGGGATCCTCTCCTGGCGCTGCGTGCCCGAGATGCCGGTGGAGATCATGCTGCTGCCGAAGTGGTTCCCGATCCACCTCTCGAAGATCTCCTACTGGGCCCGGACGGTGATCGTGCCGCTGCTGGTGCTGCGCAAGCTGAGGCCGCTCGCCCGCAACCCGCGCGGCGTCGGCATCGACGAGCTGTTCGTCGAGCCGCCGCAGTCCCTGAAGGGCCTGCAGCGCGGCGCTCACCAGAAGGAGCCCTGGACGAGCTTCTTCATGGCCCTCGACAAAGTGCTGCGGATCGCCGAGCCGCGGTTCCCGAAGGCGCCGCAGCAGCGCGCCATCGCCAAGGCCGTCGCCTTCGTGGACGAGCGGCTGAACGGCGACGACGGGCTCGGCGGCATCTTCCCGGCCATGGTCAACAGCGTGCTGATGTACGAGGCCCTCGGCTATCCGCCGGAGCACCCCCACCGGGCCATCGCCCGGGCGGCGGTGGAAAAGCTCCTGGTGGTGAAGGACCACGAGGCCTATTGCCAGCCCTGCTTCTCCCCCGTCTGGGACACCTCGCTGATCGCCCATGCCCTCATGGAGGCGGGCGAGCCGGCGGCCGAGGCGGCGGCGCTCAAGGGCCTCGAATGGCTGAAGCCGCTGCAGGTGCTGGACGTCGAGGGGGACTGGATCGAGGCGCGGCCCGGCGTGCGGCCAGGCGGCTGGGCCTTCCAGTACGCCAATCCCCACTACCCCGACCTCGACGACACCGCCGTGGTGGTCATGGCCATGGACCGGGCGCGCCGCAAAGACGGCGAGTCCTACGATGCGCCCATCGAGCGGGCTCGGGAATGGGTGGAGGGGCTGCAGAGCAAGAACGGCGGCTGGGCCGCCTTCGACGCCGACAACACCTACCACTACCTCAACAACATCCCTTTCGCCGACCACGGCGCCCTCCTCGACCCGCCTACCGTCGACGTGGCGGCGCGCTGCGTCAGCATGCTGGCCCAGCTCGGAGAGCCGGCGGACAGCCCCCGCATGAAGGCCGCGCTCGCCTACCTGGAGCGCGAGCAGCTCGCTGACGGCAGCTGGTTCGGGCGGTGGGGCGTCAACTACGTCTACGGGACCTGGTCGGCGCTCTGCGCCCTGAACGCGGCCGGGCTCGGCAAGGACGCGCCGATGGTCCGCAAGGCGGCGCAGTGGCTGATCGCCATCCAGAACGAGGACGGGGGCTGGGGCGAGGACTGCAGCAGCTACAAGCTCGATTACCGCGGCTACGAGACCTACCCCTCCTGCGCCTCCCAGACCGCCTGGGCGCTGATCGGACTGATGGCCGCCGGCGAGGTCGATCATCCGGCGGTGGCGCGGGGGATCGAATGGCTGCAGGCCCGGCAGGGGGACGACGGCTTTTGGCCGGAGGATCACTACACCGGCGGCGGCTTCCCCCGGGTCTTCTACCTCCGTTACCACGGCTATTCGAAGTTCTTCCCGCTCTGGGCGCTCGCCCGCTACCGAAACCTGCGGCGCAGCAACGAGCGGCGGCCCGCCTACGGCATGTGATGGCCCAACGATCCGACCTGCTGGCGGTGGTCGGCATGACCCGGGAGGCCAAGATTCTCGAGGGCCTGCCGGTCGTCATCGGCGGCGGCGACGCCGTGGCCCTGGCCGAGAAGCTCGAGGGCGCCCTGTCGCGCGGCTGCGCGGGCGTGATCAGCTTCGGCCTCTGCGGCGCCCTCGATCCGGCGATGAAGCTGGGAGACATCCTCGTGGGATCCGCGGTCATCGGACCCGAGGGCGTCTTCGAGACCCACGAGGTCTGGCGCAGATCCCTGCAGGGCGCGATCCCCGAGGCGCGCCTCGCGGCCTTCGCCCACGCCGAGCGTCCGGTGGCCGACGCGGCCGAGAAGGCGAGGCTCAGAAGCGCCGCCGGCGCCGGGGCAGTGGATCTGGAGTCCTACGTGGTCGGGCGGCTTGCCCGCTGGTTCGGGGTCCCCTTCGCGGTGCTGAGGGCCGTGTCGGATGCGGCGCACCGGTCCCTGCCGCACGCCGCCCAGGTGGGGCTCGGACCCGACGGACGGCCGGCGATCGGCAAGGTGCTGAGCTCGCTGGGCGCCAATCCGTGGCAGGCGCCGGCCCTGATCCGCACCGCCCTCGAAGCCGAGGACGGCTTCCACGCCCTAGAGCGCGCGCGCGACCTTCTTGGCCCGGGGCTGGGTCGCCCGGATCTGGGTTAGCCGCTCCTCCACGTGCTTGGAGAAGACGAACTGGGCGGGCCGCTGCTTGTCGAGCGGAATGTCCGGCGCCATCGGACCCTCGGTGCGCACGCCGCGCATCACCACGCCAAGCGCCTTCAGCGGGTGCTTGACGATGTCGCTGACGGCGGTCGCCTCGAACCCGGAATGGACCATGCAGTCGGCGCATTTCTCATAGTTGCCAACGCCATAGTCGTCCCAGTTGGTCTCTTCCATGAGCTCGCGGAAGCTCTTGGCGTAGCCCTCGCCCAGCAGATAGCAGGGCCGCTGCCAGCCGAACACGTTGCGGGTGGGATTGCCCCAGGGCGTGCAGTGGTAGGTCTGGTTGCCGGCCAGGAAGTCGAGGAACATCACCGACTGGGTGAACGACCAGTCCCTGCCGCCCCGGCCGCGCTTGAAGACGTCCCGGAAGAGCTGCTTGGTCCGCGTGCGGCTGAGGAAATGCTCCTGATCCGGCGCCCGCTCGTAGGCGTACCCGGGCGAGACGGTGATCCCGTCGGCGCCGGCGGCCTTCATCTCGTCGAAGAACCGGGCGACCCGCTCCGGGTCGGCGCCCTGGAACAGGGTGCAGTTCAGATTCGCCTGGAAGCCCTTTGATTTGGCCAGCTTTATCGCGTTCACCGCGACCTCGTAGACGCCATCCTGGCAGACCGAGGCGTCGTGCATCGCCTTGTCGCCGTCCAGGTGGATCGACCAGGTGAAGAACGGGTCCGGCTTGAACTGGTCGATCTTCTTGGTGAGCAGGAGCGCGTTGGTGCAGAGGATGACGAACTTCTTCCGCTGCAGGAAGCCCTCGACGATCTTCGGCATGTCGCGGTGCAGCAGCGGCTCGCCCCCGGCGATGGAGACGACCGGCGCGCCGCACTCGTCGATGGCCTCCATGCACTCGGCCACCGAAAGCCGCTGGTTCAGGATCTCGTCCGGATAGTCGATCTTGCCGCAGCCGGCGCACGCGAGGTTGCACCGGAACAGGGGCTCCAGCATCAGCACCAGCGGGTAGCGCTTAACGCCCCGCAGCTGGTTCTTCATGATGTAGGCGCCCACCCGCGCCGTCACCGCTAGGGGAATGCCCAACAGCAGCTCCTGTTACGCCTAAAGGCCCGCGATTCCTGCGCCCCCGCCGACTTAGGCGTCGTCGCAACAGCGATCAAGGGCCGCCGACGCCTGGCGGGCTCAAACGCCGCGGGCGGACCCTTGCTGTGGCGCCGTAGCGACGCACCGCCTTGGCCGCCGCCGGCCTTTGAGGCTAGAGTCGGCCAAGCGCACGCAGCGCCGGCAAGAGCGAGGGACGGCGATTGGGGGCGCCCCAGAGGACGCGCAGGGTCGGCGTCAGGCGTACGGTGTTGATCGCCGGCGTCCTGGGGCTCGCCCTCTCCACCGGCGTCATCGCCTACGTCGGCTTCGGAAAGATCGTCGCCGCCTTCGCGGGCATCGGCTGGCGCGGCCTGTTCGCCCTGGCGGGGGGCTTTCTGGCGACCAGCGCGGTGCTGGCGCTGGCCTGGTGGGTGCTCCACCCGAAGCCCTCGGTGAAGACGCTGCCGGCCTTCTTCCTGGGCCGCCTGGTCCGCGACGCTTCGGGGGAGCTGCTTCCGTTTTCCTCGCTGGGCGGTTTCGTCTTCGGCGCGCGCGCGGCGATCCTCGGGGGCGTCGAGCCGGCCACCGCGATCGCCACAACGGTCGTCGACGTCACCGCCGAGTTCATCGGCCAGCTCGGCTTCACCGCCCTCGGGATCGCCCTGCTGGCCTATCGGCCCGAGGCGCGGCAGGAGGACGCCAACTTCCTCTTCAGGGCCGGTCTCGGCCTGCTGGCCGCCTGCGTCGCGGCGGTGGTCTTCGTCGCCTTCCAGCGCCGGGCCTCGGCGATGATCGAGCGGGCGGTGGCCCGCTGGGCGCCCAGCGCGCTCGCCCAGACCAGCGCCGTCACCGCCTCCCTGCACGCCCTCTACGAGCGCGCCCGGCCGCTGACCCTCAGCTCGCTCATCCACTTCCTCGCCTGGGTGGTCGGCGGGGTCCTGGTCTGGGCCGGGCTCTGGGTCGCGGGAGTCCACGCCTACGCCCTGCGCCAGATCGTCGGGGTCGAGGCGCTGATGTACGCCCTGCGCACCATCGGCTTCGCCGCGCCCATGGGGCTCGGCGTCATCGAGACCGGCTACGCCCTGGTGGGGCCGCTGTTCGGCGTCAGCCCCGAGTTCGCCCTCGCCCTATCGCTCATCAAGCGGGCCAGGGACATCGTGATCGGGGTTCCGGCCCTCGCCCTCTGGCAGGTGCTGGAAGGGCGCAGCCTTGCGGCCCAGTCGCGGGCGAACGTCGAGACGCAGGTCTCGCAGGAGGACTGCCCCGAAACGCGGCGCATGGGACCGAGCTAGATGTCCGCGTAGACCTTGCGCTCACCGGCCATGCCCGGATGGGTCACCGCGCCCAGGTGGGCCGGCCCGACGCCCTGGGCGAACTTCCAGATCGCGCCGGAGCCGTAGTCGGTCTGGCGAGGCTTCCAGTGGCGCTTGCGGTTCTCCAGCTCGATGGGATCGACCTCCAGATCGATCACCCCGGCGTCGGCGTCGATGGAGATGATGTCGCCGTCCTTGACCAGGGCGATCGGGCCGCCGACCTGGGCCTCGGGCCCCACGTGGCCGATGCAGAGGCCCCGCGTCGCCCCCGAGAAGCGGCCGTCGGTGATCAAGGCCACCTTGTCGCTGATCCCCTGGCCGTAGATGGCGGCGGTGGTGGAGAGCATCTCGCGCATCCCCGGCCCGCCTCTCGGGCCCTCGTAGCGGATCACGAGGACGTCGCCCTCCTTGTAGTCGCGCGCCTCCACGGCGGCGAAACAGGCCTCCTCGCCGTCGAACACCCGCGCCGGGCCGCGGTGGACCCGGTGCTGGAGACCGGCCACCTTGACCACCGCGCCGTCGGGGGCGAGCGAGCCCCAGAGGCCGACCACGCCGCCAGTGGGCGACAGCGGATTGTTCGCCGGACGGATCACCTCCTGGTCGCCCCGCCAGACGACGTCCTTCAGGTTCTCACGCATGGTCTTGCCGGTGACGGTCATGACATCACCGTGGATGAAGCCGGCGTCGAGCAGGGTCTTCAGCAGCATGGGCATGCCGCCCGCTTCGCCCATGGCCTTGGCCGGGAAGCGTCCGCCGGGCATCAGGTCGGCGATGTAGGGCGTGCGCCGGGCGATCTCGACCACGTCGCGCAAGCTGAACTCGATCCCGCATTCATGCGCCATGGCCGGCAGATGCAGGGCGCCGTTGGTGGACCCGCCGGTGGCGGCCACCACCACCGCGGCGTTCTCGAAAGCCTCGCGGGTGCAGATGTCGCGCGGCCGGATGTTCTGTTCCAGCAACCGGACCACCGCCTCGCCGGAGGCCCTGGCGTACTGGTCGCGGCTTTCGTAGGCGGCCGGCAAGGCGGCCGAGAGCGGCAGAGCGAGGCCGATGGCCTCGGAGACGCAGGCCATGGTGTTGGCGGTGTACTGGCCCCCGCAGGCGCCGTCGCCGGGGCAGGCGTGCTGTTCGAGGTCGCATAGGTCCTCGAGGCTCATCTGGCCCGCCGAGAACTTGCCGACTCCCTCGAAGATGTCCTGCACTGTGACGTCCCGCCCGCGCCAGCGCCCGGGCAGGATGGAGCCGCCGTAGATGAACACCGAGGGAATGTTGAGCCGCAGCATGGCCATCATCATGCCGGGCAGCGACTTGTCGCAGCCGGCCACCCCCACGAGCGCGTCGTAACCGTGCCCGCGCATGGTCAGCTCCACCGAGTCGGCGATCACCTCGCGGCTGACCAACGACGAGCGCATCCCCTCGTGGCCCATGGCGACGCCGTCGGTGACGGTGATGGTGCAGAACTCCCGGGGCGTCGCCCCGGCCTGCTTGACCCCGGCCGAGACCGCGTGGGCCTGGCGCATCAGGGCTGTGTTGCAGGGCGCCGCCTCGTTCCAGCAGGAGGCCACGCCCACGAAGGGCTGGGCGATCTCGCGGCTGCCGAGGCCCATGGCGTAGTAGTACGAGCGGTGCGGCGCCCGCGCGGGGCCTTCGGTCACGTGCCGGCTGGGAAGCTTCGACTTGTCCCAGGTTCCATCGGGTTTGCGGATCGTCATGGCAAGGTCCTCAAGGCTGCCGCCGCCTTTAGCGGACTGTAGGAGGCGCGGAAATCCCAAAGGACCGGCGACCGGCGCCGCGAAAGTCGGCTATGGCGGAAGAGAGCCGTCCAAGGAGACTCCCATGCGCCTCGACGCCGTGCCTATCGGGGCCGACCCGCCGAACATCGTCAATGTGGTGATCGAGGTGCCGCTGGGGGGCGAGCCGATCAAATACGAGATGCACAAGCCCTCGGGCGCCCTGATGGTGGACCGCTTCCTCTATACGGCCATGCGCTACCCCGGGAATTACGGCTTCATCCCCCACACCTTGTCGGGGGACGGCGACCCCTGCGACGTGCTGGTGGCCAACACTCGCGCCATCACGCCAGGCGCCATCATGAGCTGCCGGATCGTGGGCGTGCTCTTGATGGAGGACGAGGCGGGGGGCGACGAGAAGCTGATCGCCGTGCCGGCGCCGCGTCTCACCCAGCGCTACGACCACGTGGAGAACTACACCGACCTGCCCGCCATCGCCGTCAAGCAGATCGAGCACTTCTTCAGCCACTACAAGGACCTGGAGCCGGGCAAGTGGGTGAAGATCGTGCGCTGGGGTAACGCCCAGGAGGCCCGCGCCCTCATCTTGCAGGGCATCGAACGGGCCAAGGAGACGACGGCTAAGTCCTGACCGCGGCGGCCTCTTCCACCGCCAGGGCGAGATCGAGCGCCGCCGCCCCTTCCCTGGCCGAGGCGAGCGGAGCCGGCCCCTCGCCGCGCACCGCGGCGACGAAGGCGCCGATGCTGACGCCCAGGCGGTCGCGGCCGGCGGGCGTGGACTCGAATTCGGGGTCCAGGGCGAAGGGCGTGGTGTTCTCGAACCGGTGGACCAGGAAGTCGATGGTGACCGCCCCGGACGGATAGACGATGCGCATGGTCCGCTCGCGATCGGCGGCGTTGCGCGAGGCCCGGAACCGGCAGACAAAGCCGTTCTCGAACTCCACCACGGCGTCGGCCTCGTCGAGTCCCCTGCCTCCGCCGGAACCGGTGACGCTGAGGGCACCGCGCTCCCCCGCCCCGAGCGCCAGGGCGAGGTCGAGATCGTGGATCATCAGGTCGAGGACCACCGAGACGTCGAGATTGCGCGGCGAGGGCGGGCCCACCCGCACCGCCTCCAGCCGCAGCGGCCGCTCTGGGATATCGAAGAGACCCATGGCGGCGAAGCCGGCCCGTTCCAGGAATCCGCAGGCGACCACCAGGCCGCGCCGATCGGCCTCGGCGACGATCAGCTCGGCGTCCGCCCGGCGCGCCGCCAGCGGCTTTTCCACGTAGACCGGCTTGCCGGCCCGGAGCGCCTTTAGCGCGGCGTCCGCGTGGGCGACCGCCGGGGTCGCCACCGACACCAGGTCGACCTCGGCGATGAGGGCCGCCTCGCTCGGGAAGGCCGGGACGCCGAGCCGCTCGGAGGCGGCCGCGGCGTGGGCCGGGTTGTGGTCGTAGATCCCGGCCAGGCGCACCCCCTCGAGGCTCGCATACTTGGCCGCGTGGAATCCGCCGAACACGCCGAGGCCGATCACGCCGGCGCGCAAGCTCTGACTCATGTCCCCGCTTTCAGTCACGAAGGCGCGCGGCGACGGCCGAGGCCGATCACCCTGCGACGCGGCGTTCCCAAACCAGAGCCGGGGGCGAAGATCAAGGCGCAGCCGCCCCTGGCGGCGTCTGTCACGGCGCCGTGGTTGACAGCCGCCCCGCCCCGCGCTCCAACAGCCCGCCCCTCAAGCAAGACCGGCCGGGCGCTCCCGCCCCGCCTCCGCTGGAGCGCCGCGTGGCCCGCCTGTTCAACGCCTACGTCATCGTCGACTGGAGCGCGGCCTCCAAGGCCGCCAAGGGCGCGGACTCCATCTGGATCGGGGTTCTGAAGCGCGACGTCCGCTTCCGCATGGCCTTCGAGGCCCACAACCCGCCCACCCGGGCCGAGGGCGAGAAGCTGCTGGCCTCCGTCCTGGACGACCGCGCCAAACGCTCCGAGCGCACGCTCCTCGGGGTCGGCTTCCCGCTCGGGTTCCCCCGGGGCCTGGCGGCGGGGCTGAAGCTGCCCGGCGACGAGCCCTGGCGCGCGGTGTGGAACCAGCTCGACCGGATGGTCAAGGACAAGGCCGATAACACCAACAACCGCTTCGGGGTCGGCTCGGAGATCAACCGGCGGCTCACCGGCGGCCCGTTCCCTTTCTGGGGGGTGCCCCCGAAGGACGCGCTCACCACCTTGCAGCCCAAGCGGGGCCGCAGCCACGGGCCGGAGGATCTGCCGGAGTTCCGCCATGTGGAGCTGAGTCTCAAGGGGGCGAGCCCGGTCTGGAAGCTCTATTACCAGGGCTCGCTGGGCGGCCAGGCGATCCTCGGCATCCCCATGCTCCGGCGCCTGAAGATCGCGCGCCCGGAGACGCTCAAGGTCTGGCCGTTCGAGACCGGCTGGAAGGCGCTCACCGAGGCGGACCTCGCCGGGGTGGACGTCCTCGCCGCTGAAGTCGACCCGTCGCTGGTCAAGGCCGCGCCCCTGCCGGGCGAGCTCAAGAACACCGCCCAGGTGCGCGCCACGGCGGAAAATTTCGCCCGCCTCGACGAGGCCGGACGGCTCGGCGCCCTCTTCGGCCATGCCCGAGACGCGGCGGCGGACATGGTGGTCGACGCCGAGCGCGAGGAAGGCTGGATCCTCGGCGTGTAGGCTCAGGCGCGCCGGTCGACCAGCCAGAACCGTCCCAGCAGCAACGCGGCCGACAGATAGCTGGCCACGATCGCCGCGACCATGATTCCGTCGAGGCCCCAGCCCTGAGGGATCGCCAGCCAGTAGGCCAGCGGCATCATCACCAGCACATAGCTCGCCAGGTGCGTGCAGCTTGGCGCGACGACGTCGCCGCGCGCCCGCAGCGCCTGGGCCACCACCACCTGCATCGCGTCGGGCAGAAAGAAGAGACAGGCGAGCGCCAGCGCTCCGGTCGCCAGCGCCACGGCGGTCGGGTCGGCGGTGTAGAGAGGCGCGATCCGAGGCGCCAGCGGCCAGACCAAGAACCCGATGGCGACGCCGAACACGGCGGTGACGGCGAAGCCCAGCAAGGCGGCGCGCCGAAGCGCCGGCGCGTTGCGCGCGCCGTACGCCTTGCCGACCATCACCCCGGTGGCGGTGGAGAGGCCAAGCGGGACCATGAAGATGATCGCCGCCACGTTCAGCGTCACGCTCCAGCCGGCCACGGTCAGCGCGCCGATCCAGCCGGCGACGATGTTCATGCTCGAGAACGAGGCCATTTCGGCGAGACTGGAGACCCCGGCGCCGTAGCCGATCCGACGCTGCTCGGCCGCCAACGCCCGCGAGGGCGCAGGCTTGTCCCAGACCCCAAACCGACGCGCATCCTTCATCCCGAAGGCGTAGCCGACCGTGGCGACGGCCAGGAACGTGCGGCTGCTGAAGGTCGCGAGCGCCGCCCCGCTCGCCCCCATGGGCGCGAGGCCCAGGCCGCCCGGAACCAGAACGAGGTCGAGCGCCAGGTTGAGGCCGTTGGCGACCCACATCAGCACCATCGGCGGCGTCATCCGCCCGAGCCCCTCGAGCCACGAGGCGGCCGCCGACGAGATCGCGAAAAACGGCAGCGACGCGGCCAGGACCTCGAGCGGGCCGCTGGCGCCGGCGGCAAGGCGCCCCTTGAGGCCGAGCGCGGCCAGGGCCGGCGGTCCTCCGAAACCCAGCACCGCCCCGCCGCCAGGCCCACCCAGACGCTGTAGGAGAGGCCGCGCCGCAGCGCGGCCCCGGCAAGGTCCGGGCGGCCCTCACCCATCGCCCGCGAGGCCATCACCTGCACGCCCGACAGCAATCCCATGGCCGCGCCCAGCACCGCGCCGACCCCGGCCCAGCCCAACGCCAGATAGCCCAGCTGCTCGGCCGAGTAGCGGCCGACCACGATCGTATCGGTGAGGCCCATGGCCATCACTCCGAGGCGCGCGGCCACCACCGGCGCGGCGAGGCGCGCCAGCTGGGCGAGGTCGCGTAGAATCGGGTGGCGCGCGGCCCCGAGCGTCGGGGTCGCGGCGGCGGCCGGGCCGCTCATGGTCTTCGCCTTTCAAAGAAGCGCGGGGGTGTAGCGGAGGACGCCCCGCTCAGCAAGCGACGTTATGCGAAGGCGATGGCTCAGTTTGAACTTGCGCGGGTGCGGCCTAGCCAAAGGAGCAGCGACCCGAGCGCGAGAATCGCCGCACCAGGTATCGCCGCCAGCGCCAAGTCGTAGCCAAGCCGGCTAACGCCCACCGTGTACATGTGATGCGCCCAGACGACGGCGAATAGGGGAATGACGAGGAATGCCGCTCCAAATCCGACGATCAAGAGGCCCGCGGTTCTCACGCGCGCCTATTCGGCCGCCTGCAGCCCCGCCAGACGCTCGGCCTTCAGCTTCTCGGCCACCAGGAAGGCCAGCTCCAGCGCCTGCTCGCCGTTGAGGCGGGGGTCGCAGTGGGTGTGGTAGCGGTCGCCCAGGTCGCCCTCGGAGAGCGCCCGGGCCCCGCCAAGGCACTCGGTGACGTTCTGGCCGGTCATCTCCAGATGCACCCCGCCCGGATGCACCCCCTCGGACTCGGCGATCTCGATGAAGCTTCGCACTTCCGCGAGGATCCGGTCGAAAGGCCTTGTCTTGTAACCGTTGTTGGCCACCAGGGTGTTGCCGTGCATGGGGTCGGTCGCCCAGACCACCTGGCGCCCGTCGCGGCGCGTGGCGTCCATCAGCGCCGGCAGCCGGGCCCCGATCTTGTCCGACCCGAACCGGCCATAGAGCGTCAGGCGCCCCGGCTCGCCCGCAGGGTCCAGGGCGTCGATCAGCCGGATCAGCTCGTCCGGCTCCACGGTCGGGCCCACCTTCACCCCCACCGGGTTGCGGATCCCCTTGGCAAACTCCACGTGGGCGCCGGCGACATCGCGCGTCCGCTCGCCGATCCAGAGCAGGTGGGCCGAGGTGTCGTACCAGTCGCCCGAGGTGGAATCGACGCGGGTCATCGCCTCCTCGAAGCCCAGCAGCAGGGCCTCGTGGCTGGTGAAGAACTCCACCTGGCGCATGGACGGGAAGGTCTCGGGCGTCACCCCCACCGCGGCCATGAAGTCGAGGGCCTGGGAAAGCTTGTCGGTGAGCTCACGGTAGCGCGCGCCCTGCGGGCTGCCGTCCACGAAGCCCAGCACCCAGCGGTGCATGTTCTGCAGGTCTGCGTAGCCGCCGCCGGCGAAGGCGCGCAGCAGGTTGAGGGTGGACGACGACTGGCCGTAAGCCTTCAGCAGCCGCTCCGGATCGGGAACGCGGGCCTCGGGCGTGAACTCCATGCCGTTGATGTTGTCGCCCCGGTAGGACGGCAGCGTCACCCCGTCGATGGTCTCGGTGGGCGCCGAGCGGGGCTTGGCGAACTGGCCGGCCAGCCTGCCCACTTTCACCACCGGCTTGCCGCCGGCGAAGGTGAGGATCAGCGCCATCTGCAGCAGCACCCGGAAGGTGTCGCGGATGTTGTCGGCCGAGAACTCCTTGAAGCTCTCGGCGCAGTCGCCGCCCTGGAGCAGGAAGGCCTTGCCGGCCGAGACGTCGGCCAGGAGGCTCTTCAACCGCCGGGCCTCGCCGGCGAACACCAGCGGCGGCATCCGCCGAAGCTCCGCCTCCACCCGCGCCACCTCCGAAGCGTCCGGATAGTCGGTGGGGATGTGCTTGGCGGGCAGCGATCTCCAGGACGCGGGCGTCCAGGGCTGGGTCATGACGTCAAGGGCCTTCTTCGAAGGGCGGGGTTTCTAGCTTAGATGGGGCGGGAAGGCAAAAACGGCCATCTGGAACGCCGCCCGGCCAAGCCTTCAGGGTGTGCGCGCGCCCTTCAGCTCGCCATCCCGGAGTGCCCCAGCTTCGGGCCGGGGTCGATCCGGGGCGGGGCGCGGCCGGGGTGACGAGCGCCGATGCGGCCGAGGGACTACGTCCCCTCCTCGCGCGAGCCGCTGATCCGGTCGATGAGGCCGAAGGCCATGGCTTCCTCGGCGCTCCAGAAGGTGTCGCGGTCGAGCGCCCGCTCCACCTCCTCCGGCGTGCGGCCGCAGTGCCTGGCGTAGAGGGCGCTCACCCGCCGCTGGGTCTCCAGCACGTCCTGGGCGTGGCGTTCGATGTCCGAGGCCTTGCCCTGGAAACCGCCGGCCGCCTGGTGGACCATGATCCGGGCGTTGGGCAGGGCGATCCGATGCCCGGGCTCGCCGGCCATCAAGAGGAACGAGCCCATGGAGGCGGCGAAGCCCATGCAGACCGTGGCCACTGGGCTCTTGATGTACTGCATGGTGTCGTAGACCGCGAAGCCCGCGGTCACCGACCCGCCCGGCGAGTTGATGTACATGTCGATCTGCTTCTTGGGGTTCTCCGACTCCAGGAACAGGAGCTGGGCGCAGACCACGGCCGCGAGGTTGTCCTCGATCGCCCCGTTCACGAACACCACCCGCTCGCGCAGCAGCCGCGAGAAGATATCGAACGAGCGCTCGCCGCGGCTCGTCTCCTCCACCACCATGGGCACGAGGTTCATCAGGCGGCCCTCCTGAGAGCGGCGGCCATCACCGCCCCGCCGCCGGCTCGGACAGGCAGCGCGACGACCTCGGCGGAGGCGGCCGGCGTGTGGGTCACGCGCAGGCGGGTCCCCGCCCCCGCCGGCGCGATCTCGATGACGATCTGGCTCACGCCGCGATCGATGGGCCAGCGAATGGAAAGCCGCGCTCCCGCCTCCAGGATCTGCGCCTCCGCCGCGCCCGCGTCGGGCTCGCCCAGCCAGGCGGCGCGGATCTCCGGGATCGCGAGCGCGCGCCAAACCTTTTCCGGAGGCGCGTCGAGCTCGACCTCGAACGCCAGGTCCTGCGGGAGCTCCGATGCCTCGGTCATTGATCCATCTCCTTCAGAACGCTCCTCAGCCGCTCGATCCGCTCCGGCCAGAAGGCCCGGTGGCGGCCCAGCCAGTCGAGCAGCGGCGCGAGCCCCGCCGGCTCGATCCGGTAGAAGACCTTGCGCCCCTCCCGCCGCTCGTCCACCAGCCCCGCCGCCTTCAGCGCCGCCAGATGCTGCGACACCGCCGGCTGGGAGACATCCAGGCCGGCGGTAAGGGCCGCGACACTCATCTCCCCGCCCGCTAGGCGCTCGTAGACGGCGCGCCGGGTCGGATCGGCGAGGGCGCGGAAGACGTCGGCCTGGGTCATCGGCCGAAACAATAAGCGGATACTTATCGATCTGCAACCCGCGCCGCGAGCGCGCGCCTGCCTCTCACCCCGCCATCGCCAGCTGCGGCGGGACGTACTTCTCGCGCATGGTCACCAGCTCCTCGGCGGCGGTGGGGTGGACGGCGCAGGTGGCGTCCCACTGCGGCTTGGTGACCCCCATCTTGAGGGCGATGGCGGCCATCTGGATCATCTCCGGGGCGTCGGGCCCCACGATATGGCAGCCGATGATCCGCTCGGAGCCCTGCTCCACCACAAGCTTCATGAGCATCCGCTCCTCGCCGCCGTAGAAGGCGGTCTTCATGGGCCGGAAGACGGTCCGGTAGATGTCCACCTTGCCGTGCTTGTGCCGGGCGTCGGCCTCGGTGAGACCCACCGCGCCCACCGGCGGCTGGGAGAAGACGGCGCTCGCCACTTGTTCGTGGTCGAAGGCGGTGGGCCGGCCGTAGAACTCGGTCTCGGCGAAGGCCGCCCCCTCGCGGATGGCGACCGGCGTCAGGTTGATCCGGTCGGTGACGTCGCCGACGGCCCAGATGTTCTCGACGCTGGTCTTCGAATAGGCGTCCACCGCCACCGCCCCGCGCTCGTCGAGGGCGACGCCGGCCTTCTCGAGCCCCAGGCCCGCCGTGTAGGGGGCCCGCCCGGTGGCGTACATCACCACCTCGGTCTCCATCTCGTGGCCACTGGCCAGGAAGCTCTTCACGCCGCCAGCGGTCTTCTCGAGCCTGGTGTGCTCGCATCCGAGGATCACGGTGATGCCCCGCTTGCCGAGCTCGGCCTCCAGGTGGGAGCGCACGTCGTTGTCGAAGCCGCGCAGGATGTTGGCGCCGCGGTACATCAAGGTGGTCTCGACCCCGAGGCCGTTGAAGATGCCGGCGAACTCCACGGCGATGTAGCCGCCGCCGACGATCAGGATGCTCTTGGGCAGGCGCGGCAGGTGGAAGGCCTCGTTGGAGGTGATCACGTGCTCTGCGCCCTCCAGGCTCGGCGGAATGGAAGGCCGCGCCCCGGTGGCGATGAGGATCTTGTCGGTGGTGATCGTCCCCTCGCGTCCGGCGAGCGCCACCGTGTGGGCGTCCTCGAGCTCGGCGCGGGCGTGGAAGATGTCCGCCCCGGCGTTCTGCAGGTTGGTGACATAGATCCCGGAAAGCCGGGCGATCTCGATGTCCTTGGCCGAGATGAAGGCCGGCCAGTCGAAGCTCGCTTCGCATTTCGACCAGCCGTAGCCCTGCGCGGTCTTCAGCGCCTGGGAGACCTCGCTGGCGTAGACCATGAACTTCTTCGGCACGCAGCCGCGGATGACGCAGGTGCCGCCCACCCGGTGCTCCTCGGCGATGGCTACCCGGGCGCCCGACATGGCCGCCAGCCGCGCCGCGCGCACCCCACCGGACCCCGCGCCGATGACGAAGAGGTCGTAGTCATATTTCGGCATGCATCCTCCGGCCGCGCTGCAAGGCTCTGTAAATAGACACTCCCCCCTCTGGAGGAAGCGCCCGGACCTTCAAGGACCGTCGCAGCATCAGCCGGGCTCGGTAAAGAGCGGAACGAGCGAGGCGACCAGCAGCAGCGCCATGCCGACGTTGAAGGCCCGAAGCGCCGCCGGACGATCGAGGAACCGGCGCAGCGCCACCCCGAACGCCGTCCAGGCGAGCACGCTGAAGACGCTCACCGCCGCGAAGACGGCGAGCGCCACCGCCAGATTGGCGACGAACGCCCGCGTCGGCACGTAGGCCGAGACCGCGCCCAGCGCCATGGCCCAGCCCTTCGGGTTGACGAACTGGAACCCCACGGCGGCCACGAAGGTCATGGGCCGCGGACCCGCCGCCTTGGCGCCGATTCCCTTGGCGCTGGCGATCTTCCAGGCGAGCCAAAGGAGGTAGGCGGCGCCGCCCCACTTCAGGAGCGCATGCAGCGGCGGGAAGGCCGCGAACACCCCGGCCAGGCCGAAGCCGCAGAGGGTGAGGAGGACCGTGAAGCCGGCGATCACCCCGGACATGTGCGCGGCGCTGGCGCGCAGGCCGAAGTTGGCCCCCGAGGCCATCAGCATGGCGTTGTTCGGCCCCGGCGTGATGGAGGCGGCGAAGGCGAAGGCCAGCATCGCGCTCAGCAGCTCGGGCGTATAGGTCGGCGTCATGTCCGTCGTCCTGGATGGGCGGCGGAGGGTCTCCCAGGGCCCTCCGCGGCGGAGGGCTTGGGTGGATCGGTCGAGCCTTGCGGCTAGACCCTGTTCCCCGCTCCCCCGCGCACGCCTGCGCGCCAGGCCATGACCTGGATGCAAATGGCGGTTGCGAGAGCTTTGCGGCGGAGCATCGCCGCGTCGCTAGCACGACCCAGGCTGGCGGACAATTCACCGCTCACGGCCGCAGCGTGACCACCCCCTCGTCGGTCCCGATCAGCGCCACGTCCGCGAGGCCGAGGAAGAGGCCGTGGTCGACGACGCCGGTGATGCTCTTCAGGGCCGCCTCCACGCCGGCCGGATCGAGGATGGCGCCGCAGGGGGCGTCGTAGATGTAGTTGCCGCCGTCGGTGACGAAGGGCGCGCCGTCGGTCATGCGCCTGAGGGCCGGCTCGGCGGCGACGCCGCTGTCGGCCAGCCCCTCGATGATCCGCTTCAAGGTGGTGGCGTGGCCGAACGGTATGACCTCGATCGGCAGGGGAAAGCGGCCCAGCACCGGCGCCCGCTTGCCGGCGTCGGCGATGACGACGCAGCGGTGCGAGGCCTCCCAGACCAGCTTCTCGCGCAGCAGCGCCCCGCCGCCGCCCTTGATCAGGCTGAGGCCCGGCCCGATTTCGTCGGCCCCGTCGACGGTGAGATCCACCGCGCCGGCCTCGTCCAGGTCGGTCATCACCAGGCCCACCGAGCGGCCCAGGGTCTCGGTGGCCCTGGAGGTGGCGACGCACTTGGGCGGCTGCAGGCCGTTGGCCGCCAGCCGCTGCGCCAGGGCCCGGACGAACCAGACGGCGGTCGAGCCGGTGCCGAGGCCGAGCACGGCGATGCTCTCGTCCACCAGCGCCGCGGCCGCCTCGCCGACCGCCCGTTTTTGGTCTTCGGCGTTCATTCGGTCCTCGCCTTGGCGGCCTTGGCCCGGCGCTTGCGCTCGCGGAAGGCGGCCGCCCAGCCCGCCTTCTGCACCTGCCGCCCGCGGCCCAGCGCCAGGGCGTCCGGGTCTACGTCCTCGGTGATCACCGAGCCGGAGCCGGTATAGGCGCCCGCCCCGATCCGCACCGGCGCCACCAGGGCGGAGTCCGAACCGATGAAGGCGCCCGCCCCCACGTGGGTCTCGTATTTGTCGAAGCCGTCGTAGTTGCAGAAGATGGTCCCGGCGCCGATGTTGGCGCCCGCCCCTACCGTTCCGTCGCCCAGATAGGCGAGGTGGTTGGCCTTGGCGCCCTTGCCGAGCGTCACCTTCTTCACCTCCACGAAGTTGCCGATGTGGGCGTCCTCGCCGATGTCTGCGCCGGGTCTGAGGCGCGCGAAGGGGCCGACGATCGCTCCGGCGCGCACACGCGCGCCCTCCAGGTGGCTGAAGGCGCGCACCACCGCCCCGCTCTCCACCGCCACGCCTGGAGCGAAGACCACGTTGGGCTCGACGACGACCCCGGCGTCGAGCCGGGTGTCCCAGGCGAGCTGCACGGTCTCGGGCGCGATCAGGGTCACCCCGGCCTCCATCAGCTCGGCGCGCCGGCGGCGCTGGAAGGCGGCCTCGGCGGCGGCGAGCTCGGCCTGGCTGTTGACGCCCAGGAACACCTCCTCGGCCGCGAAGGCGGCGCGCACGGACTTGCCGGCCCCGGCCGCCAGGGCGACCACGTCGGTGAGGTAGTATTCGCCCTTGGCGTTGGCGCAGCCCACCTCGGCGAGCAGCTCGAAGAGCAGGGGCGCGGGGGCGGCGAGGACCCCGGAGTTGCAGGCGTCCACCGCCAGCTCCTGCGGGCTCGCCTCCTTGGCCTCGACGATCCGCAGGAGGCGCTCGCCCTCGCCGAGAATCAGCCGTCCATAGGCGCCGGGCTCGGCGGCGTGAAAGCCGAGCACCGCCAGATCGGCGCCCGCCGCCCGCAGCGCGAAGAGCGGCTCGACCGCCTCGGCGGTGAGGAGGGCGCTGTCGGCGTATGTGACGACCACGTCGCCCTCGAAGTCCCCCAGGGCCGCCTTGGCGGCCAGCACCGCATGGCCGGTGCCGAGCGGAGGGTCCTGGACCGCGATCGCCTTGTCGCCCAGCCGTGCGGCCACCCGCTCGCGCACCGCGGTCACGCCCGGACCCAGCACCACCACGATCCGCGCGCAGCCCAGCCCCACCGCCACGTCGATGGCGTGGTCGATGAGCGCCCGCCCGCCCACCGGGTGCAGCACCTTGGGGATCGGCGACTTCATCCGCGTTCCCTGGCCGGCGGCCAGGATGACGGCGGCGCGCGGACTCATGGCGGACCTCCAAGCCTCGAGCGACTCATGCGAGCTTGTCTTGCGCGCGGCTTTAGCCGAAACGGCGGCGGCTTTCGACCCGCGACAGATGGATCCCCCCTTGGCGCCCGCACTCCGCGACCTTTCCGGCTGCGTCATCGCCTTCGACCTCGACGGGACGCTCGTGGACACCGCTCCCGACCTGGTCGGGGCCCTGAACGCCGTCCTCGCCGAGCGCGGGCGCCCCGCCCTCCCGCTGGCCGTGGCCCGCCCGATGATCGGCCACGGCGCCATGGCCCTGCTGGAGCGCGGCCTCGCCGCCGCCGGCGGCCCTGCCGAGCGGGGGCCGGCGCTCTTCGACCGGTTCATCGAGATCTACGCGGGGCGGATCGCCGAGGAGAGCCGGCCGTTCCCGGGGGTCGCCGAAGCCCTGGACGAACTCGCGGACGCCGGGGCCCGGCTGGTGGTCTGCACCAACAAGCGCACCGGCTTTTCCAAGGCGCTGCTGGAGGCGCTGGACCTGGCCGGCCGTTTCGCCGCGGTGATGGGCCCGGACGCCGCCGGGGCCATGAAACCCGACCCGCGTCACCTGATCGCCGCGCTGGAGGCCGCAGGCGGGCGAACGGCCGCGGCGCTGATGGTGGGCGATTCCAAGACCGACCTCGACGCCGCCCGCGCCGCGGGGGTCCCGATGGCCGCGGTGAGCTTCGGCTACACCGAGATCCCCGCCGCCGAGCTCGGCGCCGACGCCCTCATCCACCGGTTCGCCGATCTGCCCGCCGCGGCCAGCCGCTTGCTCGCCGGCCGGGCCGAGGCTATTAGCCCGATCCTTCCGAGCTCGGCGGACGCGTAGCTCAGCGGGAGAGCGCTCGCTTCACACGCGAGAAGTCGTAGGTTCGATCCCTACCGCGTCCACCACCCAGCCGCCGGTCCTTCGGCGACGCGCCGAAATTCACGGATTCTGAGGCGGAAGCTTGGAACTGACCGCGGTCGGCGGCTGCGTCTCCTGCGTGTTTGGACGGAAGAACGCCCCAGAGCAGCGCGGCGAAGCCCGTCTCATTCACTCTGGTCTGACGGCGCCCCCGCCAAGCTTGGTTCAGCGAAGATCCAGGAAGAAATGGCTCGATGGGACTGCTTACGCGTATCAGGTCGCGGTAAATCCGCCGTCGATCACCAACGAGGCGCCCGTGATGTAGGCGGCGGCGTCAGAAGCCAGAAAGACGATGGCTCCGACGATGTCATCGACTTCTGCAAACCGACCAATCGGGTAAGCCTTCATCCTTTGAGCGGTCTGCTCGGGATGGGCGGCCCAGTTCGCGGCGTTCATTGGCGTGCGAGTCGAGCCGGGCGCGACGACGTTCACGCGCACACCCATGGCGGCGAACTCTACGGCGGCGGATTTGGTGTAGCCTTCCACCGCATGCTTGGCCGCGGTGTAGTGTGCGGATATCCCATAGGCGATCCGGCCCTGGACGGACCCGAGGTTGATCACCGATCCGCCTCCTTGAGCGAGCATCTGGCGGATTTCGTATTTCATCGAAAGCCAGAGCCCCTTCACGCTGGCGTTGAAGGTTCGTTCGTACTGCGCCTCCGTGAGGTCGATGAGTGAGCCGGCGGTGCCGGCGCCGGCGCTATTGACCGCGATGTCGAGGCCGCCCAGCGCAGCGACGGTGTCGGCGACGGCCTTCTCCACTTCGGTCTCGACCGTCACGTCGGCCCGCAGGAATATGGCCTCGCCCCCGAGGGCTTCGATCTCGGCGACGACGGCCGAGCCGGCCTCGGCCTTCCGGCCCAGACAGGCGACGCGAGCGCCTGCCGCGGCCAGAGCGACCGCCGAGCCTCGCCCGATCCCGCTGGTGGCGCCCGTGACGAGCGCGACTTTTCCTTCCAGCACCTTCATGGCCGCCGCCCGAAAACAGACGCAGTGACAGGGCGAAGCCTGTCTTATTCATTTTGGTCTGGCAACACGCGCTGCGACCACGGCGCCTTCGCGATTGGGCCCATCGGCGGCGCCGGCGCCAGTCAGCGCCGGCGTCGAGGAAGGCTTACGACGTTGGTGGCGTGAAAGAGCTGCCGCAGCGCCGCTGCGAGATGCCCCTGGCGAAAGGGCTTGGCGAGCTGCGGCAAGCCGATCTCAAGACTGCCGCCGACGTAGCCGGTGATGACCAGCACGGGCAGCTGCGGTCGCAAGGTCCGCGCGCGTCTCGCCAGTTCGGCGCCGTCCATCACCGGCATCATGTAGTCGGTTACGAGGGCGTCGATCTCGGCCCCTTCGTTCAGCTTCGCCAGGGCGTCTCCGCCGCTCGACGCCTCGATGACCTTGTGCCCCAGCTCGCGCAGCATCTCCGCGGTGCCTATGCGGACCAGGTCCTCATCGTCCACCAACAGCAGCGACAGCGGCGACAGGGCGGACGCCGCCGACGCCGTCGGTTCGCGCCGCATGGAAGGGGCGTCGCCGGCGGCGACCGGCAGAAACAGGTCGGCGCGCGTCCCTTTCCCCAGCGCACTCGAGAGCGTGAAGGCGCCCCCAAGCTGGGCGGCGAGGCCATGCACCATGGAAAGACCAAGACCGGTCCCCTTGCCGACATCCTTCGTGGAGTAGAACGGCTCGACGGCGCGCGACAGCGTCTCCTCGCTCATGCCGATACCCGTATCGATGACGGACACCCGCACATAAGCCCCCGGCTCCAACTGCTGGATGGAGCGAGGCCCCACGAGCGTACGCTCCACCGCAAGCGTGAGCACGCCGCCCTCGGGCATGGCGTCCCGCGCATTCACGGCGAGATTCAGGATCGCCAGCTCCAACTGGTTCGGATCGACCAGGGCGGGCGGCAGGTCGGCCGTGGCGGCTACTTTCACCTCGACAATCGGTCCCACCGAGCTCGCCACGAGGTCGCGCATGTCGCTGATCAAGTCGCCCACGTCGACGGCCTTCGTCTCCAGCGACTGACGGCGAGCGAACCCGAGCAGACGTTGAACGAGGGTCTTCGCGCGATCGGCAGAACGGAGGGCGTTCTGAATGGACCGGGAAGTCCGTGGATCCTGGGCGGAATAGCGCCTGTCGAGCAGATCGAGCGCCCCGGTGATCGGGGTCAGCAGATTGTTGAAGTCGTGCGCGACGCCACCGGTGAGCTGGCCGAGGGTTTCGAGCTTTTGGGCCTCGTGGAGCTTGGCCAGCACCGCCTCGCGTTCCTTCAGCGCTTCCGAGACCCGGCTTTCCAGCGACTCGTTCAGTTCGATCAGCGCCCTCTCGGCCCTACGCCGGGCGGTGATGTCCTGGAACACCACGGCGACCTCCAGCCGGGTCGCGGGCTCGACCCTGAAGGCCGACAGCTCCAGTTGCCGCCCCGTCGCCGCCAGTTCGCGTTCGAAGCGCATCGGGCGCCCGGTGAGCAGAACCTGCCGGTAGAGCTCGACCCATCCCTCCGCCTCGTCGGGCACCATGGTCCGAACGCTCTGGCCGACGACGTTCGCGATGCCCGCATGGCGTTCATAGGCCGGATTGGCTTGCACGTGCACATAATCGCCGAGCGGACCGTCGGGGCCGTCGTGAAACCGGATGACGCAAAAGCCCTCGTCCAATGTCTCGAACAGAAGCCGGAACCGCGCCTCGCTCTCATGCAGCGCCTCGAGGCGTCCTCGCGCCTCATACTGCCGGCGACGGGCGCGCAGGGCGGACTGCGACAGGCTGACGAGCGTGGTCGGGTGAAACGGCCGTTCGAGGAAGGCGACGTTCCCGAGCTTCTTCAGGTGTCTGGCGGCGGCGGGATTGCGCTCGAGCCCCCCGCCCCGGTGCGTCAGCAGGATGAAGGGCAAGTCCGACCATTCCGCCTGGCTGTCCAGCCAGGTTTTCAGCGGCCGGATGTCGGCCGTGTCGACGCTCTCTTCCGTCAAGACTACGAAGCCGACGCCCCGTTCGAGTTCGATCACCAGGTCGATCAAGCTCTCACAGGCGGTCCCATAGATGCCGGCTTCGACCAGCATCGCGGCGGCCATCGCCGCGTCTCGTCCCCGCGGCGCCAGAACCAGCGCCCGTTCAGACGCGGCCGTGGGCCTCATGGACCCCCCTCGCCCAGCAACGAGACCTTGCCGACATAGGTCGGCGCGCCGCGCAGCACGCCCTGGAATTCGATCAGGGGCGCGCCGAGGGTGATGCCCCGCCCGTCGATGACATATTCGCGAATCGTTTCCTCGTGCATGCCGGTCCGCTTCTTCACCACCGACATTGCGCGTCGCACCCGGCCCAGGGCCTCGAAATACCGCAGCAGGATCACCGAATCCGCCAGGTAGGTGATGTCCACCGGAGACTGCATGTCTCCCACCAGCCCATGCTGGGCGACGGTGAGGAAGGTCGTAACGCCCTGACGGTTGAGGAATTGCAGCAGCTCGTGCATGTGCAGCTCCAGGGCCTGCTCGCCGGGCATGGCGGCGCGGTAGCCGTTCAGGCTGTCGATCACCACGGTGCGCGCCCGCTTCATCTCCACGCACCGGCGCACCCGCGCGATGAACTCGCCTGGCGTCAGCTCGGCGGCGTCCACCGGCTCCAGCAAAAGCTGGCCGGTGTCGACCATGCCCTGCAGGTCGATCCCAAGACCCAGCGCGCGCTGGGTCAGCAGTCCGATCTCCTCGTCGAAGATGAACATCGACGCGGCCTCGCCCCGCTCCACGGCCGTCTTCACGAACGTCAGGGTCAGAAGGGACTTGCCCGTGCCGGCTGGACCCAGGACGAGGACGTTCGACCCGCGGTCCACGCCGCCGCCCAGCAACGCATTCAGTTCGCCGGAATCGGTCGACAAGACGTCGCGCGTGAATTCCGTCTTGTGTTCGGCCGAGACGAGCCGCGGATAGACCCTGACGCCGCCCGTCACGATCTTGAAATCGTGATGCCCCCCGCGCACCCGGCGCCCGCGATACTTCAGTACACGCAGGCGCCGACGCTCGGCGCCGTATTCAGGTGTGAACTCATCCAGGCGAAGGACCGCGTGAGCGATGCTGTGCACGGTCTTGTCGTTTTCCCCCGAGGTGAGATCGTCGAGCATGACCACCGTCGCCTTTTGCGCGGCGAAATAGTGCTTCAGCGCCAGGATCTGGCGCCGGTAACGCAGGGAGCTCTGGGCGAGCAGGCGGATCTCCGACAAGCTGTCCAGCACCACCCGGTCGGGCTTGGTACGCTCGAAGGCTTCGAAAATTCGCTTGGTCGTCTCTCCGAGTTCGAGGTCCGAGGAGTAGAGCAGGCTCTGTTGCTGCTCCTCGTCCAGCAGGTTCTCGGGGGGGAGGAGCTCGTAGATATCGATGCCGTCCAGCGCTAGGCCGTGGGACGCCGCCCCGGCGCGCAGTTCTTCCTCCGTCTCCGACAGGGTGATGTAGAGGCACCGCTCGCCCGCGGCCGCGCCGGCCACGAGGAACTGTGTGGCGATCGTCGTCTTGCCGGCGCCGGGACTGCCCTCCACCAGGAAGAGGCGCCCGTGGGCGAATCCCCCGCCAAGCACGTTGTCGAGGCCCGAGATCCCAGTCTTGTCATCCATTCCCTGGCTCTAGCGGCTGCTGAAACCAAACGCGCCCGCACCCGGCCTCCGCGCGGGCAAGGCAACGTTTGCCCATAAACATTTTTGAGCCGGATCGGTTCATTCTGGGCGCGCCAGGCTACCGGGGTTTGGGGTTGTGCTCGGTCCTGTGGCCGACATTGAGCCCGCCGCCGACGGGACGCAGAGGCTTAAGCGGCAAGGGGAGCTCTCAACCCCAAATTTTGTGGCGCGCCGTCGACCATGCCCCGAACCTTCGCGATGAGCGCCGCCTTTGCCGAGCCTCCACAGTCGATCACCGCACCTTGGCGATGATTTCCTCGGCGAAGCGGTGGACGAGGTCGATCGCCTCTGTCACCGGCGCCTTCGCGGCAGCCTCAGTCCTGTCCGGGTGACGCCCATGGCCTGAAGGGCGCCGAGCTGATCGACGCACTCCTGAGCCGGGAGGTCGGCGCGCAGATCGCAGGCCCTGCCGAGACAAGTTGGGGCTCGACTGACAGCACCACCACCCGGTCTTCGCCTGATGGCGGTGTTTATAGCCGAGAAGATCAACTACCGGCGCTGGAGCCGAAACGGTACTTGAGCCCGAAGCCGAACATCCTGGGCGGACCGTAGATCGCGGCGAAGTCGCCCAGGGAGGAGTTCTGCTCCAGATCGTCGGCGCCGGCCAAGACGAGCTGGTTCGTCACGTTGGTCATGAAGAACGACGCGTCGACGGGATGGCCGAAGATCTGATGCCACGTCGCCCGCAGATCCAGCGTGTTGTAGGCCGGCTGAACCGCGCGGGGGTTGAGGTTGGCGGTTGAACTCAGCCACTCCTTGCTCTGGGTAACTCCAAGTGCCGCCGATGGTGATCACACCGATCGTCGGATCGAGCGGAAGCTCGTAGTCCACGGACAGTCCGAGCTTGTTCCGCGGGACGAAGCCGAACGCGCTCTCGGCGCAGAAACCTTCGATGACGAACGCATCGGGATTGCATGGGCTCGTCGGGTTCGACAAAGCGTCGGTCGGCAGATGCTTGTAAGCGGCGTCGGTGTAGGCGTAGTTCAGATCGAGCGTCAGTCCCTGGACGGGGATCAAGGTGCCCTCGAACTCGACCCCCTGAACCACCCCGTCATCCACGTTGCGGACAGCCGAATCCGGCGTCGTTCCCGGGGGCGCGGGCAGGACGACGTTTTCTTGAATGTTGGTGTAGTTGTCGTGGAACAGGGCGACGTTGGTTCGAAGCTTCACGCCGTTGAAGTCGAAGTCCGCCTTCGCGCCCACCTCCACCGAGAGGTCGTATTCGGGATTATAGAGTGGGCTGACCCCGGCCGGGACCGTACCGTTGTCCCCGCCCGGGCGGTAGCCGCGGCTGACCTTGGCGTAGACCATTTGAGCCGGCGTGATTTGATAGGTCACCCCTGCAGTGTAGGTTACGGCGTGGAAGGACGTCCTGAACTCGACACAAGGGCTGCCGGCGAAGGGCACACAGACCCCGTGAGGCACGGTGGTGACGCTGGCCGGCAGGCCCGGCGCCGGGAGCGGCGCAAGATAGGTATTCTCTTTGGTGTGGTTGCTGTCGGCGCTGTAGCGGATGCCGGCGTTGACTTTCAGGCCTGGTAGGATGTCGCGGAAATCGTATTCGGCGTTGCCGTAGCCGGCGACCTCCCATGTCTTGGTGTATTGGACACCGACCCGCTGCAAGAAGCCGGTGTTGACGGTGGCGTTCTCGAATGGTCCAGGCGGCTTCTGGGCGTCGGCGTAGGCGCCCGCCGACCAGGTTAGCCGATCATCGAACAGCTTTCCCGCGAGGTGGAACTCGTCGCTGAACTGTTCCGCCAGGTTGAACGGCAGGAACTGACCGCCGTAGGGACAGCCGGAGTGACACGGGACGATCAGATCGCCGTTGCCGCCCGCGTAATTCTGCGCTTCGAAATCCCGCGAGTAGATATAGCCGAAGATATTCTTGATCGTGATGAAATGAAAATCAGCCGTGGTCGTGTTGACCACATAGATGTTGTCGCGGCGGTCGAAGAGCGGGTTCGAATCGTAGACGGCTCTCGGGCCGAGGGCGAGCTGGCGGGCGACTTGGGCGTTGAGGTCGGCCACGTAGTTCGCGGGTGTGAACGGCAGCACGCCCTGGGCCGCCGGAACCACATTGCCGTTGGCGTCGATTCCGTAAAGGGGAGCGATCGGGTTTTTCGCTGGATCGGCGATGGCACCGGCGATGGCGCCAATGATGGTCTGGTGGAGGTACTGAAGTTCGACCGCCGTTCCGTTCTCGTGGGTGTGCTCGTAGGCGACCGAGGTGTAGTTCTCGATGTTCTCGGTCGGCCTGATGACGATCCCGAAGCGGTAGGATTCGTAGGCGACGTTGTCGAGGTCTCTGCCATTGTAGAGGTTGGTGGTGAAGCCGTCGCGGTGGTTGACGTCCGCCGCCGCGCGCAGGAGCAGCTTGTCGGGGATGAGCGGAATGTTCAGGGCCCCCGTGAACTCCCTAAGGCCATAGTCGCCGACCTTGCCTTCCACGAAGCCGTCGAAGCTGTTGGACGGCTTCTTCGGATAGATCATCACGTTGCCGCCGTCGGTCACCCGGCCGAACTGGGTGCCCTGCGGGCCGCGCAACACCTGCACGCTGTCTAGGTCGAAGAACGCGCCGTGACCAAGTCCGGTGAAAACCGAGCCGGTGTTAATCGGGACCTCGTTGTAGTAGGGAATAACGGCGTTGAACTGGTTGCCGTAGCTGTAAGACTGACCTCGAATCGCATAGATGACATTATTCCGATCGGAAATAACTGCTGGAACGGTCAGACCCGGGGTGAGATTCGCTAGATCCTGCGGATTGAAGACGCCCACCTGATCGATCGTCTTCTGGGAAATCGCGGTGACCGCAACCGGAATCCTCTGCAGATTCTCGGACGTGCGCCGCGCCTGCACCACCACCTCCTGCAGCGACGTGGTGTTCGAGGCGGCCGCGGCCGCAGTGTCAGTTGCGGCGGTTGTATCCGCCGAGGCCGCGCCTCCAAAGGCGGCCAGCGCGCTCCCGCAAAGGAGCGTCGTGAATTTCAAGATGGTCATGCCCCTCCCCCCGGCGGATCTTGTGGCGCGATCCGCATCGATAAAACTGAACGTATCACGAAAAATGTCTGCCGGTCTACCGGGAACTTCGTGGCGGATGGGGCGCTCGCGCGCAACGCGATAGGGCTTCAGCTGCTCAAAATCCGGTCAAAGCGGATTTATGCATATTACTGGTCACATGGCTTCATCGTCCTTGCGCAAACCGTAATTCCGAATACCGTTCAGTCTCGACGTGGTTGTGCGTCGCCGGCAGGTTCGACGGCAGAAGCTGGCGACTAGGGCACGCCAACCCGCTGAAGGGCGCTCCCCGCCCAGAAGGAAAAGCTGTTCGCCGACGCAGAAGCCGAAGCGGCCGCCGCCCAGACCGTGCCGCTTCGCCGCCTGGGCGAGCCACGCGACATGGCAAGCATGGCGGTCTTCCTCTCCTCGGACGCGGCCCAGTGGATCAGCGGCGCCACCGTCATGATCAGCGGCGGCCAGCGCTACACATGAGCTCGAACAGCGGCGCGACGCATCGGGGTCACGGGATGGATATTGCCGCTCGGCCACGACCGGAGGGACTTGACGCGGCCGCCTTGATGGCGGCGGCCGCACACGCGACCGGGCTCAGCGACTATGGCGACCCCAGTCTGCAGGAAAGAGTGGCCGCTCTCTGCGCGGCGATGAATGAGGCGGGTCTCGATGCGGCTGCCAGGGCGCGCGCGGAAAGCGTCTATCTTTGGCTGCTCAGCGACCGGTTGCGGTTCTTTGACGACCACAAACGCCTCAAAATCGGCGCCGAGCGGATAGAGCGGCCGATCATTGTCACTGGCGAGGCCCGCTGTGGCACGACGTTCGCCCAGATGCTGATGGGGCAGGATCCGAGTTCGCGTCTGCTGCAGTTCTGGGAGGTGATGCGCCCCTCGCCGCCGCCCTCGCTCGCCGGGCGCCAAGATCCGCGCAAGGCCCAGGCCGACGCCGACCGGCGGGAGATTCTTGCCCAGATCCCAGCCTGGCTGATTTCGCACCCGTACAACGACATGCTGGGGAGAGGTCCGCCGGAGTGCGAGCGCACCTGGGCGATGGACTTCCGCACCACTTCGCCCACCGGATGGTGGCGTGTTCCCCTCATGCCGGTGATCTCGGGCCCACAGGACCCGCCCGCCCAGTACCGAATCCACAAGATGATGCTGCAACAGCTCCAGTACAAAGCGCCGAAGAAGCGTTGGGCGCTGAAAGGGCTCCAGCATCACCACCGCCTGGGAACAGTGCTGGAGACCTATCCCGACGCAATCGTCGTCTGGATTCACCGCGATCCGGTGCAGGCGCTCGCTTCGCGCGTCCAGCTGCTCACCGAGATCTTCGAAGGGATCGCCGGCCCGATCGACCGGCGCGCGTTCGCGCGGAAGACCTTGGCGTACGGACGGGAGATTTTCGCCAAGCTGGCGGAGTCGGCCGTCGCCGACGATGCGCGGGTCCACCACGTGCTCTATTCTGAATTCACCCGCGATCCCATTGCGCAGATCCAGAAGATTTACGATCGGGCTCGTTTGCCTTTCACGGATGCGTACCACGAGGCGATGCTGAGTTGGATGCCGGGCAATCGCTCCGACAGGTACGGCAAGTTCCTCTATTCGCTGGACCTGCTCGATACGCCCGTAGCGGCCCTGCATGAGGAGTTCGCACCCTACCGAGAGCGGTACGGCGTGGAGATCGAAAAGCCCAAGCACTAGAACGGCATGGAGGTCGCCATGAGCTTTGGCGCGGGACCGGACGACGAAGCGCTCAAAGCGGCTTGGGAAGACTTCTGCGACCGGCTGAGGGCGGCCGGTGACGGGGTCTTCAAGGACGCCAATCCCGCGACGTCGCTGCAGCGGGCCGACGGATTCCGCTTCCTCACCCAGAATCTCAGCCAGGCCTTCGGCCTGGCCCTGGAGACCAAGGATGCGGCCTACCCTGCGTTCCACGCCTTCTGCGGCCCCGCCCGCAAACTCGGATCAGACAATGCCGATGCGGTCTACCTCCAGGCCTGGATCGACGGCCGCTTCGTCTACCGGATCAGCGGCGACAAGGGCTCGGCGCGGTTCTGGAATCTGACCATCCAGGGCCACCGCCCCGACGGCGCGCTGCACGAGCCCTTCGGCGACACGCCTCAGGCCAACCTCTTCGGTCACCAGCTGAACACCGACTGGGATGGCGGCTTCGAGCTTTACGTCGGCGGGGCACCGCAGGGGCGGAACTGGCTGCCGACGACGCCGGAAAGCCGCAAGATCTTCTTCCGTCAGTTCTTCGACAGCTGGGATGAGGAACCAGCACGGATCCGCATCGAGCGCGTCGGCATGGACACGCCCCGTCCCATCCCGACGCCGGCCGCCATGATCGAAGCGATGGCGTGGGCGGGTCGGTTCGTCGGCGACGTGGTTTCCTATTGGCCGGACTTCATCTGGGGAAAAGGCCAGCTCATCGACCCGGAGAGCCGCAACCGCTTCAACGCGGCCAACCTCGCCGCCTCTGCGGCGAGCGCCGAGGCGGGCGTGGAGGACGCCAAGCGGGGCCGGTTCCTGACGCAGATGCGCTGGTCGCTGCAGCCCGACGAGGCGCTGATCATCGAGTTCGACGACCCGCGCAGCTTCTGGATGCTCACCAACGAAGCGGTGTTCGGCAACAGCCTCGACTACCTCTACCGGCACGTGAGCTTCACGCCGAGCCGCACCCTGGTAGACGCCGACGGCCGGATTCGCTTGGTGATGACACACAAGGACCCGGGCTACGCCAACTGGATCGAGACCCAGGGCTACCGGGCCGGCGTGCTGACCTACCGCAACATGGAGCTCATGGCCGCTCCCAGCTTCCACACCAGCACCGTGCGCGTCGACGAACTCGGCCAACGCCTACGCGACTCGATTTCGACCGACGAGCGGGCCGAGGCGATGCGCCGTCGCTTCCGGGCTAACCTGCGTCGGCACGCTTTGACGTAAGTGTTATGGCTGACGAGAGACCGGCTCGACTACGAGGCGGCTGTTAACTCCTCGAGTTCGGATAAGAACCTCCAATCGAGGCCGCGCTGACGGAAGGGGGAGACAGGGGGGCGCTCGCCTGCCCGCCGCGCCCGGAGCTAAAGAAGCCCCTGGCCATGACAGGTGAGAATGAACAGCCAGCTCCTTCCACGGCGCACATAGGCGCACGCGCCCGCCATCTATTCTGATCCGAAGTCCTGTCCGGAGGCGGCTGCGGCCAGTTTTAGCACTACTTCCCGCAGCTCGTTTTCCCGGCCGCGGAGCCGAACGGCGGGCAAAGATATGCCGAGGGCGGCTACAATATCACCTTTCGGCCCGAAGACGGGTGACGCGATACCCGCCCCATCAATGTTCCTCTCGCCCAGTGCTGTCCAGGACTTCGAGCGGCGGACAACGGCGAGCTGAGCGCGGAGTACTTCAGGATCCACTACAGTATGCTCGGTGTAGCGTTGCATTTTAGCATGTGATAGATAATTCTCTTTAACTGCTTCCTCCTGAAAAGCTAACAGGACGCGTCCGGCTGCACCCGCATGCAGCGGTGCGCTTGCCCCGGGCACAAGCGCATATCGAACCGGGTTGGCGGTCTCGATGGCTTCGATGACCAGGAAGCGGTCTCCATGCAGAACCGAAAGCGTCGCGGTCTCGCCCGTCGCCGCCGCCAGTTCACTGAGATACGGGCGCGCGAGCCGAGGAAGCGACCATGTCATGGTTATCTGCGCGGCCAACCGGAAGACCCTGGGACCCAGCCGATAGCGGCCTTCGCCAGACAGAAGAAATCCTTCGACCTCCAACGGCCGCAGCGAGTTCAGCAGCGTACTTTTCGGCGAATCCAGTTTCTCGCTCAACTCCGCGAGCGAGAGCCCGTGAGGCTCCGCGCTGAGCAGACTGAACAACCGCAAGACGCGCGACATCGCGCGAGGGCCAGTAAAGCCGGCCGCTGATCGGTCCTCAGATTCAACGCTCATTCAAACCTCAGATGCCGGCGACCTGCTTCCTGGCGGCGGAACGCCAACCCCTGACCGTGTACGCCAGAAGGACGGCGGTCGCCACATCGCCTTGCGTCCGGCGCGGGCGGCGACGGCGGACGCAAAATGTTGTGGGCGCCCCAATCGAGGCGCTATATATTTTTTGAACGTTAGACAGAATTCTGCGTCGACGGGCCGGTGGCGGCACCGGTTGCGAGGGAACGGGGAGAGGATGGCATGGCGCAGACGACAGGCGGGGCGCACGTCATCACCGAGCTCGAACTGCCGACTTTGCCGCCCATGGCGCCGAACGACGACTTCCGCCTCGAGCGCTTGGCCGAGGCGCGGGCGCGCAGCTGGATCGCCCGCACGCCCGACGGCGCCTACTCCGTCCTTCGTTACGAAGATGTGGCGGCGATCCACCGTGACCGTCGGTTCGTCAACGGAGGCAACGTAGCGCTCCGGCGATCCGGCGTGACCGACGAAGGCTTTCTGGCGCGGCGGCCTAACCCATTTCTGCGGAGTGAGGGCGCTGACCACGTCCGCCTGCGCCGCCTTGTCAATCCTGCCTTCTCGGCGGCGGGCGCCGAACGCCTGCGGCCTTTCATGCGCCAGGAGCTTGGCAAGATCGTCGATGCGATGGTTCGCGAAGGCCGCGCCGATTTGGTTCGAGATCTCTCCAATAGCTTTCCAGTGGCGGTGATCTGCGAGTTGGTCGGCGCCCCCGCCGAGGACAGGCAGCGGTTCTTTGACTGGACCCGCGAGATCTTCCGTGTCTACGGACGCGGCGAATTCCTTGCGAGCATGTCTTCCACGGTGCAGGCCCACCGCGAGCTGGACGCCTATACCGCGGCGTTGATCGAGGACCGGCGCAAACGCCCGCAGCACTACCTGCTTGACGAGCTCATCACCTCGGAGGAAGCGGGCGACAAGCTATCGACCGAAGAGCTCCAGTCGATCGTCGAGGCGATGCTGCTCGCTGGAATTGATACGACGCGCAGCCAGATTGGAATCACCTTCGCGACGCTGCTTCAGCACCCCGACCAGTTGGCCCGACTGGTGGAGGATCCGACCCTGATCCCGAGCGCGGTCGAGGAAAGTCTTCGGTACCTTTCTTCGGTCGGCGGCCAGCCGCGCTACGTACCCGAGGATACGGAATACCGCGACGTCATCTTTCCGGCGGGAACTTTGCTGTTCACCAATTTCGTGTCCGCCAACTTCGAGCCCGAGATATGGGGCCCCGACGTCAACACCTTCGACGTAACCCGCGATGCTGGCGCTGTCACCCATCTGACCTTCGGCCACGGGCGTCATTTCTGCCTCGGCAATTTCATCGCGCGCGCCGAGCTGCAGGAATGCCTGGCGGCTTTGCTTCCGCGCCTCACCAACCTCAGGCTCAACGGCGAGATCGCCTGGAAGTCCGCGGGGGCGGGCGGGATGTGGGGCCTCGACCACCTGCCGGTGATCTTCGATGCCGGCTGACGCCGGCTCGGACCAGAAGGAAGGAGTGTATGGCTTCGATAATGCCCGCCTACCACGTCTCGATTGTCGTCGAAGACGTTCCGGCCGCGATGGAGGACCTCACTAGGCTCCTGGGACTCACCTGGGCCCCCCTCCAGGGCGACGCGCTCTTCGCCTATTCGCTGCAAGGTCCGCCCTATATCGAGCTCATCAAGCGCCGCGATGGCGGCCTCTTCGATAAGCTGGGCCTTCACCACCTCGGGATCTGGGTCGACGACATGCGGGGCGAGTCAGCGCGGCTGGAGAGCCTGGGCTCGACGTTGGAGTTCGTCGCCAAGGACGCCGACGGCGCCTGGTTGCCCGGCTGTTTCCACCAGACACGGGACCACATACGCCTCGAGCTCGTCCAGATAGGCTCGTCAGGACCGAAACTGGCGCGCATGCTCAACGGAGGCGAGTATGCCTGACCTCGCTTCCACCGGCGCCGGCTCGCCTGCGGAGCTGCACCAAGCCCAGCGACTGCGAGCGGCGGCGGCCCTGCGCACGTTCATCGAACGTCTGGTGGGAACGGAGGCGAGCCTGGCGGAGCTGGACGCTGCGGCGCGCGCTTGCGAGGCGTTGCGCGAGCTGCTGCCTCCAGCCTCCCGAACGAGCCGATATCAACCTTGCCTGCCTGAAGGCGCGAAAGCTTCCTACGACATCCCTTTCGACACCGACGTCGTGATCGGCGCGCTGAACCCGCTCGCGGCCCCCTACAAACTCGAGCAGCGCGAGCGCCCCGTCACCCTCTCGGCGAGATTCAGCCTGGCTTATGAGGGCGTACCAGGACAGGTGCACGGCGCACATCTGATGGCTGGATGCGACTGAGCCATGGGCGTGGCTGCAGCGAGCGTGGCCAATGGCGTGGTGACGGGCACCATGAGCACGCGATTTGTCGCCCCTGCCCCCCTGGGCGCATTGATCCGTCTAGAAGCCACGCCAGAGCGCACCGAAGGTCGAAAGTTGTTCACCAGGGCTGTGGTCACCGCAGATGGGGTGATCTGCGCGATCGCGGAGGCCGTCTTCATCGGGCGCCACGGTCTTCGACCGGACGCCGCTTCGGCCACGGTCCAGGCGGAATGAACGGGCGAGGCGCCCGCAACGGGAGACTGACATGAGACTAACCGCAGAAGACATGGTCGGATTGCTGCAGGTGCAGCACCTCTACGGGCACGTTCTGGATCGCTTCCTCTGGGAAAAGCTCGACGAGGTGTTCGCGCCCGACGGCGTATTCGACCCGAGCGATGTCGGTCTTCCTGTTATGCGCGGGCTAGCCGAGATCCGAGCGAAGCTGATTCCGCTCGAAGAGGGCGAGAATCGAGACAATGTTCACAATCACGTTGCGACAAATCCTGCCGTCATCTCGGTAGGCGAGGACGGCGTGGTCAAGATGCGAACCAAATACATTGTTTCAAGCCAGAGAGACTTTCTGGCGTTTGGCGAGTACGAAGACGAATTGGTGAAGACACCCACTGGCTGGCGCATCAAGTACCGAAAGACGCGTCGCCTTACGGGGCATAACCTGCCTTACTTGGCTGCCCCTCCGAAGTATGAAACTCCCGAGGGACCGAGGGGAGGGTGATGTTAGACAACCCGCTGTCGCTAACGGACATCGCGGACCTGCTGGTCGAGCGCGGGATCGAGATTTCCCACGAGACAGTCCGGCTGGATTTCATGGCTCGTTAGGCGAAGAGCCGTGACTGGGTACGCGGCGGGGCCGCGCCCCTTGCGGATATTCGGTTTTAAGCCGATCCGTCCGGGCGCAGTCAGACCAAGGCCGAGGAGCGCCACGCCAACAGTGTCGGGGCGCTAAAGCGGGTTGAGTTGGGGCTGAATCGCTCCTCTCATCGTCACCCCGGACGGCCTGAAAGGCCGATCCGGGGCCGTACCCTCCGGTTCTCAGACGAACTCCAGCTTGGCGTGGCCCGTCCGGCCCCCTTCGCCCGGGTGACGGGGTGGATTGTTCGATCCTATCTCAACGCGATCTCGTCTAGCCGCTGTTGCGTAGGCCGGCGGCCACGCCGTTGATGGTGGTGTGAATGCCGGCCCGGACCGCCGGGCTGTCGTCCCCGAGGCGCCGGCGCCGGATCAGCTCGATCTGCAGGTGATTGAGCGGATCGATATAGGGCAGCCGGGCGCGGATGAGCGTCGCCAGATCCGGGTTCATTTCCAGGAGCCGCGTCTGGCCGGTGATCTCGAGCACCGCGGCCACCGTCCGCTCCCACTCGGCGCGGATCTGGCCGAACACCCGCTCGGCCAGGGCTTCATCCTCCACCAGCCCCGCGTAGCGGGCGGCGATGCCCATGTCGGCCTTGGCCAACACCATCTCCATGTTGGACAGCATGGCGGCGAAATAGGGCCAGTCGGCTGCAAAGCCGCTCAGGGTCTCGACCGAGACCCCCGCCCCCTCCACCGCCGACCCGAAGCCGTACCAGGCCGGCAGCATCGCGCGCGACTGCGACCAGGAGAACACCCAGGGGATCGCACGCAAACCCTGCACGGAGCGGGCGCTCTGGCGCGAGACAGGCCGGCTGCCGATGTTGAGGCCGGCGATCTCGCTGATCGGGGTGGCGGCGTAGAAGTAGTCGGCGAAGCCCGGCGTCTCGAACACCAAGGCGCGGTAGGCTTGCATGGCCTTCTGGGCCAGGGCGTCCATCGCCTCGGCGCGCGCCGGGAGGGCCTCGTCGCGCGGCGGTTGGCGCAGCGAGGCCAGGACGACGCCGGAGACCAGCGTCTCCAAGCTCTGCCAGGCGAGCTCGGGATCGGCGTACTTATTGGCAACCACCTCGCCCTGCTCGGTGAGGCGGATGCGCCCGCCCACGGCGCCGGCCGGCTGGGCCAGCAGGGCCTCGAAGCTGGAGCCGCCGCCGCGGCCGACGGCGCCGCCGCGACCGTGAAAGAGCTGCAGCTTCAGCCCGGCGGCGCCGACGATCTGCGCCAGGGCGCGCGAGGCCTTGTGCAGCTCCCATGTGGAAGTGAGGTAGCTGCCGTCCTTGTTGGAGTCCGAATAGCCGATCATCACCTCCTGCAGGCCGGGACCGGCGAGCAGGCGCCGCACGAGCGGCAGGCCGAGATAGGCGCCCAGAGTCTCGGGCGCCAAGCGCAGGTCGGCGATGGTCTCGAACAGCGGCGAGGGCAGCAGGTCGGCGCAGGGCGGATCGCCGGGGCGGTAGAGTCCGACCTCCTTGAGTAGCAGGAAAACCTCGAGCAGATCGGAGACCGAGCTGGTGTTGGAGACGATGTAGGCCCCGATCGCGCCCGGCCCGTACAGCCGGCGCATCTCCGCCGCCGCGGCCAGGGTGCCGAGTTCGCGTCGCGTCTCTTCGCTGTAGGCGGCGTAGGGCGAGGCCAGCGGCCGTGCGTGGGAAAGCTCGGCCTGGAGCAGCGTCAGGCGCGCCGCCTCGCTGAGGGCCGCATAGTCGGGGCAGACGCCCGCGGCGGCCATCAGCTCGGTGATCAGCCGCTCGTGCGCCGAGGCGTTCTGGCGCAGGTCCAGGGAAGCCAGGTGGAAGCCGAACAGATCGACGGCGCGCAGCAGCCTCGGCAGCCGTCCCTCGCTGAAACCGCGCCCGTGCATGGCGATCAGCGAATCGAGGATCGTGCGCAGGTCGGCTTCTAGCGCCTCGGGTGCGTCGTAGGCCTCAGCCACGAGACTGGCCGGCCGCGGCGCCGCCTCGCCCGTGAGCTTCTCGTAGGTCGTCGCGAGGCGCGCGTAGACGCCGGTGAGCGCCTGGCGATAGGGCTCGTCCGCCCGTTGCTGCGAGGGATCGTGGGCGCGCTCAGCCAGGGCCGCGAGCCCGGGCGTCGTCCGTGTCAGCTCGGCGGAGATCGAAAGCTCGGCGCCCAGGGCGTGCACGCCGTCGAGATAGAGGCCGAGCGCGGCTTTGGCCTGCCAGCGCAGGGCCTGGCGCATCACCGCTCCATCCACGAACGGATTGCCGTCGCGGTCGCCGCCCACCCAACTGCCTACCTTGAGGAAGCTCGGTAGGTCGGTTGCGCCCAGCACCGCCTGCCAGTGCTCGTAGAGCTCGGGCAGCACCTTGAGGAAGCTGCGCTCGAAATAGGAGACGGCGTTCCAGATCTCGTCGGCGACCACCATCCGCTCGCGGCGCAGCAGGCGCGTGCGCCACAGGATCGACACCTGCCGTTTCAGCTCCCGCTCGGCGGCGGCGCGCTGGGTCGCGACGCGGCCGCTTTCCAGCCGCTCCAACTCGTCGGCGATCGCCGCCTCCCGGTCCAGCACGCTCTTGCGGCGCACCTCGCTGGGGTGGGCGGTGATCACCGGCGCGATCAGCGCGCCGGTGAGGAGATCGCGCACGGCCTCCGGTCCGATTCCGGCCTCGGCCAGGGCGCCCAGGGCGCTGGCCAAAGTGTCGGGCCGCCTGTCGGCCCCGCGCCCGCGCCGGCGCTGCAGATCGTCCTCGGCGATGTTGGTGATCTGCAGAAAGCAGGCGAAGGAATGGGCGAAACGCACCGTCTCCTCGGGCGACAGAGCGCCCAGGCGCGCGGCCATGCGGCCGGCGGTCTGGGCGGTTCCCTCGCGATGAAAGCCCACGGAGGCGCGGCGGATCTCCTCGATCTGGTCGAACACCGCCTGGCCATCCTGCTCGCGGATGACATCGCCGAGCACGCGGCCGAGGTAGCGCACGGAAGTCCGCAGTTGGTCAGACATGGAGCTCATCGGGCTGACCAGGTGATATCAGACCAAACGCCCAATGCGCTGGCGCCAAATTCGCCTATCGGCCTCCCGGTCAACGCCCGCGAAAGACGGGACGTCGCTTCTCGACGATGGCCGAACCGGCCTCCTTGAAGTCCTCGAACCCGCCGAGGGCGACCTGACTATAGTGAGCGGCGTTGAGGCCGGACCGATAGGCGCCGCCGAAGAAATCGTTGGCCTGCTGCTTGATCATGCCCAGCGGGATCGGCGCCTTGGCCGCGAGTTTGGCCGCCAGATTCGCCGTGAAGGTCTCCAGCTCGCTGAACGGCACGACCCAGTCCACCATGCCCCAGGTCAGGGCCTGGGAAGCGTTGATGCGGTCGCCGCTCATGGCGACGTATTTGGCCCGCGACAGGCCGGACAGCATGACCAGGCTCTGCAGACCGCCGATGTCCGGCATCAGGGCGAGGTCGATCTCGGGCAGCGACATGATGGTGTCGTCGGAAGCCACCCGCATGTCGGCCGCGCTCAGCACGAATTCACACATGCCCCCCAGGGTGTAGCCCTTGAGCTCGGCGATCACCGGCTTGGACGATTCCACGAGGCGTTTGACGTCCTGCTGCCCCTGACGGACCATTTCGTAGGTCGTCTTCCAGCCTTCGCGGTTCTGGCGGCGGATGAGGTCGAGGCCCGACGAGAAGGACTTCCCCGCGCCCCGGAGGACGATGACCCTGACATCCGGCCGATCGACGAGGGCCTCCACCGCCTCGCTGATTCCGTCGAGCATCTCCGGCGTGAGCGAATTCAGCCGGGCTGGATTGTTGAGCGTGATGGTTCCCACGTTCGCCTCCACCGAGTGGAGGACAACGGCCTGGGCGGTGTCGGTGGTGCTGGTCACAGCGCTTCTCCTCGAGCGTTTGTTCAGATCAGAAGGCGACTTGAGCTGTCGTGGGCTCCTAGCAGAGACCTTCCGACCATGGCGAACGATCCGGCCAAAGCCTCCGCCCCCCTTGCTCGACGGGGGAGACGGCCCTGAGGATCTCCGGCTGACGGAGGCCGCCGGCTGTCTATCAGTATGGAGCGCTACGCGTGAGTATATTCGCGCATCATCGCAACCTCCGCGGCGACCGCGAAGCGTGCGACGTCCTCGGCCCCGTCTCGATCCGCCCCCTCGTAGGACGGCGCCATGTCGGATCCGAGGGTCTCGATGGCCGGGTAGCGCAGCCGGGCGTAGCCTCGATAGGGCGCCATGCCTGCGCCTGGAGCGACGAAGAGGTTCTGGACGTACTCCTGGGGCCCACGCTGAACCTTGAAAAGCACGTCCGTGTGGTCCCTCCAGCGCCGCTGGAACTCGTCGTCCGTCAGCCTCGGATCGGGCGTAATGAAGGCGACCAGGGTCGCGCCGGCGCGCAGGCCGACGGGCGTCGGCGGCCCAGCTTTCTGCACAAGACCCGCCACCGTGGCGATCTTCACCTCGACGGCGTCGCGCAGCTCCGGACGTTCGCGGGCGGCCTTCCAGGCGCGTTCGGCGCCGAACGAAAGGATGGCGTCGAAAATCGCCGCCGACGCCGGAAACACCGCTCCGAGCTCGCCGAGATCCTCGTCCTCGGCGCTCACCGAGAGCAAGGCTGCTCCGGTCGAACGCGCGAACGATTCCACCAGCCATCGACGGAATTCGGGGCCTTTGGTTCGGTCCTTTGCCTTGAGATAGAGCTCGAAGGTCATCTATCAGTCCCACTCATCACCGCGCCGGCGCTCGGCCTCATCGCCTTTGGACGCCGGCGTCGGCCATCTCCGCCACGGTGACCCAGCGGCGCGTCTCTGCCGAACGCACCAGCGCTTCCACGGCGCAATGCGCGTGATAGGCCTCGGCGAACGATGGCGAGCCGGCCACGCCCGACCGGATCGCCCGCGCCATGTCGGAGAACATCGCCCGGTAGGGCGTCGTCGGATCCCCCCGGGTGACGCGCCCTTCCACCTCCCAGAACCGGTCCGGGATCTCGACCCAATCGCCGTTTCGACCCGCGAACTCCTCCGGCGGCGTGACGCCGCCCACGTAGAGGCGCGCCCCCGCGCCGCAGAAGTGGCCTTCCTCCGCGAGCATCCGCCCCTTCGAGCCGTAGACGTCCAGCCGATAGCCGGGCGCGTCGGCGGCCGCCCAGCTGACGTTGACGTTGGCGATCCCTCCGTTCTTGAACCTGACCAGCGCCCAGCCGAAGTCCGGCGTCTCTGGCCTCACCGTCGATCCATCAGGCAGGGTCATCTCCTTCAGGAACGTCTTTGTGGCGCCGACGACCTCCTCGATCTCGCCGAACAGGTACATCAGATTGAGAAAGGAGTGAGATCCGAAGTTGCGCCACGCCGACCCGCCGGAATCGGCCTCCGACAGCCATGGATAGGGATCGGTCAGGCCCGACCAACTGCACTCCGTGTACCGGGCGCCGTCCTTCTCCCAGAGCGACAGATAAAGCTGGATGGAGGCCGTCCAGAACTCACCTATCCCGCCGGCCTCGTAGATCTCCTTCATGAACCGGATCGCCGGCACCCACCGCCATTGCGCATCCACGACGCCCACCAGCTTCTTGGCCCTCGCGACGTCGCAGAGCTCCCGCGCCTTCGCCTCGGAGGTCGCGAACGGAATGCAGCTGAAGACGTGCTTGCCGGCGCTGAGCGCGTCCAGGACGATGTCCTGGCGCACCGACGGCTTCGTCCCGGCGACGATCACGTCGATCTCGGGATCGGCCACGAAATCCTTCGAAGACCAATAGGCTTTCCCGATGTCGAAATCCTTCGCGGCCTGCCGCGCCGTCCCCTCGTGCGCCGTGCAGATCGCCGATACTTCGTAATCGTTCAGCGCCCGCAGGCATGGCGTCAGAAACTTGCCGCTGTAATTTTTCCCGACGACGCCGGCTCTGAGCTTCGCCATCAGCCGTCCTCCGCTGCATCTATCGAATCTGCGGCCGGAAACGATCCCCAGCCTCTTCCCCTCGCCAGAGGCCTGGCGAGGTCCGTTCGCTTACCGTTCGGTACGCTCCACTCCGGGCCCATCGCCCTCTCAGTCTCTATGTTACCGGCGCGTCTGTCTATTATCTTATTCGTAGCCATGGGCATGGCCTGCCGGAGGTGGTTGTGCGAGCCGCCCAGTTAGGCTTTGTTCCGGGCCACGATACGTCCGAGCTGGCGCGCCGGTCTCAGCTGCTGTCCGCCGCCCGCAAACCAAAGGTCACGACCCTGATCAACCTACGACTGAAGACAGCATGGTAACGCAACCAGACACCTTCGATTACGTCATAGTGGGCGGAGGCTCGTCGGGCTCCGTACTGGCGAGCCGCCTCAGCGAAAACCCGGCCAACCGCGTTCTGCTGATCGAGAGCGGACCTCCGGACCGCAGTCCATATATCCGCATGCCGCGCGGCTATGCGAAGCTGATGGGCGACCCCGTCTATGCCTGGCATTACCCGGTCAACCGTGGCGGAGGCCTGAACGAACCCGAAATGCACGTGCGCGGGCGCACGCTCGGCGGATCCAGCGCGATCAACGGCCTAGTCTACATGAGGGGCCAAGCCGAGGACTACGACAGCTGGGACCTGCCGGGGTGGCGCTGGAAGGACTTTCTCGCGACGTTCCGGCGGATCGAGCGTCACGAATTCGGGGCCGACGAAACGCGAGGAGGCGAAGGTCCGCTGCGCATCTCGGCGCACCCATTGCGCATCCCCTTGATCGACGCGGTGCTCGCCGGCGGCGAGGAGCTCGGCATTCCAACGCGTCGGGATCTCAACGCCCAATCGGGCGAGGGGCTGGGCTACACGGTGCGCAACATCTGGCGCGGGCGCCGACAAAGCGCCGCCGAGGCGTTCCTGAAGCCCGTCCGCCATCGACGCAACTTGACGATCGCCACCGACCTCACCGTCGACCGCATCGTCTTCGAGGGACGCCGCGCGGTGGGCGTCCAGACGCGGGGATCGCAGGGCGACGGCTTTGTCCGAGCGCAGCGGGATCTGATCTTGTGCGCCGGCGCCATCAGCACCCCTAAGCTGCTGCACCTCTCCGGCGTCGGTCCGGGCCCGAAGCTCAAGGGGCTGGGCTTGCCGATAGTCCTCGACGCCCCGCAAGTGGGCCAGAACCTCTCCGATCACCGGGTGTTCATGCTCAAGTTCCGGGTCAACGGCGGCAGCCAGAACCGCGAATTCAGCGGCTGGCGCCTCTATCGCAATGTCATCGAGCAGACGGTCTTCGGGACGGGGCCGATGTCTTTCGCCTCGTTTGAAGCCGGAGGCTACATCCGCACCGCGTCTGACTTGCCAGGGCCTGACGCCCGGTTGCTGATAGGCCCCTATTCGATCGACGGTTCGGCTGGCCGCTTCGCCATGGAAAAGGAGCCGGGCCTCACCATCGGCGGCTATCAGATGCGCCCCAAGAGCCGCGGGTTCATCGAGCTGGCCTCCGCTGATCCCAACGCCACGCCCGTGATTCACACGGGCGCCCTCACTCACCCCGAGGATGTCCGCTCGTCGATCGACATGGTGCGCGCCATCCGCAAACTCGCCTCGACCCGGGCCCTGGCGCGCTATGGGCCGAGGGAGATCTTCATCGGCCCCGGAGGTACGACCGACGAGCAGATTCTGGACGCCTGGCAACGCTACAGCGGCTCGGGCATGCACATCTGCGGCACCTGCCGGATGGGCGCCGACCCGGACTCGGTTGTCGACCTGGAGCTGCGGGTGCGCGGCTTGGAAGGATTGCGGATCGCCGACATCTCGGTGTTGCCGGACGTCATCTCGGGCAACACGAACGCGCCGGCGATGGCCCTGGGGTGGATGGCGGCCGACGTGATCGCGCGCGCGGATGTCCCTTGATCAGCAGCGCGACGACCTTCAGGTCGGCGCCGACTAAGTGCGAAGCATGGCGCCGACGCCCGCGAACCGGGTCGGCGGCCGCGCCCCCGCAGGCTACTCCCCGGTGAAAACCGGCTTGCGGCCCTCGGCCATGGCCTTGGCCATCTCCGCTCCATCGGCGGTGGTCCAGTTCAAAGCCTGGCCGGCCATCTCTTCGCGCAACATCGTCGCCCAATCGGCCTCCAGCGACCGCCGGTAGTGCCGCTTCGCCAGCCCCAGGCTGCGGGTAGGCTGCCGCGCCAGTCGGCGGGCGAGATCCAGGGCGGTCGGCAACAACTCGTCGGGCTCGACCAGCCGGTTGATCACCCCCCATTGGCTCAGCGTGTCCGCCGTCACGGCGTCGCCTAGGAGCGCGATCTCGTTCAGGCGATGGAAGGGAATGATCCGGGGAAGGTAGAAGGCGTCGCCCGCGTGCGGGATCATCGCCCGGCTGACGAAGACATGCGTCCAGCGGCTCCCCTTCACCGCCACGACCAGGTCGGCGAGCAGGGCCAACAGCCAGCCGACGCCGGCGACCGCGCCGTTCACGGCGCTGACCACCGGCTTTTCGGTCTCCCACATCGCGCGAAACATCTCGATGTGCGGGCGCGAGACGAAGCGATAGTCGATCGCCGTGCGCGGCAGCGGTCCCGGATTGCGCCCGGCGCCCCCGCCGACGCTGAAATCGGCGCCGGTGCTCGTCACCAGGATGGACCGCACCGCCGGATTCGTCGTCGCCGCGCGAAAGAATTCCGCGTATTCGAGCGCGGTGTCGTTGCCGATCGCGTTGCGTTTCGACGGGAAATCCAAGGTGAGCGTCGCGACGCCGTCGGCCAATTCGATCCGCAGCGCTTCCTGATCCGATTCGTCCTCAGTCGACGCCATCGGCGCGCCTCCCTCTCCCGTCTGAATTCCTCTTACGGCGGTCGAGCCCCGCTCGGGAGACCGGCCCAAAGACCTAGGGGCCCGCCGGGGCTCTCGCCACCGCCCCTCCCCGCCCCGAGGCGCAGACGTTCTAGCATTCTCCTGACGGGCGCCGCCACTCGGCCGCCCTTGGGTCGCTGGTTCACGCGCCGGACGCGAGCCCAATTTCGCCGAGCCGGTCGGGGTAGCGCGTCAACTCGCCCAAGCCTCTCGGACCATTTGACCCGGCTGCAATAGGGTCCGCATATCGCAGGCCGGACGCCAACGCTTCTCCATGCCGCCGAAAAGCACCCGACGCCAGTTGATCGCGGCTTTCCTCAGCGCCGGCGCGGCCGCCATGAACCTTGCTCCGAAACGCGAGTCCGCGGCGCCGAATGTTCCGCTTCCACCGGGGACCATGGCGATCGGGGCGTTCGAGGACATTCCACGCCTGAGCATTCCGGAGGGAACGGCGCGCATCCGGACCGCCGGCTATCACCCAGGCGACCGGGCGGGCGGCGCCGACTACGTGGCGGTAGATCCTCCCGCCGGGGGCGCCGACGTCGGGACCGCGCGGAGCGCCAACCGCCGGTGGTGGCGGATCGACGAGGCCTTCCCCGACGCATGCCAGTTCGGCGCGAGGGGGCTAGGGGCCGCAAGCGACGATACCGCCGCCATCGCCGGCGCCGTCGCCTTCCTCCACAAAGGCGGGGGCGGAACCCTGTTCTTCAGGACCCGCGAAGGGCCCGCAGAAGCGGGCGCCTACTACAACGTGACCTCCCCGATCCCGCTCCTGCCCGGCGTTTCGCTGCAGGGGGACGCCCGACGACCCAAGATTAAGAACCTGGTCGCGGAGGGCGGGGCCGGCGTCCAGCAAGTGTTCTTGCCAGGAAACTTCCATCCGGCCTTCACGCAAGAGCTGACCTACCGGGACTGCGGCGCGATCGCGGCCGGCCGCCGGGCGACGTTGCGCGACCCCGCCCACGCAGCCGCTTTCGCCGTCGGCGATCAAGTCCTGATCGCCTCGAGCGCTACGGGAACGACCGGGTCGTTCAGCATTCCCAACTACGCCATCCTGAACGAGGTCGAGGCCGTCGTCGGGGCGACGCTTGTCTTCAGGCGGCCCATCGACGTGAGCTTCGTCGGCGGCGTCGCCCGCCTGGCGAGCGTCAACGGTCGGAACGGCGTCCCGCTCTTCTTCTACAGCGACGCGAGCCTTTCGGATCTCGATATCGAGACCCCTCACTTCTGGATCTCGGACAGCGCCTGCCGCAGCGTCCGTTTCGTCCGCCTGACCGTCAGCAGCCGGGCGAGCGTGACCTACGGGAACTGCTTTCAGCACGTCGACTGGGAGTCCTGCGTCTCCTACTTCTCGGAAACCGCCGGGGAGCAATCGCACAACAGTCTGCGAACGCGCGCCCGCGACAGCAAATTCATCTTCAAGCCGATGAGGGGCGTGGCGCCGGCCGAGGGCCTTGGTCTCCAGGAGCGCGCCCGGCATGTTCTCTATGAGAACTGCGAGTTCGACTTCGGCGGGACCACGCTCACCAATCCGATCATTCAGACCGGCGACTGCCAGGACGTCGTGTTCAGGAACTGCCGTGGCAAGATCCGCTCGCCCACCTTCGACAGCAGCCATCTGATCCTGATCGGAACCACCGCCGACGCGAGTTTCCCGTCGAGCGGAGTGGTCGTCGAGGGCGGCGAGTACGAGGCCATGACCTGCGCACGGTGGGCCTGGATCGAGGGCAACCTGCTCGCAGGCAACCGGGAGAACGGCTTGCGCAACGTCCGCTTCAGGGGAACCTCGGCCGTCGAGGCGATCCGGTTCAACAATTCGATCGGCGGCTGCTTCTCGATCGGTTGCGTCTATCCCACGGGCGCTCTTGGCTTTTCAGGAACCTGCCGAGGGAACGTCTTCACGGGCAATATCCTGCGCGGAGCTGTCGCCGTCGACGAGACGACGGCGAGACACAACCTGATCCGTAACAACGCTCGTCTCCGCTGAACGCCATCGCCACGCTCGGCCGGTTCAGCCGGCGTCTTGCGGGCTGAGTTCGGGATAGAGCGGCGAGCTCGCCTTCAGGAAGCGCTGCAGGTGGCGCATGCGCGCCACCGTCCGTCCTTTCTCGTCGCGCACCTTGGCGTCCCACAGGCAATACTCGGTCTTGGGGCTCTGGCCGACGCCGATGACTTCGCCTGAGACCTTGTAAGGACGGTCGAGGAACACCGGACCCTCCAGGTAGGCGACTTCGATCGCCCCGTTCATCCCGGCCGGCATGCCGATCCCGGGGCTGATCCGCTCGAAACTCCCTGAGAACAGCTTGAACACCAGGCTCGTCGTGGAGCTGATGGTGGCGATCGGACCACCCCAGGGGGAGCGCTCGCGGTGCCATTCGCCAGCCTCGTTGATGACCTTAGCGTCGATTTCGGCCGCCTGGGCCTCGCGCGCGACGACCGCGTCCGCCTCGCCCATGCTCTTGCCGGGCTTGACGCCCTTCAGCATGCGCAGGTCCGCGTCGTCGGACAACCGGAAGTCGTACGTCGCCAGCTCCGAGCGCGCGTGGTCGCCGAGGGATGCGGTCCCCTGGCAGGTGACGATGGCGGCGTCGTCGGGCGGACGGGCGAAAACGCGGGTCTGCGCGCCGGGCGCCGGCGGCCGCTTCACGACGGCCTGAATGGCCTCGCCGGTGACGACGACGTTCAGATAGTAGATCGAAAGCGCGCCACGCTCGCACCACGCCTGGCCGTAGGTTTGAACGAGCAGGGGCGCGAAGACGTCCAGATAATATCGGCCATCGACGGCGGCGCCTCGAAAGCCCAGCCGGCTGGCGGCCTCCGGATTGTGGATGCTCGATTCAAGGTGGTTCAGGACCGTGCGCGCAGGGCCGATCAGCACGTCCTCGCCCGCTTGCGCCATCGCCGTCCTCCGCTTGGTTGCCGACCGAACCTCGATTGTTCCTGAGGCCCGCTGCGGTTTTGCCCTAACATCTCGGCTTATTGAACGCCGGAGAGCAAGTTAGGCGATGAACCCTTTCCGTGACGACCTGCTGGAGGGCAAGCGCATCCTGGTGACCGGCGGGGGCACGGGGCTCGGCCGGGAGATGGCGCTGAAGTTCGCGAGCCTGGGTGCGCAGGTGGCGATCATCGGCAGGCGCGAGCAGCCGCTACGCGAGACCGCCGAGGAGATTGCCGCCCTCGGGCGCGCCCGACCCTTCTGGCGCTCGTGCGACATCCGGGATGCGGATGCGGTGGACCGGCTGGTGGAGGCGCTATTCGCTCAGGCGCCGCTCACCGGGCTCGTCAACAACGCCGCCGGCAACTTCGCAGCGCGGACCAAGGACCTCAGCCCGCGGGGCTTCAACGCCATCGCCGACATCGTCTTTCGCGGCAGTTTCTATGTGACGCAGGCGGTGGGCAAGCGCTGGCTGGCCGGCGGTTGGCGCGGCGGCAGCATCGTCTCGATCCTGGCGACCTGGGTGCTGAACGGGACGCCCTTCATGACGCCGTCGGCCATGTCCAAGGCCGGGGTGCTCGCCATGACCCGCTCGCTCGCGATCGAGTGGGGGCCCTACGGCGTGCGTTTGAACGCCATCGCGCCGGGCGCCTTTCCGACCCCCGGCGCCGTCGAGCGCACCATGGGCGGGGACGCGGGCCGGGCGGGGATCGCCATCGAGCGCAACCCGTCCGGCCGGATCGGCGAAATGGAGGAGCTCACCAACCTCGCGGCCTTCCTGGTGAGCGACGCCAGCCCCTACCTCACCGGCGAGATGATCTGCCTGGACGGCGGCGCGCACCTGGCCAGCGGCGCCAACTTCTCCTTCATGGCGAGCTACGGCGACGCCGAATGGGCCGCCATTCGCCAGGCCGCCCGGGCCGCGGACGGCAAGGCGGCGCAGGAAGCTTCAACCTGAGCCTTTCAGGCCCCGGATCCTGAGCCCCGCCGCTTCATAAAGGGCGTCCATGGCGCGCATGTTGGCCAGCGAGTTGGCGGGCGGGGAAAGGTTGTCCCCCTCCCCCCGGGCGGCGGCGGCGAACCCGCGCGCCTGGAAATCGTAGGTCGGAGTCAGGTCGCACTCGACCGCTTGCGCCACACCCTCGATCTTGAGCTCCACGCGGTGTCCCCAATGGGGCAGGAACGGGTTCTGGATCCGCATGGCCCCCTTCTCGCCCCGGATCTCGGCGTCGATGACATAGGGGCCGTCGTGGACGTGGGAGACATGCAGCCGTCCGACCGCGCCGCCCGCGAAGGCCAGCTCCGCCTCCATCTCCTCGTCCACCTGGCGCGCGGCCTCCACGGCCCGGGCCCAGCGCACGCCGAGCGGCTCGCCCAGCACATAGCGCAGGAAGTCGAGGCAATAGGCGCCGGCGTCCATGGCGGCGCCGCCGCCCAGCGCGTACTTCGATCGGAACCCTTGCGCCCAGGGCTCCCCGCGTCCCGGAATCAGGAAGCGGGCGCTCGCTTCGCGGATTGTTCCCAACCGCCCCGCGCCGACCGTCTCGGCGACCATCCGGGCCAGCGGATGCCAGCGCCAGTGCAGCGCCTCCATGAGCAGCAGCCTTTGGCTCGCGGCGGCGGCGAACATGGCCCGCGCTTCGGCGGCGTTCGAGGCGAGCGGCTTTTCGCAGAGCACCGACTTGCCGGCCTCGAGCGCCCGGATGGTCCACTCGGCGTGCAGGGCGTTCGGCAGGCCGACGTAAACCGCCTCGACGTGCGGATCGGCGATAAGTTCGTCGTAAGAGGTGACGCGGGCGATGGAAAGGCGCCTGGCGTAGTCGGCCGCCGCCGCCGGATCGCGCGAGCCGAGGCCCACGACGGTGATGCCGGTTCGGCGCGTGGAAGGCTCGATCACCGCATATTCAGCGACGGAGGACGCGCCGAGGATGCCGATCCGAAGGTCTTCCAGCGCCTGCGCCTCAGAGGAAACCACCGTCAGCGTAGCACGCTAAAAGTGGAACGCTAGCCGGCGGCGGGCGGCGGCCAGGCGTGCTGCTCGCCGCTGCGGTAGGCGGCGACCTTGGCCTCGAAGAGCTCGTGGATGGTTTGGACGCCCTCTGGCGGGTCCGGCAGCTTCACCGCGCCGTGGCGGCGTGAAGGCAGCAGCACGGTGGCCCAGCCCACCGTCGAGGTCTCGCCTCGCTGGTTCTCTCCGCGCAGGGCGAGATCGACGGCGAAACGGCCGCCGTCGACCTCGCGCTTGCCCGTGACCTCGCCGCGGATCCAGGTGGTGTCGCCGATGTAGTTGAACCGGCGCATCTCGCCGTGGAAACGCCAGAGCCAGCCGTCGTCTCCGATCCAGTTGTTGACGTACTGGACGAGCCAGGCTTCGCGCATCGCGCCATAGTCGTAGGCGAAGGGATTGCCCACCGCCTGGGCCAGGGCGTCGTCCCAGTGACAGCGTTGCGCGGCGTCCCAGGCGCCGAATTCGTTCGGCAGGTAGAAGGCCGGGATCCGCTGACGGTTCTTCCAGGCGAGCCTCAGCGGCGACAGGCCGTAGGCCCGCTCGTTGCCGCCCTGGTGCCAGAAGATGATGTCGGTGACGGTGAGCGGCCCCTTCACCATCAGCGGCAGCGGCCCTGCCTCCACGTCCTCCCAGAAGAGGATGTCGGCCCCGCGGCGGAACTCGTTCGCATAGGCCTCGTCGATCTCGGCGATCTCCTTTGGCGTATAGACAGGCCGCTCTATCCCCGCGTACTTGCCCTTCTTCGCCGCCGTGTCGCGTTCGGTGTGGATCATCAGCACCTCGCGCCAGGCGATCAGGTCCCCGGGGGCGCCATCCACGCTCGCGTCGCGGTAGGCGCGGCCCGAGGGCAGCAGCACCGAGCGGTCGGCGAAGGCGCTCTGCTTTTCGATGACCCCGACCAGGGCGTGACGGCTGAGCATCCGCCGGTTCGGGCGGATCGGCCGGTAGCACTCCCAGGTGGCGCCGGACATGAAGGCGTGGATGCCGCGCAAGGGGTCGCCGCCGCCCATGGCCTCGGCCTGCTCGGGGGTCCAGGCCGGGGTGTCGGGATCCTTCTCCCCCATGGTGTTGAGGTAGGTGATCGGCGCGATAACGCCGCCCCAGCGAGTCGTCTTCGCCTGCTCCGGGTCGCAGAAGAGCGGATTGTCGTCCCCGCCGCCGTTCACGTAGTGGCGGATGGTGTCTTCGCTCGACACGCGGTTGAACGGTTCGACCGTCGTCGGGCGGGCGGGTATCCCGATCCGCCGCCGCATTCGCGCCAGCTTCTCCGGCGTGAACTTCTCCATCATGTGGCGCTCGAGCGCTTCGCTCATGAGATCCTCCTCCGCCACCCTATCCGAGCACGCCGTCCATGGGATGGACGACTCCAATATTGTCGCCCCTCCCTTTGTTCGCCTTCAGGCCGGCCGTTGCCGGTGACAAGCTTGTGCGCCGGGCGCGGCAGGAAGCCCCGCCCTTGCATCGCAGGCGGGCGCGCCTTAGGCCGCAACTGCATGGCTGCGGCCCAGGACATCGCCAACCGCCTGCCGATCACCGGCGCTCTGATGCTGGCGACGGTGATGACGTCTCTGGACACGACCATCGCCAACGTCGCCCTGCCGCACATGCAGGGCAGCTTCTCGGCTTCCCAGGATCAGATGATCTGGGTGCTCACCTCCTACATCGTAGCGGCCACCGTCGCGACGCCGCTCTCGGGATGGTTGTCTTCCCACTTCGGCCGCAAGGCGATCTTCCTAGCCTCGATCGCGGGCTTCACGATCGCTTCGATGCTTTGCGGGATCGCCAACAGCCTGGCCGAGGCGGTGATCTTCCGGCTCCTGCAGGGCGCCTGCGGGGCCACCATGGCGCCACTCTCCCAAGCGACGATGCTCGACCTTTATCCGCCGCGCCAGTTCGGACCGGTCATGGCGGTGTGGAGCGCCGGCATCTGGCTGGGGCCCATATTCGGCCCTCTGATAGGCGGCTGGCTGACCGACAACTTCTCCTGGCGGTGGGTCTTCTACATCAATTTGCCGGTGGGGGTGCTGGCCTATGCCGGGGTCGTGGCGTTCATGGCGCGCGACCGAGCGGAAAAGGCGCGGCCCTTCGACTTCCTGGGCTTCGGCGCGTTGGGGATCTTCATCAGCGCGCTCCAGCTCGCCCTCGATCGCGGGCCGATGCTGGACTGGTTCGATTCGCCGGAGATCTGGGCCGAAGCCGCGTTCGCCGCGGCGGGACTTTACGTCTTCCTCGTTAGAACACTGACCGCCCAGCACCCGTTCTTCGATCGAGCTCTGGTGCTTGACCGCAACTTCGTCGCCGGCAACCTGTTCGGCGTCGTCCTCAGCATCGTCCTGTTCTCGACCATGGCCCTGCAACCACCGCTGATGCAGGGGCTGATGGGCTACACGGTCTTCGGCGCCGGGCTGACGATGATGCCGCGGGGCGTCGGTTCGTTCTTGTCCGTGTTGGTGGTCGGCCGCCTCATAGGTCGTGTCGACACCCGGCTGCTGCTCGCCGGGGGACTTGCGCTCTCAGCCGTGGCGACGCTGCAGATGAGCCACTTCAGCCTCCTCATGACCACCACCCCCTTCGTCGTCTCCGGGATCGTTCAAGGTGTCGGCATGGGCCTGATGATGGTCCCCACAACGACGCTGGCCTTGGCCACCGTGAGCCCGCGACTGCGAGGAGAGGCCACCAGCGTCTATTCGCTGGTGCGCGGGCTTGGCCGCAGCGTGGGCATTTCGGGCATGGAAGCGATCTTCACCCATCAGGCCGCCGTCGCCCATGCCGACATGGCCGCCGACGTGCAACCCTCCAGCCCGGTCTTCGCCGCGGGTTTGGCCGGGGCCGGGCACCCGATGACCGCCGGCGGCCTCGAGGTGCTGAATCGCGAGATCACGCGCCAGGCCGCCATGGTCGGCTACGTGGATGTCTTCCGGCTGATGTGCCTGGGCGCCCTTTCGATGATTCCGCTGGTGCTGCTCATGCGCCCGCCGAGGGCGATGACGACGCCGGTGGAGGACCTCGACTAGCCGCCCCTCCCCTGCGCCCACCACGGCTTGCAGAGCGGAGGTTGATGCTCGGACGCCGGAGCGCCTAGACTGGCGGCCTCGCACCCGTGCGCTCGGAACCGCCGGGGCGTCGGGAGGAGCGCCTTTGCAGGACGAGCGTATAACGGGGGGTGCGCGGCTCGAGGCCAAAGTCGCGCTGGTCGTCGGCGGCGGATCGACGGGCGACTATCCTGGCACGGGCTCGGCCATGGCGAGGCTGTTCGCGGCCCAGGGCGCCCGGGTCGTGGTCATGGGACGCACCCCGGACCGGACCCAGAAGACCGTCTCGGCGATCCTCGAGGCCGGCGGCGAGGCGGCGGCGTTCGTCGGGGACACCACCCGCGCCCAAGATTGCGAGGCGGCGGTTTCGACCGCCCTCGCCCGCTTCGGCCGGCTGGACGTCCTGGTGAACAACGTCGCCGTGCACAAGAGCGTCTCCCTGGACGCCTTCGACCCCGAGGTCTGGGACGAGATCTACGAGGGCAACCTGAAAGCCACTATGCGCATGACGGCGGCCGCGGTCCCGGCCATGCGGCAGGCGGGCGGCGGCGCGGTCATCAACATCGGATCGGTGGCCGGCCTGCAAAGCTCGGGCGCCATCGGCTACGGGACCGCCAAGGGGGCCCTCATCCCCCTCACCCGCGACATGGCCATGGCGCTGGGAAAGGACCGCATCCGGGTCAATTGCGTCATACCGGGCCACCTGCACACCCCGCACATCGCCCGGCTTTCCGGCGGCCACGACAAGAACCGCGAGCTTCGCAACCAACTCAACATGCTCGGCCTCGAGGGCGACGGCTGGGACGCGGCCTTCTCGGCCTTGTTCTTCGCCAGCGACGAGTCGCGCTTCGTCACCGGCCAGTGCCTGCAGGTGGACGGCGGGGTGACCAACATCCTCGGCATGGCCCAGGTCCTGCGCACGGCCGCGACAGCTGAAAAGACGTCGGGGTGACCGTCCTCGCCGACGAGGTTCACGCCCTCGCCTCGGAGATGACGGGGGGGCTCACGGATTTCGGGCCGGACGACTATCTGGTCGGCTTGCGGGTGCTGCTGGAGGCCGCCGCCTCGAGCCCGCACGCGGGCGCGGCCCTCGACGCCCGGGTGCGCCAGACCGCGGCCGCCGTCCTGGCGAGCCGCCTTTGGTCGCAGTGGGAATGGTCGAGGCGCCCCGAGCTCCTGAAGGCGCCGCTCGCCCGGCAGGTCGTGGTGGTGGGACTGCCGCGCTCGGGCACCACGGCGCTACATCAGATGCTGGCCGCCGATCCGGCCTATCAATGGATTCCCGCCTGGATCGCGCCCCACCCGCGGCCTCGCCCGCCACGGCCGGAATGGGAGGCCGATCCCGAATACCGGGCGCGCCTGGGCGTCTACCGCGCCCAAGGCCCCAACCCGCTTCACGACGTCGCCCCGGACGATCCCGAAGAATGCATCCAGCTGATGCGGCAATCATTCGTCAGCATGATGTGGGTGTCGTCGCTGCCCGTGCCGGCTTACCATGCCTGGTTCATCGAGCAGGACGAGCGGCCGTCCTACCGGCGCCTCGCGGACAATCTGCGCCTGATCAGCGGGGGCGACACCGTCAGCCCCTGGCTGCTGAAGAACCCCAGCCACACCTTCGGCATGGACGCGATGCTGGAGACGTTCCCGGACGCCGTGTTCGTGCACATCTACCGCGATCCGGCCGAGACCATCGTTTCGGGCTGCAGCCTCATCGCGACCCAGGGCCGGGGCGAGGGGGCGTTTGCGCCGGCCGAGCTCGGGGCGCATCGGCTGCGCATCTGGGCGTTGGCGGGCGAGCGCCTGGCGGCGGCGCGAGAGGCGCATCCGCAGCGGAAGTTCGTGGACGTCGACTATCGAGCCTTCATCGCCGATCCGTTGGCGGCGGCCGAGCAGATCTATCGCGGGCTGTCGCGTGAGCTGAGCCCGCAGGCTCGGGCCGCGATGCAGACCTGGCTGCGCGAGCGGCCGAAGGACAAGCATGGGGCGCACCGCTACGCCCCCGAGGACTTCGGACTGACGAACGGTGGCATTCGCGAGCGGATGGCCGCCTACATCGGTCGGTACGGCCTTTGAGCGCATAGGGAGAACCGGATATGGGCGGCTTGCAGGAAGACGACCGGGATGTTCTCCGCGCGGCTTGGCTCGGGCTGTGCGAGGACCTCAGCCGCATGGGCCTGCGCACCATCGACGAGCTAGAGGACGTCGACAATCCGCAGGAGCTCGCCGAAGCGGTTCGCGCGCTGCTGCGGATGGCCCTGATGACCTTGCAGCACCGCACGGAGTTCGACGATCCGGATTTCCCGTCGTTCTTCCGAGCGCTGGACGACCGCTTCAAGTACGCCGGTCCCGACACCTACATCACCTACATGAACGCCGCCGTCCGCGGCTCGGGAGCCTATCGGGTGATCGGGGATCACGCGGGGCGAGAGCTGCAGCTCGGCCGGTTCTGGTCCAAGGACCTGAAATACGACGATGAGGACGGCAAGTTCGAGATCCAGGTCGGGGGCGAAGAACAGCCCGGCAACTGGCAGCCGCTAGACCCGCAGGAGCACGAGGGCCCGCACGTCGTGCCGGACATGTACCCGATGGCGAAGGGCGGCTTCGGCGGCCGGATCTACCACATGGATCCGAGCGACCTGCGGCCTACGCGGCTGACCATCGAGCGCATCGACCCGGACCGGCCGCGCCAGCCCGCGCCGCTGACCCCGGCGCGGCTCGCGGACCAGATCGATTCGGCCAGAGAGATGCTGGAGCCCATGTCGACGTGGTGGTTCAAGCGCGCGAGCAACATCCGCGCCGAGTCCACGCCGAACGTCGTAGGGCCGCCCGGCTCGCGGCCGCCGGGCGTGCCGGGCTTCGAACCGCCCGCGGGCAGTCCGCTCAACTACGGGACCTGCTGCTGGGAGCTCGGAGAGGACGAGGCTCTGGTGGTGACCTCCGACCTCCCGGAGGCCCGGTACTGGAGCTTCCAGCTCCACAACGCCTGGTGGGAGTCGCCGGACAACCAGCATCGTCAGACCAGCATCAGCCACGCCCACGCCCATATCGACGCGGATGGACGCTTCCGCTGCGTGCTGGCGCATCGCGATCCCCTGACCCCCAACTGGCTGGACGTCGGCGGCTCGCGCCGCGGCTTCCTTTTCTACCGCTGGCTGCGGCCCGTCGGCGCCATGCCGACCCCGGTCGCCACGGTGGTTCCGCTGGCCAAGGTCTACGATCACTTGCCCTCGGGCCATCCGCGTCTCGACCAGGTTGCCCGCGACGCTCAGATGTCGGCCCGACGGCGCTGGTATGCGGCGAGGTTCCAGACATGACCCCGGCCGCCACCCTGCCGACGATCGATGGCCGGCTCTACCACTTCGGGGTCGTGGTCCGGGACATCGATGCGGGCATGGCTCGCTACCGCACCCTGCTGGGCGTGCCGGCCTTCTCGCGGCTCGACACCCACTACGAGGCGCGCCATCGCGACTGGCGAGGGATCATCGCCAACAAGAACGCCTTCGGCCGCTGGGGGGATCTGGTTGTCGAGCTCGTCCAGCCGGGGCTCGGAAACGGGCCGGCGGGGGAGTTCCTGGCTAGCCGCGGCGAGGGGGTCTTTCACGTCGGCTACGCCACCGACGACCCGACCCAGCGGCCCGGGGGCGTAACCCCCTGCTTCGAGGTCCATTCCAGCCGCCGCGCGGACGGCAGCTTCGGGATCGTCTACCTCGACACCCTCGACGCCCTGGGCTTCTTCGTCGAGCTGGTCGAACAGGAGGTCGCCCGACGCACCGTCGAGCGGGTCGAAAGCCTGGCGCAGCCGTAGAGCTCCGCCCCCGGGCGGCGGCGCCCGTCGGCCCCCTCCCGGCGCGGCGCAGGCGCCCATTTTCGGGCCGCGGTCGGTTGACTCCGCCATCCCCCCGCCGGCATAAGGTTCGAATGATTTAGTATGCTGAATTAGTATGCTGAAATGGCCGCGACGCGGCTCGGTCGGAGAGACACGAACATGTCCATGGTCGAGGACAAGAAGGACGCCAAGACGGCGAAGGCCGGGGCCCGCAGGGAAACGCCCTATCCGGAGCATCTCGTTCGCGAGACGCCGCCCTATCGTCCGGGCGTCATGCGGGTGCCGGTCGACCGGTTCTTCAAGCAGGCCTACCACGACCTCGAGGTGGAGCGGATCTGGAAGAAGACCTGGCAGTGGGCCTGCCGGGAGGACGAGATCCCCAATGTCGGCGACTATGTGGTCTACGAGATCGCCGAGCTCTCGTTCATCGTGGTCCGCACTGCGGCCGACGAGATCAAGGCCTACTGGAACTCCTGCCTGCACCGCGGGCGGCGGCTTTGCGACTTCAACGGCAAGCGGGCCGAGGAATTCCGCTGCATGTTTCACGGCTGGGCCTGGAATATCGACGGGACCATGAAGGACATGACCTGCGGCTGGGATTTCGCGGGCACCCGCGACGAGGTCACCCGCCTGCCCGAGGCGCGGACCGGAACCTGGGGCGGC